>Ga0102924_1004950_pt1 | contig 13118 bp, 10 predicted proteins | sample PaiPotPPM11metaG_FD_80116 | JGI IMG/M metagenome (GOLD analysis project Ga0102924, IMG submission 80116) | Iron sulfur acid spring bacterial and archeal communities from Banff, Canada, to study Microbial Dark Matter (Phase II) - Paint Pots PPM... ... | reverse complement strand
GACGCAGTAGACCGCGCCGCGCGGTGTCTGCAGCACCTTGCCCGCCCCGCAGATGATCTGCCTGGTGACCAGGAACGGGATCAGGATGTCGGCCAGCCTGCCGAACTCACCGTGCCTGCCGACCAGGTAGTTCTCGTGGCAGCCGTAGGAGTTGCCCGCCGAGTCGGTGTTGTTCTTGAACAGGTAGATATCCCCGGCGATGCCCTCCTCGCGCAGCCGCCGGTCGGCGTCGACGAGGAGGCCCTCGAGGATCCGCTCCCCGGCCTTGTCGTGGGCGACCAGGTCGACCACGTTGTCGCACTCGGGGGTCGCGTACTCGGGGTGGCTGCCCACGTCCAGGTACAGGCGCGCGCCGTTGCGGAGGAACACGTTGCTGCTCCGGCCCCACGACACCACCCGGCGGAAGAGGTAGCGGGCCACCTCGTCCGGCGACAGCCGCCGCTGCCCCCGGAAGGTACACGTAACGCCGTACTCGTTCTCGAGCCCGAATATTCGCCTGTCCACGCTCCTAGGCTACGTTCACTTGGCGGCAAAGGTCACTATGCCCCGCCGAAGCCGGCCCACCACCCGCATACCGCGCGGAACGGAACCCCCGCATCCAGACGTTAAACCGGCGGTCGCCACGTATTTCCCCGCCGGTGCCGATGAACTGACTTGTCATCATGAACTCCCAGGCCTGGCCGGCCACGCAGGCGGGCACCCCTAGAGCGTCCCCTGCTCGATCGCGGCGGAGATCCACGGGATGACCTCGTCGAGCATCTCGTCGAGCGTCGTCGTCGCCTCGAAGCCGAGCACGCGCTTGGCCTTCTCCGTGGCGGGCACCCGGCGCTGCACGTCGTACTCGAACGGGTCGTCGGACACGACGCGCAGCGCCTCGTCCGGCCCCTTGACCTTCCGCCAGATCGCCTCGGCGAGCTCAAGCACCGTGGTGGACTGCGCCGTCGACAGGTTGAAGTCGTCGTTGAGCGCCGCCGGGTGCTCCATGGCGATCACGATGCCGCGGGCCAGGTCGCCGCCGTAGGTGTAGTGACGCACCTGCTCGCCGGTGCCGAGGATGTGCAGCGGGTCCTGCCCCTTGAACACCTTCTGCACCAGGTCGGGCACCACGTGGCTCATCGCGAGCTTCACGTTGCCCGACATGATCTCCTCGTCGCCGAGTGCGCGCGACTCGCCGATGCCCACGCAGTTGAACGGCCGGACGATCGTGTAGGGCAGCTCGTACTGGTCCCAGGCGGCGCGCGCGAAGTACTCGACGGCCAGCTTCTGGAAGCCGTAGGAGGACAGCGGCGGCGGCACCTCGCGCTCCTGGCCCTCGTACGACGGCCATTCCGGCGTCGACTCGAAGACCATCGAGGAGGACAGGTAGGTGACCTTCTGCAGCTTGCCTTCCCGGTGCGCCTCGATGGCGGCGTCGCACGACGACGCGATGATCCGCTCGTTGTTGGCGAGCAGGTCGTAGGCGTAGGTGTGGAAGTAAGAGATGCCGCCGATCATCGCCGCGCCCGCGATGAAGTGATCGCAGTCGGTCAGCAGGCGGGCCATCAGCTCGGTATCGCGGCAGTCGCCCTCGACGAGGCGGTAGTTCGGGTGGCTGTCGTAGGACTTGGCGACCTTCCCGTACTTGGAGAAGTTGTCGACGCCGACGACGGTGTAACCCCGGCCGAGCAGTTCCTCAACGACGTAGCCGCCGATGAAACCGGCAGATCCGCTGACGAGTACGCGGGGGGTACGGGGGGTCGCCCCCCCGGGGGTCAACCGCATTGAGTGGCCTGAACCTTTCCGTTTTGGCTGCTGTGGGCCCTGATCTGCTCGGCGGTAAGCCTTGGACCGAACGCGAACCGGTACCAACGAAGGTACACGGGAATCCACTGAGCGATCTTGAAGTTGGAGATGCCCGCCTGCCGGTCCAGCCAGATCGTAGGGATCTCCGCCACCGGCATCCGCATCCGGCGGGCCTTCGCGGTGAGCTCGATGCCGATCTCGAAGCCGTCCCTCGAGTCGATGCCGACCTTGCGGACGAATTCCGTTGAGTACGCCTTGAACGAGTTTGTCGCGTCCCGAGTGCCGATGCGCGCGAGGAGCCCGAGCGAGCGCCCGGCGGTCTTCGACATGAGCCCCTTCAGCAGCGGCCCGCCGACTTGCTGCCCGCCCGGCATGTACCGGGAGGCGGCCGCCACCGCCACGCCGCGGTCCACCAGCCGCGCGAGGTCGTCGATCTGGCGCGGGTCGTCGCAGCCGTCGGCCATCGTCACGACGACGACCGGCGCGGCGGCCGCGGCGATGCCGAACCTGATCGCGTTGGCGGGCCCGCGGCCGTAGGTGTTGATGAGGCAGCGGAGCCGGGGCTCCTTCTCCGCGTAGGCGGTCACCACGGGGACCGTGTTGTCGTCGGCCGAATCGACGACGACAAGCACCTCGCACTGGAGCCTGACCGCCTCGAAGATCCGGTCGAGGACGGGGGTGATGTGCACGCCTTCGTTGTAGGCGGGCACCACCACGGAAACCCGCGGCGGCTCACCCGTCATACGCGCACGCCCCCGCCGAGGACGTTCCAGATGTCCGCGACCGGCTTGTCGGTCACCAGGTCGCGGTACTCGGGGTGCGGCGTCGCGATGATCAGCAGGTCGGACCGGGCGGTGACCTCGTCCTGCGGCAGCAGGTTGTCGTCGACCGTGACGTACGGGTCGGCGCAGATCACGCGGTCCGCCTTGAACTCGAGCACGCGCTTGAGCTTGTACGACAGGCTCGACCGGATGTCGTCCGAGCCGCCCTTGAACGCCATGCCCAGGATGCCGACGGTCATCGCGGAGAGATCGAACCTCTGCTCGAGCCGGTGCACGAGGTACAGCGGGAGGCCCTCGTTGATCGTCATCGCCGTGTGGCCGAGCGTGAAGTTGTTGTTGTTGAAGGCCGCGAGCTGCATCGTGTCCTTGAACAGGCAGGGCCCGGCGGCGAAGCCGGCCCCCGGCATGTCGGCGGCCCGCGGGTAGTCGGTGGTGAGGCCCTGCCGGATCCGCTCGAAGTCAAGGCCGCGGTCGTTGGCCATCATGTAGAACTGGTTGGCCGCCGCGAACTTGATGTACCGCCATACGTTCGTGAACAGCTTGGCGAGCTCCGCCTCCTCGGGCGTCAGCTCGACGATGGTGTCGGTCAACCGTCCGAACAGTGCGGACGCGCGCTCCAGGCCCTGTTGGGAACGCGCGGACACGATCTGCGGAAGCTCGAACAACTCGGTCATCGCCTTGCCCTCGGCGATCCGCTCCGGGCAGAAGGCCACCTCGATCTCCACGCCGAGGCCCGCGATCATCTTCTCCACGAGTGCGGTCACCCCGGGGAAGACGGTGGAGCGCAGCACGAGCATCTGCCCGTCGCGCAGGTAGGGCGCGCAGCCGGAGAGCGCCTTCGGTATCGCCGTCTGGTTCGGGTTGAGGTGCTCGTCGACCGGCGTGCCGATCACCACGACCACGTGCTCCGCCGTGCCGACCACGGAGGGGTCCGTCGAGGCGTGGAGCCGGCCAGCGGACACGGCCCGCTCGAACAGCGGAGCGGCGCCGGGCTCGTCGAACGGCAGCCTGCCCGCGTTCACGGATTCCACCGCCGACTCGCTGACGTCGTAGATCGCTACCCGGGCGCCTCGGTCGGCGAACGCGATCGCCAGCGGCAGCCCAACGTGGCCGCAGCCTCCGATCACTACCAGGTCGCACTCGAACTCAAGGCCCGAATCTGGTGGTGCCATCCTGATTGTCCCTTCCCGCCGCATCCGCTGTAAAAGTCATTTCATATTTAGCGCGTAGATTTCCTATATCGACGTTTCGCCGGACGCTCGGCCGGTCACTCAATTACGAACGTACGACCTGCTCGCTAATTTACACGGGCCTCCGGACCGGCACCGGAGCGTTGCCGGGATCTAGAGATTAGATCCCGGCAACGCTGATTAGATACTTAGATACCGCTACCAGTCCGTGGCGATGTACTTGGTCTCCGTGTACTCGAGCAGCCCCTCGTGGGCGCCCTCGCGGCCGAGCCCCGACTGCTTGACGCCGCCGAACGGCGCGGCGGGGTCGGACACGAGGCCGCGGTTGAGCCCGATCATGCCAGACTCGAGCGCCTCCGCCACGCGCAGCCCGCGGCGCAGGTCCTGGGTGTAGACGTAGGCGACGAGGCCGAACTCGGTCGCGTTCGCCCAGCGGATCGCGTCCGCCTCGTCGGAGAACCGCACCACGGGCGCGACGGGACCGAAGATCTCGGTCTGCAGTATCGCGGCGTCGGCGGCCACGCCGTCGAGCAGCGTCGGCTCGTAGAAGTAGCCCCTCCGGTCCGGCGCCCGGCCGCCGAGCAGCGCGCTCGCGCCGCCGGACAGCGCGCCGTCCACGAGGCCGACGACCTTGGACCTGGTCTCCTCGTTGACCAGCGGGCCGATGTCGGTGGACTCGTCGAGGCCGGGGCCGAGCTTCATCGCCTTCAGCCGCGCCGTGAACGCCGCGTTGAACTTGTCGGCGACCGCCTCGTGGACGTAGAAGCGGTTGGCCGCGGTGCAGGCCTCGCCGCCGTTGCGCATCTTCGCGATCAGCGCGCCCTCGACCGCGGCGTCGATGTCGGCGTCCTCGAAGATGAGGAACGGCGCGTTGCCGCCGAGTTCCATCGAGGTCGACATGACCGAGTGCGCCGCCTGGCCGAGCAGGATGCGGCCGACTTCGGTGGAGCCGGTGAACGACATCTTCCGCACGCGGGAGTCGTTCATCATCGCGGCCACGACGGGGCCGGGGGTGGAGGTGTTCACCACGTTGATCACGCCGTCGGGCACGCCCGCCTCGCGCAGCAGCGCGGCCAGGGCGAGCGCGGTCAGCGGCGTGTCCTCGGCGGGCTTGAGCACGACCGAGCAGCCCGCCGCGAGCGCGGGGCCGATCTTCCTTGTCGCCATCGCGGCGGGGAAGTTCCACGGCGTGATCAGCAGCGACACGCCGATCGGCTGGCGCAGCGTGACGATCTTGTTCGCGCCGGACGGCGCGCGCATGACCGTGCCCTCGATGCGCACGGCCTCTTCGGAGTACCAGCGGAAGAACTCGGCCGCGTAGGCCGCCTCGCCGCGCGCGTCGCGCAGCGACTTGCCGTTCTCCGCCGACATGAGCCGGGCGATCGGTTCGGCGCGCTCGGTCATGAGCTCGAACGCCTTGCGCAGGATCTCGGCCCGCTGCCGCGGCGCCGTCGCCGCCCAGCCGGGCAGCGCGGCGTGCGCGGCGCCCACCGCGTCGAGCGCGTCGCTCGCCGTCCCGTCGGCCACCTCCGCCAGCGGCTCCTCGGTCGCGGGGTCAAGGACGGGGAACGACCCGTTCCCCTTGACCCACTCTCCACCGATGAGGAGCCCGGTCGGAACATCGATGCCGGTGAGCTCGGTAATACTCATGCATTACTCCTGGCGTTTTGGACCATGTTGGGCCGGCCACGCACTTGCGTGCGGGGCGGGCGACCACTGACATCAACCGTACGTTCGGACGAAGATGCTCGCGACGCGGGGGCGGACCGATCGCGGGGCGCGGCGGCCGGCCACCGGTGACCGGCCGGGTTTCTTCCTTCCGGCTCTTCGCTCACGCTCCTCCCTCACGCTCCTCCCTCACGCTCCTCCCTCACACGGGCGCGTACTCGCCGTCCTCGGCCGGCGCGACCTCGGCCGCCGGGGCCGGGCCGGTCTGGCCGAGCGCCGCCCAGGCGGCGTCGATGATCGCCTGCGTGGACAGCCCGTACCGGGCGAACAGGTACGGGCCGGTCTTCGATCCTTCGGCGAAGGTGTCGCGCAGGCCGACGCGGCGCAGCGGGCGGCCGAGCCCGGCCTCGGCGAGCACCTCGGCGACCGCGCTGCCGAGCCCGCCGACCACGGTGTGGTTCTCCGCGGTGACGACGGCCCGCGCGGCCCCGGCGACCTCGGTGACCGTGGCCGCGTCGAGCGGCTTGATCACCGGGATGTTCACCACGGTGACCGGGACGCCGTGCGCCTCGAGCACCCGGGCGGCGGCCAGCGCGGCGGCGAGCATCATGCCGCTGGCGAGCAGCGCGACGAGGCCGCCAGGCGGGGTCAGCACGCCCGCCCGGTCCAGGTCGAGCCGGTGCCCCGCGCCGAAGATCACCGGGATCTCGCCGCGTTTGAGCCGCACGTAGACGGGGCCGTCCACGTCCACGATCGCGCGCGGGAGCTGGCGGACCTCGACCGCGTCCGCGACGTCGATCACGGTCATGTTGGGTATCGCCCGCATCAGCGCCACGTCGTCGATCGCCTGGTGGCTCGGGCCGCCCGGGCTGGAGACGCCCGGCATGAAGCCGAGTATGCGGACCTTGAGGTTGGGGAGCGCGACCGCGTTGACGATCTGGTCGAGCGGGCGCCTGGTGGCGAAGACGCCGAAGGTGTGGACGAACGGGATGAACCCGTCGCGCGCGAGGGCGGCGGCCATGCCGATCATGTTCGCCTCGGCCATGCCCGCGTGGACGAACCTTTGGGGGAACGCGTCCTGGAAGAGATCGATCTCACACTGCCGCGTCAGGTCGCCGGTGAAGCAGACGATCTCGTCGCGTTCCCGGCCGAGTTCGACGAGCGAGTGGCCGTAGGGCTTGAGCGCGGTGGGGTACGGCGGCTGGTTGACGGTCTCGGCCATGTCAGCGCTCCTTGATTTGTTGCCCCGTGGTTAGTTGTGCCGTGGTTAGTTGTGCCGTCAGTTCCGCTTCCGCCGCGGCCGCGAGGTCAGGTGGCAGCTTGATGAAGTGCCCGTCCGCGTCCGCGGGCAGGCAGCGCAGCCCGTGGCGAGTCGAAGTGCGGTTAATCAGAACGGATGGCTGCTTCGCGTCGCCGGCCCTGGCGAGCGCCTTGATGACGGCGGTGACGTCGTGGCCGTCGACGTCTTCCGCCGCCCAGCCGAACGCCTCCCACTTGGCCTTGATCGGCTCGAGCGTGGTGATCGCGTCCACGGGGCCGTCGACCTGGGAGTTGTTCGCGTCGAGGAGCACGGTGAGCCGGTCGAGCCGGTGGTGGCCCGCGAACATGGCGGCCTCCCACACCTGTCCTTCCTCGAGCTCGCCGTCGCTGAGCATGGCGAACGTTCTGCGGTGGATGCCTTTCATGCGGTCGGAGAGCGCGAAGCCGGTCGCCGCCGACAGGCCCTGACCGAGCGAGCCGCAGACGTAGTCGGCGACCGGTGAGCGCTCGGTGCCGATCGCCTCGATGCTCGACCCGTCCTGGCCGTAGGTTTTCACGGCGTGCTCTTCGAGGATGCCGAGTTCGGCCGCGGCGGCGAAGATGCCGATGACGTAGTGGCCCGGCGAGCAGACCAGGCGGTCTTCGCCCGGGGTCATGACGGAGAAGAGGGCGGCGACTTGTTCGGCGCTCGACAGGGCCTGGCCGAGGTAGCCGAAGCCGTGCGGCGCGACCATGCGGACGGCGCGGAGCCTGATCAGCGTGGCGAGGCGGGCCGGATCGCCGGCCGTCCAGTATGTCCCCGGGTCGGACACGTGCGTGGTAGCGGGCATTCCGCCATTGTGCGGTCGCCGGTCAGAGCGGGTCAATGGCGTTTAGCAATCGATTGCGTTATACGGCTCCCGGGCGCGCCGGCACTCCGTTGGCGTCCTCGGCGGGCAGGGCGCGCGCCGCGGGCCTGGCGGCAAGCACCGCCCGTTCCTCTTCGGTGAGCGGGCGCTGCTCCTCGACGAATTCGCCGGAGGGAAGCTGGCGGATGATGCCGGTGTCCACGCCGTGCTCGAGCATCTCCGCGTCTTTGCGCTGCAGGGCGAGGCAGATCCGTCTTGTTATCACGTAGGCAGCGAGCGGGCCGACGATCACCAGCACCCGCGCTATCCAGGTGACGGTGTAAAGCGGGATATTGAACGTGTTGGCGAGCACGTCGTTCGCCCCCTCGGCCCACAGCACGCCGTAGAAGACGATGACGGCGACGCCGATCCCGGTGCGCGTGGGCACGTTGCGCGGCCGGTCGTTGATCTGGTGCGCGGCGTTGTCGCCGGTGACCCAGCGTTCGAAGAACGGCCAGATCGCGGCGCCGCCGAGGATGAGCCCAAGCGGAAGGGCGAACGGTATCAGCACCGACAGGGTCAGCGTGTGCCCGAGGAAGTTGATCTCCCAGGCGGGCATCATGCGCAGCGCCCCTTCGAGGATGCCCAGGTACCAGTCGGGCTGGCTGGCCGACGAGATCGCGAGCGGCGTGTAGGGACCGTACAGCCAGATCGGGTTGATCTGCGCGAACGTGCCGAGCACCGCGAGCGCGCCGAAGATGAAGAAGAACCACGAGGTTCCCTTCAGCAGGAAGAACGGCCAGAACGGCTGCCCGTGCACCTTCTGCTCGCTGTTGCCGAGCGCGGGCATCGCCGTGTGCTTCTGGTGGAAGGTGAGGAAGATGTGGGCCGCCACCAGGGCCAGGATCAGCCCGGGGATCAGCAGCACGTGCGTGATGTACATCCGCGGCACGATGTCCTGCCCCGGGAAGGCGCCGCCGAACAGGAAGTAGGCCGTGTAAGTGCCGATGATCGGTATGCCCTGGAGGACGCCCTCGAAGATCCGCAGGCCGGCGCCGGACAGCTGGTCATCGGGCAGTGAGTAGCCGAACAGCCCCTCGACCAGCGCGGCGGCGAAGATCACGATGCCGATCAGCCAGTTGACGTCCCGCGGCTTGCGGGTAGGAGCCGAGGAAGAAATGCCGCAGCATGTGCGCGCAGATCGCGATCATGAACAGGTCAGCGGCCCAGTGGTGGATCTGCCTCATCAGGAGGCCGCCGCGGACGTCGAAAGAGATGTTCAGCGTGGACTGGTACGCCTGCGACATCGCGATGCCGTCGAGCTTGGTGTACGAGCCGTGATAGATCACCTGGGCCTGCGACGGCTGGAAGAACAGTGCCAGGTACGTGCCCGTGAGCAGCAAGATCACGAACGACCACAGCGCGATCTCGCCGAACATGAACGTCCAGTGGTCGGGGAAGACTTTCCGCATCAGGGTCCTGACGCCCTTGGCGCCGCCGAACCGGTCGTCAAGCCAGCCGCCGAAGCCGGCGACCGCGTGCGGAACCTCGGCCCCGCGGGGGACCTCGGCCGATCGTAGGGAGAGACCTGGCATCATTCGCTCCTCGTCGACGTCACTACTTATGACGCGACAGCGGGCGCGGATGTGACACCTGGCCGGTGCCAACCGACTGCTGGATTGGCGGCTATTGGATTAGCGTCGGGGGGCGAGGGCCAGGCTGGCGAGGCTGGCGGCCGCGGCGGCCGCGGCCGCGAGGGCCAGGGACAGCACCGGGCGGGCGGAGGTGGCGCCCGCCAGCGCCGCGCCCGCCGCCGCGCCGCCGTTCATGATCGAACTCAGCCAGGACTGCGCCTCGGTGCCCGCGCCGTCGGGCGCCGCGCTCGATGCCAGGCCGAACAAGGTGGCCAGGGACGGGCCGAGTGAGAGGCCGGCCAGCGGGGCGGCGACCGCTATCAGCGGCGCGTACAAGCCCGCCGCGGCCAGCGCCGCCAGGCCGAGCGCGTAGCGGGCGAGCAGGCGCGGCAGGCGGCGGCGCGCGGCCGGGGCGGTGTCGGCGGTTTCTCCGGTGTCTGCGGTTTCTCCGGTGTCTGCGGTTTCTCCGGTGTCTCCGGTTTGTCCGGTCGGGCGCGCGCCGAGGAGCAGGCTGCCGACGATGCTGCCGACCGAGACCTCGGCGAGCAGCGGGCCCGAGGCCCACAGCGCGTGGTGCTGCCGGACATAGGCGGTCAGCGCCACTTCGGTAGCGCTGAGCGCGAGGTTGACGAGGGCGCCGGTGATGAGGAGGCGGCGCAGGGCGGAGGAGCGCAGCGCGCCTTGGGGCCGGTGCGCGGGCGCTGTGGCTCCGGTCTTGGGCGGGGTCTTTCCTGGGGTCGTGCTGTTGTCGTGGACCTTGTCGCGGCGGGGACGCGCGCCGATGATGACGGTAGCCGCGCAGGTCAGCGCCAGCAGCACCGCGACGGCCGCCGCGGGGGCGATGCCCGCCGCCAGCAGGCTGGCGAGCACGGGTCCCGTGATGTAGGCCAGGTCGAAGACGGCCGCGTCCAGCGCGAACGCGGCATGCCGCAAGGCGCCCGCCGCGTGCGCCGACCACAGGCTGCGCATTCCCGGGCTGAGCGGCGGGACGACGAGCCCCGCCGCGGCGGCCGTCGTCACGAGCAGCCAGGCCGGGCTTCCTGTTAGGGCACCGGCGAGGAGCGACAGCAGCGCCGCGACGTACAGGCCGGCGCAGACGGCGCACACCCGCGCGAGCCCGTGCCGGTCCGCGAGCCGGCCGCGCAGCGGGCCGGTCACGCCCTGGCCGAGCGTGTAGCCCGCCACGACGAGCCCGGCCGTGGTCATCGAGGCGTGGACGGCGGCGACGAGGAGCAGCGTGATGCTGACCATGCCTTGCGGCAGCCGCGCGCAGACGTCCGCCAGCGCGAGGCCGCGCAGCACCGGGTCGCCAAGCAGCCGCCGGTAGGAGCCTGTCGCGTCGGGGACGGCGCTCACCATGCCGTCGTCATGCCGTGCGGCCGGACCATCACCAGGCCGCTCTCACCAGCCGACCGCTGGCGTCAGTGGCTTGACGTGGTCTGGCTGGCGTTCCGGTGGGCATGTTCCTAGTTAATCAGGAGCACGCGTACAGGGACTCCTCCCCCGCGCTTGCCGTCGTCGTGGCCGCATAGTCGGCCGTGGGGACCGCCTTGCAGGCGGACTCTACCCATGCGTCGATCGTCGCCGCGGTGGAGCCGCCACCTCCTCCCCCGAATCCCGCGCCGGTGCCCGCGCCGCTGACCAGGAAGTACCTGAGCTGGCCGGTGCGTACTAGCTGCTTGACGGCCGCCAGGGTGGGCGAAGGGACCGTGCCGCTGAAGCCGCCCATGGGCATGACCTCCTGGCCGGTCGCGAGGATGTACGGCGACGCCTCTTCCCACGATCCGACGGCCATCAGGTAGCTGGCGCCGTCGCGGTGGGTGCTGACGTAGTCGTAGAGCCGTTGCTCCGCGCTGGTCAGGGTGGTCGTGGCGGACGCACCGATGCCGCCTCCAGCGCCGCCGGCGGCGGAACCGCCGGGTGCGGGACCGCCGCCTGGGGGCGTGAAGCCGCCGCCGTCCGCGGCCCCCTCGGCGAGGCGGTCGGCGAAACGGTCGGCGAACTTCGCCGAGCGGCCGGCCGCTCGCGGGGCGGTTCCGCCGAAGGCGCCCGATCCTCCGGAAGGACCGGCGGTGGCGTTGAACGAGGTGCCGGCGTAGCTCACGTCGAGCACGGAGGCCGCCCAGGTGGCCGGCGCGACGAGCATGGCGGCCACGCCCGTGCCGAGCGCCACCGTCACCAGGCGGGCCCGGGCCAGGCGGGAGAGCCTCACTACGACAAGGGCGACGACCGCGACCGCGCCTGCCACCACCAGGAGGTCCCGCGCCCAGGGCAGGAATCCCGCGTAGTCGCGCCAGAGGAAGTACGCCCACGCCGCCTCGGCGGCGACCGCGAGCGGCAGCACCCAGCCGCGCCAGCCTTCCGCCCGGTAGGCGCGCCAGAACATGACGATCCCGGCGCCACCCAGCGCCGCGATCGGCGGTGCGAGTGACGACACGTAGGCGGTGTGCGGGATCGTGCTCATCTTGCTGAAGATCAGGCCGTAAGTGGCCAGCCAGGTGCCCCACATCGCGAAACCGCCGCGCACCTGCCCCGCGGGCTGGGTCCGGCGGGCCCGGCGGGTCCACGCGAGGCCGAAGACGAGGGCGAGCACGGCGAGGGGGTAGAGCCAGCCGATCTGGGTGCCGTACTCGCTGCCGAGCAGCTTCGTCCAGCCGGTGCCGAAGCCGCCGCTCCCCCCGCCACCGCCGGGCCCTCCGCCTGCACCAGTCGGCGCGCTGCCCGCGCTGGCCGGCGCGCTGCCCGCGCTGGCCGTTGCGCTGCCCGCGCTGGCCGTTGCGCCGCTCGGGGCGGTGCCGGTGCCCGCGGCGGAGAATCCGGCTGGTCCGGACCCGGTGCTCTCAGTGGGCGTCCCGGCGACCGGTGCGGCGCTCCGCACGGCACCGGAGGTACCCGACGTGACGCCAGGCCCGGACGTGACCGCACCGGGGAAGGAGATGCCGAACCGCTCCACGCCGTTGTAGCCGAAGACCATGGCGATCGCGCTGTTGTTGGTCGAACCGTCCACGTACGGACGGTCCGCGGCCGGGGTGAACGTGTACAGGGCGATCCACGACATCGACACCGCGAGCATGACGACGCCGGCCGCGCCAAGGTGCGCCAGCCGCTTGCGCAGCGGGGTGGGCGCGGTCACCAGGTAACCGACGGCGAGGGCGGGCAAGACCATCCAGGCCTGGAGCATCTTGGCCTGGAAGCCAAGGCCCACCCAGACGCCGGCCATCAGCAGCGACCGGAGCCTGCCTTCAGAAACGGCGCGCTGGTAGGCGTCGGCGGCGAGCACCAGGCACATGGTGAGCGCGCCGTCCTCCATGCTGTGCCCGAACATCGACGCCGCGATCGGGGTCAAGGTGAAGACGGCGGCCGCGAGCAGGCCTGGCAGTACCCCCGCCCAGCGGCGTACCACGCGGTACATGGCGAGCACGGCGATGACACCCTCGATGACCTGCGGGAGAGCCACCGACCAGGGGTGAAAGCCGAAGATCCGCGCGGAAAGCGCCTGCGGCAGGAACGAGCCGGCCAGCTTGTCGATCGTGATCGTGGCGTTCGGATCGAGCGCGCCGTAGAAGAAGGCCTTCCAGCTTTCCGACATGCTCTTGACCGCGACCGAGTAGAACGGCGCGAGCCCGGCTTCTGTGATGTTCCACGCGTACAGCGCCGCCGCCACCGCGGCGATGGCCAGCAGCGTCGGACGGGCCCACGCCGGCTGGCTTTCGGGCGAACGCCACAGCTCCCAGCGCCGGCGCGGACGTCCTGTTCTCGGTGGGGTCTCGTCTGCTGACGGGTCGAGCGGGTCCGCGAGGGTTATGGACACGGGGCGAGACTCCCTGGGGCGCGAGGCGATGACCGCGGCAAGGCCGCCGGCGGCCGGGCGGACGGGGGTACACAGTGAGTACTTCGGAATTCAGCACGAGTGTGTTGCCTCTAGCTGGAGCTCAGCTCAGTGCAGGCTGGGCAATCACGCCGGGAACTCGGCCT
>Ga0102924_1004949_pt1 | contig 13120 bp, 9 predicted proteins | sample PaiPotPPM11metaG_FD_80116 | JGI IMG/M metagenome (GOLD analysis project Ga0102924, IMG submission 80116) | Iron sulfur acid spring bacterial and archeal communities from Banff, Canada, to study Microbial Dark Matter (Phase II) - Paint Pots PPM... ... | reverse complement strand
GCGTGCGACTTATTGTCGAAAGTCCCGTGCGCACGATCGAGACAAACGTCCATGGCACACAAAACGTCCTGGACGCCGCATCCAAGAAGAAAAAACTCGTATTCATCGCCTCCACCTCGGAAGTTTACGGCAAAAGCGACAAGGTGCCCTTTCACGAAGACGCTGACCTGGTGCTCGGGCCTACCAGCAAAGGGCGCTGGAGCTACGCGGCGTCTAAGGCTCTCGACGAGTTTCTTGCTCTTTCCTACTGGAAAGAGAAAAAGCAGCCGGTTGTTGTAGCCCGATTCTTTAATACCGTTGGTCCGCGCCAGACCGGTCGTTATGGCATGGTGCTGCCGAACTTTGTGCGTCAAGCGCTCAACCGGGAGCCCATCACCGTTTATGGAACAGGCCAGCAGTCGCGGTGTTTCTGTGATGTGCGGGATTGCGTTGAGGCCGTCACGCGGCTTGTGGCCACCGACTCTGCGGTCGGCGAAGTGGTCAATATCGGAAACACCGGTGAAATCACCATCGAAAAGCTGGCGGAGTTGGTCAAGCAACGTACAAATAGCGATTCTCCGATTACTTTTGTTCCGTACGACCAGGCCTACGAACCCGGATTCGAAGACATGCCGCGCCGTGTCCCAGCTCTTGGAAAGCTTGAGCGGCTTACGGGATTCCGTCCTACCATGCCACTGGTGGAAATTGTCGACCGTGTCATCGCGCACTTTCAGGAAAAGAAAAATGCGGATTCGTTGGAAGGTTCGAACGGCGACGGACGCCTTAGTCCCGAAAATCTCGCTATCAAACGGGCCGCTATATAGTACTGTTGTGAATCTTCATGTTTTGCGACGCGTTCAAACTCTCCTGCTGAAAATCCATGAGCGCAACCTCGGCTACAAATCGAGTTGAACCCAGCCTTGGGAAAGAGTCCGCGGCGGATGCCGCGCGATTCCTGCGGGATCGCTTACAGAGAAACCGCACGAGCACTACGCTTTCCGTAATTGTCCCCGCGTACAACGAACAATATCTGATCGAAGCCAGCCTGAAGGGCTTGGCGGTCTTGGACGAATCCCCTCGATTGCGCGAGATCAAGGTAATCGTCGTCAACGATTGCTCCACCGATCGTACCGCGGAAGCCATTCAGCGTTTCCGGGGCGATTTGAAATCCAGCCAGGATTTTAAGAAATTTAGTTGGGTTTGGCTCGATCATGAAAAGAATCAGGGCAAAGGAGCGGGCATCCGTACGGCTTTGCCGCACGTGGACACAGAACTTGTCGTGATCCACGATGCCGACCTTGAATATCATCCGCGCGATCTTCTTCAAATGGTGGAACTTTTCCTGTCGGAAGGCGCCGATGCGGTCTTCGGCTCTCGTTTCATGCCCGGTGGATATAAACGCGCGTTATTTTTCCGTCACGAGCTCGGCAATAAATTTCTTACCTTCTTGTGCGATCTCGTCTGCGATTTGAATTTATCCGACATGGAGACCTGCTACAAAATGGTGCGCGCGGAATTGCTGAAAAGCATTCCTCTCACCAGCTCCACCTTCGACGTTGAGCCCGAACTCACCATCAAACTCGCCAAACGCGGAGCGCGCATTTTTGAAGTTCCTATCAGCTATTCGGGCCGCACCTACGCGGAAGGGAAAAAGATCAATTGGAAAGACGGGGTCCGCGCGCTGTCGGCCATCTTTCATTATGCGGCTTCCGATAACATTTACGCTCAGGATGGACATGGCGGTGAAATGCTCCTGCGCCTGGCCCGCGCCCCGCGCTTTACACGTTGGATGGCTGACGTTATACGGCCCTTCGTGGGAGAACGCGTGCTGGAAATTGGGGCCGGCATCGGCAACATGACCATCCACTTGGTCCCGCGCTCCGTTTATTGGGCTACGGACATCAATCCCCATTACTTGGAAACATTGGATAGACTTCAACCGGCTCGCCCCTATCTGCGTACGGCTTACGTTGACGCGATGGAGGCAGGCTCGTACCCGCCGGACATTTCATTCGACACGGTAATCTGCCTCAATGTTGTCGAACATCTCTCAGACGATGTTGGTACACTGCGAAATATTTACAGCGTCCTGGAAGATGGCGGGCGCGCTATTATCCTGGTTCCTAATGGCCCAAAGCTTTTCGGTTCTTTAGACGAAGTCCTGGGCCACTGCCGCCGATACACAGAGGATCAGCTGATCAAAGTGGGGCAAGAAGCGGGCTTCACCGTGGAGAAGGTTTTGAAATTCAACCGCCCTGGCGTTCCGGCATGGTGGTTAAATGGGCGGATATTGCGAAAGACAACGTTTGGCCTGGGGCAGATTCGCTTGCTTAATTTTCTAACGCCTTTTTTCCGCGTGATGGATTCTTGGCTTCCGCTTCCGCCGCTTTCTTTGATCGCCATATTTCGGAAAGAGTCTGGTCCTGCGTCCAGCGAAACATCTTCCGGCATTTCCCCGTCCGGCGCCCCAAGCAGCAGGGAATCGTAACGCTTGCGCAGACCCGATAAATTCGAAAAGGCCCTCATCCTCATTTTTTTCCTGACGCTGCCCCTTAGCAATCCATGGGTCCGCGGCGATGGCGTAGGATATTACGCTTATGCTCGCGCTATCCTCATCGAACATCGGCTCGACTTTCAGAAGGATTGGCTGGCGGCGAATCCTAGTTACCGAATGGGACGCGTGGACTCAGAAGGCCGCTTGCTGTCTTCGCAGTACACCTCAACGGGCCATCTCGACAATCACTTTTCGATAGGGCCGGCCATGCTCTGGTTTCCGTTTCTGTTGGTCGCTCACGGCTTCGTGCATCTAAACCGCGTTTTCGGTGGTCACATACCGGCTGACGGATTTTCCTTTCCCTACACTCTCGCCATGGCCCTGGCGACGGCCTTGTATGGTTTTCTCGCGCTTTGGATTTCGTTTCAGCTTGCCAAAAAGTACGTTCCTGAAAAATGGGCTTTTCTTTCCACGCTCGGCATCTGGTTTGCAAGTTCTCTGCCTGTGTACATGTATTTCAATCCCTCATGGTCGCATGCCCAGTCAGCTTTCGCCGCCGCGTTATTCTTATGGTATTGGGATCGTACTCGCCCTGAACGCACGTGGACGCAGTGGGTAATCCTAGGATTGATAGCCGGGCTTATGATGGACGTTTACTACGTGAACGCCATCTTACTTTTGATTCCGTTGTTGGAGTCGCTGGTCAGCTATTGGAACGGTATCAAGTCGAATGAACTCGCGGCGGTTTCGCGTTTATTCTTCAAAAATATTCTATTCACCCTGGTTATAGCTATAGCATTCCTTCCCACGCTTATCGCCAAACGCATCATTTACGGAAGCTCTTTGGATTTTGGATACGGCGGTCTATGGAATTTTGCCTCCCCAGCGCTTGTGAAAGTTTGCCTTTCGTCCGAGCACGGCCTTTTCAGCTGGACGCCGATCCTGGCTATCGCTGTAATCGGGCTCTTCTTTCTTCGACGCCAGGATAAGTTCTTGGGCCTGTGTTCTATTTTGGCATTTGCGGCATACCTTTACACCATCGGCTGCTACCTGGACTGGGCCGGTGTTTCCTCCTTTGGCAATCGATTCTTCGTTTCCCTAACGCCGCTTTTTATTCTTGGACTGGCCGCCTTCTTTGAATGGATGTCCCTATCTCTGCGGGAACGTCCTGCCAACCTCCTGGCAATATCCACCACTGCTCTCCTGATCGTTTGGAATCTCGGGCTGATCTTTCAGTGGGGCACACATTTAATTCCGGCGCGCGGACCAATTTCCTGGCGTGCCGCGGCATACAATCAAGTAGCGGTCGTGCCCGAGAAAGCCTTTCGAACTCTGGAAGCATATTTGACGGGACGCGGACGATTGATGAACCGCATCGAACAACAAGACCTGCGGCAGTTGGAACAACAGAACAAAAAACCTTCGAATCCGCCGAGAGAAGGTAACGAGTGAAGTATTTAGCGTGGTCCGGAACTTGATCAACTTCCATCGTTTAAAACGCTCATAGATTATGGAAATTCATCCGGCCAAAGCCCCTCGATTGCGCACGCGCGTGCTACAAAACACCGCTGCGTTGCTCGGAGGCCGAGGAATCTCGATTGTCCTCTCTGCGGGCGCCTCTGTCCTGCTCACACGGTATCTAGGAAGTGAACGACTTGGACAATTTGGCGCCATCTACGCCTATTTGGGCCTTTTCACCTGGTTGACCACGCTCGGGATTGAGCCCGTCCTGGTTAGGGAAATCTCTAAAGAAAGAGAAAGCGCAAGCAACCTGTTGCACACCGCAATCATTCTGGCGTCATTTTTGTGTGTCGGCGCGCTCCTGGCAACCATTCTGATTGCGCCGTGGGCAGGTTTCAATGGCCACCTCCGAACCCTGCTGATTCTGGCGGCGCTAGAATTCGTGCTAATCCCCTTTCGTTTGCCCGGAATAATCTTTCAAGTTGACTTGCGCCAATGGTACGCAGCCACCATCAACGTCGTGCGGCAGGGCGTATGGTTCGGCGTCGTCATAATTCTATGGCTGCTGGGTGCGTCGCTCTTCTACGTGGTTTTGGGACGGCTATTGGCCACTGCTGTTGAATCTGCGCTCACCTGGGCTTATAGTCGTCAATTTTTATCGGCGGGAAAAAAATTTCTTCGGGAGCGTTCCGGAAAAATCCTCCTGCATTCCATTCCGATTGCATTCACCACCCTGCTCTCTATGGTCTATCTCCGGATCGACCAGGTAATGCTGCATAAGATGGCTTCCGATTTTGTCCTGGGACAATATGTCGCCGCGGTAAGAGTGAGCGAGCTGTTTGAATTCTTGCCTGCCGCATTAATCGTTAGTATGGCTCCAGTCTTGTCCGTGAGCGTCGATGAGCCGCTCAGATTCCAAGACTACACCGGCAAACTCTTCCGTTATTTCATGATTGCGGCTTCCGCTATCTGCGTATTCATGAGCGCCGGAGCAGGATTGATTGTCCGGGTGCTCTACGGCAAACAATTCTTGCCTGCGGGTCCGTTGCTCGCGGTTCTGATTTGGTCGGAAGTAGCCGTCTTTTTTGCTACAGTCGTCTATAACGTGCTGATCGCCAAGAACCAACAATGGTTGCTTCCAATACCTACGCTGGTTGGTGCCGCTGTCAACGTCGCGCTGAATCTGGTTCTGATTCCGAGATATGGCGCTGCGGGAGCCGCCTGGGCTACCTTGGTCAGTTATACTGTCGCCTGGACCGGAGTTTTATTTTTCTTCAAGGAAACGCGGTCCTTCATTTGGCAGGGTATGCGGTTTGCCCTGCCGATTACCGGCTTGGCTCTTTTTGCGGTTGCGTGTGCGTTCTTTGTCTCTACCCATGACATCATCAGAATCTTGACTGCTTCTATTATCTTTGGATTGAGCTTGCCGCTGTTCGGGTTTATCAAGCGTTCAGATATGACGGACGCCTTGGCGGTTATCAGATCGTCTTTGGGGAATTCTTGAGGAGGTTTCGCTGAGTACGATAGTCTCCCAAAGAAGGGCCAAGCTATGAGGGATGCCATCGTTTATTCCGGCTGGACTTGGAAAACCTTCAACGTGCCGGAGAGAATCGCTCTCGCCTTGACTCATATCGGCGCTCGCGTACTTTACTGTGGGAACCCAGTCTCCATTTTTCGAAAGAAAGATTCTAGCCTTTATGAGGTTGAACCCGGAATCTTCGCTTTTCATCCTTCTTACGCAGCCGAGCGGCTGAATAAGCTCTCCTTCCTGCAGTCTCTTCAAGCGCGAGTAGTCGCCAAGCAGATTCTAGAACGAGCCGAATCTTTGAAATTGAATAACCCAATATTCTTTTATCCGTGTTTGGGAGACCGGCTTTCGCTCTTGTCGCATTTTCGCAACAAATTCTTCTTAGCGCACATCCAAATGGACTACGGAGAGCGCAGTGCCGAAAGTCATGTTCGAGCCTCGGATATCACGCTTGCAATTCCTCACTGCGTGTATCACCAACAACGGGCGCGCTTCGGTGAAAAAGTTCAGTTGATTCCGCAGGTTCTCGACCTGCGCCATTTTCAAGCCCCTGATGGCGCGCCGTTGGAACCTTCGCCGGCGCTAGACTCGATTCCTCGCCCGCGGCTCGGATACCTGGGTCCCGCGCACCAGCAAGTCAACAAGCCGCTGATCAGCGAGCTCCTGCGACTTCGTCCAGACTGGCATTTCGTGTCCGTGGGCCCGCACAAAGCGCTCCCGCTTCCAAATGTCCATGTCCTACCCTGGCAATCCAGTCGAGAGTTGCCAAAGTATGCGAGAGCCTTTGACGTGGGATTTATGCCCTACGACTGTTTTGACGAGGAGAAACTTCACTGTCTTCCGCTGAAGCTCTTCGAATATTTCGCACTGGGACTGCCCGTGGTCGCAACGCCGATACTTGAACTGAGGGAATTTGGAGATCTCATTTATTTTGGCGATACCGCCAAGGAATTGGAACAAGCCGTAACATTGGCCCTTAACGAATCTGCCGACAGTCCAAAAAGACGGCGACGCATCGAAATAGCTGGGAATCACTCCATCGAAAATTTGGCGGATGCGCTCTCAAAGGCCCTCCCGTTTAATGACTAGCATTGATCAAACTAGCCGCCCAGCTACCGCGACACCACCTCAGCGGTCTCAAAGAACCGGCAGGATTCTCATATTGGCGCCTAATTCTCCCCAAACGATTGGCGGCATGGAACATTTTATTCGAGAGCTCGGTGAAGGACTCGAAGCGCTCGGATACGATGTGGAGTACCTCCATCGTGAAAACTCACTACCAGCTTGGATGAATCGGAAATCCTTCGCGCTCATGCGAAAATTCTCGGCCAGTGCTTTGGGCTATTTTATTGGTCGCCGAGCCCAGGCCAAGCTTGGCGATGACGTTGTCGCGGTGATCTCAAATAGTGATGTCGGCTACTATCCCCTGCATCCCTCCTCAAAACGAACGCGTTTGATTCACTTCTACCATGGCACCTATCGAGGCCAGGCTGAAGCCATTCGTCCGTTTATAAGCTTTCCCGGCTATCTTTACCTAAAATGGTGGAACGCTATGGTGCTCGAGCGATTCAGCGGATGCAATCACCAGGTGCTGTGTTGCTCCGATCCGGTAGCCGAGGAAGTCCTTCGTTTTTTTGGCCTCCCGAGCAATACCGTCTGGTACCCCATGGATTTGTCGCGATTCGTCCCTCGAGATCCGCAAATGTGCCGGAGGGAATTGGGTCTTTCTGACACCGGACCGATCGGAGTTTTTGTGGGCAGCGCACACGCCACGAAAGGGTTTCCGGTGGTTCGCAAATTGATTGAAGCATTCTCGGATGTCCGCTGGGGGCTTGCCTTGCGCGGAACCGTGCCCGAAGATATTGCTAGAAATCCTCGCGTGCAGGTATTTCAGGACATGCCGAACGAAAAGATTCCCCTGCTTTACGGCGCAGCCGACTTCGCGCTCTCTCCCTCTCGCTATGACGCTTTTCCCTATGCCGTCTGCGAAGCGCTCGCCTGCGGCTGCCCGGTGATCGCATCGCCCAGCGGAGCGAGTCGCCTCTTTTTGAAGGAGCCCCCGCTCAACCGCTTCTTGGTCTCGCACGCTGATGCCATGCCTGAATTTTTGGAAGCGGTGCGTGAACTTTTGCGTGATCCAGGCTTTTATAGAAAAGCCGTGCTTGCGAATGTTCGACCGATGGTGGAAGAGGTCATGCTCCCTGAAAACTGGTGGCGCAGGTTTTTCCAGGTAACCGGCCTATGAACGCGGTAACGAAAAAAACGAGCAGATGAGAAACAAAAGGTTGGATGTCCTCCGCTCTGTAGCGGTTGTCACCGTGCTCCTCCATCACTCGGGCATTTGGCCGTTCTTTACGCGTACGGGATGGACGGGTGTGGATCTCTTCTTTGTCCTCAGTGGTTTTTTGATTTCCGGTCTGCTCTTCAGCGAGTACAAGAAACGCCATGCTATTAGTTTTAAAAGATTCTTGATCCGTCGTGGGCTGAAGATTTATCCGGCTTTCTACGTCTTCCTTTTCCTTACCGCCGTCGTTGAGTTGCTCGTGTTTCACGCTCACCCGCTCGTACAGTATCTTCACGAAATTTTCTTCCTCATGGATTACAAGCAAGGATTTTGGGATCACACTTGGACGCTGGCGGTCGAGGAGCAATTTTATATTTTCCTGCCGCTCTTTCTGCTTGTCATTTTGCGGTTTTCAGCCAAACGCGAAAATCCCTTTCGGATTATTCCCTGGGCCGCCTTTTCCATAGCGTTATTCTGCGTGATCTCCCGCGCCGCCTCGATATATATCGGGAAGCCGAACTTCCAGATGGCTTATATTGCGTTCCACAACCGCATGGACGCGCTTTTTTTCGGGGTCCTAATCGGCTATCTGTATCACTTTCGTCCGGCCATCCTTGAGAAACTGATGCGTCCCACGCGTAATCGTATGGTCATGGCCACAATCTCTGCGGTGTTGCTCTCATTTGCATATTTCTACGATCGGGACAACAAGTTTTTTGCCACCTTTGGATATTCTTTCATTTATCTGGGATTCACCGGCGTTTTGCTCTTGAGTCTCTACGTTCACGGCATCTTCTCGGGGAAATTGGCACGGCTCGCGGAACTCGCTGGCAGTGCAGCTGCCTTTGTCGGTAAGTATTCCTATTCGATCTATCTCTGGCACGGACCTAGTGGCGCTTGGTTGCCGGGCCTGGTGCGGCGCACCACGGGCTTCCCTACTGGAAGAAGCGGCCGGTTCATGGTGTATTTCATTGGAAGTTTAGTGATCGGAACTGTGATGTCGAAACTCGTCGAGTATCCTATTCTTCGCCTGCGCGATCGGATTTTCCCGGATTCCAATATCGTTCCGGTGGCTGCAGAAGTCGGAAACGCACACGACAGGTAGAATAGAGAAGCATGCCGGATGCCGCATCGACACACAGCGCCCGTTCACTCAATCCAGTGAAATGGATCGCGTTACTCAGAAATTGGAAATGGTATTGTCCCTGGCAGTCAAAGGGGCTAAATATCTTTAAGGTTCACCGACGCATGCCGAAGGAAGTCAGGCTGATAAATCTGTGAAATCCGAAGTTAGTCAATTATCGGTTGTGATCCCCACCTACCGTCGAGAAAATGCATTGGTCAACTGCGTGCAATCCATTCTGCGGGGCTCTGAGCTCCCAAGTGAAATTCTGATTGTGGGCCGCGAAGGCGACAAAGACACGCAGAGAGCGCTTGACCGCCTCGCAAACGGCCTGCAACCCAATGTCAATATTCGGCCTGCCTGGGTCAAAATTCCGGGCCACATTCCACCTATCGAGATGGGACTCCATCTCGCTACAAACGATCTAATAGCTTTTCTTGATGATGACGTGACGGTGTCCGAGGACTGGATACGGACGTTTCTGCCAAATTTCACCGACTCTTCCGTGGGAGTCGTCGGCGGCCGCGTGGTTGTGCCTGGGTCTCCCATTGTAAAGCTGAAAGGGAAACCTGGCCTTGTCTCTTGGTACGGCAAGCACTGGGGAAATATAGCGAGCGTCCAAGGCGAAAAGAGCATTCTCGTGGACGGAGTGATGGAATGTAATTGGATTTGGCGTCGTGATCTCTTACGATCGATTGAGTTTGACCCGATCCTGAATTTTGATGATGCCAGCATGTATGGTTTGGATTTTTGCCTTCAGGCACGGCAAAGGGGTTTTCAGGTGCTGTACGACCCGCGACTTCTCGTCTATCACCATCTAGCCCCACGCACGCAGGAACTCGACCGAGCTGACCGGCACGACCGAACGTTCAGCTACTGCAGAAATTACACGTATATCATGCTTAATCGGTTGCCGTGGTGGAGGAAACCGATTTTTCTGACTTGGTGGGTTGTGGTCGGCGAGCGAGGCGGATGGGGGATCGCCGCATTGGCCGCAGACATCCTTCTTCGCGGCATCCGAAACGATAGGCATGTGGTTTCGTCGATGCTGGGAAAAATTGAGGGAGCGCGTCTTTGGTTTAATACCCTAGTGCGACTTTCTCAGACTCGTTTCCGGAGTTCGTTCTAGGATATGGACCTGAACGAATCTAGAGACGGCATCGCCATGCCTTACGTATCGTCGCGGAATCACATCGCAGAACGGTTTCGGGCGGTCCTGGCGCCATGATGGAACGCCCCTTGCGAGTCCTTTTGGTCATCACCCATCCCATACAATATGCCTCCCCGCTGTTCCGTCTTTATGCCAAGGAGCCCAGCCTCGAAATCCTGGTGGCATATTGCAGCTTGCCGGGAGCCGAATCGCAGGTTGATCGCGAGTTCGGCGTCGAGGTGAAGTGGGACGTCCCGCTATTAGAGGGGTACCCTTGGACCGCTGTTCCAAACCGCTCGTGGCGTCCAGGGTTGGGATCGTTCTTCGGCCTGTTCAATCCGGGCATCTGGCGTTTGATTCGCGACGGGAACTTCGATGCGATTCTCTTGTACACAGGATATGCCATTGCGACTTTCTGGATCGTAATGGCAGCTGCCAAGCTCCGCGGAATACCGGTTCTTTTTGGCACCGACGCTACGGAGTTCCGTCCTCAACATGCGGCCAGCTGGAAGTTACCCGTCAAGCGGCGATTGCTCCCCAAAATATTCCGTCTTGCTGATGTCGTTACCGTTCCCTCGGAGGCCACACGGCAGTTCATCCTGAGCATGGGAATTCCGGATTCACGCATTGTTCTTACGCCTTTTGTTGTGGATAACCCCTGGTGGACGCAACGCGCTTCTGAGGTGAATCGGTCTGCAGTTCGGAAGCAGTGGGGAGTCCCTGAAGATGCCCCGGTAGTTCTGTTTTGCGCGAAGCTCCAACCGTGGAAAAGACCCGCCGATTTGCTCCACGCGTTTGCGAAGGCTAACGTCAAAGGAGCCTATCTGGTCTTTGCTGGGGACGGTCCATTGCGGACTGACTTGGAAGCTTCCGCAAAGCTTCTTGGAATCGCGGAGCGTACACGTTTTCTTGGCTTCGTAAATCAAACTGGTCTGCCGCCCATCTACCGTTCCTCCGATCTTTTTGTTCTTCCTTCTGAATATGACGCTTGTCCGGTGGTTGTCTGCGAAGCCATGTTGTGTGGGTGCCCAGTCGTCTTAAGCGACGAAGTTCGCGGGCGTTTCGATCTGGTGAAAGACGGAGTGACTGGTTTTATCTATCCCTGCGGGAATGTAGATGTTCTGGCAAGGATTCTGGCAAATGCGCTGGACAATCGAGCCAAACTCACTGAACTCAGCCGTAACGCAGTTACCCGAATGGAAACCTGGTCGCCGCGCGAAAATGTCGAAGGCGCTGTCATGGCATTCGAACAAGCTGCTCGGCTGAAACCACGGAATATGGACCGATAGGCCTCGGCGTAGTTCCGCAGTGGCGAGCACTTCACATAGCCGGAAAAACCCACTCGAGAGAACGCGCCTAAGCCAATATGCAACAAACACTACCATCCGCATAGTGGGATAGAATAACGAGCGGGAAAGGCTGGCGTCTAAACGATAGATTTGCGCCAAGCCTTTGGAGGGCGATTTAAACTTGGCAAGAATGCACATTCCCGCAATGAGGAACCAGCCTTTGATCGGTGTCGGCCTGTTCGCGGTTGGTCTGCTGCTGGCCTGGCAGGTAGGATCAAAGATTGTCTCCAATGACGAGCGCTCCCTGATTTTTGGCGTCTCGATTTTTGCGGGTTGCGTCGTTGCCGTCATGACCCTGAGAAACTGGCGCACCGGCTTCTACCTCTTTTTCGTTTGGATGCTTTTCGAAGACTTATTCCGCAAGTATATGGGCAACGGTCTGGCTCTTTTTTTTGGGAAGGATGTTCTTGTACTGCTCGTTTACTTCTCTCTTTTTGCGGACATACGACGGGGACGTGAAAAACGCTTTCATCCTCCTTTCTTGTTCTGCCTTAGCCTTTTCTTCATGCTGGGCATTCTGCAAGTGTTTAACCCAAATTCACCTCATATTCTGTACGGCCTGCTCGGCTTCAAAACTTATTTCTTTTATATACCCTTTATGTTTGTCGGGTATGCCTTGATCCGCAGCGATGAGGATCTTAGGAAATTTCTGGTCATGAATGCGGCGCTCAGCGGTTTGATCGCTTCGCTGGGAATTGCTCAAGCCATTCTTGGAAATTCCTTTCTCAATCCTGCAAAGCTCGCGCCGGAACTGGAAGACCTGGGCAACCTTGAAAAGGCCTCGCCCCTCAGCCATCAAATGTTCTCTCTTCCGGATTCTGTTTTTGTAAGCTCAGGTAGATTTGATTTTTTCCTGATTCTCGCATTCATTCTGGTTCTGGGAACCGGGGGATATTTCCTTTTAGCCAATTTACGCGGCCGAAAAATCGTTTTCCCTGTGATTGGCATCGTTGCAATCGCCACCGTCCTCAGCGGCAGTCGAAGCACTTTCCTGTTCGTGTTGTTCAGTGTGCTGGCACTGGGCGCGGGTTTTCTCTGGGGCGCACCTTGGCGTCAGAGGCAAGCTCACCGAATGATGAAAGCCCTTCGCCGTTCAGCTATTGTCGGCGCCCTGGGACTCGCTTCGCTTCTATTGCTCTTCCCGCAGGAGGCCGCTTCCCGTCTCGAGTACTACACCGAGACGCTCCTGCCCAGCGGCTCTTCCTATCAACTGGAAAACCGCACCTGGGATTATCCGCTTCAAAACTTCCTCGATGCTTTCAACAGGCCCAATTGGGTGCTGGGGAACGGCATCGGCACTGCCTCTCTAGGCGGGCAATACGTCGCCAAAGCAATTGGTGGTCCCGTCTTAAGTCTTGCCGTTGAGGAGGGCTTTGGAAGTTTGATCGTCGAAATGGGAATTATTGCTCCTTTTCTTTGGATTCTTTGGACTGGTTCGCTCTTATATTACAGCTGGAAAGTAATGTGGCCCCTGCGACAGAAGCGCTTCTTCCCCATTGCGTTGGCTATTTTCTGGTACGCATTCTTGTTGCTGTATCCCATGACCTACAGTGGTTTGCCCTCCTACCAAAACTACGTTGACAACGTCTATTTCTGGCTTTCGGTGGGAATTCTCTTTCGGCTTCCGGAGATCCAGGCGAGTACACCCAATCTATTTCCTGTACCGTCCGCAAGTGCGCGCGCGCGAGGCGGGTTCCAGTTCTAAGCGTGTCCGCCACTCGCCGCGCGCGGAAGCATCGGAACAGCCCATGC
>Ga0102924_1004948_pt1 | contig 13124 bp, 14 predicted proteins | sample PaiPotPPM11metaG_FD_80116 | JGI IMG/M metagenome (GOLD analysis project Ga0102924, IMG submission 80116) | Iron sulfur acid spring bacterial and archeal communities from Banff, Canada, to study Microbial Dark Matter (Phase II) - Paint Pots PPM... ... | reverse complement strand
TCTCAGCCCAGATGCACGGCGGCCTGCCCACAAGCGTCCTTCCCACGAAGCCCCTGTCCCGGTCAAACGACCCTACGATCGCCACCGGACAGCAGGCCCACCCGGTATTTCATACCCGTAGTCAGATCAGAGCGCACACGACCCCCCGGTTTGCGCAACGTACGGCCCTCTCCACTGGCACGTCATCGCCTGCGTGAAGACACGGTCAGGCGGGCTGCCACAGCTCGATCCGATTGCCCTCGGGATCGGTGACCCAGCCGAATCGACCGACACCCTCCATGTCCTGCGTCTCTTTAGCCACGTCGGCTCCCTTGGTGCGCAGCTGTGTGAGCATCGCATCCAGGTCGCGGACCCGGAAATTGATCATGGCCTGCTGGGCACGGGACCCAAAGTAGTCGGTCTCGGACTCGAACGTCGCAAACACCGTCGGCCCGGCTTCCTGACGCCACAGGCCGTTCTCATCGGCGTCCAGGCCCAGGCAATCGCGATACCACGCGTCCAGGGCCACCGGGTCGGCGGCCCGCAGGAAGTATCCACCGATCCCAAGCACACGTTCCATGTCGCTATCTTGCCAGGACGGCGATCGGGCGGGCTGGCACCACCCCAGCGGTTCCTGACGCGCCGCTGGCAGGCATCCCGCAGCCTCTCGTTGTCTGTCACCAGGCCCACCTCAACATCTGCGCCCGCACGACCGGCGCTCGCGGCCGGCGCGCTTCTTGACGGGATAGGCTTGCGGCGCGGAGGCTGGGCATCAGGTCTGCGGCCACGCTCTACCAAGGGGGCACGGATATGAGCGAGCGCTGGTGAACGCGCTGCATTAACGTCGCTTTGTCGCTCTGCCCGAGGTTGGAGAGCACTCCGCTGTCATGTCAGGCTCAGCGGCGACCAAGGGAACTCGACCATGCGGCTACGCTCTGCGCATGGCTACCGTGTCCGAACGATCGGTGAGGCGATGAGAGCGATCCAGTTCGACAGCTTCGGCGGGCCGGAGGTGCTTGTGTCCGTTGACGTAGCCGAGCCACATGCGGGCGCTAACCAGATTCGCGTGGCCGTCAAGGCCGTCGGCGTTAACCCCGTCGACTGGAAGTTTCGCCAGGGCCTGATGGGCGGAGATCTGCCTCGGGGCACCGGTCTGGAGGTCGCCGGCGTTGTCGACGAGGTTGGCGACGGCGTCAGCGGCGTGAACGTCGGCGATGAGGTCTTCGGCTCTGTGGTGGGGGGCAATGGTGCTGCCGATTTCGCCCTGCTCGAGCACTACGCACGCATCCCGCCGTCACTGGACTTCGCTGCCGCTGCGGCGCTGCCGGTAGCGGTCGAGACGGCCGCGCGCACGCTCGACCTGCTGGACGTCGGCGACGGACAGACCGTGCTCGTCAACGGTGCCGCGGGCGCCGTCGGAATAAGCACCGTGCAGCTCGCGTGCGAGCGCGGGGCGGCGAAGGTGATCGGTACAGCCAGCAGCGCCAACCACGATTACCTGCGGTCCTTCGGCGCCGAACCGACCACCTACGGCGACGGGTTGGTGCAGCGAGTCCGCGCGCTGGCGCCCGAGGGGGTCGACCGCGCGATCGACGACGCCGGCGGCGGAGCGCTGCCGGCGCTGGTCGAGCTGGCCGGCGGCCCCGAGCATGTGGTGACGATCGCCGACTATCAGGGCGCACAGGAGACGGGGGTAAGGATGACCGGCGGCCCGCACTCCAAGCGCGCCTGGTATGTCCTTGGTGAGATCCGCGAGTTGATCGAGGCTGGGCGATTCTCGCTTCCGGTTGCGCGCACGTTCCCGCTGGAGCAGATCGCCGAGGCTCACAGGATCAGCGAAGGTGGCCACGTGCGCGGCAAGCTCGTGCTGCTCGTCGACTGACCTGAACCAGCAGCATGTTCACTGCTTCCCCGCCGATGACCTTGCCGGGGGAGCAGGCCGGACGCGCTAAAGTTGTAGTGCTGGCTATCTGGAGTTGACGCCCCAGCCAGGCTGGCACGGGAGGCCGACCACCCGCCTCAAGGCCGGTAGGAGCGCGCGACCAGCTCGCGCGGCGCCGGCTCAGCCGGTGGAAGGGACGCCCATGAATGTCCATGTGCTGTCGGTGCCTCGGGTGATCGTCCAGACGACGCGAGCGATCGGGTCGTCGCGATGATCAGCTCAGGACGAATCGAGGAGCTCAAGGCAGAAGCTCGCTACCACCGCGAGCGATACCAGCTCTACCAGGCAAAGACACACGGCTCGCGCCTGACGACCGGCACCCGCCTGCGGGAACTCGAGCGCAGGCACAAAGGGTCTGAGGCACGCCTGCGTTCTGCAGAGCGGGAGAACAAGACGGATGGACGCCGCTGACGATCGCGCGAGCACGCTCGCCTTGAGCTCGACGTCGGTCAGAGCTTGCGTGCCCTCACCGCTGTGCCGTAGGCGCATATCTCGGTCCACACCGAGCCGAGCTCGGAGGTGTCGAAACGAAACGCGATGATCGCGTTGCCGCCCTTGGCCTCGGTCTCCGCAACCAACCTGTCGACCGCGTCCTGACGGCCCGCGGCCAGCATCTCCGAAAGACGGATCGGTCGCCAACAAGGCCCTCTTGCGTGGGCTCGTCCACTGCGCGACCTGCGGCCGCAAAATGGGCGTCGGCCGGATGAACAAAGCGGGCGACGCCTCCTACGTCTGCAACCCAGAAATATGCGGGCGGCCCCTGCACGACAGGAGGTGCAGCGTCAGCGAGGTCCATAGACCATCACGTGCTGTGGCTACTCGCGAACGACTCGTCCGGTGCGGGCGAGGCAGCCGCGTCCGAGCAGCGGCGCGCGCTCGAAGTGCGTGAGGTCCTGCGCGGTGCCGAGGCCGAGCGCGACCTGTGGATGCAGGACAGGTGGCTGATGACCTCGTTCCTGCCGCCTAGTAGCGCCCCTCGTCCTTGGCGACCGACGTCCGTGTCTCGGATACCGCGAGAAAGACCTCATACCCGGCGTCCTCTGTTTGCTGTCGCGCTCGGGATCGCCGGCATCACTCTCGTGGTGGCACCGAGTCAGGCTCTTGCCATCCCCACGAAGCCTCACACTGCTCGGAGTTTCTACGTGGAAAATACCGAACCGAGCTACTGGTTCGTCGAGGGCCTCGAAGCTGCAAGGGAAGGCGGATACGCAGTCTCAAACAGTATGGTCATCTTGGACTTTGGTGGGCAGCTCGGCAACGGAAAAGGGACCAAACTAGAGGATGGAATCGATGTCACCAACGAAGAAATTGAAGTGATCGCGGAATTTGCCGATGGCTACTACATCAATGAGTTCGCTTATACGACCCTTCATCTCGACATCGGCACCAACAACAGCGACTCAGTGAGTAAAGCCCGTGGGAAGGCTTGGGCCGAACTGGTCAAACACGTCGCAAGCTTCGTTTTGGAAGAACCAGATAAGGCGAAATACGTCTCTATCTACGGCGGCGACGACCTCGAGGACGGGTCGAAACTGGAAGGGTGGAGTTCGGGCGGCAATGCGCTCGGCTGGGCGAAGGAATATAGCAAAACCACAGAATCTCCGTACGTTGATTATGGTAGTGCGGGCGCGTGTCCCGAAGCCACTTACGAAAAAACCACTAAAGGCGGCGCTTGTGACGAGAAAGACGGGGCCGGAGGGTGGGATCAGCGGGTTGAGTACGAACTCGCCTGGGAGATCGAGCGCGCTCACGCAGCCCCCGAGATCTACTACCTGGTAGGTGAGTTACTACTCATGGGGCAGGTGTCTCTACAGCCACCCAATCCATGGTAGGACGCGCGTTCGTGGACGCGTCTGTGAAGCACACCTACCGTCGAGCAGCGCTAACGCGGCACGCGATGGCACACGCTCCAGGCCCTTCTCCGTGCCTACCACACCGACCGCTGCGACCTGCAACGCGAGGTCGAGCGGCAGTCTTGACGGGGCATCAATTCGAGTTTGGTCCGTAACCGGGGAGGTCGTTTATGGTCGAAATGATCATGCGACAACGCTACCAGCCTTCAGGAATGGCGCCCAACTGCCGACGTCTTGGCTTGGAACTCACATGCAAGGAGTGCAAACGCAGATGCCAACAAGCACCATGGAGAAGTGCCGCCTGGTCACCCGCAGCGACTTTGACGGGCTGGTCTGCGCGGCCCTGCTCAAAGAGCTAGGGATCCTCGACGAGATCAAGTTCGTCCACCCCAAGGACATGCAGGACGGACTCGTCGAGCTGAGCGATCGCGACATAACAACCAACCTGCCCTACGTACCCGGCGTGCGCCTGGCCTTCGACCATCACGAGAGCGAGTCCCTGCGCTTGGCCGACGGCGCCGCCGATAACCACATCATCATCCCTGGCGCCCTGTCGGCCGCCCGCGTTGTCTATGACTACTTCGGCGGCGCCGAGCGCTTCACCCAAGTCGGCGAGTCGCTCATGGAGGCTGTTGACAAGGCCGACAGCGCGCTCTTCTCGGTCGATGAGATCAAGACACCGACCGGCTGGATCCTGCTCAGCTTCCTGATGGACCCGCGGACCGGCCTCGGGCGCTTTCGCGACTTTCGCATCTCCAACTACCAGCTGATGATGGAGCTGATCGACGCCTGCCTGGAGTGCAGCGTCGACGAGGTTCTGGAGATGCCCGACGTGGTCGAGCGGGTGACGCTGTATCGCGAGCACGCCGTCGCCGCGCAGGAGCAGCTGCTGGCGAGGTCGACCGTCCACGGCAACCTCGTGGTGCTCGACCTGCGCGAGGACGAGGTGATCCACCCGACCAACCGCTTCATGATCTATGCGCTGTTCCCCGACTGCAACGTCTCGATCCACGTGCTGTGGGGGCTCAAACAGCAGAACACCGTCTTCGCCATGGGCAAGTCCATCGTCGATCGATCCAGCCGAACCGACGTGGGCGCCCTCATGCTCTCCTACGGCGGCGGCGGACACGAGGCCGCGGGGACCTGCCAGGTGGCCAACGGCGATGCCGAGTCGGTGCTGGCTGAGCTGATCGAGCACGTGAACGCCGACGGTTAGCACCACCGCGTAACGCGGCCTGGCGGAAGCTCGGCCGGCTCGCTGAGCCCCGCAACGCGTCGAGCTTTGTGCGAACATATGTTCGTATGCGCTCGACCCGATCGCTGACCATCGCGAATCAGGGCCGGGGATTCGGCTGTGATGCAGACAACCGTCAGGCGGTTGGTCAAGTGCCAGCCGAGCGTCGGGCACTCAGCCGAGTGGCTGATGGACATATGTCGCTTTTCTCTCTGCTGGTGGCAACAGTGGGGCGATGAGCACGATGGACGCCTACAAGGCCGAGCTCGCAAGGTTTCTCCACGGCTTCGGCGCCAACGTTCGTCGCGTGCGGCTCGCCAAAAGGCCTCGCTGCTCCCAGGAACAGCTGTCCTATGCCACCGGGCTCCATCGCACCGAGATCGGGAAAATCGAGCAGGGAGCGGTCGAGCCGCGCCTGACCACGTTGCTGATCCTCGCTGACGGTCTCAGCGTCAGCATCGACGAGCTCGTGGACGGCTTGTCTGTGCCTGTCGAGCGCAGGCCCTCGCCGCACGCGGAGACGTGGTCGCAGCGGACATGAGCCGCGAAGCGACGCCCGACCGGGTGTTGGCCGGCACCCTCCGGCACATGCGCGAAGAGCGCGGGCTCACGCTCGAACAGCTGGCGTTTCGTGCCGGGATCACCGTCAGCGCTGTCTCTCGGATCGAGCTGAGCCGGACCGCTCCCGGTTGGGACACCGTGCGCCTGCTCGCCAACGCGCTTGACGTCAGCATGGTCGAGCTCAGCGCAGCCGTGGAAAGCGCCACAGGACATATGGCCGGCGTCAGCGACGTCCAGCCTGCGCGTCTCAGCTGCCCAGCAGGTCGCGGCGCCTGAACGCCGCCAGGGCAGCCGTTGCGGCCAACAGCCCGATCGCGACCATGATCGCCGCGGCATCACCGCGGAAGGCCTGTGTGGGCACCAGTCCGACGTGCGCGAACGGGGTCACTTCGACCAGCCATTTAGGCACGCCCAGCAGCGAGCCGACCAGCTGCCACAGGAAGGCCAGCGTCACCAGGCCGTAGGCGATGCCCGCGCTCGCTCGGGGGATGGTGGCGTAGGCCAGCGCGGCGAGCCCGAGGAACAGCAGCGACACCGGCAGGCAGTTGGCCCCGGCCTCGAGCATCTGGGGCAACCCGATGCCCACGCCCTGGGAAGCGGCCCCCGCCCAGGCCAGCACGCCGGCCAGCGCCGACAGCGCCACGGCCGCGAGCGTCGCCAGCGCGAGGCGCCCGCCGAGCCACCTCGAGCGGCTGACCGGCAGCGACAGCAGCGTCTCGAGCCGCTCTGCCGCCTCCTCCTCCCTGGCCGCGCCGACCTGCGCGCAGGCGAACAGACTGACCGCCAGCACGAAGAAGACGAACACGAAGGACATGTACCCAGCGGGTGTTGCGATCGAGCCGGTGCCGAGCCTGGCTATCTCCTTGCGAATGCTCGCCGAGATCCCCGCCGAGGAGATGCTCGCCGAGACCATGCCAAGGATCAACGCGAACGCGCCGATGCCGACGCCCCAGAAGATCACGCTCGCACGCTCGGAGCGCAGCGCCTGGGCGCTGGGGGAGGACAGCAGGCCCAGCCGCGGCTGGGCACTGTCACGCGCCGGCAGCACGCCGGTGCCGACGTCGCGACCGAGCGCGATCCGCCCGGCCAGTGCCAGCGCCAGCGCGCTCGCTGCGATCGGGAGCAACAGGACGAGCGGGCGCGGGCCGGTGAACGGGCGCAGCTCCTCGGCCCACCCCAGCGGTGTGGCCCAGCGCAGCCAGGTCGAGCCGGCGGAGGTGTCGGCGATCACACGCAGCGCCAAGAACAGCGCGACGGACGCGCTGCCGAGCTCGAGCGCCATCCGCCGCGTGGGCGCCAACTGGCTCGCGAGCGCGCCCACGCCGACGAACACGGGCACCACCGAGGTCGTGGCCAACGCCAGGTAGGCCGAGCCGCCCGCCGGCAGACCCCCGGCGACAAACCCCGCGAACTCGGCGATCCAGAGGATCACGATGGCGCCCCCGATCGCCGCCATTGCCGACAGCAGCGCCGCCTGGCGTCCGATCGGGCCGGCGAGCACGAGCTCGGTCCGTCCCGCGTCCTCCTCGGTGCGCATCGTCCGCACGGCGGCCAGCACGCCGAAGATCGCCGCCGCGATCGCCAGCGTGCCGCCGACTCGCCAGGCGCTGTAGCCGCTGACCGTCACCGCGTTGAAGGGGTAGCCGTAGAACAGGCGCAGGGCGTCGTTGTCGGCGAAGCTGTGAGCGAAGGCGAGCCGGCCGGTCAGCGTGGGGTAGGAGTGGCGGAAGCCGACCGGTTGGATGTACGCGTACAGGGCAAACACGTACGCGAAGGCAATCGTGCGCGTGCGCCCGTCGCGGAACGCTCGCCTGGCCAGTGCGCGAGCGGGCCCAAGGGTCGGGGCGTTGGATCCAGGCACCGTGACCATCATGATGGCGATGAGTTGCGCGCAGCGCAGCGGTCTGAACGTGAGCAAGCGACAACCAGGAGGACACGCATGGGGCATACAGTCATCACCGACACGTTGCGCGAGGTCGCCGCGAGGCACGTGGGCGACACGCAGGTGCCGGGCCTCGTGGCGCTCGTCGCGCACGGCGACAACGTGCACGTGGAGGCGCTCGGCAGCCTTGCCGTGGGCGGGCGCCCGGTGGCGCGTGACTCGCTGTTTCGTATCTCCTCGATGACCAAGCCGATCACCGCTGCGGCCGCGCTGGCGGTCATCGCCGAGGGCCTGGTCGGCCTCGACGAGCCGGTGGAGCGGTTGCTGCCAGAGCTCGCCGAGCGCAAGGTCCTGCGGCGCATGGACGGCCCGCTGGAGGACACCGTCGCGGCGCAGCGCGCGATCACCACGCGCGACCTGCTGACCTTCACGTTCGGCTTCGGCATGGTCATGGACATGTTCATGTCGCCCACGCCCTGGCCAGTCGTCGAGGCCTCCGAAGAGCTCTGCCTGGCGACGATCGGCCCGCCCAACCCCGACGTCCAGCCCGAGCCCGACACCTGGATCGCCAACCTCGGCAGGCTGCCGCTGCTCGCCCAGCCGGGAGAACGCTGGTTGTACAACACGGGCGCGTCCGTGCTCGGGGTCCTGCTCGCCCGCGCCACCGGCGAACCTTTTGCGCAGGTGTTGCGCAGGCGCGTGTTCGAGCCGTTGGGCATGCGTGACACAGCCTTCTGGACTACGCAGACCGATCGCCTGGCAACCGCCTATCGGCCCATGCCCGACGGGCTGGTCGTGTGGGATGAGCCGCAGGGGACGTGGAGTCGACCGCCGGCGTTCGGCGACGGCGGCGCCGGCCTGCTTTCGACGGTCGATGACATGCACGCGTTCGCAGCGATGCTGCTCGGCGGCGGCGCGCACGTGCTGTCGGGCGAGGCGGTTCGTGCGATGACCTCAGACCAACTGACGAGCGAGCAGAAGGCGCACGGCGGGCTCGGGCGCGACTTCTTCGCGGGCCGCTCGTGGGGCTTTTGTCAAGCGGTGTTCGACAGCGGCGCGTTTGGTTGGGACGGCGGCTTTGGGACATCCTGGCTGGTCGATCCCACGCGCGAGCTGACCGTGATCGTCCTGACGCAGCACATGTTCGAGACGCACGAGGCGCCGCAGGTGCACAGCGAGATCCAGGCGGCCGCGTACGCTTCGCTCACCTGAGCGCGACGGCGCACCGGCCTGTCCGTCGGCTACCTACCAGGTCGATTTCTTGGCGCCGGCGCAGCCGGTCGGGGTAAGTGTGCTCACGCACGTGCGCTTCATTTCGCCGGCTGTGTCGGTGATCGTGAATTCATCGCCGTTGGTCGCCTTGGCGGTGAGCGTGTAGCCGCTGCTTGTGCCTTTCGCGCGACTGATGAACGGATCGCTGGTGCTTTTGGTCACGTCGATATCCGGTTCCTGCTGGTGCAGGGCGCTCGGCGTCAGCCCTTCATAGCTGCCCTCGTTGTCGGCCGCGAAAGCCGCAACCGCTGTCGCGGCACTGCCCGCCAGCGACTTCGCCTGTGCGCTCACGGCATTTTCCTGCGGGCCCAGGAACATCGGAATTGCGATGGCGGCAAGGATCGACACGATCAGGCAGACGATCAGCAGTTCGATCAGCGTGAAGCCTCCCGCGTCTTGCCAACGGGCGTCTCGTGGGAGCGGCGCACGGCGCTGTGACTGGTCGCGTGTGGCGCAATTGCTGTACGACGGATGCAGGAGCAAGATGGCCCTCCCTGGCGTCGTGGCGGCCGGGCTATCTCGCGGGAGACCCCTGACTTTGCGCCCCCGCCTCGCGACGGGTTTGCCTTTTCAGTTGGTTGATCGAGCGGGCAGTGTGCACGGCGAAGGCATGCGCGCGCAAGCGCCTCGCGCCAAACGCAAGGAAAACGGACGAATGTACGAGCGAGCCACTTTTTAGAGCGCCCTAAGCTGGCCGCCGTAGCTTTCTGCGCGAGTAGCCGGTCGCTGTCTCGAATTCGCTCCCCCTCCAGCAGAAAGGACTACATGCCGAGGACTCGCGCGCGAACCCGCGATCGCCTACAGCCGCTTGCGGTCAAGGTTCCCGAGATCACCGTGATGTTCTGGGTGCTCAAGCTCCTCACCACGGGCATGGGCGAGGCGATGTCAGACTTCCTGGGCAGCCTCAGCGTCCCGCTCGCCGGCGCGGTCGGCATCTTCGGGATGTGGATCGCCATTCGGCTGCAGTTGCGCACACGCGAGTACCGCGCGCCGGCCTACTGGTTCGCGGTGATGATGGTGGCGGTGTTCGGCACAATGGCCGCCGACGGCGTCCACGACGGGGTCAGCGCTCCCTACCCGGTGACCACCACCCTCTACGCCCTGCTGGTGGCAGCGGTGTTCGTGCTGTGGTACCGCTCGGAGAAGACGCTGTCGATCCACACCATCACCACGCGCCGGCGCGAGAACTACTACTGGGCGGCGGTGTTGGCCACGTTCGCCCTGGGCACGGCCGCTGGCGATCTGACCGCGACCACGCTACATCTCGGCTTCCTTGGCTCGGCAGGGCTGTTCGCTGCGATCATCGCCGTTCCCGCGTTCGCCTGGTGGCGCTCGGCATTGAACCCGATCCTCACGTTCTGGGCTGCCTACGTGATCACACGTCCACTCGGCGCGTCGTTCGCCGACTGGTTTGGCAAGCCGCACTCGATAAGCGGCCTGGGGCTCGGCGACGGGACCGTCAGCGCGGTCGCACTGGTCGTGTTCGTCGCGCTCGTGGCCTACGTGGCGCTCACCAGGCGCGATGTCCAGGCAGTGGCCCTCCAGCGCCCACATGCCGCGCATCCGCATCTGCCACACCCGAACATGCCACACCCGAACATGCCGCACATGCCCCATCCGCACATGCCCCATCCAGACTTGCCCCATCCTGAGCTGTTCGGCGATGGTCCCTCTTTGCAGGCCGCTGACTGACAGCCTCCGTCCTGCGCTCAATCGGCCAGCGGCGACCAGCGAAACGTGCGCGTGGCGATCAGCAGCGCAGCCACGCCCCAGGCGGCCACGATCAGCAGGTCGCTGCCCGCGATGCCACTGCCGTGCGTGTGGATGACCGGCCGCAGGATCGCTTCATCGAGGTGGTGGATGGGAAAGACCGTCGCAACGTCGCGCAGGAAGTGGGGGATGATGCTGTCGCTGACGAACACCCCCGAGATGAAATACAGGGGCAGCACGGTCAGGTTGGTCGTGGGCGCCGCCGCTTCAGGACTGGTGATCCATGTGGCCACCGCGAAGGCGATGCAGGAGAAGGCTGCCGCGCCGACGATCACCGCGATCACCAGACCCACCATGGTGGATTCGGGGACGCGCACGTTGTAGGCGAACCTGCCGATGAGCAGCAGCAGCGCGGACATGACCACCGCGATCACCACGCCCACCACGGCACGGCTGGCGATCACGAAGGCGGCGGGCAGCGGCGTACCACGCAGGCGCTTGTACTCCCCGTTCTCGCGCTGGGTGACGATCACCTGGGTCAGGTTGACGAACGATGCGGAGATGATCCCGAGCGTCATGATCCCGGGGACGTAGAAGGTGGTCATGCCGATGCGCTGCCCGTCCACGACGGTCGTGCCCTTGAACAAGCTGGCGAAGATCACCAGGAAGACGATCGGCAGCGCGACTGTGAAGTAGCGCGACTGGGGGTTGCGCCAGAAACGCAGCAGGTCGGTGTGGAACTGGTGGGCGAACAGTCGCCAGCCCCTCATCACAGGCCCTCCTGGCCGTCGGTGAGCTGCAGGTAGACGTCCTCGAGCGTGGGGCGCCCGACGGTCAGGTCGCACAGCGGCTCGCCGCGCGCCAGCGCCCATCCGGTGAGCTCGTGCAGCGCTCGCGCGGGCTCGCGTGCGCCGACGTGGATGCGACCGTCGTCGCGCTGTCGCGCAATCGCAGCGAGCTCGGCCGGGAGCTCGGCGGTGGACGTGGTCGCGGGCAGGGTGAAGGAGATGTCGCTGACGGCGTGGTCGCGGCCCCCAAGGGTCGCGGGCGTGCCCTGGGCGACGATCTGCCCGGCCACGATCACCGCAACGTGGTCGGCCAGTGCCTGCGCCTCATCCATGTAGTGGGTGGTCAAGAAGATCGTCTTGCCGAGCGCGCGCAGGTTGGCCACCACCTCCCAAGCGTGATGGCGAGCGGACGGATCAAAGCCGGTGGTCGGCTCGTCCAGGAACACCAGGTCGGGGTCGCCGATCAGCGCCAGCGCCACGTCCAGGCGGCGCAACTGCCCACCCGAGAGCTGTTTGGTGCGCGCGTCGCGCTTGTCGGCCAGGCCGACCCGCTCGATCGTCTCGGCGACGGGGCGCGGATGCGGGTAGTAGCCGGCATACAGCTCGACCAGCTCGCGCACGGTCAGCTCGGCGGGCATCGTGCACGACTGCAACACCAGGCCGATGCGCGCGCGCCAGCGGCTGCCTGCGTGGGCAGGATCCTCGTTCAGCACGCTGACCTCGCCGCCGTCGCGCGAGCGGTAGCCCTCGAGGATCTCCACGGTGGTCGTCTTGCCCGCGCCGTTGGGGCCGAGAAAGGCATAGATCTCTCCCTGGCGGACCTCGATGTCGAGTCCGCGGATGACCTCGTGCTCGCCGTAGGACTTGCGCAGGGCGCGGACCTGGATGACCGGTGCGCTCGTCGTGCGCTCGCCGGACCGTGCATCGCGCGGGGCGCTTGCGAGCTGGCGATGAGGATCGGACATGAGGCGCATCGGCCAAGTCTGACCGCCCACCGCAGCGCTGCATCCGGGCGAACCCGCAAGATGGGTTGGCAGGCATACTCATGGCGCATGTGTCGGATCGTCGATGCGCGCCTCGCCGCCTCAGATGGCGCGATCGCGCGAGCGTACTAGGGCGGGCCGCGTGGGGGCCCGCGTCGACTACGAGCGCCATGGGCGCACCTACGCGCGCCACCGCCGCGCAGACCCGCGCATCGCGCGGCGCATCCACGCGGCGCTGGGCGACGCGCGCACGGTGCTCAACGTGGGCGCCGGCGCCGGCTCGTATGAGCCCGGCGATCGCTGGGTGCTGGCCGTCGAGCCGAGCGCCACGATGCGCGCCCAGCGACCGGCGGGCGCCGCTCCCGCGATCGCCGCCAGGGCCGAGGCGCTGCCCTTCGACGACAACGCGGTCGATGCGGCCATGGCCTGCGTGACGGTCCATCACTGGGAATCTCCCGACGCCGGCCTGGCCGAGCTGCGCCGGGTTGCGCGTGGGCCGGTGGTCGTGTTCACGTTCGAGCTCGAGCACCTGCCCGCCTGGCAGCTGGAATTCCTGCGCGAGGGCGTCGCCAGGGAGATGGCGCGCTTTCCCGCGATCGACCGCGTGGCGGCCGCGTTGGGCGGACGCACGCGTGTGGAGACGATCCCCACGCCGGGCGACTGCACGGACGGGTTCTTCGAGGCCTTCTGGCGGCGCCCGGAGTTACTGCTCGATCCGCAGGTGCGCAGCGCCCAGTCGATCTGGGCGCTGCTGGCGCCAGACGTCGAGCAGCGCATCGTCCAGCGGCTGGCCGATGCGCTGGACAGCCGCGCCTGGGACGCCGAGCACGGCCATCTGCGACAACGCGACAGCTTTGACGGCGCGCTGCGGTTGGTGATCTCCGAGGTGCCCTGAGCACGACGCACGGGCGGGAGGGCGC
>Ga0102924_1004946_pt1 | contig 13128 bp, 9 predicted proteins | sample PaiPotPPM11metaG_FD_80116 | JGI IMG/M metagenome (GOLD analysis project Ga0102924, IMG submission 80116) | Iron sulfur acid spring bacterial and archeal communities from Banff, Canada, to study Microbial Dark Matter (Phase II) - Paint Pots PPM... ... | reverse complement strand
GCATAGGGCCGCGATCCATACCGGCAGATACTCGAGCTCGGTGAACCGTCCGACGGTCCCGAACAGGCGACCATGGCGTAGCGCTCGGGGGGATAGCTTGGCCAGCTGGCCGGCGATGTCCGGCCGGCCGTTGGTGATCGTGGGAATCCCGAACCACATGAAGGCGATCAGGGTCACGCCCGCGACCAGCATCCAGCGCATTCTGGGGACCTTGAACCAGGCCCAGAGCATGAACAGGCCCAGGAAGGGCCACACCTCGGGCCGGCCCAGGGCGGCCAGGACGCCCAGCCAGAGCGCCCACCGGTACCGGCGCAGCAGGAACATGTCGATCCCGGCGAGCACGAAGGTGACGAGCATCGGGTCCGACTGCGAGCTGAGTATGTAATGGAAGTAGTCCTCGAGCCCGAGCACCGCGGCGCCCGCGAACACGGCGGCGGCGAGTGGGGCATAGCGGACCAGCGGCTCCTGCCCCTCGCGCGCCTGGGCTCCTCCGGTCAGCCTGAACGCGATGTGGCCGGCGAAGACCGGACCGGCCAGCGCCACCGCGCATGCGGTGATCATCCAGAGCCACAGCTGATAGTGCCCGGCCAGGGCGAAGGGGACCGTGAACAGGAACGGCACCGGCTTCCAGGAGGGAGCGCCGCCCAGGTCCAGGCTCCCGTGAAGGGTCTGGTAGCCCCAAACCATCCAGCCGTAGGCGTCGTAGCTGGGGCGGGTCCGCGCGTAGAGCACGAGGATGATCGACAGCACGACGAGCACTCCGGCGAGCGCCCAGCCCGGGTGCTCGCGCACGAACCGGCGCAGAGTCCAGGGATCGGGCGTCGAGGCGGGCGGCTGCTCTCGGTCCGCCGCCGGACGGATCTGGGGTGCTTCTAGCGTGCTCTCGGACACGAGGAGGGCCGGACGGTAGCACCTCGCCTGGAGTGCCCCCGGCAGGAATCGAACCTGCATCCCGCGCTTAGGAGGCGCGTGCTCTGTCCATTGAGCTACGAGGGCGAGGGCTTATCGCCGGTTCCGGTGAGCGTTGGGTTAAGCCCGGCGCTCATCTGGTTAAGCCGGACCGGCCGCAGGAATGATGCAGCACTTGGCGAAACCCCCGTCCGCTGGAGCATTACGCTCTTTACGCCCACGATCCCGCAATACTCTGTCCGGTGGTTGCGCCTTGACAGCCGTGAGAATCGGACACCACAATCGTCCACAGTCCTTTTAGTTGACCTTTAACTGGGGAGAAGCCACGCAATGAGAAATGATCGCCGCCGGTCCGGGCGCTCGCTCGCCATCCTCGTCACCTTCGCCATCGCGTCCTTGGTCCTCGCCGCCTGCGGAAGCAGCAGCAGCGGCGGCGGAAGCTCAAACAAGACGGAGGCGAGCCTCGGCACGGTCCTCTACGGCAGCCTGCCGCCCGTCGGCACCCCGGTTCACGGAGGGACGATCACCCAGGGCCAGCTGACCGGGCAGACGCCGACCTACATCTTCCCGATCGCCCCGGGAGCGAACACGTCGACGGGCACGATCTCGTTCCTCAGCGAGCTGTTCATTCCGCTCTACGGCGGTCCGACCGGAGCCGAGCCGAAGGTCGACTATGGACTTAGTGCGGCCAACCCACCGCAGTTCTCAAACGGCGACAAGACCGTCACGATCCCGATCAAGCCGGGGCTCAAGTGGTCAAACGGGGCACCGCTTGACGCCAATGACGTCGTGTTCTGGTTCGACCTGCTGAAGGCGGCGATCAAGGAGAGCCCGGCCAACTGGGGCCAGTACACCCCCGGCCTGATGCCCGACAACGTCAAGAGCATCTCGACCTCGGGGCAGGACGACGTGGTGATGCAGCTGACCCAGCCCTACAACCCGGGTTTCTTCCTCAACAACAACCTCCAGGACACCGACAACGTCTACCCGCTGCCCAGCACGGCCTGGAACATCGCCTCCGCCGGCGGGCCGCACCTCGACTACACCAATCCCGCCAACGCCAAGAAGATCTACGACTACCTCAACAAGGCGGGAGCGTCGGTCGCCAGCTTCGGCACCAACCCGCTCTGGCAGGACGTCTCCGGCCCGTTCAAGCTGAAGTCGTTCAGCCCCACCAACAGCTCCTACGTACTGGTTCCCAACCCGAGCTATGGGGGCTCACCCAAGCCGGTGATGGACCAGGTCCAGGTCCAGACATACACCGGCTTCACCGCCGAGCTGAACGCCATGAAGGGCGGAACCGTCGACATCGGCGTGGGTATCGATCCTTCGCAGCTGGCCGAGACGCCGGCGCTGAAGGCCCAGGGCATCGACATCTTCGGCGGACCCGGTTGGGGCTGGTTCGGCGGGATCATCAACTTCAAGGACGCGGCCAACCATTTCGACAAGGTCGTGTCCCAGCTCTACGTCCGGCAGGCGATCGACTACCTGATCGACCAGCCGGCGATCATCAAGGGCGTCTACAAGGGAGCGGCCGTCCCGGCCTATGGCCCGACGCCCTCCGCGCCTCTCTCGCCCTACGCGCCGGCGAGCGCCAGTACCCCCCCGTACCCCTATAACCCGGCCAAGGCGGTGGCGCTGCTGAAGGCCAACGGCTGGAAGGTCGTCCCCGGTGGCACGACGACGTGCGTGAAGCCCGGGACCGCGGCAGGTGACTGCGGCGCCGGAATTCCCGCCGGAACTCCCATCTCGTTCGTCTGGGCCAACCAGCCCGAATCGGTTTCTACCACCGGCGCACTGGAGTCCGAGGTGGTCTCCTCGGAGGCCAAGCAGGCGGCCGGCATCAACATCCAGCTCCAGACCAAGACGTTCAACTTCCTGACCTCCGACTACAACGACGCCAGCCCGGCCGCCGCGAAGTACACCAACGACTGGGGCGTCAACAACTACGGCGGACTGTTCACGGACTACTACCCAACGGGGTCTGGCGTCTGGAACGAGGGCGCCGGGTTCAACACCGGTGGCTTCAGCGACCCGACGGCCAACACGCTCATCAACGACTCCGTGCACAGCGGAGATCCCAACGCCGTCAAGACCGAGGCTCAGTACTTCGCCACCCACCTCCCGGTGTGGTTCATGCCGGACGGCGACTACCTGTTGGCCGTCAACAGCAAGAAGGTCGGAGGCCAGCCTGACGGCTGGACCTCGATGACCCAGCAGCAGTGGTTCCCGCAGTACTGGTACGCCGTGAAGTAGGCCAGATTCGGACAGTGTGACCTGCCCCGGCCTCATGGAGGGGGCGTAACGTTCACGGACGGATGCACACGACGAGGACTGACCACGGAGAGCCGCGCGGATGACGGGATACATCATCCGCCGGCTCTTCGTAGCCGTGATCATCACGTTCGGGATCGCGCTGATCACCTTCGCGCTGCTGCACTACCTATCGCCGAGCCCGGTGTACGACGTGCTCGGCGCCAAGGCGCAGCCAGTGGCCGTCGCCGCCTGGAATAGGCAACACGGCTTCGACAAGCCGGAGATCGTCCAGTTCTTCAGCTACGTCTGGCACCTGCTGCACCTCAACTTCGGCTACTCGTACAAGCTCAGCCAGAGCGTAAGCGCCCTGTTCAACGAGAACGCCGGCCGGAGCGCGTATCTGTCGGGTGCCGCTCTCGTCCTCTCGCTGCTCATCGCCATCCCGCTCGGCATCGCCCAGGCCGTGAAGCGCAACAGTATCGGCGACTACACGGCGACGACGCTCAACTTCGTCCTGTACTCGATGCCTTCGTTCTTCCTGGGGCTGATCCTGATCCAGTTCCTGGCGCTGGACCTCAACATCTTCCCGCCGACGGTCAGCGACAACATCACAACGACGTGGGGGGCGGTGACGCATCCGCGCCAGCTGTTCCTGCCCATCATCACCCTGGCCCTGATCAACGTGGCCTCGTTCAGCCGCTACATGCGCTCCTCGGCGCTCGACAACTTGGCCCAGGACTACATACGCCTGGCCCGGGCCAAGGGTCTGTCCGAGCGCGCGGTGCTCTTCCGCCACCTGCTGCGCAACGCCTGCCTGCCCATGATCACCCTGGTGGGTCTCTCAATCCCCACGCTCTTGGCCGGAAACCTGCTGATCGAGGTGCTCTTCAACTACCAGGGCCTGGGGCTCCTGTTCTACAACGCCTTGGGCAACCAGGATTACAACGTCCTGTTGGCCTACACGATCCTCGGCGGGATCCTGACGGTGCTCGGCAACCTCCTGGCAGACGTCGCCATCACCGTGGCCGATCCGCGGGTCCGACTTGACTGATCCCCTCCGGCCTGTGGTCGAATCGGCACCCTCGCTGGGGGCGGGTGCGGTGCAGGTTCAGATCCTGCCCCACAGCCCGGAAGGGGGCGAGATCCAGATCATCGCCAGCGGGTGGCGGCTGGCCCTGCGCGAGTTCATGTCCAACCGCCTAGCCGTGTTCGGCGCGGCCGTGATCCTGTTCTTCGTCCTCTTCTGCTTCATCGGTCCGCTCGTCTACCACACCGACCAATCGCAGTTCAACCCCCTGATCACCGACCTCTCCCCCGGTGGGTCCCACCTGCTGGGCACCGACGAGCACGGCTTCGACGAGCTCGGCCGCATCATGAAGGGGGGCCAGACGGCGCTCGAGATCGGCTTCTTCGCGTCGGCCATCGCCACCGTCATCGGCACGCTCTGGGGCGCCATCGCCGGCCTGGCCGGCGGGATCCTCGACGGGATCATGATGCGCTTCGTCGACATCCTGCTCTCGATCCCGTTCCTGTTCATCGTGCTCGTGCTGGCCACCAAGTACAGCGCCACGGTGCTGGGGGAGAGCCTCATCATCGGCCTCTTCTCCTGGCTCATCCCGGCACGGCTCGTGCGCGGCGAGGTCCTCACGCTGCGCGTGCGCGATTTCGTCCACGCGGCCCGGACGATGGGCAGCGGCCGGCCGCGTCTGGTCCTGCGGCATCTGATCCCCAACGCCCTGTCGGTGGTGATCGTGAACATCACCTTCCAGGTCGCCGATGCGATTCTGATCCTCGCCTACCTCGGCTTCCTGGGCTTCGGCCTCCAGTACCCGGCCGCGTCCTGGGGCGACATGCTGGGCAACGCCCAGGAGTACGTGGCCTCCGGCTACTGGTGGCTCGTATACCCGGTGGGTGGGTGTCTGGTCGTTGTCGTGCTCGCGGCTAACCTCGTCGGCGACGCGCTGCGCGACGCGCTCGACGTCCGGCTCCGGCGCCGGTGAAAGGACCGCAGGTTTGACTCCCGCCCTCGAGCTCGCCGACCTCACCACCCACATCAACCTCAGCCGGTCCGTCGTGCAGGCCGTGGGCAACGTCGATTTGAGGATCGAGCCGGGCGAGACGCTCGGGCTGGTCGGCGAGTCCGGGTCGGGGAAGTCCATGCTCGGCCTCTCGGTTCTCGGGCTGCTGCCGCCGGGCGGGCACATCATGGGCGGGTCGATCAAGCTCGAGGGCCGCGAGCTCGTCGGGTTGAGCGAGCCCGAGCTGCGCCGGGTCCGCGGCAACGACATCGCCATGATCTTCCAGGACTCGCAGTCCTCGCTGAACCCGACCAAGACGATCGGCGAGCAGGTGGCCGAGCCCGTGCGCCTGCATCGCGGCGCCTCCCGGAAGGAGGCCACGGAGCGCGCGCTGGAGGTGCTGGATATGGTCGGTCTGCCCCAGCCCCGGGAGCGCCTTGACCACTACCCGCATCAGCTCTCTGGCGGCCAGCGCCAGCGGGTGATGATCGCCATCGCGCTGTCCTGCGAGCCCCGGGTGCTGATCGCCGACGAGCCGACCACCGCGCTCGACGTGACCATCCAGGCCCAGATCCTGTCCGTGCTCGACGACCTCCGGGACCGTCTGGGCATGGCCACGCTGCTGGTCACCCACGACATGGGGGTGGTGGCCGGGCGCACGAGCCGGATCAACGTCATGTACGCGGGGCGGATCGTGGAGACGGCACCCACCGGGCGCCTGTTCAGCGCCATGCGCCACCCCTACACCCAGGGCCTGCTCGGGTCGATCCCGCGCCTGGAGTCAGACAACCGGCGGGCGCTCGTGACCATCCCCGGCCTGCCCCCCGATCTCACCAATCCGCCTCTGGGCTGCCGCTTCGCTCCGCGCTGCCCTCGGGCCACCGAGCAGTGCGTGGCCCAGGAGCCGCCGCTGACCGGCGAGGATCCCGAGCACCGGTTCTCGTGCTGGCATCCCGTCGACGGTCCGGTCAAGAGCCGTCCGGAGATCGTTCCGGCCACGGTCGCCCCCGAGGAGCGCACCAACGGCCACCGCGACCACCTGCTGGAGATCCAGCACGTCGTGCGGGAGTACCCCCTCACCGCGGGCATCCTCCGGCGCCAGGTGGCGTCGGTGAAGGCGGTGTCCGGCGTCGACCTCTATGTCGACGTGGGCGAGACGCTCGGCCTGGTCGGGGAGTCGGGCTGCGGCAAGACGACCCTGGGGAAGCTGATCGTGGGGGTCGAGAAACCCGACTCCGGACGGATCACGCTCGAGGGGCGAGAGGTCTTCGGGCTCCACGGCCGGGCTCTGCGGCGGGCGCGCAAGGACCTGCAGATGATGTTCCAGGACCCCTACGCCTCGCTTGACCCCCGCATGCGGGTCTCCTCCATCCTCCGCGAGCCGCTGGTCATCCAGGGCATGGGCACGCGCAAGGAGCAGGAGGAGCGCGTGCTGCGACTGCTCGGCGAGGTCGGCCTGCCGGCCAACTCGCTCGAGCGCTACCCGCACGAGTTCTCGGGGGGGCAGCGCCAGCGGATCGCCCTGGCCCGAGCGCTGATGCTCGAGCCCAAGGTGATCGTGGCCGACGAGCCGGTCAGCGCCCTGGATGTCTCGATCCGCTCCCAGGTCCTGAACCTGATGAAGCGTCTGCAAGCCGAGCACCACATGGCCACGATCGTGATCTCCCACGACCTCGCGGTGGTCAAGTACCTGGCCGACAGGATCGGGGTCATGTACCTGGGCAAGCTGGTGGAGATCGGCAGCGGCGAGGACATCTACCGCCGCCCGGCCCATCCGTACACCGAGGGGCTGCTCAAGGCGATTCCGATCCCCGACCCGGTGGCGGCCGCCGCCGACACCGGCGACCCGGCGGTCCGGGGCGATTTGCCCAGCCCGGTCGATCCTCCCTCCGGGTGCCGGTTCCGGACCCGCTGCCCGCTGGCCCAGCCGCGTTGCGCCGAGCAGGAGCCCGAGCTGCGACTGTTCGGAGCCGGGCATCGGGCCGCCTGCCATTTCCCGCTCCAGCCTCCCCTCGAGGAGTCCGAGCAGGCCGTGGTGGCGGGGGCCGAGCCGGCGTGAGGGCGTCCGGCGGGCCCTACTCCTCCTCGACGTACAGCGACTCTCGCGCCAGCTCCTCGCCGCTCTTTGACCACAGCTTGATCTCGAGGTAGTCGGAGCGGTAGTTGTCGGGCGCGATGAGGGTGAAGCGCTGCTCGCTCAGCTCGCACTGGTCGACGGCGAGGTTGGCCAGCTCCGCGGTCACCAGCGCTCCGCCGGGCACGAGCGGGACGCCCCAGACGAGCGTCATGTCGGCCGTGTTGCCGAGATCGCCGCGCCAGCTCCCGATCACCTCGTCGTTGAGGTCAAGCTTCCAGTCCGGGTTGGCCTCGGCCAGCTCCGAGGTGAAGTCCGAGCTGGCGGTGAACTGACTCGGGCCCTCGCCTCCCTCGGTGAAGGAGACGTAGCCGAACAGCTCGTAGCCGCCGGTTGTCCGGGCCACGGCGGGCACGTACGTGCGCCCGAAGTACGTCCGATCGGGGAACCAGGCGATCTCTCCGGGCTCCCCGATCTCGACGCCCTCGGTGTCGAGATCGCGGCAGGCGGCCAGGAAATGGCCCTTCAGGGTCTCGGCCCAGCGCCCGTAGGGCAAGCCCTCCTGCGGGGGCTCGGCGGCGAAGCTGATGACGAAGCGCTCGGTGGGCGGCATCTGGCGAGGGCGGGAGCCTACCTGTCCCTCAAGGTCTGCGAAGCGCGATCCAGCTCTTGGTCAGCGGCCCCCAACGCTCCCGGAACACGGGACCGAAGAGCCGCTCGAGCTCCCGCCGGCGCAGGAGGGCGATCTCCTCGACGTCGCTGCCCACGCCGAGGGACCAGTAGCGGCGCCGCAGCGCAAGGGGCAGCCAGTGGGCGCCGGGCAGGAGCGAGTGGGGCTCGATCGGGAAGCTCATGGCCGGGGTCTGCACGTACCAGCCGTGGGCCACCCGGCGGACCTCCCGCGCGAATACCTCCCGGCGCGCGGGCGCAACGTGCTCGATCACGCTGTTGGCGTAGGCCAGGTCGAACTCGTTGTCCTCGAAGGGCAGGCGCTCGGTGGCATCGGCCTGCACGAGGCGCCCCGGATACTCAGGGCGATCGATCAGGTCCACCCCGGTGATGTCCAGCTGCGGCGCCAGTCCGATCAGGCCGAGGCCGCCACACCCCACGTCGACGATGCGGGTCTGGGGCGTGACTCCCGAGAGGGCCAGGAACTGCTCGAGGCGGCGGGCGCGCGCGCGGTCGGAGAGGGTCCCGGCCAGGCGCGCGACGGGTCCACTGGCTCGGGTGAACGCGTTCGGCGGGGCCATCACGCGGCCCAGCTGCGGCTCAGAAGGCGCCGCGGCGACTGAGGACGGCCGGAATCGTCTTGAGCAGGATGGAGAGGTCGAGCATGATCGACCACCGCTCCAGGTACAGGAAGTCGAGGCGGACGAGGTCGTCGAAGTCGAGCTCCGACCGGCCCGAGACCTGCCAGAGGCCGGTGATTCCTGGAAGCACGAGGTAGCGCTTCTTGTGCCATTCCTCCAGGCGCTCGAAGTCGCGCATGGGCAGCGGCCGAGGACCCACTAGGGACATCTCGCCGCGGATGACGTTGACGAGCTGAGGGAGCTCGTCGAGCGAGAAGCGCCGCAGAAAGCGCCCCACCGGGGTGAGCCGCGGATCCTCCCGGATCTTGAAGATCGCGCCCGACTTCTCGTTGAGCGGCTCGAGGTCGGCCTGGATCTGGTCGGCGTGCTCGCGCATGGTGCGGAACTTGAAGCAGTAGAAGGGCCGGCCCGCCATCCCCGGGCGCACCGAGCGGTAGAGGACAGGTCCGGGCGAGCTCAGCTTCACCAGCAGGGCGATGAGGAGCAGAACGGGCGAGATCACGAACAGGCCCACGCTGGCCACGACCAGGTCGAAGGTGCGCTTGAGCGCGTAGTCGATGCCCTCGAAGACCGGGGGCCGCAGCTTGAACAGTGGGACGGTCTGGCCGGGTACGAACTCGGCGCGATCGATCAGGATCTCCATCGTCGAGGGGGCGACCTGCACCGAGACGCCGCGCCGGTGGCAGACATCGACGAGCTCGACCGCCTTGTCCTGCGGGAAGTCCGGGTCGGCGATGATCACCTCCTGGATCCGCTCACGGGCGAGCACGCTCAGCAGGTCGTCCAGCTGCCCCAGCGAACGCAGGCCGTTCTCGGCCCGCGGGGTCAGGGAGATGAATCCCGCGATGTCCACCGGTGCCCGCGCCCGCCCGGCCAGGGCGTGGGCCACCGCGTCGATGTGCTGGCCGGAGCCGACGAGAAGGGCGCGGCGGCGGTAGCCCGCCTGCTCGAGCAACCAGCCCGTGGCGCTCGTGTGGAGCGCACGCAGGGCCGTGATGTACACGGTCCCAAAGAACAGCGAGCCGTAGAAGATCCCGTAGCTGGAGAAGTGCTCGCCGTTGGCCAGCGCGAAGAGCAGCGCGATGACCGTGGCGTAGAACAGGGCAGCCGCGATGCGCGACAGGCCGGGCCGGCGAGGCCGGTCGGCGTACAGATCGCCGCGGGCGAACATGAGCACGGTGATCAGGTACGCGAACGGGATCCAGTGCTGGGTGGCCCGCCACACGGTCTGGGCATCGAGGCGGCCGGCAAAGACGGTCTTGAGGCCCAGGGCGGTGAACAGGGCGCCGGCCACCCCGAGGTAGTCGAGGGCCAGAAGCGATATGACGCGGGAGACGCGGCGCGCGGTCTCCATCCGCAGCAGGAAGGAGAGCATGGGCGGCCGCTTGCGGCGGACATCGCGTGAGGGCAGGGGAACCTCAACCGCCTGCGGCTGGAGCTGCTCGGGCTCGCTCTCCCCGGTGCTGGTCTGCTGCATCGTCACAGATCGATTACCCGCATTTCAGGCTCGCCTCCTCCGCTTGTAACGGTATTCCGAGAGGAAAAGTTTCGCGGTAGGTAGTCGACATACCGGATTTCGGAGGCAAATCTGGGTGCAAAGCGCGCGCGCCCCCCGCCGGTGCTCCGGCTGCGGTCCCCTGGCATGTCCACGTCGCACCCGGCGTCGTCAGCTGCCGGCGCCGACCAGCGTCTCCACGCCGGCCTCTTCAATGGTCCGCCGCAAGCCCTCGCGCAGGTCAATCTCAGGCTCCCAGCTCAGGATCTCCCGGGCCAGTGTGATGTCGGGGCGGCGCACCTGCGGGTCGTCCGTGGGCAGCGCCTCGAACACGATCTCCGACCGTGACCCTGTGACCTCGAGCACCGCCTTGGCCAGCTCGAGCAGCGTGAACTCGTTGGGGTTTCCAATGTTCACCGGGTTGTGGTAGCCCGACTGCGCCAGCGCGATGATGCCTCGGACCTCGTCGGCCACGTAGCAGAAGGACCGCGTCTGCGAGCCGTCGCCGAACACGGTTATGGGGCGGTCCTGGAGCGCCTGGCGCAGGAACGTCGGGATGGCCCGCCCGTCGTGGGGACGCATGCGCGGGCCGTAGGTGTTGAAGATGCGCACGATCGCCGTGTCGACGCCCTGCTGGCGGTGGTAGGCCATGGTCAGGGCCTCGGCATAGCGCTTGGCCTCGTCGTAGACCCCCCGCGGCCCGATCGGGTTAACGTGTCCCCAGTAGGTCTCGCGCTGTGGGTGCTGCTGCGGATCCCCGTACACCTCGCTGGTGGAGGCGATCAGGAACCGGGCCCGGTGCTGCTTGGCCAGCCCGAGCGTGTGGTGGGTGCCGTAGGAGCCGACCTTGAGCGTGTGCAGCGGCAGGCGGAGGTAGTCGATCGGCGACGCCGGCGAGGCCAGGTGGTAGACGAAATCGACGGGCTCGTCGACGAAGTAGGGATCGATGATGTCGAGACTGAGGTGCTGGAACTCCGGCGAGCGGATGTGCTCGATGTTGGCGAGCGTGCCGGTCTCCAGGTTGTCCACGCAGATGACTCGGTGTCCCCTGCGCAGCAACTCGTCGCACAGGTGCGATCCCAGGAAGCCGGCCCCGCCGGTGACAATGCTGGTTGGCATTGCGCCAGCCTAGCGGGGAGGGGCCGATCCGCGCAGGATGTGCTCATCTCCCCGGCGGAGGGTCAGCTTCTCGGCATCGAAATGCTCGAGCAGGGCCTGGGCGAACTTCCGGCTCGTGCGCAGCTCGTCCCGGAGCAGGGCGATCGTGATCACGCCGCCGTTGCGCTGCGCGATGTCCAGGAGTCGGTTGCGGATCTCGGCCAGGACGTCGGGGTGGTAATGCAGGGTCTTGGAGACGCGGACGGCGCGACCCGCGTCCCGGACGGAGGCGAGGTCGTGGGGCGCGGCCAGCTCGGAGTCCAGCGGAGGCTCGAAGCCTGCGTCCTTGAGGCGCTGCTCGATGGCCAGGGCCGCCGGTGAGAGCCGGACCGTCGGGGCGGGCGGGCGCGAGCCCCGCCGGTGCGGCCGCTCACCGGTGTCCACCGTTGTCGGCTCCTCGTCGGCTGGATCGCCGCGCTCGAGTCGCTGAAGCCTGACCAGCAGCTCTCGTGACGGGCCGTGCTTGCGCGGCCGCGCGTCCAGGACCACGCCCCCGCCGAGCGTGTCCGGGGGGGCGATCTGCCGGATCACCAGGCGGTCGCCGGCCGCGGGGACCAGCGGCCGTTCCAGGCGGACCTGCCAGAACTCGCCTCCCAGCCAGGCCAGGCGGCCCGGGGTCTCGCGGGTGCCGTGGTGGACCTGGACGCGAGTGCCGGGCTGGGGCTCGGTGCCGGCGGGGAAACGCAGCCGGGCGTCGATCAGGTAGCTGGGCAGCAGCTCGGCTGCCGCCGAGGTCAGGACGTCGCCGCGCTGCACCTCCTCACGCGCGACCCCGGCCAGGTTCACCGCCACGCGCTGACCGGCCGGCGCGCGGTCCCGGGACTGGTCGTGGACCTGCACTGCGCGGATGCGGGCCCGCCGCCCGGAGGGCAGCAGCACGACCTCGTCACCGCGACCGACCGATCCCGACCACAACGTGCCCGTCACCACTGTGCCCGCCCCCCGGATCGTGAACACCCGGTCTACGTGCAGGCGCGGTGAGGCCGCGGCCCGGGCCCGCCCAGGCAGCCCCGCCGCGGCGCGGTCGAGCGCGGCCCGCAGCTCATCAAGCCCTTCGCCGGTCCGAGCCGAGATCGCCACCACCTCGGCCTCCGGCAGAAGCTCGCCGGCTTCGATCATGGCCACGGCCGGATCGGCCACGTCGGCCTTGGTAACGGCCACCACCCCCGCCTTCACGGCCAGCGCCTCGAGCACGATGGCGTGCTCGCGCGTCTGGGGCATCACTCCGTCATCCGCCGCGACGACCATGAGGTAGAAGTCGATGCCGCTCGCGCCGGCCACCATCGTGCGCACGAAGCGCTCGTGGCCGGGAGCGTCCACGACCGACACGCGCCGCCCCGAGGGCAGCGTGAGCGCGGCGTAGCCGAGCTCGATCGAGATTCCGCGCTCGCGCTCCTGCGGCAGCCGGTCGGTCTGCGCTCCGGTGAGGAGCCCGATCAGGGTCGTCTTGCCGTGGTCGATGTGACCTGCGGTGCCGAGCGTGAGCGGAGCGGCCAGCACCGATGGTCAGGACGCCCGCACGGCACGGACGGCCGCGGCCACCAGCTCCACCTCGGCGTCGCCGATCGTGCGCGGGTCGAGGAGAACTCGGCCCTCCCGGATGCGCGCGATGATCGGCGGCTCAGACGTGCGCAGCGCCCGCGCGAGCGCCTCCGGGTCGCCGTCGGAGGCGATGGCCACGACAGGCCCCTCGAGCTCGGCCAGCGGGAGGGCACCTCCACCGACCTTCGATGCGGCGCGGACGATCTCGGCCTCCCCGCCGATGGCAGCCAGCAGCCGCTCGGCCCGCTCGGCCAGCTCGGCCTCGCCCGCCCTCAGCATGGCCAGCACGGGCACCTCGCGGCAGGCCCGCTCCCGGTCGCGATAGAGCGCCAGGGTGGCCTCGAGCGCCGCCAGGGAGAGCTTGTC
>Ga0102924_1004945_pt1 | contig 13129 bp, 15 predicted proteins | sample PaiPotPPM11metaG_FD_80116 | JGI IMG/M metagenome (GOLD analysis project Ga0102924, IMG submission 80116) | Iron sulfur acid spring bacterial and archeal communities from Banff, Canada, to study Microbial Dark Matter (Phase II) - Paint Pots PPM... ... | reverse complement strand
GGTTTACGGAGGACGACCTGTTTTACGGGATCTGAGTCGCGCCGGCGACCCAGCGGGTCTCCATGGCGCGGCCGTCGAGCTCTTCGTGGCGGAGCCCAAGTGCAGCAAAGATCGCGGCCAGGACGAGCAGCGGCGGCAGCAAGATCAGTAGCGCGAGCTGCAGGTTATGCAACGCATCGGATAGCTTGCCGATCGCAAACGGCGCGTAGGAGTCCCCAAGCAAGTGTTCGATCAAAAGGGCGACGGTGACCGCAGTGGCGCGAACCGTGGGCAGGACGACGTTCTGCTTGACTGCTGTGTAAGGCCCGTTATAGAGATAAAGGCACGCCGCTCCCAGCAGGAACATCGGCACGAAGAGCACGAGGCTGGGCATCACTAGGGCCAGGGCGACGAAAACGGCCCCCAGGATGAAGCCGGCAATCCCGACCGGCAGGTTGCTCGCAGTGCGCCGCCGGACGGCGAGCCGGTCGGCAATCGTTCCGCCCAGAAGCGAGCCCGCCAGCAGCCCGACGACAAGCACGCCACCGGCGAGCGTACCGGCGGTCCCCGTTCCCAGGGCGAAGCGCCGCTGCAGATAGGTCGGCAGCCAGAAGGCGGCGCCGCCGAGCACGAAGAAGAGGGCAGTTTCCGCCGCGATGGTGGCCCGCAGCGTCGGAATCCGGAGCAGCTCGACGAACGTCCGCCAGGTGATCGACGCGGGCTTCGCGATCTGCGGACCTCGCGCCTCCGCCGCCCCGCGCAGCGGCTCGCGCAATCCGAACGCAAGGACCGCGAACACCAGCCCGGGGACCGCGGTCATGTAGAAAGCGGCTCTCCAGCCCAGGACGCTGGCAACAATCCCGCCGCCCGCGAAGCCGACGGCAATGCCGACCGCGGTGCCTGAGGCCCAGATCGACATGGCGCGTCCACGCCCTTCCTTCTTGAAGTAATCGCCGAGCAGCGCGGTGCCCGCGGGGTAATAGCTCGCTTCGCCGATGCCCATCACGGCTCTCGCCGCGAAGAGTTGCGCGTAACTCCGGGCCAGGCCGGTAAACAGCGTGGCCAGGCTCCAGATCGTGACACCGATGCCAATGACTGTCTTGCGCACGCCACGATCGGCCCAGATGCCAAATGGGATAGTTGCCACGGCGTAGACGAGCAGGAAGGCGCTTCCCAACAAGCCGACCTGGCTATCGGTGAGATGGAACTCCGCCTGGATCTTGGTGGCCACCGCCGGCAGGATGTAGCGGTCCAGGTAATTGAGAAAGTTGATACCGACCATGACGCCGAGCACGTATCGCGCGTACCCGCGTGGCATCGACCTGCATTATGAAGCGATGGACAACAGCGTGGAAGCGAAGCTACGGGCGGAGGCGGACCACTGCTATCAGTGGAGCAACGGGCCGGGGGCCGCGTACGCGGTCCACGACCATCCGTACCGAAAGATTCTGTATGTGGCCCGGGGGTCGATCACGTTCACGCCTACGGGCCGACCGCCGATCGAGATGCGAGCCGGGGACCGGATCGACCTTCCCGCCGGAACGGAGCATGGAGCGCTTGTCGGACAAGACGGCGTGGTTTGCTGGGAAGGTCAGGCGATCAATTTTTAGCGAGCGCGTCCATTACGACAGACAGCTGTCAAAACCATGCGTCACAGTAGGAACATGTGCAGATCCAGCGAGACGCCACTCGATCGGATTCTGTCGGGCCTGAGAGACCTACCGGGCTGGGTGGCCGAACAACCCGCCGGCCAGCTTGGCGAGGTCATCATCAAGGGGCGCGAGATCATCGACCGGACGGAGGCGGTGGCGGCCGATGCCACGCGCCGGTTCGAGAAGGCCGGAGGCTACAAGGCCGACGGGTTCCTTGGGATGGTCCCCTGGTTGCGGGTGAACGGAAAACTTTCGGGCGGCGCTGCCGCCGAGCGGGTCGAGGTGGCCCACCAGCTGAAAGAGCTGCCCCGGACCGAAGAGGCCCTGGCCCGCGGCGGGATCGGCTATCAGCACGCCGTGACCATGGCCCGAACCGCCGAGCACCTCGGCGCCGCCCAGGTTCGCAAGGCCGAAGCGACACTCCTGAAGGCGGCGGAGACCATGGACCCCGGTCAGTTCGTCGGCGTCGCCAAAAACTTCGAGCACCAGGTCGACGCCCAGGCCGCCCTCGCCGAAGCGAATCGCGCCCATGAGCGTCGATACCTGCGCATCGGGCCGCCGGTCGACGGCCTGGTCCGCATCGACGGTCTCCTCGACGCCGAAGGCGGAGCGATCGTCCGCACGGCGCTCGAGCCGTTTGCCAAGCCGACAAGAGGCGACACCAGAACCCCGGACCAGCGGCTCGCCGATGCCCTGGTCGAGCGCTGCGGGCGCGGCGTCGGTCGTGGGCATCCGGACGGCGCCGGTCCGCGGCCGCAGTTGATCATCAAGGCGAGCCTCGAAACGTTGGCGGGCATCGACGGGGCTCCGGCGGGTGAGGTCGAGTGGGGCGGAACCGTCCCCGCAGAAGTGGTTCGGCGGTTCGCGTGCGATGCGGCCATCACCCGGATCACCGGACTTGGCGAGCTCGAGCAGGAAATCACGCATGCCGGCCGGAGCATTCCGCCGGCCACGCGTCGGGCCCTGGTGGCCCGGGATCATCACTGCGTATTCCCCGGTTGTGACCGGCCCGCACCATGGTGTGATGGGCATCACCTCGTCCACTGGGCCGATGGCGGGCCAACGAAGCTCGACAACCTCGGCCTGGTCTGTGGGACGCACCATCGGAAGGTGCACGAGGAAGGCTGGAAATTGCGGCGCGAGAAGTACGGGCGATGGGTTGCGACGCCGCCGCTGAAGATCGCGCCGAGCGCCCGATCAGCGTGAGCCGCTCAGGTCTTAGGCCAGCTCGAGCTTGAGCAACTTCGCCGCGTTCTCGCGAAGGATTTTCGCCTTCGCCTCGGGCTTCAGCGACAGCGTATCTAGCTCTTCGAGGACTCGTGCCGGCTTGATGAACGGGTAGTCGCTGCCAAAGAGCGTTCGATCCTGCAGCCGTCCGCCGATCTCGCGGACAAGCTCCTCCGGGTAATAGCGGGGCGACCAGCCCGAGAGTTCAACAAAGATATTCGTCTTGTGCAGCGCCATCGCGATCAGCTCCAGGTGCCAGGGCCAGCCAAAGTGCGCCGCGATGATCGGCAGCTCCGGAAATCGCGCCGCCACGATGTCGAGATGGATGGGACGGGCCGGATCGAGCTTGATTCCCTGGCCGCCGGGTTGGCCGGCGCCAATGCCGCTGGTGCCGGTATGGAACAGACACGGAAGCTTGAGCTCCGACGCCTTCTCCCAGAGCTTGAAATGTCGCTCGTCGCTCGGGTAGAAGTCCTGCATCGACGGATGGAACTTCGCCCCTTTGGCGCCAAGCTCTTTGACGGCGCGCTCGAGTTCCGCGACGGCATCTGGCTTCCAGGGATCGACTGAGGCGAAGAACGCGAAGCGCTTTGGGTGCCGCTTGACAATCGCGCTAACAAAGTCGTTCCCGAGTGGCGGTCGGTGGGTCGCCGTCTCCGCATCCCAGGCGAGCAGAATCCCGAAGACCTGCTCCTGGGCGAACTCGACGGCGAGCTCGTCGACGCTGCGCTCGTGGACCTGGGTACGAAAATAGCGCGCCGCGCCCTCGCGGTACGGACCCATGCTGCCATCGAGCCATTCCTTCAGTGGGAGATGAACATGTAGATCGACGGCACGGATCAATCTACGACGCCAGTGGTTCTGCTTCTTCGAGCGTAATGCGATCGCCGACCGCGATCGACCCGCCGTTGACGACGCGAGCGACCATGCCACGGCGGCCGACGAGTTGCTCTTTCAGGCCCATGCGGATCTCGTCCATGCGAAAGCACGGTTCGCAGACTTTCGTAATCTCGAGCACCGCGCGGTCGCCGAGTCGCACCCGGGTGCCGGCCGGGAGGCCCATGACGTGCAGGCCTTCGACAGTGAGATTTTCTTTGATCGTTCCTGGCTCAACGCCGACCTCGTCGAGCGCCTCCTGGTCAGCCAGTAGCACCTGCCGGTCCGAAGTAGCAACGGTGTGCTTGTCGCCCTCGATCCCGAGGCCGCTGATCAGGGTCGCCGTCGGAACCAGCTTCATCGGCTGGCGGTGGCCCGTGCAGAGCTGAATCGAGACAATCCGTGCCGTCACGGATACAAGATTACGGGAAGGGACGCAGGACCGTGAGCTCGGACCCGTTATCCCAGGTGACAATGGCTGCAACCCGAGCCCTGGGCGTCATCAGCGGCATCGCGGCACGAATGGACCGGCAGGAGATCTACGTCTTCGACGACCGTCTCGTTGTCGTTAGCGGCGGGTTGGGCGCAATGTATGGAAAAGTCCTCGCGATGCAGTTCGGATTGATTGGGATGCTGATCTACCGACTTCGCGCCAAGTCCCGGGTGGCGGCCGCCGAGCAGCGTCGGCAGCTGTCTGCCGAGCAACTCCTGGCACTCAATCCGACGAACGTCCAGATCCTGGCACGCGATGTCGTCGACGCGCGCCTCTCATCCGGGCTGATGACCGGCAAGCTGACGCTCTCGCTGATGGACGGCACCCACCCGCAGTTCTCCTGGGCGAAGTCAGACAACCAGTACGAGCAGGTCCTCGGCTTTCTTCGTGGCCCGCTTGGGACCAAGCTGGTCGACGAGAAGAAAGCCGCCTAGCTTCCGACCGTTCTGCGCCCGGTAGCGCTTGCTACGATGACCCCGCATGGCGGAGGAGGCAGGCACGCGAGTGGAACGTGATTCCATGGGCGAGGTTCGGGTTCCCAAAGACGCCTTTTACGGCGCGAGCACCGAGCGGGCTCGAAAGAACTTCCCGATCAGTAACCTCCGGCTGCCACGTCGATTTATTCGCTCTCTAGCGCAGATCAAGGGCGCGGCGGCGCTGGTCAACGCCGAGCTGGGGCTGCTGGAGACGCGGCTCGCCAACCCGATCCAGCAGGCGGCGGAGGAAGTCGAGGAAGGCAAGTTCGACAAGGACTTCGTCGTCGATGTATTTCAAACTGGCTCAGGGACGTCGACCAACACGAATGCGAACGAAGTAATCGCGAACCGCGCCAACCAGATCCTGGGTCAGCCGCTGGGCTCGCGCAATCCGGTGCATCCGAATGACCATGTCAACAAGTGCCAGTCGAGTAACGACGTCATCCCCTCGGCGATGCAGCTGGCGGCGCTGGTGGCCGTCCATGAAGAGCTGGTGCCGGCACTCGCGTATCTCAAGGACGCGCTCGACGCCAAAGCCAGGGAGTTCATGCCGGTCATCAAGACCGGCCGAACGCATCTGCAGGACGCGACGCCGATCCGTCTCGGCCAGGAGTTCGCGGGCTATACGGGCCAGGTACAACGAGCGCTGGATCGAATCCAGCGCACGGCGGAAGAGCTCGCCGAGCTGCCGCTGGGCGGAACCGCAGTCGGAACCGGGATCAACGCTCATCCGGAGTTTGCCCGGCGCGTCTCATCGCACCTGAGTCGCCGCGCCGGCGTACTGGTGCATGAGACGGACAATCATTTTCAAGCTCAGGCGACGCTCGACGCCGTCTTGTCAACGGCGGGCGCGCTGCGCACCGTCGCGGTGAGCCTCTGGAAGATCGGCAACGATTTGCGCTGGTTCGCATCCGGACCGCGTGCCGGGCTGGGCGAGATCACCCTGCCCGAGGTGCAGCCGGGGAGCTCGATCATGCCTGGGAAGGTCAACCCGGTGATCATCGAGTCAGTCACGATGGTCGTTGCGAAAGTCCTGGGTAACGACCAGACCATCGCGATCGCGGCTCAGTCGGGAAGCATCTTCGAGCTCAACCTGATGATGCCGGTGGCCGCGTACAGCCTGCTCGAGTCGATCGCGCTGCTCTCCGCCGCGGCGCAAAACCTGGCCCAGCAGTGCATCGTGGGGATCAAGGCGACCGAGCGGGGACCGCAGATGGTGGAACAGGGCCTGATGCTGGCCACCGCCCTCGTGCCGGCCATCGGCTACGACGCCGCGGCAAAGATCGCCAAGGAGGCCCTGGCGACCGGGAAGACCATCCGCGAGGTCGCGCGGGAACGAACGAAACTCGCGCCGGACGAGCTGGAACGTCTGCTCGATCCGTCGCGGATGACTGAACCGGGCGTCGACGCTGGACCCGCCGGCGGCTAGCGTTCTCTCTGACAGCGCCGCGCTATCGATGCGGGCGGCGGCCCAGCGTCTGACCTGGGACTCGGCGAAAGGCCGGCGTCCGTCGACGATCCTGCGCCAGGTGGTCGGGCTGCAGGCGCAGGTCCTGAGCGCGGCCTCGCTCGGGCTGCGTGTCCGCAGCACGGGCCTCCATGCGGGCGACGTCAACCGCGCCCTGAACGACGAGCGATCTATCGTCCGAACTTGGCTGATGCGTGGGACACTCCATGTAGTCGCGGCGGAGGATCTCCGCTGGCTGGTCCAGCGGCTGGGTCCGGTCTTCGTCAGGGCCGGCGCCACTTGTTAACTGTCCGCTTCGATCAGGCCCTTTCGAATCGCGTATTTGACCAGCTCGGTGCGATCGTGCATGTGGAGCTTTTTCATGATGTGGTCGCGATGCGTCTGGACTGTCTTGATACTGAGAAATAAATTGTCGGCGATCTGGCGATTCGTCTTGCCCTCGGCGACTAAGCGCAGGACCTCGCGCTCGCGATCGCTGAGCGGCTCGAAAGTCTCTTTCTCTGGCGCGCGCTGCAGGTAATCCGAGACCAGCAGCCGCGCCACTGACGGATAGAGATAAGGCTCGCCCTGGCTGGCTGCCTCGATAGCAGCGATCAGGTCCGAGGCCGCCGCCTTCTTGAGCACGTAACCGACGGCGCCGGCCTTGAGCGTCTGGAAAAAGTACTCTTCGTTGTCATGCGCGGTGAGGATCAATACCTGGGTTTGCGGGCAGAGGCGGCGAATCTCACGCGTCACCTCGATGCCCGACATGTTCGGCATCGCCACGTCGACCACCGCGACGTCGGGGCAGTTGGCCCGAGCCAAACGAATCGCCTCGCGGCCTTCAGTCGCTTCCGCGATTACCTGGATGTCACTCTGTCCGTCGATCACGGCGCGGATGCCGGCGCGCACGAGGTTGTGATCCTCGACCAGCATGACCTTGATCGTTTTGCGCTCAACCGTCATGGTTATCCTCCAGCGGCAATTGGGCAACGACCTCGGTGCCCTTGAGTGGCGCCGAGTGGATTTCGAGCGTCCCCCGAAGCAGCGTAGCGCGCTCGCGCATCCCGAAGATCCCGAGCCCTGCTCGCCCCGGCTCTTCTCGCTCGGGGATGCTCCGCGGATCGAATCCGACGCCGTCGTCGTGGACCCGGAGCCGGACGTGGCCGTCGAGGCAGCGCAGGTCGATGTTCACGTGCGACGCCTTCGCGTACTTGTTCGCGTTGGTCAGGGCTTCCTGCGCGATCCGGTAGAGCGCCGTCTCGATCGGCGCCGGCAGGCGGTCACGCAATCCGTCGACCTGGAGCGCGACCTGGGCCCCGGAGGGCTGCTTGGCCAGCGTACGAAGGGCCGGCACCAGGCCGAGATCGTCAAGGACGGAGGGTCGCAAGTCCTGGGACATCCGGTGCACTTCCTCGAGCGTTTCCTCCAGCGTGCGTTTTACGGCTTCTAGCTGCTGGCGCGCCTTGACGTCGCCCGTGCGTTCGAGCAGCAAATCGAGGCTGATGATCTCGTGGGTCAGCGCCTGGCCGGTCTGATCGTGGAGCTCGCGCGCCACCCGCTGTCGCTCCCGCTCCTGCGCCTGGAGGACGCGTTGCGCGCTCACGTGGCGTTCATGCTCCAGCCGGTCCAGCATTGAGTTAAATACCGTCGCGATCCGGCGCAGATCCGGATCAGAGAAGTTGGCATGGACCCGTGGTTCATCGACCCCGAGCTGGACGGAACTCATGGTGGTCTCGAGCTCGCGCATCGGCTTGAACGCCAGCCGCAGGATCAGGAAGTTGGCCACCAGGATGGCGACCAACCCGATCGCGAGCAGCCCGAGCAAGAACGGCAGCCGGGTACGACCCGAGAAATTCAACGTGATCAGCGGCCCGCTGATCGCGCCGGCCGCGATGATGGCGCTGTTGGCCACCACCACCTTCTGAAATGTGGTGAGGTTCCGGTGCCACCACCGAGGGTCCAAAGACGGTCTCACACCTCATTCTAGGCACCGTTTCGAGGCAGGTTCTGAGGCTGACCGCCAATCGGTTCGGAGCCACTCCGCATTCAGGTCCTCGCCTGATGCCGGGCACGTTAGCCGGCGCCCAGACTGGGTAGGAACAAAGCCCCTCCCCTCTTTTTAGCGGGCCGCTCCCCCAGCGGCCCGCATTTTTATGCCGTCCTTCGGCGCTCAAACGGGGGTACGGGAGAATAGAGCGATGGCGTCGGAAAGCTTTGACTTCAAAGAAGTGACCCGGGTGACCACGGGGGCTATCGGTGAGCCGGGCAAGCGCGCCTTTTACCTCCAGGTGCGCACCGCTGCCGAGTTGGTCAGCCTCGCCATCGAGAAGGATCAGCTGCGGGCGCTGACTGAGCGCCTGCAAGAAGTCTTCTCCCGGGTGCCGGTCCCGCCGGCCGGCAAGCTGCCGGACATGGCCCTCGAAGAACCCATCGCGCCTATCTGGCGGGTCGGCATCATGACGCTGACCTACAGCCAGGATGAGAAGGCGTTCGAAGTCTCGCTGGTGGAGTTAGTCGACGAGGGCGATCAGCCGGCGACGGGGTACTTCAACGCGAGCCTCGCCCAGATGCAAGCGCTCGCTGCGCACGCCGCAGCCCTCATCAGCGCCGGCCGTCCACCCTGCCCCATGTGCGGCGGTCCCATCGATCACGATGGCGGCGTCTGTCCTCGGCTCAACGGTCATCACTAGCCATGGCGCAAGCCACGCCGTCCCTGGATGGCGACGCGCGGGAGCGCCTGCTACGCGAGGGCCGCATCAAGGCACGCGGCCTGATGCCCGATTGCTCCAACTACACGTATCTCGCCCAGGTCCGCGATCACGAAGGCGCGGAGACGCTCGGCGTGTACAAACCGGCGCAGGGTGAGACACCACTCGATGATTTCCCCGACGGCACCCTGGGCAAGCGCGAGGTGGCCGCCTACCTGGTCAGCGCCGCCCTCGAATGGCAGGTCGTGCCACTTACCGTCTATCGCACTGAGGGTCCGATGGGACCGGGCTCGCTGCAGCAGTTCATCGTCGCCGATGTCAGCGAGCATTACTTCACGTTGATGCCATCGCGGGCCGCTGACTTCCGGACGATGGCAGCGTTCGACGTCATCGTCAATAACGCGGATCGCAAGAGTGGGCATTGTCTGCTCGACGGCGACGGTCACGTCTGGGGCGTCGACAACGGTCTGACGTTCCATTCTTTGCCCAAGCTGCGAACGGTGATCTGGGAATTCGCGGGCGAGCAAGTCCCGGCAAAACTGCGCCGCGATGCGCAGCGACTCGCGGAAGATCTCGTCGCCGGCGAGAGTTGGGTGAAGAGCCTGCAGCAGCTGATCTCCGGCGCTGAGATTCGCGCGCTCGCCCAGCGCGCGCGCCGCCTCGCGGATGAGGGACGCTACCCCGAGCCGAGCTCGCGCTGGGCCTACCCCTGGCCGCTGATCTGAGAACCTGCGGTTACTTGAAGTGCAGCTGGCCGGTGGCGCCCAGATACGCGCCTATGGCCGCGTTGGCGGTGGTGAGGACCAGGCCGATGATGCAGAGAACAATTCCGGCGGTGGCCATGCCTTTCCGCGGGCCGTTCAGACTCTTTATGCCCAGTACCAACCCGGTGATGGTGGTGGGGAACCCGATAATCGGAAGGAACCAGGCAATCAGGCCGAACAGGCCAAGACATAGCGACGCGATGGCTTTACCGCGGCCCGCCGTCGGGACGGCGGATTCCGGCGGCCCGGGGAAGGGAGAGGACGGCTGAATCATGAGTGTCCCGTACAACGAAGGACGTCCGGCGCTATCGCTCGAGACGCTGTAACAGTTCCGCAACTCCCGCCTCGGCCGGCAGGGCCTCGTCCAGCCGCTCGAACCAGGCGGGCGCGCCGGGTGGAAGATCGCCGCTCCGCGCGGCCCGATCGTCACGATCCGGCGGCTCGGGCTGCGGCGTGAGCAGTCGCCAGAGAATCACGAACGTTCCGGTGATGAGCGCGAATTTTGCCGTGCCGAAGAGAAGCAGGCCGGCGACCTGCTGGTCCTCAATCGAGCGAAAAGCATCGTAGAACGTACGGTGGGACAGCGCCAGCGTCAACCCGGGAATGGTAGGCGGCACCCCGGCGACCATCAGGCAGCCAATCTTGGTAATGGCGCTCAGACCATTGCGACTCACGATCGGCGACCAGAACAGAAAGCCACCGAACATGAAAATGGCCTGCGTGGCCTCGCGGAACGCCGCATTCCTGATAGCGAGATCGAGGACGGCCGGGTACTGCGAGCCAAAAAGCACGACGTTAAGCGCGAGGATGCCCGCGACCGGGTGCATCCAGGAGGCGAAGCGGCGCGGCAGCATCGGACCTGCGCCGTAGGCCAGCATCGGTATGACCAGCGCCAGGAGCAGCATCTCCTCGAGCATGTGCAGGCTCAGTCGCTGATCGGCAAGGTGGCTGACCGGAGGCAGGAGCGCGGCGAGCGAAAGCAGGGATCCCGCGAGCAGGGCCGCGCGTTGACGCCGCGCCATGGGTCCTATTTTGGCGCAGCGGCCGGGGTCTTCGCGTAGCGCGCGTAGACCGCGTCCACGAATTCGACGAACCGGTCGGCCAGCAGCGCGCTGTCGAGCGCGAGCAGGTTTTCCGCGTTGTCCTCACCGGCATGCGACAGGTTGTAGCTGCCGGTGAAGACGGCGTTGTCGACCACCGTGATCTTGGCGTGCATGAAGTCATGGACGCTGGTCGGCGTGTAGGGCGTGGTGACTTTGGAGGCGAACGGGAACGCGGCACTCACCGTCTGGAAGGCCGGTCCCTTCCAGGTCGCGTGCGGATCGACCTGCCACTGCCCGAGCACTTCGGCCATCTGCGTGCGGTCATACACACCCTTGAAGTCCGGGTGCGTTCGCTGCGCCAGGTCGCCGAGCGTCCCCAGGATCACGCCGGCGGTGATCACGGGCGAGCACACGCGGATTCGGCGCTTGGCATGCGCGATCCTATCGGCGATTACATGCGCCATCTGGCGTCCGCGCCCTGGCGCAAAGAAGACGTGCGCCTTGACGGGGCTGTCCTGGTAGACAACCGGGACGCCGGCGAGGTCGTACTTCCCGCTGCCCTCGACCCGGCCGGTTTCCCAGAGCTCCCCGAAGTTCCTCGCGTACTCAGCTGCCAATTCCGTGGATGGCAGCTTGAGGATGACGTTCTCCTCCCGCGTCCAGGAATCGTTCGTCCAGTTCATCGAGCCGGTCCAGACCGTGGCCGCATCGGTCGCCGCATCGCGCACGATGTATTTGTGGTGCATCAGGTCGGGGACGCCTGCGACGGGTTTGGTCGGCACGCCCAGACTGGCGATGAACGCGGTGTCCGCTTGCGAAGGCGGCGGCACCGGGATCGGGTTGGGGAAGTCGACGTTGTAGAGCAACCGGATGGCCACGCCACGGCCGGCGGCGGCCATGACCGCGGCCCGCACCTGGTCCGCCGGTGAGCTGGTCAGATTGAGATCGTAAATCGCGATGTCGAGGCTGCGTTGCGCCGCGCCGATGAAGGCGGCGAGTTCTGCCGCCACTTGCTCGGCCCGCTGCGCGCCGTCCTGCAGAAAGGTCACCTCGACCGACGCCGTCACTGGGCGTCGCTCTTCTTTGGCTCCGCCCGGTCCTTCGGCTGGGCCTCCAGCACTTTCCGCTGGTAGTACCGCTGCACCAGATCGGCGGCCTCCTGGATGTCATCCGTGACGACCATGAGGTCGAGGTCTTCGGGCGAGATCTTGCCCTCCGCCAGCACCCGGTCGCGGATCCACTGGCGCAGCCCGGCCCAGTAGGCCGAGCCGAACATGATCACCGGGAAGTGCACGATCTTCCCCGTTTGAATCAGGGTCAATGCCTCGAACAGCTCATCCATGGTGCCGAAGCCGCCCGGGAAGATGACGAACGCCTCGGCGTACTTGACGAACATCGTTTTGCGCACGAAGAAGTAGTGGAATTCGATTCCCAGGTTGACGTACTCGTTGAGGCCCTGCTCGAAAGGCAGTTCGATGTTGAGGCCGACCGACAGTCCTCGACCTTCACGGGCGCCCCTGTTGGCTGCTTCCATGGTGCCCGGCCCGCCGCCGGTGATGATGGCAAAGCCCCGGCGGGCGAGCTCCGCAGCGAGGGCGCGCGCGGCGTCGTACATCGGGTCGGGCGGACGGACGCGCGCCGATCCAAAGAACGTAACCGCGGGACCGACCGTGGCTAACGCATCGAAGCCCGCCACGAACTCGGCCTGGATCCGCAGCACGCGCCAGGGGTCGGTTTCGAGGAACTCCGGAGCGGTTTCGGGCCGCTCCAGCAGCTTGCGGTCTTCGATCTTTCGCTCCACGCCCCGGCGGACGATACCTCCGGTGCGCTGTTCTCCGGGTCCCTTTGCCATGGCCTCGCTTACTCTAACCCGTTGCCTTTTGCGCCAGACTTGTGGCGTGATGAGACGCGACCAGCTGCCCTACCTCGACGCCACGATGTAGAAGCTTGGGCTCTCGAGTAGCTCGGCACCTGGCCGCCCGAACATCCGCTGGAGCCGCAGGCCGGCCGCCGACAGCCAGTTCTCCATCTCCTCGGGCCAGACGATCGCGACGTCGGCGTGCTGCGTGATGGTACGTCCGTCGGGCAGCCGGTAATCGACCTCGAGGCGTGCCCCATTTCCGTCGAACGCCCGCACCCTGACCCCATCGCCGCCGCCTGCGCGCAGCCAGTGAGGGTTGGCGAGTTCAAAGGCAAGCATCCCGCCATCGGCGAGATGATCGGCGGCCCGGCGCAAGCGCTCGACCAGATAGAGGATGTTGGAGGGCGCGATGACGAGGTCGAAGCGCCGGCCGAGCTCGAGGTCCTCGATGCGCGATTGGATCAGCTCGGTACGCGGGAGCCGTCCCCGCAGCCGCTCGAGCATGCCAGGGTGGCTGTCCACACCGACCAGTTCGATGCCGGCCCCACTCATGGGCGAGGCGAGCCGTCCGCTGCCGATGCCGAGATAGAGCACCGGGGG
>Ga0102924_1004942_pt1 | contig 13141 bp, 8 predicted proteins | sample PaiPotPPM11metaG_FD_80116 | JGI IMG/M metagenome (GOLD analysis project Ga0102924, IMG submission 80116) | Iron sulfur acid spring bacterial and archeal communities from Banff, Canada, to study Microbial Dark Matter (Phase II) - Paint Pots PPM... ... | reverse complement strand
CTGCTGCACGATGTGGCCGCGAGTTCGTCCTTGCCGCTGATACCCCTGGCTGTGCCGCCGGGGGGGATCCGGCTGACCGAGCCTTCCGCGGTCGGCGCCGTCGCCCTGCTCGGGGCGGCGCCGTATCAGCTGCTCAGCCGGATCAGCGAGGTCACGACGGTCTCCGGTCATGGGCTCGTCGCGCAGATTCGCGGCGGCCCGAGCGTCTACTTCGGCGACGCGAGCCAGTTGCGGCCCAAGTGGATCTCCGCCGCCGCGGTGCTGGCGGACCCGGGCGCCGCGGGCGCCTTGTACATCGACGTCACCGACCCGGTCCGCCCAGCGGCGGGCTCGGGCGGCGGCGCAGGCACCGGCAGCGGCACGGGTGCCTCGACCGCGGCGGCGAGCGGCACCGCGGGCGCGGCCGGGACGGGCGGGACCGGAGCCGGAGCCGGTGCAGTGACCGGCACCACCGGAGGATAAGTCTCGACCATAGGTTGAATGTTGTGCAAAGCCAAGTCTCGGGGCTCTCTTGAGACTTACGCCATCTGCAACGAATGTTGCGAGCGGTGGCCTTCGTTGACTTGCCGTATCCTCAGCACCTAACGTGCGAAAATCCGCAAAGAGCGAACGGGGCTCAAAAACCCTGAACCCTAACTAGAGGCTCGGACGGTCCACATGGAAAGCGGCAGTTATCTGGCAGTCATCAAGGTCGTCGGTGTCGGCGGCGGCGGGACCAATGCGGTCAACCGCATGGTCGACGCCGGCCTGCGCGGCGTCGAGTTCATCGCCTGCAACACGGACGCGCAGGCGCTGGCGATGTGCGACGCCGACGTCAAGCTCAACATCGGCCATCAGCTGACCAAGGGCCTTGGGGCAGGCGCCAACCCCGACATCGGGCAGGGAGCCGCCGCCGAGTCTCGCGACGAGATCAAGGAGGCGCTGAAGGGTGCCGACATGGTGTTCGTCACGGCTGGAGAAGGCGGTGGTACAGGCACCGGCGCGGCGCCTGTGATCGCCGACATCGCCAAGAACGAGATCGGCGCGCTGACCGTCGGCTGCGTGACGCGACCGTTCTCGTTCGAGGGCACGCAGCGCGCGCGCCAGGCGGAAGAGGGCATCGCGAGGCTGCGCGACAACGTCGACACGCTGATCGTGATCCCGAACGAGAAGCTGCTGACGATCGTCGAGCGCCGCACCTCGATGCTCGACGCGTTCCGCGAGGCTGACAACGTCTTGCGTCAGGGCGTCCAGGGGATCACCGACCTGATCACGATCCCCGGCCTGATCAATCTCGATTTCGCCGACGTCCGCACGATCATGCGGGACGCCGGCACAGCGCTGATGGGGATCGGTGCCGCCAACGGCGAGAACCGCGCGTCCGAGGCGGCGAAGATCGCGATCTCCTCGCCGCTGCTCGAGGAGTCGGTCCAGGGCGCGACCGGGATCCTGCTGAACATCACCGGCGGTCACGACCTCGGGCTGTTCGAGGTCAACGAGGCGGCAGAGATCGTCCAGGCCGCTGCGGACGACAACTCGAACATCATCTTCGGCGCCGTGATCGACGACGCGATGGCCGAGGACGTGCGCGTGACCGTGATCGCCACCGGCTTTGACCACGGACGGCTGCGCGGCGGTGCCTCGCGCCAGCGCCCCGCGGGCAGCCGCGACGTGACGATCGACGACGTGCGCCGCTCGTCGCTCGAGATCCGCGACGACGAGATCGACATTCCGTCATTCCTCAAGGAGCGCTAGCAACCACCGCAACCTCTGACCCGGTGATCTGTTCTACCGGCGTCAGACCACGGCCGACAGCGATCGCAGGGTGACGTCCCAGCCTGCGCCGATGCGCGACGCATCGCGCTGGGCGCGTGGCGCCGCGCGCGCTTGGATCGGCCTGCTCAGCGTCGCGGCGGCGATCGCGGCACTGCCTTCGCCGGCTGCTGCGCAGCAGCCCGCCGGCGCGGCGCCGGTGGTGATCGACGGACCGAGCCCGGACATCGTGCGGCCTTCGGCGCTCGGTTTGTCGGTGGCGCGCGATGGAACCGGTGGCCTGGTCTACCTCAAGCAGGTCGCCGGCGTCGCCCACGTGTTCGTCTCCCCGCTGGTAGGAGGCTCCTTTCAGACGCCGGTCCAATTCGACGCGAGCCTCCCCGGGGCTTCTTCACAGCCGGTGATCGCCGCCGGCAACGGCGGCCTCCTGCTGGTCGCCTTCATCAACGCCGGCGGGCTGTACGTCGTCGACCGGGCAAGCCAGGCAGTTCCCTTCGGCGCGCCGATCACCCTCGCTCGCCAGGCGCTCAACCCATCGATCTCGATCAGCACCTTCGGCAAGGCCTATCTTGCGTTCGCCGGCGCCGACGGCGGCGGGTACGACGTCCGAACCGCCTATTACTACGACGGACGCTGGGCGCTCGAGGTGCCGCCGTTCAACGCGGTGGCCGCAGACGACGCGGGCACCGGCGCGGGGCGCCCGGAGGTTGCGATCGGCGGCGACGGCGTTGGGATCGTCGTTTGGGGGGAAGGCGGTCACGTCTATTCGCGGCGGGTCTGGAACACCGCTCCAAGCGTTGTCTACGAGCAGGCCGACGCTCCACTGGCGGGATGCACCGAGGTCTCCGCAGACGAGCCGGTGGTAGGGACCGGAGGGGACTCCTCGTTCGCCCAAGTGGCGTTCCACGAGGTGCTCACCTGCGGCGGCCAGCAGCTCTCGCGGGTGCTCGCGAACCGCCTCCAGGCCTCGGTCTACAACGGCATCAGCGTGGCCGACGGCCTTACCGGCCCCTCGGACGGCGCGGACGATCCACAGATCACGATGAGCGAGTACGGCCCGGGCTGGATCACGGCCGCGCGCAACGGCTCACATGATCTCTTCGCCACGGCGCTCGGCGGCAACGGCCAGATCGAGGGGAGCACCCAGGTGAACAGCCTTGGCGACGCCGCGGCGCCAGCAGGGGTGCCGGGCACGGCAGGCCTGTTCTCGAGCCTGATCGCCTGGCAGCAAACCCCGGGGTCGGCCGGCCTGCCGGAGGTCCGCGTTCGCTACGCGCCCGACGGTGAGACCCTCGGTCCCGAGCTGGTGGTCTCATCCCCGGTTCAAGGCCCCGCCGACGTCGCCAACGGGCTCGCCGTCGCGGGCGACATCTCCGGCGACGCCGCCGTCGCGTGGCTGCAGGGGCCCGCGGGCGCGACGCAGATCGTGGCCGGACAGCTCTATCAGGGTCCGGGTTCGCCCGCCCCGGTCAAGGGCTTCCAGTATGCAGCCGGCTCCGAGCCGTCGCTCGCGTGGACGGCCGCGCACGAGCTGTGGGGACCGATGCAATATGCCGTGAGCGTCGATGGCAACCAGGTCGCACAGACGACCGCGACCGCGGTGCAGGTTCCGACTCCGCTGAGCGATGGTCCGCACTCCTGGCAGGTCACCGGTACCAACCCGGCCGGCCAGCAGAGCCAATCGCGCGCGGCGACAGTGTTCGTGGACACCGTCTCGCCAACGGCTGCCCTCAGCATCTACGGACGCAGCCTGGTCGGCGCGCAGCTGCACGCGTACGTCTCGTATGTGGATCTGCCCCCGGCCGGCGAGCCACCCGCCGACGCCTCCGGGATCGCCAAGCTGGTGGTTCTGTGGGGAGACGGGACCATTGCCCCGCTCGCGACCGGTTCGCATCGCAGCTTCCACACCTACTCCCGCCCCGGGCGCTACCAGATCACCGCAGTCGTGACAGACCGGGCGGGCAACGTGACCCGAGTGCTCGCCCACGTGCGGGTGATCAAGCCGAAGCCCAAGCCGAAGAAGCACGCAGGCAAGCCGCCGCCGAAAGCGAAGGGCAAATGATCGTCCTCAGACGCTCGCTGGCGCTGTCGCTACTCGTGTTGCTCGTCTCAGGCGGGATCGCACGCGCCCAGGGAACCGTCTACGCGCCGACGCCCCCGACCAGTGAGGCGCTGTATCGCGATGGGCAGACCGGTCGTTACCTGCTCGGCGGCACGTGGCTGTACCAGGCCGATCCCGGCGACACCGGGCTCACGCAGGGCTTGTGGCGCGACAACCCCTCGACCACCGGATGGTCACCCGTGAGTGTGCCGAACGCCTACAACGCCGGCGATTTCTCGAGCGCCAGTGAGTCCGGCTACGTCGGCTGGTACCGCAGGGACTTCCTACTCCCGAGCACCGCCTTTGCACGCTACGTGCCCGCCGCCGACCGGCATTGGATCGTCCGCTTCGAGTCGGCCAACTACCGTGCGACCGTGTGGCTCAACGGGCGGCTGATCGGCAGCCACACCGGCGCCTACCTCCCGTTCGAGCTCGACATGACGGGGCTGCGCCCCGGCGTCAATCAGCTGATCGTCCGGGTCGACAACCGCCGGACCCCAGCCGACCTGCCCCCCGGCCCCACCGGAGGATGGTGGAACTACGGTGGCCTGCTGCGCGAGGTCTACCTGCGAACGGCGCAGCGCGCCGATCTCTCGCAGGTCCAGGTCCAGCCCGTGCTGCCGTGCCCGACTTGCGCGGCCACGATCCAGGAGCAGGTGTCGATCCGCAACGTAACCGGCGCTCCACAGACGGTGGCGCTGCACGGCTATTACGGAGCGGTCCCCGTCGACTTCGGCACGGCGACGATCCAGCCGTATGGCACCTGGGTCGCAGCGGGCGCCGCGATCATCGACCGGCCAGCCCTGTGGTCCCCGCAGCATCCGACCCTGTACCGCGCCACGCTGACGCTGTCCGACTCCAAGGGCCGGCCACTGGGCGGTTACGTCACCTACAGCGGGGTCCGCAGCATCCAGGTCACACCGGGCGGGCGTCTGGCGCTCAACGGGCGGCTGCTGAACCTGCGCGGCGTGTTCATCCACGAGCAGAACGCAAGCACCGGCGCCGCGCTGTCGCCGGGGCAGCTCACGGCCCTCGTGCACTGGACCCGTGCCGCCGGCGCGACGGCGATCCGCTCCCACTATCCGCTCAACCCACAGATCCTCGAGATGGCCGACCGCCTGGGGTTGCTGGTCTGGTCTGAGGTCCCCGTCTACCAGACGGGCGACCAGTACATGGGGCTGGCATCGTGGCAGGCCCAAGCCGACTCGTTGCTGGCGCAAAACATCCTCTCCAACCAGAACCATCCCTCGGTGATGGTGTGGAGCATCGCCAACGAGCTGCCAACTCCCCCGACGGCCAACGAGTCCAACTACATCGCCGGAGCGGCCGCGCTCTCGCACCGGCTCGATCCCACGCGGCCCGTGGGGATGGCGATCGCCGACTGGCCGGGCGTGCCCTGCCAGGCCGCGTATGCGCCGCTCGACGTAATCGGGTTCAACGACTACTTCGGCTGGTTTGACGCCGGCGGCGGCAGCACCGACGACCGCAACGAGCTGGGACCGTTCCTCGACAGCCTGCGTGCCTGCTACCCGACGAAGGCGCTGATGGTCACCGAGTTCGGGTTTGAGGCAAACCGGCACGGCCCGGTCGAGGAGCGTGGGACCTACGAGTTCCAGGCCAACGCAACGCTGTACCACCTGGGAGTGTTCGCGAGCAAGCACTGGCTCTCGGGAGCGATGTACTTCGCGCTCCAAGACTTCGCCTCGAGGCCCGGGTGGGGAGGCGGGAATCCCTGGCCCAACCCGCCTTGGGTGCAGAAGGGGCTGATCACCCCCGCCGGGGGCCTCAAGCCTGCGTTCTCGATTGTCTCCACGAGCTTCCACGGGACGGTCCAGATGGCTCCCGATCGCCGGCCCGTCGCGGCGCACAGTCGCCGCCGGCCGGCGACTGGTGCTGCGAGCAAGGACACGCGACGCTAGCGCCGCGGCGGGGCAGCGCGCGCATCGATCGTCCTCGCGCTGCCCGCATCTAGACGTGTAATAGCCTGGGGTTGTGAGCTCGACCGCCGATACCGCGCTGCGCCGAACACCTCTTTATGACCGTCACGTAGCCGCCGGTGGCAAGCTCGTGCCGTTCGCCGGATGGGAGATGCCGGTCCAGTACGCGGGCATCCGCCAGGAGCATGTGGCGGTGCGCCGGGACGTGGGCTTGTTCGACGTCTCGCACATGGGCGAGATCGAGACGCGCGGCCCGCAGGCGCTCGAGTTCCTGCAGCGGCTGCTCTCCAACGACGTACGGCATCTCCCCGAGGGCGGCGCTCAGTACAGCGTGATGTGCCGGGACGACGGCGGTGTGCTCGATGACCTCTTCACCTATCGCCTCGCGGACTGCGAGTTCCTGACCGTCACCAATGCCGCCAATCACGAGAAGGACCTCCTCTGGCTGCAGGCGCACGCCTCCGAGTTCGACGTCGACGTGATCGATGTGGCGGCGCAGTTCGCGATGCTCGCGGTCCAGGGGCCACGCGCCAGGGAGCTCGTGCGAGCGCTCGCCGACGGGCCGTTGCCACCACGGATGCATTGCGCCGAGCGGGTCGTGGCCGGGGCCGCGTTGCTCGTCTGCGGCACGGGCTACACCGGCGAGGACGGCGTCGAGCTGCTGCTCGACCCCGGCGATGCGCCCGGGGTGTGGGACGCGCTCTGCGCCGCCGGCGCGGTCCCGGCCGGTCTGGGAGCGAGGGACACGCTCAGGCTCGAGGTGTGCTTCCACCTATATGGCAACGACATGAATGAGGATCGCGACCCGATTCAGGCGGGCCTGGGCTGGTGCTGCAAGGAGGACACTGCCTTCATCGGCGCTGACAGCGTCGCGACCACCCGGCGTGAGGGACCTGCCGAGAAGCTCGTGCCGTTCATGATCGATGGACCCGGGATCGCGCGGCCCGGGAACTCGGTCCTCGGCGGCGGAGAGGTCGCGAGCGGTACCTTCTCTCCGTGCCTGGAGCGCGGCATCGGGATGGCGTATGTCCCCTCCGCGCGCGCCGAGCCCGGCACCCAAATCGAGATTGACGTCCGCGGCACAATCCGGCCTGCGACCGTCGAGCGCAAGCCCCTCTACAGGAAGGAGCCGTGAGCATGGCCGACGCCAGCTATCCCGAAGAGCTGCTGTATCACTCCGAGCACGATTGGGCTCGGGTCGATGGGGACACAGCCACCTTTGGGATCACGTGGTACGCGCAGGACTCGCTCGGCGAGCTCGTGTTCTTCGAGGCCCCCGCCGTCGGCACCAGCGTGACCAAGGACCAGCCGTATGCAGAGATCGAGTCGGTGAAAGCGGTTTCCGACGTGATCGCGCCGCTCTCCGGGGAGGTCGTCGAGGTCAACCCCGGGCTGTCCGGGAGCCCCGAGACCGTCAACGAGGATCCCTACGGCGAGGGCTGGCTGGTCAAGGTGAAGCTGTCCGACGCCTCCGAGACGGAGTCGCTGTTGGACTCGGCCGACTACCAGGCGACGCTGGCGTGAGGAATCCTGGACCGCGCCGATGACCCGCTACACGTCCGTCACCGATGCCGACCTGCGCGAGATGCTCGCGGAGATCGGCGTGCAGTCGATCGAGGATCTGTTTGAGGAGATCCCGGCCCAGCTCCGGCTGGCGCGTCCGCTCGCGCTGGATCACGGGCTGGCTGAGCAGGAGGTGTTCGAGGAGCTGCGGGCGCTTGCGCAGCGCAACGTTTCGACCGACGACGAGGTGTCGTTCCTCGGTGCCGGTATGTACGACCACTACGTTCCCGCGCTGATCGACTCGATCATCCTCCGCTCCGAGTTCCTCACTCCCTATACGCCCTACCAGCCCGAGATCTCCCAGGGCGGCCTGCAGGCGATGTTCGAGTACCAGACCGCGATCTCCGAGCTGACCGGTCTGCCGGTGTCGAACGCCTCGGTCTACGAAGGACCGAGCGCCGTCGGGGCGGCCGGATACGTCGCCAAGCTGGACAACGGGCGCGGGCGCTTCGTCGTCTCCCGGGGTGTCCACCCGCACTCGCGCGAGACGCTGCGCACGCTGTCCCATGGTTGGGGGATAGAGGTCGTCGAGGCGCCGCTGAGCGAGGGGGTGACGGAGCTTCCGGCGCTCGATCACAGCGTCAGCGCGGTGATCATCCAGCAGCCGAACTTCCTCGGCGTGGTTGAGGACCTCGAGCCGCTCGCGCGGACCGCGCACGACGCCGGGGCGCTGCTGATCTGCGCGTGCGATCCACTCCCGCTGGCGCTGCTGCGTTCGCCGGGAGAGTGCGGCGTCGACATCGCCGTCGGCGAGGGCCAGACGCTTGGCAACCGGCTCGACTTCGGGGGTCCGTCGTTCGGCTTCTTCGCCGCCACGCAGGCGCTGATGCGTCGCGTTCCGGGCCGGATCGCGGGGGAGACACGCGACGTCGATGGCAAGCGCGGCTTCGTGCTCACGCTGCAGACCCGCGAGCAGCACATCCGTCGCGAGCGCGCGACCTCGAACATCTGCACCTCGCAGGCGCTGAACGCGCTCGCGGGCGTGATCTACCTGTCCTGGCTCGGCCGGCGGGGGATCGTCGAGCTCGTCGAGCTGATGATCCAGCGCACCGCCTACGCGCGCGAGCGCCTGGCGGGGATCGAGGGCGTCGAGCCGCTGCTTGAGCAGCCGGTCGTTCGCGAGTTCGCGGTCAAGCTCGATGCGCCGGTCGAGCGCGTGATCGCGCGCTGTCGCGAGCACGGGGTCAACCCCGGATACGCGTTGGGGACCGACTACCCAGAGTTCTCCGACTGCCTGCTTGTCGCGATCACGGAGCGACGCACGCGGGCCGACATCGACCGGCTGGCGGACGCGCTCGCGGCGGCGCTCGCCGCCGAGCGCCCCGAGTACGCAGAATCGGGAGCGCAGTCATGATCCGGGCCGCTGACGACGAGCTGACGATCTACGAGCGCTCGAAGGCGGGCCGGCGGGCGTTTGCACCGCCGGCGCTCGACGTCCCCGAGCGCCCGCTCGACGAGCTGCTGCCGAGCGCGCTGCGGCGCAGCGAGCCGCCGCGTCTGCCAGAAGTCTCCGAGCCCGAGATCGTGCGCCACTTCAACCGCCTGTCGAAGCGCAACTTCGACCTGGATACCGGCTTCTACCCGCTCGGGTCGTGCACGATGAAGCACAACCCGAAGCTGCATGAGCGGATCGCTGCGCTCCCGGGTCACGCGAAGCTACATCCGCTCCAGGACCCCTCCCGAGCGCAGGGGGCGCTCGAGCTGATGTGGCGCCTGCAGGAGGCGCTTTCTGAAATTGCGGGGCTCCCGCACGTCTCGCTGCAGCCGTCGGCGGGGTCTCACGGCGAGCTCGCGGGCGTGCTGCTGACCCGCGCCTTCCACGAGAACCGTGGCGAGCACAGGACCAAGGTGCTCACCCCCGACACCGCGCACGGCACCAACCCGGCGACCGTCACGATGGCGGGCTACGAGGTCGTCAAAGTCGGCTCCGACGCGCACGGCAACGTCGACCTCGACGATCTCCGCGCGAAGGCGGACGAGGACGTCGCCTGCCTGATGCTCACCAACCCCTCGACGCTCGGGCTGTTCGAGACCGGAATCGAGGAGGTCGCGAAGATCGTCCACGGCGTCGGCGCGACGCTGTACTACGACGGCGCGAACCTGAACGCGATCATGGGCATCTGCCGGCCCGGCGACATGGGCTTCGACATCGTTCACTTCAACCTGCATAAGTCCTTCACCCAGCCGCACGGCGGCGGTGGTCCCGGCTCCGGGCCGATCGCCGTCTCGGACCGGATCGAGCCGTACCTACCGCGGCCCCAGGTCGTCAGGCGCGAGCGCTCTGAGAACGGTGCCACGCCCTACTACGACCTCGAGTACGACCGGCCGAAATCGATCGGCCGGTTGAGGGGCTTTCAGGGCAACTACGGGGTGTTCGTGCGCTCGTACGCGTATATCCGCTCGCTCGGCGCCCCCGGATTGCGGGAGGTCTCGGAGGTCGCGGTCCTGAATGCCAACTACCTGCTCGCCCGGCTGCGCCGCGAGGGCGTGCTCGAGTACCTGCCCGCCGCGCACGAGCGGCTGTGCATGCACGAGTTCGTGCTCTCGGGCGCCCCGATGAAGCGCGAGCTGCAGATCAAGACGCTCGATCTCGCCAAGCGCCTGCTCGACTACGGGGTGCACCCGCCGACCGTGTACTTCCCGCTGATCGTCGACGAGGCGTTGCTGATCGAACCGACCGAGACCGAGACCAAGGAGACGCTCGACCGGTTCGCCGAGATCATCGCCGAGATCCTGCGCGAGGCGCGCGAGGACCCGGAGCTGGCGCGCAACGCGCCATACACGACGCCGGTTCGTCGACTCGACGAGGCCGCCGCCGCGCGCAACCCGGTCGTCCGGCAACCGCTCTGACGGCGGTCAAGGCCGGTCGCTGGCGGGCCGATACATAGCTGATGCTCGCTGCTGGGGTCAGGAGCCGGATCGGGACGCAGCTCAAGCGGTTCGCCGTGGAAGCGACGGTTGCGCCAGAGGAGCGACGGCTCGCCGGGTCTGTCAGCGGGGCGTTCTTCATCATCGGTGGCCTCACGGTGTTGCCGCTGACGCTGCTCCCCGGCGTGTCGCACACCCACACGCCGGAGCTGCTGGCGCTGGCAGCCGGCGCCTGTGTCTGGGGCGCCTGCTCGTTGTTGGTCGTCGATTGGAACCGAACGCCTCCGGTGGTGCTCCATCTGTCGGTGATCGCCGGCCTCGGACTGATCGCGGTCGCGGTCGCATCGTCAGGAGGCGCAACGTCGCCAACGGGCGCCTACCTGTTCTTCGTCGTGGTGTTCGCCGCCTACTTCTGGGGTCCGTGGGTCGTGGCGGCGTACTTGATCGCGTGCGTTGCGACGGAGGCGCTGGTGCTGCTGTACGACCCGCGAGCGACTCAGGCCGGATACCTCGCGCCACTCGAGATCGGGATCCCGTCGTTTCTCGTCGCAGCTTGGGCGATCGCATCCGGCCGGCGGCTGCTGAGCCAGTTTCGGACGCGCGCCGAGCGGCTCGCCGCCGAGCAGGGCTCCTTGCGCCGCGTCGCGATCGCAGTTGCCGAGGGCGAGGGCTCCGACGCGATCTACGAGCTCGTCGCGCGCGAGGCCGCATCGCTGCTCGGCGCAGGCGCGGCGGGCATCCTGCGGTTCGATTCCGAGACCCAGGCGACGGTGATGGGGTCTTGGGCCGATCATGAAGGCGGCCGCTATCCGGAAGGCACCGTGGTCCCGGTGCGGCCGGGAAGCGATGCGGCGCGGGCGCGCGAGACGAGCCTGCCGATCAGGGTGGACGGGCACCTTCCCGACAGCCAGGTCGGTCGACTCGGCTACACATCGAGCATCGTCACGCCGGTCCGGGTCGGCGCCGATACCTGGGGGATTCTCGCCGCGACCGCCGCTGAGCCGATGCAGCTCACGTCCGATGACGAGCAGCGGCTGCTCGAGTTCGGCGACCTGCTTGCGACCGCGATCGCCAGCATCGATGATCGCGCCACGCTTGCCGCGCAGGCCTCGACCGACGCGCTCACCGGCCTTTCCAACCGCCGGGCGCTGCACGAGCGGCTGGCTGCTGAGGTCTCGCGCGCGATTCGCCACGAACGACTGCTCTCGGTGGCGGTGATCGACATCGACCACTTCAAGTACGTCAACGACTTCGGCGGCCATGAGGTCGGCGATGAGATGCTGGCGCGCGTCGCTCATTGCCTGGCGGAGCACGCCCGCGCGGAGGACAGCCTCGGCCGCGTGGGCGGCGATGAGTTCGCGTGGGTGATGCCGGAGACCTCGCGCGAGGAGGCGCTGGTGGCGGTCGAGCGTGCGCGCCGGCTGATCGCGGCGACTGCCTCGCGCAAGTACCGGATCACCGTGTCTGCCGGGATCTGCGACACGAAGGCGTCGGCGCACCCCGCCCAGCTGATCAGCTTTGCCGACAGCGCCCTGTACTGGAGCAAGGCTCACGGGCGCAACCGCTGCTGGATCTACGACCCCGCGGTGATCGCGGAGCTCTCGGCTCCTGAGCGTGTTCAGCGCCTCGAGCGCTCGCACGCGATCCTCGGGCTGCGGGAGCTCGCTCGCGCGATCGATGCCAAGGACCCGGCGACCCGGGAGCACTCCGAGCGCGTCGCCGCGCTCGTCACCAAGCTTGCGCGTGCGGCGGGCTGGTCGCCCGAGCGGGCGGTGCTGCTGAGCGAGGCGGCGCTGGTCCACGATGTCGGCAAGGTCGCCGTCAGCGACGACCTGCTGCACAAGGAGGGGGCACTGACGCCGGCCGAGCGCGAGCGGGTCAAGGAGCATGCCGAGCTCGCTGCTCGGATCGCTGAGAACGTGCTCGTCGCCGAACAGGTCGAATGGATCCGGACCCACCACGAGCGACCCGATGGCACCGGCTACCCGCGCGGGCTGTGCGAAGCGCAGATCCCGGCAGGCGCGGCGCTGCTGGCGGTGGCTGACGCCTGGGACGTGATGACGAGCGGGCGTCCGTACAGCAAGCCCAAGAGTGTCGATACGGCGCTGGCCGAATGCGCCCAACTGGTGGGAGGCCAGTTCACGCGCGACGCGGTCGGAGCGCTGCTGAAGCTCCACGCCGGCGGCGAGCTCGACGCGTCCGACGTCGATCCTGCTCGCGATTCGGTTCTGTCGAGCTTGGACTAGCGGGTAGCCTCGCCGCGCCCTTGCGTAACGAGTCCTCGCCGCGCCGTGAGGAGGGATTGACTCTTGCGGTGAGCCGCCATAGACTCAGCCGAACTAGGGAAGGAAGGGCAAACGCTTTCGTACCGGGGATTAGTGAGGGTGTGGCGTAGTCGGCGCACTGCGGCGGCCGCGCCGAGTGTCGGCCTTTTGGCCGCGGTTATGCTGGCGGCAGCAGCCCCCGCCGCCTCCGCGCATCAGGGCAGCAACACGATCACCGGGACGCTCTCGAAGTCGGGGTACACGATGATCGTGCTCGGTTACAACGGGAAGGCGGCGGTCTCGCGCGCCAAGCGCTTCCGGATCAAGGCGCCCGATTCACGGGTGACGCTGCAATTGCGCGATGCGCACGGGAAGTACGCAGGGCCGGTGATCGTCGGTGGGGGCGGATCGCGAGTGATCGAGGGGATCAAGGCGGGCGCCCAGCTCGGCACGATCAAGGTGCTCGGGGGCTACGCCAAGACGACTCGGCCGGTGGCCGCCCGGTTCCTGGACCGAGGCCGTTGGGCGCAGGCGCACGGTGGCGTGCCGCTCGGCAACGGGCGCAACTTCGGGCTCGTGCGCTCGAAGATCCACAACGGGCCCAGCGGCCGTGGCGGGGACAGCTCCCGCACCGGTGTCCCCAACGGGCTCAGCAT
>Ga0102924_1004938_pt1 | contig 13144 bp, 10 predicted proteins | sample PaiPotPPM11metaG_FD_80116 | JGI IMG/M metagenome (GOLD analysis project Ga0102924, IMG submission 80116) | Iron sulfur acid spring bacterial and archeal communities from Banff, Canada, to study Microbial Dark Matter (Phase II) - Paint Pots PPM... ... | reverse complement strand
TCCTCGAGCCCCCACCCTACCCTCCCCCGCAAGCGGGGGAGGGTAGGGTGGGGGCTCGAGGATGAGCGCCGTCGTCATGACGTGCTTGACGCTGCAGGCTTCGCCGATGATGGCCGCCGCGGCGGCGTTCTCGCCGGCGGTCGCCACCATGACGACGAGATCGGCGGAATTCACCTCGTCGACCAGGTTCTTGGTGCGGCCGGCGAGGTCGTTGAGCCAGCCGCCCACCGAAAAGCGCTCGCCCTGGCGCGGCGCACCGGAGAACGCCGAGGCGGTGAGGAAGCTGGCGCGCTGCCACTGCGATTGCGCCAGCTCCTTGACGATGCGCTCGCTCCGGGCATCGAGCGCGATCACCTTGATGGCGCGCGGCTGCGAGTTCGGGCGGTCGATGCGGAATTTTGCCTCCGCCGCCGAGCTCATCCGGGCCGATTCGCTTTGCATCGACAATCTCCTTACGCGCCGTCCCTGAATATAGCCGTTCGCCAAGGATATTTCATTATGCGCGGGGTGGGCTATAAAGCGCGTCGTTCAAGGGCAAATCGTACCGAGGCCATCGTCCATGTCCGGCGGAAAGCGCATCGAGCTGTGCAGCACCGGCGACGTCGCCCCAGGCTCGGCGCTCAAGGTCGAGGTCGAGGATCTGGCGCTGGCGGTGTTCAATGTCGGCGGCGAGTTTTACGTCACCGACGACATGTGCACCCATGGGCCGGGCTCGCTGTCCGAGGGCTATATCGAGGACGACGTCGTCGAGTGCAATTTCCACAACGGCCAGTTCAATATCCGCACCGGCGAGGTGGTCTCGCCGCCCTGCATGGTGCCGATCAAGACCTATCCGGCGACGGTCGTGGACGGCAAGGTCACGATCGAGGTGTGAGGCATTGCTTGTCATGCTCCGCGAAGGCGGAGCATCCAGTAGCGACAGCCGCCGTATCTAACAGCCAACCGTTCGAGATTACTGGATCATCCGCTTGCGCGGATGATGACACGTAGGGTCTCGATAGATTGGGCGGCGGCCCATCAGGCAGGCGCACACCGCAGTTTAGCAGTTGACGAAGCGCGCGGTCCCCGCTTGGTTCTCGCCAACAGATTTTGAGGAGGATCGCAGCAATGGCCAAAAACAAGCCGCCGTTCCGGGCCGACGTGGTTGGCAGCATTTTGCGCACCGCGCCGCTGAAGGAGGCGCGCGCCAGGCGCGACAAGGGCGCGATCAGCGCGGCGCAGCTTGCCGAGGTCGAGGACCGCGAGATCGAGAAGATCATCAGGAAGCAGGAGGAGGTCGGGCTCAAGGTCGCGACCGACGGCGAATTCCGCCGCTCGTGGTGGCACTTCGATTTCTACGGCATGCTCGACGGCGTGGAGATCTATGAGATCGACCACGGCATCCAGTTTCAGGGCGTGCAAACCAAGCCGCTGAGCATCCGCATCAAGGGCAAGCTCGGCTTTTCCAATCATCCGATGCTGGAGCACTTCAAGTTTCTGAAAGCCCACACCCGCGTCATGCCGAAAATGTGCATCCCGAGCCCGGCGACGCTGCATTTCCGCCTCGAGCCGAAAGCTGTCGATCCGAAATTCTACGCCGACCGCAGCGCTATTTTCGACGACCTGGCGAAAACCTATGCGCAGGCGATCCGCGGCTTCTACGACGCCGGTTGCCGTTATCTGCAATTTGACGACACCGCGTGGGCCTATCTGTGCTCGCAGGCCGAGCTGAAAAAGGCCCGCGATCGCGGACTCGACGCCGATCGCCTGCAGCAAGACTATGCGCGAGTGATCAACAAGGCGCTCGAAGACAAGCCCGCCGACATGGTGGTCACGACGCACGTCTGCCGCGGCAATTTTCGCTCGACCTGGATTTCCGAGGGTGGCTACGAGCCGGTCGCCGAGACCATGCTCGGCACATTGAACTACGACGGCTATTTCCTGGAATACGACTCAGCGCGCGCCGGCGGCTTCGAGCCGCTGCGCTTCCTGCCCAAGGGCAACAAGATCGTCGTGCTCGGCCTCGTCACCACCAAATCCGGCAAGCTGGAAAAGAAAGACGACATCAAGCGCCGCATCGACGAGGCGACCAAATACGCAGCCCTCGATCAGCTTTGCCTGTCGCCGCAATGCGGCTTCGCCTCGACCGAGGAAGGCAACGTGCTCGCCGAGGAGGAGCAATGGGCGAAGCTGCGCATGGTCGTCGAGCTGGCGGATGAAGTGTGGCGCTGACGACGATCGCCGTCGTGGCCGGGCATAGCCGTTTGAAGAACGGCGTCGCTTCGCTCGCCTATGCCCGGCCATCTCGACCGTAATTGCACGGCAGTGCCACCCTTATCGGGATGCCCGGCACAAGGCCGGGCATGACGAACGTTATTGCGCGGTCAGTAGCTTTCCGCCCAGCCGCTTGTGCAAATGCACCATGAAGGCCATGGCGAATAGCGGTGTCGCTAAGTTGACGACCGGGATCGAAACGAAGGCGGCGATAAACAGGCCGCCGACGAAAATTCTCGCCGCATTGCGCTTGCGCAGCGCCTTGGCCTCGACCGGCGGCCGAAAGCGCATGGCGGCAAGCTCGAAATATTCGCGCCCGAGCAACCAGGCGGTGGCGAGAAAGAAGATCACGGCGCCGAAGCCGGCCAGCAACAGCAGCGGCGTGGCGCAGAGATAGACCAGAACCGCAAGCAGCGCCGTCCTGGTGCCTTGAAAAATCGCGCGCAAAAACGGCAGCGCCTTGCCGGGCGGGTCGGCTGGATAGTGCGTGCGCTCGACTTCGTCGGCGATCTGATCGGCGAAGAAGCTGGCGACAAAGGCAGTCACCGCCGGCATCAGGAAGACACTGCCAACGATGATGCCGAGGCTGGCGGCGACCGAGAGCAGCCATGCGATCGCGCTGGCGGGCCAGTGCGCGTGCGGCCCGAGCGTCGTCTCGACCGATGCGCTGCCGGTCCCGACCAGCCAAATGAGCAACCGGTCGAGCGCGATGCCGGCGACGATAATGAGCGCGAGCGCCAGTCCAACCGACTTCCACAGCACCGCGCGCAATGCCGGCGAGAACATCTGAGTGATTGCGTTGATCGCGTCGTCGAGCATGCTGACCTCTACAAGGAGGCACAGGTAACGACGCGTGGCAGGCCGCGCAAGTGGCGGTCGGGTCAGGCGGCCATGACGCGCGCATCGTCGTCCGCGTTTTGCGGAGCGAGCGATGCATTTGCCCGATCGACGGAGGCGGCCGCGCAATCGGCCCAGTGCAGCGCCTTATAGTTGAAGCCCTGCCGGATCGTCGGTTTGACGACGTTGAAATAGGGCGAGATGTCGAAATCGCGCGGGCAGTACAGCGAGGAGTGACGAATCTCCAGGATTTGCTCGAGCGCCTGCAAGCTGCGCGCTATCGTGATCTTAGGCAGGATCGGATAACGCACGGCACTGAAGGCGTCGGCGATCAGCGCCGAGCAAATCAGCCGCGACGGATCGCCTGAGCCGAGCGCGATCATGCGCCGGCGCCAGCGCTGCGGCAGCGGCATCGGCAACAGATAGCGCAGCAGGTCGACGATGTTCTTCAGATCGTAGGCGAAGCCGACGCGCGCGATGGCGTAGGCGCATACCGCCGCGCAATCATCTTCGGTCAAGCCGACCGGCCGGCAGATGCGGGTATGAAACCGGAAATACTTCGACAGCGGCGCGGTGACGACGCCCTCGCCGACATTGGCTTCGACCAGAACGTGCGGCTCGCCGTCCGCCGCGGCGCGGCCTGCGACCGGTCCGACATAAAGCGCCGAATGCGACCACGTCGATTGCGTGAGATATTTGATAACGCCGGAGATTTGGTTGTTGCCCTCGACCAGAAGCACGTCGCCGGGCTCGAGCGATTGGCGCAATGCGTCGGGATCGCTCGGCGTGAACGGCTCGTAGCCGCGCACCGGCTTTTGCAGATAGCGGGCGATCAGCCGCCCGAAGCCATTGAGCATCATGCCCATAGGGGCCTCCCAGCCAACCAGCGCGGTTTCGCCGCGTCTTTTATTGGTGGCATTTTATTTGAAGTCCGTTGCATTTTGGTTCACATGAACGCTGTGCCGTTGACCAAAACTTAAGCGTAGCGTTTGCGAACACCGCGCCGTTCATGCAATCTCGTGGTGCGCAGCAAGTATCCGGAAACCATGACGCGCAAGACTGGTTTGCGATTCAGCCGACGATCGTTCCTCGCCGCTTCTGCCGCGCTCGCGGCGCGTCCGGCCCTCGCCGCGGCGCCGCCGCCGGCCAGCGGACAGATAGATGTTATTATCGTCGGCGCCGGTGCGGCCGGCATTGCCGCGGCGCGCCGGATCGCCGCTGCCGGCAGGCGCTATGCGCTGCTGGAAGCGTCCGATCATATCGGCGGCCGCTGCGTCACCGATACGCGCAGCTTCGGCGTGCCTTTCGACCGCGGCGCGCACTGGATCTACACGCCCGATCTCAATCCGTTGACCAAGCTCACGCCGCGCCGCGGCATCGAAGTCTATCCGGCGCCGCCGAGCCAGAAGATACGCATCGGCCGGCGCTATGCGCGCGAGGGCGAGCTGGAGGATTTCCTGGCCGCCGAGGTGCGCGCCACGCGCGCGATCAGCGACGCCGCGCGCAAGGCCGATATTCCGTGCGAGCAGGTGATGCCGAACGATCTTGCCGACTGGCGTTCGACCATCGAATTCATGCTCGGCCCGTACGGGTGCAGCAAAGACCTGGTGCAGGTCTCGTCGCTCGATCTTGCCAAGGGCGCCGAGCGCAATGCGGCGACCTTCTGCCGTCAGGGTTTCGGCGCGCTCATTGCCGCCCTTGCCGACGGCATCGCGGTGCAACTGTCGACGCCGGTCAAGTCGATCGATTCCAGACGCGGCCTCACGGTCGAAACCGCGAAAGGCACGCTCACCGCGCGCGCTGTCATCGTCACGGTGCCGACCAACGTGATCGCCGCCGGCCGCATTCAGTTCGCGCCCGAACTGCCCCACCGCAGCATCGACGCGTTCGGCCGGCTGTCGCTCGGCAGCTACGATCACATCGCGCTTGAGCTGACCGGCAATCCGCTGGGGCTGGAGAGCGACGATCTGGTCTTTGAAAAATCCGCCGACACCCACACCGCGGCGATGCTGGCCAATGTATCCGGCACTGCCTTGTGCGTGATCGATGTCGCAGGCTCCTTCGGCCGCGATCTTGCGGCGCAGGGCGAAGCCGCGATGGTCGGCTTTGCCTCCGAGTGGCTGGCGGGGCTCTACGGCTCCGATCTGAAAAAATCGATCGGGCGCAGCCACGCCACGCGCTGGGGCGCCGATCCATGGACGCTCGGCGGCTCGTCGGCGGCGGTGCCGGGCGGGCAATTCGCGCGCCGTGCGCTGATGGAGCCGGTGAACGATGCGATCTGGTTCGCCGGCGAAGCGGCGCACGAAACGTTATGGGGCACGGTCGGCGGCGCCTGGGAATCGGGCGAGCGCGCCGCCGACGCCGTGCTGCGCCGGATCGGCGGGCTGAAACCGCTGCCGCAGGCGGAGACCGACACCGAGCCCAAGCGCAGGGCGAAGCCGGCGCGTGCCAAGCGGCGCGGCGCGCCGCGCGAGCAGCTATTCGGTACGCCGAGCATCATGCGGGAACAACGCTAAGGATCAGCACAAGGGGTTGTACGCGGGAGGAGCGCTGGCGGCCAGGCTCGTAAGGCGCCGCCGGTGCAAGGAGCGGCAGACCATTCCCTCGGCGTTCAAAGTGCAATAGATTTGCGGGTAGAATGGCGCGCGAAATGCCGGCGAGGACATCATGGCAAAATATCTTCTGGTGAGCTTCAAGACCTGCCCTTGGGTGCAGCGTGCGGCGATTGTGCTGCGCGAGAAGAACGTCGCCTTCGAGTTCCGGCATATCGAGTCGGACAATCGTCCCGACTGGTTCCTCGCCATTTCTCCGCATAAGAAAGTGCCGGTGCTGCGCATTGACGAAAAGACGTCGCTGTTCGAATCCAACGCTATCGCCGAATATCTCGATGAAACGATCGCGCCGCGGCTGCATCCCGAAGCTCCGGTATTGCGCGCGATCAACCGGGCCTGGACCGACTATGTGCCGACCTTCGCCAGCGCGGTGACCGCCACCGGCTATGCGGACGGCGAAGCCTCCTATCAGGCATCGGCCGAGAAAATTCCGGCGGCGTTCGATCGGCTCGAACGGGCGCTCGAAAAGCAGGGCGCCGGACCGTACTTCAACGGCGCTAAATATTCGCTGGTTGATGCCGCCTATGCGCCGTTCCTGCAGCGCTATTTCTTCCTCGATCGCGTCAAGCCGCTCGGCATCATCGAAAAATTCCCGCGGCTCAAGGCCTGGGCCGAGGCGCTGATCAAGCGGCCCTCGACGCATTCATTTCCCGAGGCCGAATTCGAGGCGCTTTACCGGCAAAATCTAAAACGCCGCAAAGTATGGGCATCGCAGTTCATTGCCGATGCAGCGATAGCGGCGGAGTAGCGCGTCCAGCCCTCACGCGCGCAGCACGCCGCCGGTGCGCTTGCCGACTTCGGCGACAATCTTTGCCGCCAGCGCTTCGATCTCGGCGTCGGTCATGGTCTTGTCGCGCGGCTGTATGGTGACGGCGATGGCGATCGACTTTTTGTCCGCCTCGATGCCCTTGCCCTGGTAAACATCGAACACGCTGACGCCGGTGATGAGCTTGCGGTCGGCCGATTGCGCCGCGCGCACGATGTCGGCGGCCTTGACGCTGCGTTCGACCACGAAGGCGAAGTCGCGCTCGACCGGCTGCAATGGCGAAAGCTCGAGCGCGGATTTGGCGCGCGTCGCCTTCGGCTTCGGTTCGGGGATGCGCTCCAAGATGACCTCGAAGGCGACCAGCGGACCTTCGGCGTCGAGCGCTTCCAGCGCGCTCGGATGCAATTCGCCGAAATGGCCGAGCACGTTTTGCGGACCGATCTGGATCGTGCCGGAGCGGCCGGGGTGAAACCAGGGCGGGCCGCCCGGCGCGATTTGCAGCGCTTGCGGCGGTGCGCCGGCGGCCACCAGCACGGCAAGCGCGTCGGCCTTGGCGTCGAAGGCGTCGACCTCGCCGTCGCGTTTGGTCCAATGGCGGCCGATGCCGGACGGCTTGGCGAGCGCGCGGCGCACGCCGGCCGCCGCCGTGAGCTGATCTGCGGGCGCGTCGCCGCGGAACACCTGGCCGACTTCGAACAGGCCGGCATCGGGGAAGCTGCGGTCGGCATTCTTCTGCGCCGCCGCGACCAGGCCCGGGATCAGGCTCGGCCGCATGTCGGACAGATCGGCCGCGATCGGATTGGCCAGCGCCAGCTCCGGCTTGCCGCCGCCAAAGAGTTCGGCGTGGGCCTTGGCGATAAACGACCAGGTCACCACCTCGACCAGATTGCGCACGGCGAGCGCGCGCTTGGCCTTCCGGGTGCGCGATTGGATCGGCGTGAGCACCGGCTGGCGCGGCGCCTCGCCGCGATCGAACGGCGTTGATGGCACGCGATCGACGCCGAGGATACGCACCACCTCTTCGACAATGTCGGCCTTGCCTTGCACGTCGGCCCGCCACGACGGCACCGCGACTTTCACCCGCTCGCCCTCTCCGGCGACAAAGAAGCCGAGGCACTCCAGCACCCGGCGCACTTCCAATAACGGCACCGAAAACCCGGCAAGGCGTTTAATCTCGGACAACGGAAAATCGATGATGTGCTCGGGCCGCTCGGCGCTGCCGGCAACGGTCACTTCCGACGGTTTTCCGCCGCAGAGATCGATGACCATGCGCGTGGCAAGTTCGAGTCCGGGCGCCATGAAAGCCGGATCGACGCCGCGCTCGAAACGGTAACGCGCGTCGGAATTTATGCCGAGCTTGCGGCCGGTCTGCGCGATGTTGAGCTCGTTCCACAGCGCCGACTCGATGAGCACGTCCGTCGTCGTTTCCGAGCAGCCGGATTTCTCGCCGCCCATGATGCCGGACAGCGATTCCACGCCGTGCTCGTCGGCGATGACGCAAATCGTGTCGTCGAGCGTATAGGTCTTGCCGTCGAGCGCGAGCAGGGTTTCGGCAAGCCGAGCGCGCCGCACCGTGAGATTGCCGCGCACTTTCGCTGAGTCGAATACGTGCAGCGGCCGGCCGCGGTCGTAGGTGATGAAGTTGGTGATGTCGACCAGCGCATTGATCGGGCGCAGCCCGATCGCGGTAAGGCGCTTTTGCAGCCAGTCCGGCGACGGGCCATTCTTGACGCCGCGAACAAGCCGCAACGCAAAGGCCGGGCAAAGCTCGGGTGTATCGATCTTGACGGCGACCGGGCAGGGGAACTCGCCCTTGACCGGCTTGATGCCGGCGTCCTTGAATTTGCCCATGTCGGCGGCGGCAAGATCGCGCGCGATGCCGTGCACGCCGGCGCAGTCCGACCGGTTCGGCGTCAGGTTGATCTCGATCATCGGATCGTCGAGGCCGGCGAATTTCGCGTAGCTCGCGCCGACCGGCGCGTCGTCGGGCAGATCGATGATGCCGTCGTGATTGTCGGAGATTTGCAGCTCGAACTCCGACACCAGCATGCCGCGGCTCTCGACGCCGCGGATGGTGCCAACGGCAAGCGTCATGTCCTTGCCCGGAATGTAGGCGCCGGGCGGCACGAACACGCCCTTCATGCCGGCACGCGCGTTCGGCGCGCCGCACACCACCTGCACCGGATCGCCCGTGCCGGTATCGACCATGCAGACGCGCAGCCGATCGGCATTGGGATGCGGCCTGGCCTCGACCACGCGCGCGATGGTGAACGGCGCCAGCAGCTTGCCCTTGTCTTCGACACGCTCGACTTCGAGCCCGATCATGGTGAGCTTGCCGGTGATCTCGCCGAGTGTGTGTTCGGTGTCGAGATGCTCCTTCAGCCAGGCGAGGGTGAATTTCATCATTGAGGTGTCTTCCCTCGCTCCGTGCCGTCAAACCCTCCCCCGCTTGCGGGGGAGGGTAGGGAGAGGGCTACGGCCTCGCCGCTCGCCGCAGCGATCACGTCCCAGACTCCTTCAAGATTCGTCATTACGTCGTACTTGCTGAATCTCAGCACGCGGAATCCTTTGGAACGAAGGAATTGGTCCCGTCGCGCGTCTCGGGCCTCTTGCCTATCTTCATAATGCTGGCCGCCGTCCAACTCGATGATCAGCTTGGCCGCGTGCGAAAGGAAATCAACAATATAAGGTCCAATCGGCGTCTGCCGGCGAAAACCCAAGCCGTTCAATCGGTGTGCACGAATTGCGCGCCAGATGATTCGTTCGGCATTTGTAGAGTTTGTTCGCAACGCACGCGCGCGTGTCCGCGTCTTCGGCTGCACGCGCCATGTTGGCTTTTTTAGAACTTTGTCGATCACAGTTTGTGGTGAGGCCGCAGGCCCCCTCCCTACCCTCCCCCGCAAGCGGGGGAGGGGTTTTAGTCACGGGCTCAGTCCTCCCGCCAGCGTCGGCAGGTCGAGCGGGCGGAAGCCGTAATGCGTGAGCCAGCGGACGTCGGCCTCGAAGAAGGCGCGCAGGTCCGGCATGCCGTATTTGAGCATGGCGATGCGATCGATCCCCATGCCCCAGGCAAACCCTTGGTATTCGTCGGGATCGAGCCCGCAATTTCTCAGCACGTTCGGATGCACCATGCCGCAGCCGAGAATCTCCATCCAATCGTCGCCTTCGCCGAAGCGGATTTCATCCTTGTCGCGGCGGCACTGGATATCGACTTCGAGCGACGGCTCGGTGAACGGAAAGAACGACGGCCGGTAGCGCATGCCGACGCGATCGACCTCGAAGAATGCCTTGAAGAATTCTTCCAGGATCCATTTCAGGTGGCCGAGATGCGCGCTCTTGTCGATGACCAGGCCCTCGACCTGATGAAACATCGGCGTATGCGTCTGGTCGCTGTCGCAACGGTAGGTGCGGCCGGGAATGATGACGCGGATCGGCGGCTTCTGGCTGAGCATGGTGCGCACCTGCACCGGCGAGGTGTGGGTGCGCAGCAGAAGGCGCGTGCCGTCCGGCTTTGGATTGAAGAAGAACGTGTCGTGCATGTCGCGCGCCGGATGGTCTTCGGGAAAATTCAGCTTGGTGAAATTGTAGTCGTCGGTCTCGATGTCGGGCCCCTCGGCGATGGCGAAGCCCATGTCGGCGAATATCGCGGTCAGTTCGTCGATTACCTGGGTGATCGGATGCACCCGGCCGATCTCGGCCGGCGTCTCGCGCACCGGCAGCGTGACGTCGACGCTCTCGGTGTTGAGGCGGGCTTCGAGCGCCGCTTCTTTCAAAACCGCGCGCCTTGCCGCGAGCGCCTCCGTTACTTCGTCCTTGAGCGCGTTGATCGCGGCGCCACGCTTCTTGCGCTCGTCCGGCGATATCTCGCCAAGACTCGCGAGCAGGGCCGAAACCTTGCCCTTTTTTCCGAGCAACGCGACCCGCACGGCTTCGAGCGAGGCTTCGTCTTGCGCCGAGGCGATTTGCCCCAAAATTTGCGCTTGAAGCGCTTTGAGATCCGGCATGTTTTGGTGATCCAGGGCAAGCGTTGAGCGGCTTTTGGCACGCCCGCGCGGCAAAGTCGAGACGCGGCGAAACGCTATTCGTTTCGCGTGACGGACGCGATCCAGGCAAGATAGGCTTGCGCGCCGTTCTCGATTCCCACCTCGACGATCTCGGGATTGGAATAAGTATGTGCCGCGCGAATGGCTGCTTCGACATTTGCGTAGTCGTTCGACTTGATCTTGCAAAACAGCATCCATTCCTTTGCGTGTTGCACCGCGCCTTCCCACCGGTAAACGCTGTCGATTGGAAACATTTGGACGCAGGCGGAAAGACGCTCCTCGACGAGACGCGTCGCGATCAGCTCCGCCTCTGGCTTGCCGCCGCACGTTGTCATGACGATCGCGAAGGGGGTTGGCATGAAATGGTGTATCCGCCGAGGTTCGATTGTTCTAGCGCCGGGCGCCGATCCGTCGCGTCGCGTCATGGAGCCAGCGGCGCACCTTTGGCTCGACCAGCGGCGAAATTTCCCGGCGCACGCGCGCGTGATAGGCGTTGAGCCAGGCGATTTCTTCGCCGTCAAGGAGTTTTGGCTCGATGAGCGCGAGGTCGAGCGGCGCGAGCGTCAGCGTCTCGAAACCCAGCATCTCGCGTTCGGCGCCCGCGATCTCCCGGCGCTCGACCACGACCAGATTTTCGATCCTGACGCCCCAATGCCCGGCATGATAAAAGCCCGGCTCATTCGAGAGGATCATGCCGGGTTCGAGCGCGGCGGACCCGAGTTTCGAAATCCGCTGCGGCCCTTCGTGAACAGATAAATAAGAGCCGACGCCGTGGCCGGTGCCGTGGTCGAAATCGAGACTCGCCCGCCACAAGGGAGCCCGTGCGAACGCATCGATTTGCGCGCCCGTCGTGCCCTTGGGAAAAACCGCGCGGACAATGGCGATATGGCCCTTGAGGACGCGGGTGAACCGGTCGCGCATCAAAGCGGTTGGCTTGCCCACCGCAACGGTGCGGGTGATATCGGTCGTGCCGTCCTCATATTGACCGCCTGAATCAATCAAAAATATCCCTCTGCGGATCTTCGCGTTAGTCTTGATCGTCACGCGATAATGCGGAATGGCGGCATTGGCGCCGGCGGCGGCGATGGACGGAAACGAAACATCCTTCAGCTTGCCCGTGTCGCGGCGGAAAGTCTCGAGCGCCTGCGCCGCATCGATCTCGCTGACGTTTCCGCCCGGCGCATGGATTGCGAACCAATGCAGAAAGCGGACCACCGCGGTCCCGTCCCGTAAATGCGCATTCCGCGCGCCTTCGAGTTCAGTCACGTTCTTGCGCGCTTTCATCGCGACGACCGGATCTTGGCCGAACTCGCAGGCGCCGCCGGCCTCTTTCAGGATCGCGGCAAGCTTGGCTGGCGCCGTGGCGGAATCGAACACGACTTTCTTGCCTTGCTCGCCAAGAACCTGGAGATCGCGCGCGAGACGTTCCGGCTCCTCAATATCGGCGAGGCCGGAAAGCTTGTCGCGCGTATGATTGTCGAGCTTGCGCGCGTCGACGTAAAGGTGCGGCTTGGCTTCCTTCAAGATCAACGCGTAGCCAAGCGGCAGCGGAGTATGCGCGACGTCATGGCCGCGAATGTTGAAGACCCAGGCAACCGCGTGCGGATCGCTGACCAGTAATGCATCCTTGGCCCCGAGCGCGGCGGCGGCGCGGGCGAGTTTCCGTTTCGCAGTCTCGCCGGCAAATTTAAGCCCGTGCAAGGTGATTTTGCCAAGCGGCGGCGCCGGGCGATCCGTCCAGACCGTGTCGATTGGGTTCGGCTCCACGCCAACGAGTTCGACGCCCGCGGCGTGCGTTGCCTTACCGAGGCGCTTCACCTCGCCAGGCGTGTGCAGCCAAGGGTCGTAGCCGAGCCGCGCCCCAGGGCTAAGATTGGCTTCGAGCCAATCCGAAGGACTCGTCTCGGTCCATGCCACCGGTTTGAAGATCGCAAGATCGACTTGATCCTTGACCGCTAGGCTGTAGCGGCCATCGACAAAGATCGCGGCGCTACCTTTGAGCACAATGGCAAGCCCCGCCGAACCGGTGAAACCGGACAGCCAGGCGAGACGCTCTTCGCAAGCTGCGACATATTCATTTTGGTGTTGATCCGCCCGAGGAACCAAAAAACCGTCGAGTCCGAGGCGAGCGAACTCGCTCCGCAAAGCTGCGATCCTGACCGCGCCTTGCGAGGGATCCGCCCGATCATCGAAGGATTGATAGAGACTTTCGAACATCCGGCCAGAGTAGGACCAGTCCGCCTCCCCTGCAACATGGGCGAAGCATCGGAAATGCCCTTCCGACGCGGAGGGGCGCGGAATGGCGAGAAGGCCATTTGAGCTCGAACACGCGGGGTTTTTCGAGGCGCGGTAATTTCAGCTTCGGTCGCGGCAGCGCCAATTCCCGGAAAGGCCGCGATCGCGCTGAAGATTCCGGTCATCCTTCATTACATTTGGGCTCGAGAGCATTGAATGCAGGTGCAAGGGGTCCAATTTGCGTCATTGCGGATGCAACGATTCCGCTCTCGATTGGTTTCTTTTTAAACAGCAAGCGTGGCGTGGATACCACGGGGGTACCTATGGATGCCAAGAAAAGTCAAAGTACAAATGGGGAAACGGCAAGCCCAGCCGCCACGCACTCGACAGACGAAACC
>Ga0102924_1004937_pt1 | contig 13144 bp, 10 predicted proteins | sample PaiPotPPM11metaG_FD_80116 | JGI IMG/M metagenome (GOLD analysis project Ga0102924, IMG submission 80116) | Iron sulfur acid spring bacterial and archeal communities from Banff, Canada, to study Microbial Dark Matter (Phase II) - Paint Pots PPM... ... | reverse complement strand
TACCGTAGGGGCGTGGGCTTGCCCCGCCCGTTGCCTGACCAGGATACCGTAGGGGCGTGGGCTTGCCCCGCCCATTGCCTGACCAGGATACCGTAGGGGCGTGGGCTTGCCCCGCCCGTTGCCAGAACGCTTTGCGCACAAGCATGGGCGGGGCAAGCCCACGCCCCTACGGCATACATTTCATAACAACAGCATAGAGATAGAGAAATACATTGTGAACAAATCGTCACAGTCAAGGGCATCGGACCAAACGTCATCCGATCAGCAAGCAGAAACGCCCGCCTTACCGGAGAATCAATTGCCTGCCCCGCAAGGCATCGGCATGGCCGTTGCCTTCGATTGGGGACTGGTCGTGCAAATCCTGGTTATGCCGTTTTTACCATTGTTGCTGGGCAATAAGAGTTCCTTCTTTCCGTTCCTGAAATTCGGTACGGCGATCAATACTATTGTATCGTTCATTATTGTGCTGCCCTTTGCCGCGTTACTTGCTATCTTCGGCGAGGGCGTGCGGCGCGGTTGGCGCTGGACGCGCCCCGTACAGGTGGCGGCGAATGTCTTGCTGTTCCTCGCGGGCGTCGTTTCGCTGTACAACCTGTGGCAGAGCAGCAAACAAGGCAATTACTGGCCTGTTGTGACAGAGGTGATCCTGGTGATCTTCTCGCCGCTCATTGCCTGGCGTATGAGCCGACCCGCGACCAGAGTGTGGTTTGCTCGCGTAACCAGCAGGGAAGCGCGCGTGCGGCATGGCGGCGCGTGGCCCTGGCTGATTGCCATCTGGGCCATTGTCGGCGGTATATTGCAGGCCATCGCGGCCTCTCGCTAAATTTGCGAAGGCTTTGTGAGGGAAGGCTTTGCCTTGTTCTTACAAGCCATGTTCATTGGATACGAGATGAGGCGGAGCCTGACGCCTCTATGATCTGTGTCTATAGTCAACGATAGAGGACGAGGGAGCATTACAAATGGGCGGCAAAAAAAAAGCCTACCTGGTGATCAACCCCAGGGCTGGACAAAACCTTACCAACATTACCGGCGTACTCGCTGTGCTGGGGGCGGCCGGTTGGCGTACCGATATGGCTATCAAAGAATATGGCGGCCAGGGCATGGCTCTGGCGCAGAAAGCGGCTGAGAAGGATCACGACCTGATCATTGCCTATGGCGGCGATGGTACGCTTTGCCAGGTGATCAATGGCGTGATGAATGTCAAAGATCAGCAGTGTACTGTTGGCCTGATCCCCGGCGGCACGGCCAATGTCTGGGCCAATGAAGTCGGTATTCCCACAGAGCCTATTAAAGCCGTGCTGGCCCTGGTCGGCAGCAAGTTCCGCCGCGTCGATATCGGCCATGTCGAGGTGTCATCGCTTACCATGCCCGACAAAGCGCAAGAGACGCGGGCTGGCGAAAATGACCGGTCTGATAAAGACGCGAAACACTATTTCATGCTTATGTCTGGACTGGGTATCGACGCCACTGTGATGAGCCATGTTTCCAAACCGCTCAAGTACCGACTTGGCCCCGTTGCTGTTGGTCTCTCGGCGGCCAAAGAAGTGCCGACGCATCAATCGTTCCCCGTCGAGATAGAGGGTGACGGAGCCGAGGACAACGAGAAGACGCGCTGGGAGGGCGAGGTGATGCAGATCGTCATTGGCAATACGCGCCGTTACGCCGATGTGGTCGAAATCACGCCCAACGCCTTTATCGATGATGGTCTCTTGAATGTCTGCCTGATTACCGCCGGGAATCCCCTGACCAAAATGCAATTAGCCGCCTCGCTGCTGTTCAGACGCCGACCGGATAACATGACCGCCGAATATATGACGAGCGCGCATTTTTCACTCAAGGCTCCAGCTTCCGTTGATTTTCAATTGGACGGGAGCGCGGTCCAGCTCAAAGATTATCTGGATAAAGCCGCGCGCCGGGCCTTGCAACACGCCCTGGAGCCGCGCCAGGTGATGGTGACGTACCGCATCGATGTTCTGCCGCGCGCCTTGCGGGTTGCCATCCCTCAAACCTATGACGATACACTGTTTGAGCATAATTCTCGACCACCCGCTGCTGAAGATCAGAAGGAGAAAGAGAAAGAGAAAGAGGAGGAACAGGCAGACGACGCGGGCGAAGCGGCCCAGTTTTTCCCGGAGCAGATCAAGAGGATACTCGAAGATGGGCGAAAAGTCACCATCATTGGCGCGATCCAGCTTGCAGACGAAAAGGATGTCTATGTTCTCGCCGGTACGGTTTACAAAGCGCGGACTGGTGAAAACAGGCCGGTAGCGGCCCGTATTGACGCGACGACTATAATAGTGAAGCAGAATGGTCACTCGCTGCCGCCTGCTGCTCTGCTCAAGCTCAATGAAGGCAGTACGCTGGTCATAGAGGGCAAAAAGAACAAGCGCGGCGTCATTCGCGCGGAACGGGTGGTAATTTAGCGCGCGTTTGTGTTGAGAGGGAATGTGACTATCGCAGATGACTCATTAGAGTGGCAATCGGTACTGGCGGCGCTGCGCTCGCTATCCGTCGAGGAACGCACAAAGCTGAGCCAGGAGCGCGTGATCGCCTATACCGATGGCGCTTGTATCAAAAACCCTGGCGGGCCAGCAGGATGGGCTGCGCTTGTCCTGTCCGCCGCGGATGTCTCTGGCAACGTGGCTCGTGATGGCGCGGCGCGCATCGAATGCTTTGGGTATATCCCGCGAGCGCAGACGACGACCAATAACCGCGCGGAGATTACCGCCGTGCTGGCCGCGCTCAGTATCGCGCCCGTCGCTGCTGCGCTCACCGTCTACAGCGATAGCAATTACACCATCAACGTGGCCCAGGGAACCTATCAGATGAAGGCCAATAGCGATCTCTGGTCGCTGTATCGCGCGTTGCTTGGCCGCCGCAGTGTCCCGCCAACGTTTATCTGGGTGCAGGGCCATGCCGGTCACGATCTGAACGAGCGCGCCGACGAACTGGCCGGCCGGGGAGCCTTCAACGGCGACGAGGCAGCGTATCGCTCCTGGCAAGAGTCGAGCGTCGCCGAAGCGCACAACCGGTTGCCGCCCGATCAACTCAATACGCTGCGCTGGCAGGTGCAAAAGCTCAAGGCGCTGGATGAACGTACAAACTGTGTCACCAGTGTGGAGCGACAGTTTATCACGGACATGGCAAATCGCCTGCAAAAAAATAACTTTCGCCCAACGGAAAAACAGATCAACTGGCTCAAGGGCCTGGCAACGAAGTACCGGGTGTAATGCCATTCGGTTATGGATCAACCCGTAGGGGCGTGGGCTTGCCCCGCCCAATTTCTTTGCCAATAATTGATTGTGGGCCAGCGGTGGTGGGCGGGGCAAGCCCACGCCCCTACGGATACCAAATGCGGTGGAGGCGTGTAGCGGGGCAATTCATTGCGCCAGTCGCCTCGGCAGAATTGGCACGGGCGCGATCAATCTGGCCCCTACTGGCGCAATGAATTGCCCTGCTACAGGCGGCATTGTTCAACCGGATTTGATATACAATGAATGAGGATACATGACAACAGTAAGTAAGGATCAAGATGTAAGCGACATGGCATCACGCGATCTGCATGACTACCTGATCGACCTGATCAAGCAAGCGACCGTGACCTACCTCGCGCGCGAACAGATAGATTTTGCTGTCAACCAGCTTCCCATTGACTTGCGTTTCTCCGCGCAGGCCAGTTTCGGCGATTATTCGATACCGGTCATGCCCTGGGCAGGTAAAAATAAATTAGGCCGCCCGCCTTTGCTGATAGCTGAGGCGCTGGCGGCGATCTTGCGTGAGATGAACAGCGCGATCATTCAGGAGATCACTGTCACCAAACCGGGCTTTCTGAACTTTCGCCTGCATCGCCCGTCCGTCGGCCAGAGCATTATTGAGCGCGTCTTAGAGGCTGGCCCGGACTTCGGGCAAAATGATGTCGGAGTCGGCACGAAGGTCATTATTGAGCATACCGCCATCAATAGTAATAAAGCGGCCCACGTCGGCCACCTGCGTAATTCGTGCATCGGCGATACCGTTGTGCGGATGCAGCGTTCGCAAGGCTACGATGTCGAGGCGCAGAACTACATCGACGATTCCGGCGTGCAAGTGGCCGATGTCGTGGTTGGGCTTTTACTGCTGCAAAGGGGGCAGTTGCAGCTTCCCGAAGGTAATGAGCAACTGCCGGGCGAATCTTTCGATTACTTTTGCTCGCGTGTCTATGTCGCCGTGGGCAAAGCCTATGAAGAGCGCCCGGAATTGAAAGAATTGCAAAGAAAGGTTCTACGTTCTATCGAACACGGCGAAGAACTGCCCGGCGAGCCTGATTATACGGTGATTGCGGCTGACCTCTCGCGCCAGATCGTTCAGGCGCAGTTGAAAACGATGTCGCGTCTCAACATCTCCTACGACCTTCTGACCTGCGAGTCGGCCATTCTCCAGGCGGGCCTCTGGCAGCATGTTTTTGAGATGCTGCGCGAGCAGGGCGTGCTGGAGCATCCAGAGACGGGCAAAGCCGCTGGCTGCTGGGTGCTGCCTTTCGGCGATGGAGATACGCAGACGGACGATGGCGACCGTATGAGCGACAAAATCCTCGTCAGGAGCGACGGTACGGCCACCTATACCGCCAAAGACATCGCCAACCAGTTATGGAAGTTCGGCCTGACCGACAAACTCGGCGTGCAGTTCACCTTTGTCTCGTGGGGCTATCAACCTGATGGGCGTTTGCTCTGGACGATGCGTACTCCCAATGCTTATGACCAACCGCGAGACGAGGCCGATGCCAGGCGCTTTGGTCACGCGAAACGGGTCGTCAACGTCATCGACGCGCGCCAGTCCTACCCGCAGCAGGTGGTTTACGAGAGCCTGCGCCGCCTCGGCTATGCCGAACAGGCCGACAACTCCATTCACCTGGCCTATGAAGTCGTTACGCTCTCCGCCGCGACCGCTGCCAGCCTGGGCATCGATACTTCCGATGGGCGCGATTTTTATCCCATGAGCGGGCGCAAGGGCATCGAGATCAAAGCCGACGACCTGATCAACACTGCGATGGCGCGTATGAAAGAAGCCAAACCCGACCTGCCGGACGAGACGGCGGCGACCCTGGCGGCCTCGGCCATTCGCTACTTTATGATCCGCTACAATCTCCAGCAGGCGATCACGCTCGATATCGACGAGGCGCTGCGCCCCAATGGTGATACCGGCGTCTATCTCCAGTACGCTTATGCGCGCGCGAACAGCATTTTGCGCAAATTGCAGCAGACGGGCTATGATCTGCCTGAAACTTTGCCGGCGTTGCCCGACCAGCTTGAGCAGAGCGAATGGGAACTGCTGCGCCTGGTCGATGCCTACCCGCGCGCGCTGGCAGAAGCTAGCGCCGACCTCTTGCCGAATGTCCTGGCCGCGTATGTCTATGACCTGGCCGGTCATTTCAGCGACTTCTACGAACATACGCCGCCCATCGTCAAAGAAACCGACGAGGGCGTCAAAGCCTTCCGCGCTCTGCTGGTGCGCGCCGTCATGCAAACTATGGATAATGCTCTGCGCATACTGGGCTTCGTCCCTCTGGAGCAGATTTAATGGAAAGGTATACAATGCAACATCGACTCAGCTTTGGCATCAAAACGGCTCCGCAATGGACCACCTATGACGATATCCTCCGCGTCTGGCTCGAAGCGGACGGCGTACCCGGCATCGAACACGCCTGGGCTTTTGACCACTTTATTCCGCTTGGCCCCGATCCCACGGGTCCGCAGCTCGAGGGCTGGACGCTGCTCGGCGCGCTGGCCGCGCGCACGGAGCGTCTGCGCGTTGGCCTGATGGTCACGGGCAACACCTATCGCCATCCCGCTATTCTCGCCAACATCGCCGCCACCGTCGATCACATCTCGCATGGACGGCTCGACTTTGGCATTGGCGCGGGCTGGAACGAGATGGAACATACGATGTATGGTATGCAGCTTTATGCTCCAGGCGAACGCATTCGCCGACTTGGCGAAGCGTGCGAAGTGTTCAAGCTGCTGTGGACGGAGCCGCGCGCCAATTTTGACGGCAAATATTACCAGCTCAAAGATGCTTTGTGCGAGCCAAAGCCCGTGCAGAAGCCCTATCCGCCCATTGTCATCGGCGGCAGCGGCGAGCAATTGACGCTGCGCGTGGTCGCTCGCTATGCCGATATCTGGAACTTCGTCGGCGGCTCCGTTGAAGATTTCCGCCACAAGCAGGAAGTGCTTGCCCGGCATTGTGAGGCTATCGGGCGCGATCCAGCGACTATAACGCGCTCCATTCAGAGCATGATCAACTATAACAACATAGGCGAAACGCGCGATACTATTCGTCCCTACATCGCCGAAGGCGCATCGCATATCGTGCTAAACCTGCGCGCGCCCTATCCTGAAAACATCGTGCATCGCGTGTCCGAAGAGATCGTCGAGCCGCTGCTTGCGGAATTTTAGCGGGAAGGTTATGTCAGACGACGAATTTCCCAATGAAATGCGAATTATTCCTCTTCGCCCGGCTGCTGAAGTGGCTTCATCACCTCTGGTATCTTCCCCGCAAGCGGATGAAGCCAGGACTTGACGCGCAGGTAGATGGTCATCAGGCCGCCGAACCAGAGGCCGCCATAGACGTAGCCAGCCATGACATCACTGGGCCAGTGCGCGCCGAGATACACGCGTGATGGACCAACCAGCACGATAAGCGAGGTGGAGATGGTGAGTAGGACGTTGCGCAAACGGCCAGCACGCCAGTTCGTCACCAGCAGATAGTTCAGCAGACCAAAAAGGTTGATGTAGTGCATCACATGCCCGCTGGGAAAGCCTGGGTCATTGATGACACGCGCCACCGTGACCAGATCGCTGGTTGGGCGCGGGCGTTTGATGAGGCGTTTCACGATCCAGTTAAGGATGGTAGATGATGAGGTCAGCAGCACAAAAAGCGCCTCGAGGCGAAAACGTAGAGCATAGAAGATACCCGCGATACTCAATGTGAATGGAATGCCTAATGTAGGGAAACCAACTTCAGAGATACCGATCATGAAGCGCCGCAGCCAGGGGTTACGATACTTTTGCAATTTGCGCGTGATGGTCCTATCGCCAGGGAAAAACTGTGTGTGACGGGCAATCAACGACACCATGATCGCGCCGGAAAGAATCCAGAGGTAGAAGGCCAGGAAGATAGTGCCGCGTGAGACGGCACGGCGACCCGAAACAGAAGTTTCAGCCGCGACACGCTGCGCCTCTGTCACTGTCGGCATCACGTTTTGTTCGACGGCGCTGCTGATTTGCGGCGGAACAATGGCCGTTGCCAGATTCATTGCCGTTGCCTCTGCATCTGATTTTCTGGGTGGCTGTGGTGTCTTTCTCATAATTGGCTCGCCTTCCTGAATGTTTGCTGTTTATACTGCATCGTTGCATTATGCTGACGTCTTTGATTTGATGGCCTGGTTAGCTTCTCCCTCGACTGCGCCCTCGTGAAGCCCCGGTGCGTCCTTCCCTGAAACGCGGATACGCAACGCGCCCTGTAACACCTTGACTTGTGCCGGGGTGTATCCAAGCGGTTGTCCATCGACCTGAATCTCCATAGGCGCGTCGGCGGTCACGCGCAGCGATTGCACACGCAGCCGTTTTATTTTGGGCTGATACGGCCTTCTCCCCTGGCTGATAGACATAGCGTGGCGCAAGTACTCACGTTTGCTGAAGTCCCGGTAAATGAACACGTCGAGCAGTCCATCATCCATCACGATCTCTGACGCCATCTGGAAATGCACGCCATAAAAAGGCGCGTTGCAGATCGTTACCTGGAGCGCGTTGTATGGTCTGCGTTGGCCGCCATCGAAGGTGATTCTCAAACGCGCGGGTTTGAAGCTAAGTAATGTCTTCAGGCCGCTCAGTACGCCATGGATCGTGGAAAGTAGCCCGTATTGCTTGATCTCCTCGGCTGCCGGAAATAATGCTGCCTCCAGGCCAATGCCTGCCACCTCAATGAAGACCTGATCATTAATCTGCCCCACGTCTACATTGCGCGTCTCGCCGTGCGCAATAGCAATGCAGGCGGCAGGTATGGTATCGGGAATGTTCAGACTATGTGCCAGGTTGTTCATCGTTCCCGCGGGGATAATGCCTAGAACGCTTTGTGTGCCGATCAATCCGTTCGCGACCGCGTGAACGGTGCCGTCACCGCCGGCAGCGATGATCAGTTCTGTCCCGGCAGCGGCAGCGCGTTTTGCAAGACCGTACCCTGCATCTTCCAGCGTAGTATAAAGAAGCTCTGGCTCGATGCCGCAAGCACGCAGCCCTTCCAGAATAGTACGTTCGGTCTCTTCGGGTGACATCCTTTTTTCTGTAACCGTCGAGATGCCGGAAGTTGGATTGAAAATCAGCGCCGCTTGCATCCTTTTCTCTTTCGTTTTCTTATTTTCTATTCCCATACACATACACGCAAATCTCGACAGGAAAGGATACACACGCTGGAGCAATCACGAGAGATTGCCCCTATCATATCATAGTTCAGCCTGTGGAGATGCGCTGTCTATGGTAGGGGCGTACCCTTGAGGTCGCCCGCCCGTTTTATGCTCACCCGCGTGAATAGGGCGTGTGGCGAACATGCCGTTGCCCTGAATGGATGATGGGCGAATTTCTAGCTCTGGCGCGTACCATGTAGTATGCGGATAATTGCTATGTGCCATACATCCTCCTCTTGCAGGATTTTACCGTTCCTGTGCCGCTCCGATCATCTCCCGCACATCCGCGATGCCTCCGCGCTCCATAAAGGCCGTGATGCCCTCGACGATTTCTAACCCGGCGCGCGGGTTCACGAAGTTGATCGTGCCAATCTGGATGGCTGACGCGCCTGCCATCAGGAATTCCAGCGCGTCCTGGGCGTTGCTGATGCCGCCGATGCCGATCACTGACACATGTGGGTATGCGTCAGAGAGCGCGCGCGCCACGTCATAGACCATACGCAGCGCAATGGGCTTGATAGCCGGGCCGGACAGGCCGCCGGTGCTATTGCCCAGGAGCGGGCGGCGCGCCTGAATGTCGATAGCGATGCCGGTGATAGTATTGATCAACGAGACGGCGTCCGCGCCGGCTGCCGCCGCCGCCAGGGCCGTCGGTCGGCAGTCGCCCATGTTGGGTGAGAGCTTGACGATCAATGGCAGCGTCGTAGCGCGGCGCACTCGCGTCGTCACCTCAGCGACGGTCTCCGCGCTATCGCCGAAGACCGCTCCGCCAGCCATGATATTCGGGCAAGAGACGTTGATTTCGATGCCCGCCACGCCAGGGACGTCTTCCAATTGCTCCGCTAGCTCGACAAACTCCTGCATCGTCTCGCCCGCGATGTTCACGATCACCGGCGTCTCCCAGCCTGCCCACATTGGCGCGTAGCGTTCAATTATCATGTGAATCCCTGGATTCTGTAACCCAATGGCGTTCAACATTCCGGACGCCGTCTCATAGGTGCGCGGCTGCTGGTTGCCTGCGCGGTGGCGCAGCGTGGTTCCCTTGCAGATGAGCGCGCCCAGCCGCTCGATCTCGGCAATCTTCGCTAACTCCGTACCGTAACCGAACGTGCCAGCCGCCGTCAACACCGGATTTTTCAACAGCAATCCACCTTTTTTGTTGTGCGGGGCCAGTTCTATCTGTACATTCATCGCTCGCTAGCCTGTGTTCCTTTGCTTATGCAGTTTCCTGATCATTCTACCATGTTTGGCATTTCTATTGCCGACGCCGCGTGTAGCGGCGCAATTCATTGCGCCAGTAGGAGCCGGATTTAGCGCACTCAGGATAGGCGCAATGAATTGCGCCGCTACAATGTGTGTCCAGGCTCTTTAATTCTGCATTAAAATATGATACACTATGTGAGGGCAAAAGGCGAACATTTCTTAATGAAGTAACTATCGAATACTGTTTTCTAATTGTTGCCGGGAACAGCGACGTTGCTTGTTTGGGGGACGTACTATGCTTCACTGTGGCTTTGCGGAGCAGAGATACCCTTTGATGCCCGTTTTTGCGGAAGTTGCGGGAAGCCGCTTCCTGATGTGTTCGGAGAACATCTTACCAGAGAAAGTAAGACGATTCTCTCGGACCCTCGTTTGCCGCGTGTTTCGGACACGCCGCATACTCCCCCGCCACTCTATGAGCCATTGACGCCACTTCCGTATCATCCGTCTGCATCATCTCCTCAGCAGACGATGCCAGCCTCAGGCCAGCAATGGCCCCAACAGCAGCCTTTGCCGCTTCCCCGCTATCAACATAGCGTGCGGACGCCTATCAGTCAGAATTCGCGCGCTGGCAAGCAGAGCAAAGCTCCCCAAAACTTCACTTTTTCAGCATCGCGCTGGCTTTTTCTGATTGTCCTTGCCATTGTCCTGATCACCGGCAGCGGCGCGATCCTCGTCTTTGCCAGCTCTCCCGATCTGACGTTGAGTGGCAGTCAGGTCGTCAGCCCCGGCGAAATTCTGCACCTGCATGGAAGCGGCTTCATCCCTGGCGGAACTGTCCGCTTCACGCTCGATAACAGTTTGTCGTTAGCGCCTGTCGCGCAGCGCGTACCAGAAACATCCCCGCGCTATGCAGGAGCAGCGGCGCTCTCTGTGAATGCGATGGGGATAGCAGCAACATCACTAGCAAGCGTATCAGGTGCAACGGTTTCCGTGAGTGTAATCGGTACATTTGATGCCAGTATTCCCGTCACGGCGCAGTGGCAATCTGGAGCGCATATAATCCACGCCACGGAATCGCTCGGATCGCGCAGCGCAGCGCGTGCAGTCACTGTTCAGATGTCGGGACTGAGCGTCGCGCCGTCCGCGCTCAACTTCAATAAAGTCGCGCAAGGGAAAAAGGTCTTTTTACCGCTGCTCATCGGCAACACGGGACACCGGCGGCTGAACTGGACGGCAGAGGCGGTAGGGACATCGTGGCTAAGCCTTCCTACCTCCCAGGGAGTGGTTGATCCGGGTAATCTCCGCCAGATCATCTATATCGAAGCTAACACGAGTAATTTGAGCCTGGGTAGCTATACTGCGACCTTGCGTATTGCTTCCAACGGGGGGCAGAAACAGGTAGCGGTCAGCATACAGATCGTACAGCAGCAGAATCAACCGGTGTTGAATCTTTTCCCCAGCAGCCTCGATTTTGGGACGGTGCCTGCCGGGCAGCAGTCAACGCTCCAGGTTGCCGTCAGTAATCTGGGCGGTCAGGCGTTAACCTGGCAAGTCACAACGACAAATGCTAGCTGGTTGACGTTCAGTCAGAGCAGTGGAACCATCAAGTCAGGCGGCCTCCCGCAGACGCTTTATGTGACGACGAACACAGCCAGCCTTACAACTGGTAACTACACAGCCCAACTCCAATTTACGTCGAACGGGGGCAATATCTCGACGACGGCCTCGCTGGTAGTTTCCACTGCGACAACGCCCACGCCGTCGCCAACATCGTCTAATCCGCCAGCGCTCGCAGTCACGCCAGGCAGCCTGAGCAGCACCACTGACTGCTCGTATACGCAGGGGTATGGTTGGTTATGCCCGGTAACATTGGAGAATCCCTCGACCACGCAGGGGGATCTGAATTGGTCCGCCTCCGCGAGTGGCCTATCCGGCATTCTCTTTTACCCGTCGAATAGCGGAGCGATACTCCCAGGCGAGGCGAGCCAGGTCTACGTGTTTATCCCCGATACGAACTGCTATGCTTCGGCGACGCTAAGCTTCGTCGGCCCGATCAATAGCGTCAATGTGACCTGGACTTGCCCCACGCCGCCGCCGCCACCTACCCTGGCAGTCACGCCGCAAGAGTTGGACCCGACGCAATGTAGTAGCAATGATGGCGGCCAGACGTATACCTGCCAGGTCTCAGTGGGAGAGACTTCCGACTCGCAAGGAGATGCTAACTGGTACGCTTACGGTAATCTGAACGAGACCTTTAATCCAGCAAGTGATACGCTGTCTCCTGGCGGCTCTGATCAGGTGCAAATCTCCGGCATCCCATGCCAGGATGATACCTTTACGTTCGCAGGTCAGGAAGGAGAAGCATCGGTGTCAGTGAGCTGGTCATGTTCGCCCACGCCCACACCATCACCATCGCCCAGCCCATCACCGTCACCAACACCGCCGGTGCTGATGGTCACGCCGCCGCAACTGGACCCGACGCAATCGGCGTGCAACACCAACGACGGCCAGACATATCAATGCCAGGTCACGATCTCAGAGACTTCCGACTCACAAGGCAATGCGAATTGGTCCGCTTCCGGTAATCTGGGTGAGACCTTCAGTCCGTCGCAAGGCCAGCTATCCCCTGGTCAATCGGAACCAGTCACTATTTCTAACATCCCGTGCCAGAGCGATACTTTTACGTTCGCAGGTCAGGAAGGAGAAGCGCCGGTGACGGTGAGCTGGTCATGTTCTCCCACGCCCACCCCGTCGCCGTCACCATCGCAAAATGGTACACCCACCCCGTCGCCGTCACCGTCGCAGAATAGTACGCCGACTCCCACGCCGACCGCGGATAGCGCGCGCTGGCTGCTGATGCGCCGCCTCTATTCCTTGACGTGAAACACAGCTTTGCCGTTGACGTTGCGGTCGCGCAGGGCCGTTGTGGCGTGGTACAGGTTATGCCAGCTATCCTCCAGCCCGATCTGAGGGGTCAGCTTGCCCGCGCCGACCAGCGCGACTAGCTTTGCCAGGTCAGCGCCCATCGAGGCTGGCGTGCCAGATTCATAGACGAAGAAGCCGATCACGCGCGCGCCCGCGTGTCCGGCAAAGTTGGGAAAACTGATCGTTGTTTGCTCCCTGGAAGTATTGCCGAAGACGACGATGGTTCCGTTGGGCGCAACTTTGCTGATCGCGCCCGAAAGCGAGTCGCCGCCGACCGATTCCAGGATCAGGTCAAACAGCCCCTCCGCTTCCTGTATATCAGTGACAATCGCGACTGCTCCAATATCAAGCAAACCCGCGCCGCGTTCTGGTCGTCCAACAACGCCTGTTACCTCTGCTCCGGCCAGGGCAGCCAACTGTACCGCGAAGCTGCCGACTCCGCCGGACGCGCCGGTGATCAGGACGCGCTGTCCTAGCAGAGAACCGCCGAGGCGCAGGGTGCGCAGGGCAGTCAGTCCCGCGACAGGCAATGTTGCGGCGCTGGCGAAGCTGACGTTGTCCGGTAACGCGGCCATACGC
>Ga0102924_1004935_pt1 | contig 13145 bp, 10 predicted proteins | sample PaiPotPPM11metaG_FD_80116 | JGI IMG/M metagenome (GOLD analysis project Ga0102924, IMG submission 80116) | Iron sulfur acid spring bacterial and archeal communities from Banff, Canada, to study Microbial Dark Matter (Phase II) - Paint Pots PPM... ... | reverse complement strand
GGCTGGCGTCGTAGAGCCGGTCCTGCAGGGCCGGGTCGATCACGTCGTACGGGGGCGCGACCACGTCGGACAACGCCCCGACCTGGGTCATGTCGTAACGGATGCCGCGGAACGGGCGGATGTCGGGCATGGGAGGATCGTCTCTCTGAGGTCGCGATGGCGAACGTTCTCGTAGCACGCTCACGGATGCAGGCTCGAACGGCCACTCGCTCGCGCTTCGTGCTAGTCAATTAGCACGAAGCGCAAGCGAGTGGTCCATCACTGCGCGTCCGGCAGGGATCAGGAGTACCGATGCCGGATCCAGGCCTAACGGCAGCTCACGTGCCCATTTCCCAGCTATCGAGATACTTACGCTGTTCGTCGGTCAACGTATCGATCGCGATGCCCATGGTCTGGAGCTTGAGCGACGCGACCCACTGGTCGAGCACGCCGAGCAGGTCGGCGTCGTGCACGAGCAGCAGCCCGCCCCCGGACCCCGCGCGGCCCCCGGGCCCGCCGGAAGACGAGCCGAGGAACCCCTCCGCCCACGCCGCCTTCGCACCGGGCGGCACACCGACAGAGAGCGCCGCGTGGAACCGCGTCGCCGCCTCCGCCCAGGTCAGCGTGCTTGTGTCGGCGAGCATCCGGGTGACCCGCCCGGCGACGAGCCCGTGCAGGTCCCGCCGCCCGGCAAGCCCGCCGAGCGCGCCGATCCACCGCTCGAGGGAGCTCGCCTGGTAGACGCTGAGGGCGGCGTGCAGCCCGTCCATCGCCTCGCGCAGCCGCGCCGCGGCGTCGTCCGCGAGCCCGCCGACGGCGCCCGGCACGGCGGCGCAGACCCTGATCACCAGCGCGTCGACGACCGCCGACAGGGAACCGGACGGCGTGCCGCGCACGGTGCCGTACCTGATCGCGCGCACCAGCGCGGGCACCGCCGTCATCAGCGACGTCACGTCCTCATCGAGCGCCGCGACCGCGTCAAGCGCGCGCAGCACCGGCGCCAGCGCCGCGTCGGAAAGCCCGGCGAACAGCACGTCGGACACCGCCTCGGTCACCTCGGGCAGCGAGGCCGCCGACACGGCCCGGTCGATGAGCCGCGCGGCGCACGCGCCGGCGACCGTGGTCCCCCAGACGGCCGCGTCGATCACCGCGACGGAAAGCGACGGCTGCCACCGCACCGTCCACGTCTCCCTGAACGTGCCCGTAGACCGCACGGCGGAGGCCGTGACCTGCCCGAACCCGATGCCGAGGGCGTCGAGCCGGTGCAGGAACTCCGACCGTCCCCGGTCTAGTTCCCTGCGCAGGTCCAGGTCGAGCGTGACGGCGAGCGGCGAGATCTTCAGCTTCAGCGCCCGCGCCCCGGCCCGCAGGTCCGCGTCGAGCGGCACCGGGGGCGCGTCCTCGGGCACGGAACCGAGCAGCTCGCCGACGACGAGGTCCCGCGTCACGAACCCGGCCATGACCTGGTCGCCCTCGCACAGCACCGCGAGGGTCGCCTCGCTCACCTCGGCGAGCCCGGCCGCGGGCCTGCCGCGCAGCACCGCGAGCGCGGACGCCAGCCGCACCCCCTCGATGACGTGCGCGGAAGAGACGGGCAGGTCACGCTCCCGCAGCACCCCGGCGACCCGCGTCAGCCACCGCTCCACGGTCTGCGCTTGGGTCGCGAACAGGTGGTGGTACCAGCCGGGCGAGGCGATCCCCGCGCCGTACCCCGAGGCCGTCGCCAGCCGCGAGTGCGTCCACGGCACCCACGCGAGCGCCGCCTTCCGCTTCGGCATTCCGCGCAGCAGCGCCGCGTCCGCCGTCGCCGGCGGCAGCGGCCAGGTCAGCGCGGGCGCGTGCCAGGCGCCGCAGACGACCGCGACGACGCCGCCCGTTTCCTTGAGGGCGCTGCGCAGCACCTGCCGCATGTGCGCCTCCCGCCGCCGCTCGTGCAGCGGCGCCTCGGGCGACGCCGCCCGCAGTTCCCCCATCGCCTCGGTGAGCGCGGGAAACGGCGACGACCCGTCCGTCCGCGCCTCGACGAGGTCCTCCCACCAGCGCTCCGGGTCGTCGTACCCGGCCGCCCCCGCCAGCGCGCCGATCGGATCCGCCGCGAAGTCCAAACCGCTAGCTTCCGAACGACTTCCGGCCTCCGCCTCGCCGGCCCCCGTGTCGCCCTGGTCACCAGAAGCGGCCGCCGCCCGCTCGCCCTCCCCAGACTCGCTCTGCCCGGGGGCGGGCCCGCCCGGTTCGTCCCCTGACTCATCCCCCTTGTCTTCATGCCCTGTGTCTTCATGCCCTGTGTCTTCATGCCCTGCGTCCTCGCGGGATTCTGCCCGGGCGAGAACCGCGCCGGCCGGCAGGTCGCAGAACCGCACGGGCACCCCGGCGCGCGCCGCCCACAGCAGCGCCTGCCACTCGGGCGAGAAGACGGCGTACGGCCAGAACGCGGACACCCGCGGCTCGTCGGGCGCGTACCCGAGCAGCGCGACCGGCGGCGCCATGCCGGGCGCCGCGGCGAGCCCGAGCAGCGGGTCGGCGTCCGCCGGCCCCTCCACGAGCACGACCGACGGCCGCACCCGGTCAAGTTCGGCGACTACCGACCGCGCGGACCCCGGCCCGTGATGCCGCACCCCGAGCACGGTTACGCGCGAGGTCACGCGGCGACCTCGCGGCAGGCACGGTAGAAGTCGGCCCAGCCGGGACGCTCGCGGGCGACGGCTTCCAGGTACTCCGTCCAGACGCCCGCGTCCGACACCGGGTCCTTGATGACCGCGCCGGTGATCCCCGCGGCGATGTCGGCGGCCCGCAGCACGCCGTCGCCGAAGTGCGCCGCGAGGACGATCCCGCTGGTCACCACCGAGATCGCCTCGGCTGGCGACAGCGTGCCGGTCGGTGACTTCAGCCGGGTCCGCTGGTCCGCCGTCACCCCGGAACGCAGCTCGCGGAACACCGTCACCACCCGCCGGATCTCCTCGGCCGCGGACGGCACCGGCGGCAGTTCCAGCGCCTGCCCGAGCTGCGCGACCCGGCGGGTGACGATGTCCACCTCCTCGTCCTCGGTCGCGGGCAGCGGCAGCACCACGGTGTTGAACCGGCGGCGCAGCGCCGACGACAGCTCGTTGACGCCGCGGTCCCGGTCGTTGGCGGTGGCGATCACCGAGAACCCCTTGACCGCCTGGACCTCGGTGCCGAGCTCGGGGACCGGCAGCGACTTCTCCGAGAGGATCGTGATCAGGGCGTCCTGCACGTCGGAAGGGATGCGGGTCAGCTCCTCCACCCGGGCGATCCTGCCCTCGGCCATCGCGGTCAGCACGGGCGAGGGGACAAGCGCCGCGCGCGACGGACCCTCGGCGAGCAGCCTGGCGTAGTTCCAGCCGTACCTGATCGCCTCTTCCGCGGTCCCCGACGTGCCCTGCACGAGCAGCGTCGAGTCGCCGGAGACCGCGGCCGCCAGGTGCTCGGACACCCAGGTCTTGGCGGTGCCCGGCACGCCGAGCAGCAGCAGTGCCCGGTCGGTCGCGAGGGTCGCGACGGCGACCTCGATGAGCCGCCGCGGCCCGACGTACTTCGGCGTGATGACCGTCCCGTCGGGCGGCTCGCCGCCAAGCAGGTAGGTCACGACGGCGCGCGGCGACAGCTTCCACGACGGCGGCCGCGGGTAGTCGTCGCTCGCGGCGAGCGCGGCGAGTTCGTCCGCGTAGACCTGTTCGGCGTGCGGCCGCAGCAGGCCGGCCCCAGGGGCACCAGACGGCACAGCGGTGACGGGCGGCTCAGCGGTAACAGACAATGTCTCTCTCCTCACGATGACGGGCCTCACGATGACGGGGCCTCATGATGACGGGGACGGTGCGGACCTGCTGGCGGCCCGCGCTCTCACCGGAGTTCCTCAAGGAATGCGCGGCGCAGCGCGATCGTCTCCGCGGCGGCCGTGACTTCCGGCCACCAGCTCGGCGGCATGGAGTTCGCGAGCCTGGCAAGCTCGGCGGCGTAGTCCTTCTCTCCGGTCGCGGGCATGCCCCGCCCGGCGGTCTCGACCACGGCCTGCGCGAGCACGGTCAGCTTGGGCCGGAGGATCTCGCTGCCCATGACCTGGAGCACGGCGTCGGCGAGCGCCGCGGACCAGGGCACGGGATGGCTGGCGAGCTCCGTCCTGGCCGCGTAGGCCCGCTGGCCGGCGTCCGCGCCCGCCTCGGTGAGCAGCGCCGCGGCCCACGCCGCCCGCCGGTCGGCGGAAAGCAGGCCGGCGAGCACCGCGTCGGGCGCCCAGACGGACGTCGGCAGGTTCACCACCCCGAAGTCGGCGTCGAGCAGTGCGAGCGCCCAGTCGGAGAGCTCAGGAGCGGCGCCTCCGCTTCGTCCCCCGGTGGTTTGCCGCCCAGTCGCGCGCCGGGCGGCGGCCAGCCGCCAGCCTGCCCGCACCTCGATGGCGGCGGCCCCCTCGACGGGCAGCGCGACGAGCTGCGCCGGAGTCAGCCGGAAGCGCGCGGTCCAGTCGGTCGGCGGCACCCCCGCGATCAGCTGCGAGAGCCGCCAGGCCGCGTCATCGACCCAGTGCGCGGGCGACCTGGGCTCGATCCCGTCTCTGACCGCCGCCCGGTCCAGGTCGCCCGGCACCCGCGCGACGAGCCGCGCGCCCGGCCCGTGGCCCTCCAGCCGCAGGACCGCGGCCGCCCGCTCCGCGCCGCGCCGGCGGAAGGCCGACCCGGGCAGCAGGGCCAGCAGCCTCATGGCCACCTGGCCGACGTCCTTGGCCCGGTCGTCAAGCGCGCTTTCCAGAAACTCCTCGTCGTCGGCCGACAGCCCGGTCCCGAGCGCGCCGAGCAGCTCCGCCCGCTCCGCTCTGGACTCCTGCGACCAGCCCGCGGCGAGCAGTTCGCGCGCGGCCGCGGGATCACGCTCCCGCAGGCCGACAAGGTAGGCCCGCCGTTCCGCCGCCCTCCCGACCCGCCACACCGCGGGACCGCGCTCGTCATCGGGGCCGCCCGCACCGCCGGCGGCCCTGACGTTACCGGCCGCGACGGGTACCAGCACGGGCGGTGCCGCGTCGGCGACGGCCTGCCAGTCGGTTCTGTGGCCGGCCAGCCAGACGCCGCGCCGGCCGAGCACCGAGGCGACGAGCGGCCGGAGCGCCGCCGCCCGCGACGCGACGTTGAGCAGGTCGGGCAGCAGCGGCGCGGGCAGCACGTACCCGGCGTCGCGCATCGCGATGAGCAGGTCGCCGAGCAGTTCCTTGCCGGCCGTTCCCCGCACCACAGTTCCCCTCGCCACGGGGCCACGCTGCCGGTCGAGTCCGCCGAGCCGGGCGAGCAGCCGCGTCCCCCGCGCGGACAGCTCCCGCTCGCGGTCGGCCCCGGTGATCCCGATGCCCGCACCGTTCGTCGCCGCACGGCCGTCCGGCCGCCGAACGGCACCGCCGTCGGCCGGCTCGGGATGCCTGTCGCTTGCCCGCGGCCGCACCCCGGTCCGCCGCGGCTGCACCCCCGCCCGGTCGGCCACGGTCAGCAGCGCCGCCGCGTCCAGCAGCGCCGCGGCCGGATCGGCGGCGTCAAGCACCTCCGCGTACCCGGCGGCGGGCCCGTCGAGTTCCGGGGCGGCGAACCCCTTGCGCGACACCCCGAGGGCGGCCACCGCGACCAGGTCGTCGAACGAAAATCCGCTCATAGCGCCACCGCCTCATCGCCGTGCCAGGTCGTCAGGGCGACCAGGCCGTTCGGGTGCCATTCGCCGGCCACCGTGACCGGGTCGCCGCCGGATACGGCAAGCAGCGTCCACAGCGACTCGCGGTACGCGAGCGGCAGCGCGGCGCCGGCCCGGTCGACGAGGTGCCACTCGTTCCCGTGGCTCACGACGGTGCCGGACAGCAGGACCGGCCACGTCGTGAGCCACGGGTCTTGTTCGAGCGCGGCGGACCAGTGGGTGAGCTGCGCGTCGATGCCGTCTTCCGGCCCGGCAGGCCCCCGCCACATCGATCCAGTGCGCGCCGGGTCGGCGTGGCGGGTGCCGATGACCGCCCGCAGCGGCGGCTGCCCCGGGTAGTAATGCAGGTCGGCGTGGAGTTCCGTGCCCGGGCGGAGCCGGGCGGTGGCGAGGTCCTGCCAGGCGCCGTTCGGTGCGGCGAACGTCAGCAGCATCGCCCACCGCTGGGTTTTCCTGCCGCGCAGCCAGATGCGGCGGCCGGGGACCTGGCCGTCGGTCAGTTCCCGCACGGCGAGCACGAGCCACTGATCGGTGACGGCGGGCCCGGCCAGGACGTCGTCCTTGCTCACCGGGTACCCGATGCGGGACCTGACCACCGCGGCGAGGCCTTCCGGCAACTGGTCGAGGCGTTCGTGCGCGCGGATCAGCAGGTGCAGCAGAGCGTACTCGGCGAGCAGCCCGCCGGGGCCACCACCCGATGCGGCACCGCCGGACGCGGCGCCCGTTGCGGCACCGCCCACCACTGCACCGCCCACCACTGCACCGCCCACCACTGCACCGCCCACCACTGCACCGGACAGGCCGCGCAGCGCGGCGGCCACCCCGGGGGCCTGCGCGTCGATCATGCGCGCCGCCATCAGCTCCGCTGCCCCTGCGCCCGCGGGCCCGCCTCCCGCCTGACCACTGGCCGCCAGGCCGGCGCGGACCTGGTCCCGCAGCCATTCCCGCAGGTCGGCGAGACCGTCGGTGACCCGCTGCGCGCGCTCCGCGGCCCGGCGCTTAGCGGCAGCGCGGCTCTTTTCGCTCGCGGCGGGGAACCCCGCCCCATCGTCCGCCGAAGCCGGGGAGTCAGCGGGGGCGTCGGAGTCGGCCGCATCCGTTCTGGATGAGGCTCTTGATCTTTCTGCTTTTGACTGCCTTGCCTCGTGCCAGGTGCGGGCGTAGTCGGCGGGCTCGCGTTCGTCGGGAACGGTGCCTGCCGACCAGAGCAGGAGCAGGGCGAGCGCGTGCTTGCACGGGAACTTCCGTGAGGGGCAGGAGCACTTGAACGCGGGGCCGGCCAGGTCAACGATCACCTGGTACGGGTTCTTGGCCGACCCCGCGCACAGCCCCCACACCAGGTCGTCCGCCGCGCCCGCGCCGTCCTTCCACAGCGTCTCCCACTGGCCGGGCCGCGCCAGGGTGGCGGCGGCGCGGCGGGACGAGTCGTCGGGGGCGAGCGCGAGAACGCTGTCGGCGCTCCATCGGGCCGTCATAGCAGACAAGCTAGTTCACCCCGCGGAGCGTCCCGTTCATGTTTTCGAGGCATGAGGCCATAAAATCACCCTCCACCGACAAACCGCGCAACCGGCGGGGACCGGGTGCCCAGGTTAACGCTGAAAGTCACGCGCCCGGCGACGCTACGCTGACTCGCATGGAAGCTGGACGGCTAATGGTGGGGGAGTTCGCGTTCCCCGGCCCGCTTCGCGATCAGCTGGTCGCCGCCATACTCGACGGGAAGAAGACCACGACGACCGGGCTGCTCGACGACTACGAGCGCGACGGCGAGCCGCTGCCGCGGCCCGGTGACCGTCAGGTCGTGATCGACTCCGCCGATGAGCCGGTCGCCGTGATCGAGGTCGTCGCGGTCCGGGTGATCCCCGTCGGCGACGTTGACCTGGCGCACGCGCTCGGCGAGGGCGAAGGCTACGCGAGCGTCGCCGACTGGCGGGCCGGGCACGAGGCCTTCTGGCACTCCGCCGAAATGCGCGCCTACGTGGGCGACCCCGCGTACACGGTGCGGGACGACACGACGGCGGTGGCCGTTGAGTTCCGCCTGCTCGGCGCCGGCGACTTGGACCTCACCGCACTGCTGCGGCAGGCTCGCGCCCAGGCGGGCACCGGGATCACCGCCGCCAGCACGCCGTCGCCGCTGATTCCGTCCTCCGCCCGGTCGCTGCCCATGGCGGTGTCCGCGAAGGGCGCCCGGATCTTCGATTCCAGCGGCCTCGACTACATCGACGCCTCGTCGGGGCCCCTGGCCGTCACGCTCGGGCACGGCCACCCGCGCGTGCTCGCGGCCATCGCCGACCAGTTCAGGGCCGTCGACTACGTGCACCGCAGCCAGTTCAGGAACTCGGCGGCCGAGCGCCTGGCCGGCCTGGTGACCGAGCGGCTCGGCGGCGGGCTCGACTACGTGATGTTCGTGAGCAGCGGGTCGGAGGCGAACGAGCTGGCGATGAAGTTCGCCCACCTGTACTGGGCCGCTCAGGGCCGCGCGGACAAGCACCGGTTCGTGTCGAGCTCGGTCAGCTACCACGGCAACACGGTCGGCGCGCTGAGCGCGTCGGGCCAGCCCCGGTACGCCGCGCCGTACCGGCCGCTCGTCCATGCGGGTGAGACCATCACGGCGCCCCAGGTCTACCGGCTGCCCGTGCCCGCGGGCAGCACCGCCGTCGCCGAGAGCATCGCCAGGCTCAAGGCTGAGTTCGACCGCCTCGACCTGCGGCGGACCGCCGCGATCCTGCTCGAGGGCGTCGGCGGATCCGGCAGCGGCGTGCTCGTGCCGCCGCCCGGCTTCCTCGAAGAGCTCCGCCGCCTCTGCGACGCGAACGACGTGCTGTGGATCAGCGACGAAGTCATGTCGGGCTTCGGCCGCACGGGCAAGTGGTTCGCCTTCCAGCACTCGGAAGCGGTGCCGGACATTGTCACCTTCGCCAAGGGTGCGGGCGGCGGCACCCTGCCACTCGGCGGCGCCGCCCTGTCGGGCAAGCTGTGGGAGCGGATTAGCGTCGTCCACCCTGCGATGACCGCCGGGCACACGTTCACCAACGCGCCGCTCGCCTGCGCGGCGAGCATCGCGACCATCGAGGTGCTCGAAGAAGAGGACATCCTTCCCCGGGTCGCCGCCCGTGGCGCGTGGCTGGGTGAGCGGCTGCGGGCCCTTTCCGCGGAATTCCCCTTCCTGGGCGACGTGCGCGGCGTCGGCTACATGTGGGGACTGGAGTTCGTCGCCGACCCCGCCACGGCGGAGCCGCCGGACCCGGCGCTCGACGTCACGGCCAAGGCGGTCGCCGCCGCGGCGGCCAGCCGGCTGATCGTGTACCCGGCCCGGTTCTGCGTCGACGGGACGCGCGGCGACGCCGTCCTCATCGGCCCGCCCCTGACGTCCACGGACGAGGAACTCGAGGAACTGCTGACCCGCCTCCGCGCCACCCTGGCCACCCTGGCGCCTTTGTTCCCCGCGGCGCGCCCTCCGTTCCCGGGCGCATGAGGGACCTCTAGCTGCCCCGGTAGGTGGAGTACGCGAACGGGGACAGGAGCAGCGGGACGTGGAAGTTGCCCGGGTCGGCGGCCGCCGCGTCCGTGGGCTCGGGGATCGTGAATGTGATCGCGACCTCGGGATAGAACGTCGGGACGGCGCGGGCCGCGTAGTACTGGCCGGTACCGAACGTCAGGCGGTAGGTCCCCGCGGGAGTGTCACCGACGAACCGGTGCCGGCCGTCCGGGTCCGTCACGCCGGACTCGACATCGAGCCAGCCGGCCGCCAGCCGGGACAGCGTGACGGAGACGCCCGCGGCGGGCGTGCCGAGGCTGGCGTCGAGGACGTGGGTGGAAATGGTCATTCGGCGAGGGCCTTCCGGACGCGCAGGACAGTGATCTTGCGGAGCTCGGTGGTAACTCCCCCTCGTTCTGATATTTCATCGTTTCCCAGCCTTTGCTCAAGGGCGCGGAGCATCTCGGCGCCGCTGAGCCCGGTAGCGCAGATGAGGAACACGTGGCCGAAGCGTTCCTCGTACGCGGCGTTGCCCGCCGCGAGGGCCGCCCGGGTGTCGTCGGTCACGCCGGACTGCTCCGCGGCCGACGGCCCGGACCCGCGGGCGCCGATCCGCGGGTGGGCGTCCATCGCCTCGAGTATGTCGGGCCAGGTCAGCGACTCGAAGACGGTCTCGACGGCGGCCACCGCGGCGGCCTGGGACGCGTACGGCCGCCCGGCCGCCATCGCCGCGGCGAACCGGTGCGACGCGCAGCATGCCAGCATCGTCGTCACCGCGTCCGGTTCCCGCGCCGCGTTGAACGAGGCCAGGGTCACGAATCCTCCCAGATCACGAGGGCAGAAGCTGCAGCTAAGCATGCGCGCCGACGCGCGCGGGCGCCCGTGTAACGCGCGGCTATTCCTCTTGTAGCTTCCGCTAAACATGCGCGCGTTACCGTAGCGCGGTCGCCAACTGAAGGCGCGGAGCCACGGAGGTGCGCGTGCGGATCGCGGAATCCCTTGAATGCCCGGCGGAACGAAGGCAGACCCAGGCCGGGCGGGATGCCGGTGCCGGAACGGCGGCCGACGCCGACGCCGATGCGGCCGCCGGGACGGTAACGAGCGCCAGACCGGAGCCGCCGCTACACCAACTGCTGCTCGCTAGCGTTCCCGCGCCCGTGCTCCGCTCGTTCGGTGAGCGCCTCCTCGGCCCGCTCAGGGATTACGACGACCGGCACCGCGCCGAGCTGCTGCCCACCCTGCGGTCGTTCCTCGACTGCGACGGATCGTGGTCGGCGTGCGCGTCACGCATGTACGTGCACGTCAACACCGTGCGGTACCGGATGAGCCGGGTCGAGGCGCTCACCGGCCGCGACCTGTCGGCGCTGGCGGACCGCGTCGACTTCTTCCTGGCGCTGCGCGGCGACTGACCCAGCGACTGCCCCAGCAACTGCCCCGGCGGCCGACCCGGCGCCCCGCCGGCGCCACCGGCCTGGTCAGTCCGCGGGCAGAGCGTTCGCCGCGATGACCGACGCGTAGAACTCGCCGCTGCGCTTCAGGATCCGCTTCTGCGTACCGAAGTCCACGAAGGCGAGCCCGAACCGCTTCGCGTACCCCTCGGCCCACTCGAAGTTGTCGATCAGCGACCAGGCGAAGTACCCCTTGAGCGGCACGCCGTCCTCGGTGATCGCCGCGTGCAGCGCGGCCAGGTGGCCGCGCAGGTAGGAGATGCGCTCCTGGTCGTGCACCAGTCCGTCCTGCGTGACGTAGTCATGCCAGGCCGAACCGTTCTCCGTGATGTAGACCGGCAGCGCGCCGGTCACCGGCACCACGACCCTGGTCAGCAGCTCGCGGATGGCACTGGGCTCGACCAGCCAGTTCATGGCCGTGATCGGAAGCCCGTCTGGCTGGACGGACACCGTGCCAGGCCCGGTCACCGTCTCGCCGCGGCGCGGCGCGCCGTCCGGGTTGAGCAGGCCCACGTAATGCGGCGAGTAGAAGTTGACGCCGAGGAAGTCGAGCGGCGCGCCGATCACGCCGAAGTCGCCGTCCCGCACGAGGCCGGGCACCGCCGCGGGGGAGTAGGCCGGGTTCCCGTCGAGCAGTGACGGGTACCGGCCGCGGAAGATCGGGTCGAGGTAGACACCGTTCTGCCGCGCTTCAAGCTCGGCGGCGTGGGCGGCGGCCGCGGGCGTGACCGGGCGTTCCACCGTCAGGTTGAGCGTGATCCCGACCTCGCCGTGCACGCGCGCCGCGCGCAGCGCGGAAACCGCCCGACCGTGCGCGAGCAGCAGGTGGTGGTTGGCGGCGACCGCCTGCGCGGCGTCGCGGATTCCGGGCGCGTGCCGCCCGTCGCGGTAGCCGACGTGCGCGGAGACCCACGGCTCGTTCAGCGTGATCCACTTCGTGGCCCGGTCGCCGAACGCCTCGCCGGCGATCCCCGCGAACTCCGCGAACCAGTCGGCGATGTCCCGGTTCGCCCAGCCGCCCTTGTCCTGCAGCGCCTGCGGGAGATCCCAGTGGTAGATGGTGACCGCGGGCTGGATGCCCGCCTCGAGTAGCCCGTCGATGACCCGGTTGTAGTAGTCGAGCCCCTTGGCGTTGGGCGCGCCGTGTCCGGTCGGCTGGATGCGCGGCCAGGACAGGCTCAGCCGGTAGGCGCCGGCGCCCAGGCGCTTGAGCACGGCGATGTCCTCGGGGTAGCGGTAGTAGCTGTCGCACGCCACGTCGCCGGTGTCGCCGTGGTAGGTCTTGCCCGGCGTGTGGCTGAACGTGTCCCAGATCGACAGGCCCTTCCCGTCGGCGTCCACCGCGCCTTCGATCTGGTAGGCGGCCGTGGCCGCTCCCCACAGGAACCCCTCGGGGAAACGCAGCTGCCCGTCAGCGCTCATCAGCGACACCTTTCTTTAAGCTCACGTCCTCGGCCACCACCATATTGAAATTAACCGATTCAGCCAATCACGCGGTGGTCGAGGAGGACGTGACATCGGAGGCCGGGACGGTGTGGGCCGGCGCGGTCAGGTGCAGGGTCTCTCCCCAGTCAGTGAAGGACACCCGATTCTCGTAGCTGCCCGCGTTCGTCACCTCCGACAGCACGGGCCGCACCGGCGCGGTGTCCGTCACGTACAGCACGGAACGCGCCGCGGCGGGCAAGTCGGCGCTGGCGGCGACCGGCCCCTGCACAGCGAGGACCCGCTGGCTCTTGACGGTCGACGGCGCCCCAAGCGAAACGGCGCCGCTCGGCGCGAGCTCAGTCGCGACCGAGGACAGCGTGATCCCCGTGGTGATGTCGTCGTACGTGCTCGCGCCCAGCTTGTCGCCGGGCCGTACCGCGATCCACTGCCCGGAAAACTCGTCCGCCTGCTGCTGCGGTACCGAGAAGAACGCCTGCAGGCCGACTGCGTTGGCCTGGACGTACCCGACGCCCGCGATGAGCAGAACGGTCACCGTCCCAGTCTTGCCCAACCTGATGACCTGCCGTCCGCCGCCCGCCGTCGAGTCTTGCGAGAACACCACCAAGCCCGGCGATGCGCTCTGGTCGGTCTCAATGTGGACCGAGCCGGCGGAGCGCAGGCTGGCGAGCGCTCCGCTCAGCAGGGCGGGCGCGGTCTTCGGGACGGGCGTAGCCGAGGCACTGGCGGCCGGGCTCGCCGTCCCAGAAGCCGCGGCCGAGGCGGTGCCCGTAGCCGCCGCCGAACTGCCGCCCGCGCCGCTGCAGCCCGCCAGCGCGCCGACCCCGAGTAGCGCGGCTATCGTGAGGGCGGTGGCGCCGGCCTTGGTGTGCCGAAGTGTGCTCATAAGCGAATGAATTACCACGTTCCCGGTCGTAACCGCTCAGGCCGTGACCGAACCGCGACGCGCTCAGCCGGGACCGTCGATAGACATCTGTCGATCTAGCCAGGAAGGGCCCATGACCCACCGCACGCCGTCGGAAGAACTGTGGCTGCGAATCGCCGCCGCCCTTCCCCCGGACCGCTACGGGCGGGCACCGCCCACCGCGCGCCCGATCGGGCCCGGGTTGTGGTCTGCG
>Ga0102924_1004934_pt1 | contig 13146 bp, 13 predicted proteins | sample PaiPotPPM11metaG_FD_80116 | JGI IMG/M metagenome (GOLD analysis project Ga0102924, IMG submission 80116) | Iron sulfur acid spring bacterial and archeal communities from Banff, Canada, to study Microbial Dark Matter (Phase II) - Paint Pots PPM... ... | reverse complement strand
TGAACCGGGTTACCCTTGGCGTCCTCGGCGCGGCGGTGCTGCTGCTCGCTATCGGCCTCGTGATGCTGCCCTCGGGCAAGAGCCAGCCGGCGCCGCCGCCGGCTCCGACGCCGGGCAGCTTCCGGCCGACCGAGGCGCAATGGAAGGGCCTCAAGGTTGAGACGGTCGCGACCCGCAGCTTCCGTCCGGAGCAGGTCACCGAAGGCAACATCGCGCTCGACGACGAGCTGAACACGCCGGTGTTCTCACCGTTTTCCGGGCGGATCGTGCGGCTGATCGCCCGGCTCGGCGACCATGTCGAGCGCGGCGCGCCGCTGTTCGCGGTCGACGCCACCGAATTCGTCCAGACGGCCAACACGCTGATCACCGCCGTCGCCGCCGCCAGGACCGCGCGTTCGCAATTGGCGCAAGCCGAGATCAACGAGAAGCGGGCGCACGATCTGTACCTGGCGAAGGGCGGTGCGCTGAAGGATTGGCAGCAGAGCCAGACCGACCTCGCCGCGACGCAGAACACGGTGCGCAGTACCGAGATTGCCCTCGCCGCGGCGCGCAACGAATTGCGCATCCTCGGCAAGAGCGACCAGGAGATCGCCGCGCTCGAGGCGCAGCCGACCCAGAAGCTCGATCCGGTGGCGGTGGTCGCGGCGCCGATCGCCGGCACCGTGACCCAGCGCCAGCTCGGGCTCGGCCAGTACATCCAATCGGTCAGCGCCGGCGCAACAACCGCGGTCTACACGGTGGGCGACCTGTCGAGGGTGTGGCTGATCGCCAATGTGCGCGAGGCCGATGCCGGGGCGATGCAAATCGGCCAGCCGGTCGAAATCCGGGTGCTGGCCTATCCGGGCCGCGTCTTCAGCGCGAAGATCTCGTGGGTGGCGCCGGCGATCGACCCCAACACGCACCGGCTGCCGGTGCGCGCCGATGTCGACAACCGCGACGGCGCCCTGAAGCCGATGATGTTCGCCCGCTTCACGATCGTGACCGGCGCGGCGGACACTGCTCCCGCGGTGCCGCAAGGCGCGATCGTCTATGAAGGCGAGACCGCCCGCGTCTGGGTGGCGCAGGACGACGGCACGGTCGCATCCCGCGCAGTCACCGTCGGTCGCACCAGCGAGGGCATGGTCGAGATCCGCGCCGGCCTCGCGCCCGGCGAGAAGATCGTCACCAGCGGCACCCTCTTCATCGACCGCGCCGGCGGCACCGGCTGAGCCGTCTCTCCCATGAATAGTATCATTGCCTTCGCGCTGCGACAGCGCGTGTTGATGGTTCTGTTGCTGCTGTTCATCGTTGGCATCGGCATCGCCAGCTTTCTGAACCTCAACATCGAAGCCTACCCGGACCCGGTGCCGCCGCTGGTCGATGTGGTGACCCAGAACCGCGGCCAGTCGGCCGAGGAGATCGAGCGCTACATTACGATCCCGATCGAGGTGCAGATGGCGGGGATCCCGCACGTCACCGCGATCCGCACGATCTCGCTGTTCGGCCTCTCCGACGTCAAGATCCAGTTCACCTACGACTTCACCTATTACGAAGCCGAGCAATGGGTCATCAACCGGCTGTCGCAATTGTCGCCGCTGCCGAACAGCGCCAGCCCGCAAATCTCGCCGGACAGTCCGGTCGGCGAAATCTATCGCTACAGGGTCACCGGTCCACCCGGCTACAGCGTCACCGATCTGAAGACGATCGAGGACTGGATCCTGGAGCGCCGCTTCAAGGCGGTTCCCGGCGTCATCGACGTGACCGGCTGGGGCGGCAAGACGAAAACATATGACGTGACGGTCGATCTCGACCGGCTCCTTGCCAACGGTCTCAGCCTGCCGCAGCTCCTGCAGGTATTGAACAACAGCAACATCAATGTCGGCGGCCAGACGGTCAATATCGGGCCGCAATCGGCGATCGTCCGCGGCATCGGGCTGGTTCAGTCGATGGACCAGATCCGCGACACGACGATCGCCGCACCGAACGGCGCGCCGGTTCGCATCCGCGACGTCGCCGAGGTCACGGTCGGGCATCTGCCGCGGCTCGGCATCGCCGGGCAGGACCACGACGACGACATCGTCGAAGGCATCGTGCTGATGCGTCGCGGCGCCGAAAGCAAGCCGACGATTAAGGCCGTCGAGGCCGAAGTCGCGAAGATCAACGGCTCCGCCATCCTGCCGCCGGGGGTACGCATAGAACGAATCTACGACCGCAGCGACCTGATCAGCCTGACCACCAGCACGGTGCTGCATAATCTCGTTTACGGCATCGTGCTGATTTTCTTCGTGCAGTGGCTGTTTCTTGGCAATTTGCGCAGCGCCCTGATCGTCTCGGCGACAATCCCATTCGCGTTGTTCTTCGCCATTACCATTCTGATCCTACGAGGCGAGTCGGCAAATCTGTTGTCGGTCGGTGCCATCGATTTCGGCCTGATCGTCGACGCGACAGTCTTGCTCGTCGAAAATGTCTATCGTCACCTCGCCGAAGGCGAGGCGGGCGAAATCTATGCGCCGGCCGGTATCGCCCGCGCTCAAGGTTTTACCGGGAAATTACGGATCATCTTTCGCGGCGCCGCCGAGGTAAATCGCGCTATTTTCTTCTCTGCCGCGATCATCATCGCTGCCTTCGTGCCGCTGTTCACGATGTCCGGTATCGAAGGTCACATCTTCGCCCCGATGGCGAAGACCTACGGCTATGCCATCCTCGGCGGATTGATCGCCACCTTCACCGTGTCGCCGGCGCTGAGCGCGCTGTTGCTGCCGGAGCGGGTGCGCGAAACGGAGACCTTCGTCGTGGTTGGGTTGCGACGCCTCTACACGCCGCTATTGCGCCTCGCTCTTTCCGCCCGCGTCGCCGCCTTGGGTGCTGCCGCGGTCGTTCTGCTCCTGGCGGCTCTGGCATTGCATTTGCTCGGCCTTGAGTTCCTCCCCAAGCTGGAAGAGGGCAACTTCTGGATCCGTGCCACCTTGCCGCCATCGATCTCGCTCGAAGAGGCGAACGGCTACGTCAACCGCATGCGGGCGGTGATCAAGAGCTACCCGGAGGTGGTAACCGTTGTGTCACAGAACGGGCGGCCGGATGACGGCACCGATGCAACCGGGTTCTTCAACGCGGAATTCTACGCTCCGCTGGCCCCATTCGACACCTGGCCAAAAGGCATCGGCAAGGAGACGCTCACGGAGGAAATGAGCCGCCGTTTGGAGGCCGAGTTTCCGGGTGTCGAGTTCAATTTCTCGCAGAACATCGAGGACAATGTCGAGGAGGCCGCGTCCGGCGTCAAAGGCGAAAACTCGGTCAAACTGTTCGGCAACGACCTTGCCGCGCTGGAACAGACCGCGGCGAAAATCAAGGAGGTGCTGGCGACCGTGCCGGGGGTCACCGATCTGGCGGTGCTGAACTCGCTCGGTCAACCGACGGTGGCAATCGACATCGACCGTGGCCGCGCCGGGCGCTATGGGTTGGCGCCGGGCGACATCAATGCGACTGTCACCGCGGCGATTGGCGGCCAGGCCGGCGGCAATCTCTACGAACAGGGCAGCGACCGCAATTTCCCGATCATCGTGCGCCTGGCGCCGAAATACCGCGAGAGCCTCGATGCGATCCGCCGGATCACCATCGGCGCACCGAACCCTAGCGGCAACGGCATCGTGCCGATCCCGTTGACCGACGTTGCCGAGGTGAAGTTGATTTCCGGCGCCTCGTTCATCTATCGCGAAAACCAGCAGCGCTACATCCCGATCAAGTTCAGCGTGCGCGGCCGCGACCTCGGGGGGGCCGTGTCGCAGGCGCAGCAGAAGATCGCACGCGAAGTGCAGCTGCCGCCCGGCTACCGCCTCGAATGGGTTGGCGAGTTTGGCGAATTGCAGGACGCGATCGGCCGATTGGCGATCGCGGTGCCGCTCAGCATCGCTCTGATCTGCGTGTTGCTCTATCTGAATTTCGGCTCCGTCACCGACATGCTGCTGGCCGCCAGCGTGATGCCGATGGCGCTGGTCGGCGGCATCTTCGCGCTGGTGGTGACCGGTACCCCCTTCAGCGTCTCCGCCGCGATCGGCTTTGTCGCGCTGTTCGGTATCGCGGCGATGGACGGAATCATCGTCATTTCATACTACAACACGCTGGTCGCCTCGGGGCTGGATCCGGCCGCCGCGATCCGCCGCACCGGCGCGGTGCAGATGCGGCCGGTGCTGATGACCTGCCTCGTCGCCTGTGTCGGGCTGTTGCCGGCGGCGCTCTCGACCGGCATCGGCGCGCAGGTGCAGCGGCCGCTGGCGATTGTCGTGGTCGGCGGCATTCTGCTCGCCCCGGTGTTGATCCTGCTGGTACTGCCGGTGTTGATCAGCCTGTTTTCGCGCCGCCGCGCGTCGGCTGAGCCGCTTCCCGAAACCGCGCCGGCCGAAGAAAAGGTATGAGTTGGAAGACCTGGTCCGGCCGACGCTCGATTTCATAGCCGCACATTCCGGGTGGGCGGCGGTGGTCATGTTCGTGACCGCCTTTGGCGAAAGCTTTGCCTTTGTCAGCCTCGCCTTTCCCGGAACCTCGCTGTTGATCGCGGCCGGGACCCTGCTGGCGGCCGGAACGCTCCCCTATGGCCCGGTGATTGCGGGCGCGGTTCTCGGCGCGGTTCTCGGCGACAGCATATCCTATTGGATCGGCCACCGTTTCGGCGACCGGATCGCCAGAATCTGGCCGTTCAGCCGTCACCCGCAATTGCTGCCGAGCGGCATTGCGTTTTTCAAGCGGCATGGCGGCAAGAGCGTGTTCATCGGCCGCTTTTTCGGACCGATCCGCGCCGTGATCCCGCTGGCGGCGGGGTTGATGCAGATGCCGCGCGGCGCGTTCTGGGTCGCGAACGTCGTCTCGGCATTGGTCTGGGCGCCGATGCTGCTCCTCGCCGGCGATCTCGTCGGCGAAGCCGGCGGCCGGGTGATCGGCCAAGGCAACACGATTGTCCTGGTCTTCGCCGCGCTGGTGGTTTTCGGGGTTGCCGCGGCGGTCTGGGCCGCGGTCAAGGCCACCCGGTCGCGGCCGTAGCTGGCGCTACCGGCCCCGGCCGGCGGCCCGCACCGGTTCGGCGCCGGCCGGCCGCAGATGCTGCGTCACATAGGCTTCAACATGCGAGGCCAACAGCTCGGTTTGGTCGGCGAAGAAATGGTCGGCGCCGGCGATCTTGCGAAAATCGATCTTGATGTCGCGCTGGTGCGACAGCTTGTGGACGAGCTTCTGTACCGATTCATGCGGCACCAGCGTGTCCTGGTCGCCCTGCAGAATGAGCCCCGATGACGGGCACGGCGCGAGAAAGGTGAAATCGTAGGTGTTGGCGGGCGGGGACACCGAAATGAAGGCGTCGATCTCCGGCCGCCGCATCAGCAGCTGCATGCCGATCCAGGCGCCGAATGAATAGCCCGCAATCCAGCAGGCGCCGGCATTCGGGTTGTAGCCCTGCAGCCAGTCGAGGGCGCCCGCGGCATCGGCGAGTTCGCCCTCGCCGCGGTCGAAGCTGCCCTGGCTCCGCCCGACCCCGCGGAAGTTGAACCTCAGCGTCGAAAAGCCGCGCCGCACAAAGCATTGATACAGCGTGTACACGATCTTGTTGTTCATCGTCCCGCCATGCAGCGGGTGCGGGTGCAAGACCAGCGCCATCGGCGCGGTGCCGCCGCGGGCGTGGTGATAGCGGCCCTCGATACGCCCTTCCGGGCCGTTGATGATCACTTCCGGCATGGTTCGTTCACAAAATCCGATTATCAGAGTCAGCTTTAACGATGGCTTCCGGCTTTAAGATTCCCGCCTTGTCCGCTCCTATTCTTGATCGGCGCAGTCGGACAATTATATTCTCAATTCCTGGGGTCCCGCTCAGGGCCGGCCCGGTCTCGACCGGCGCGCGGGTGCCGACACTAACATAGTGACGCGCCAATGCTTTTCAAAAACCTGCGCGACGAAATCGAGGCGACGCTGGCGCGGGACCCTGCGGCCCGCTCGCGGCTTGAAGTTGTCCTGTGCTATCCGGGGTTTCAGGCGCTGCTGTTCCATCGCATGGGGCATTGGCTCTGGCAGCGCCGGTGGCATCTGGCCGGGCGGTTCGTCTCGCATCTCGGCCGCATCCTGACCGCGATCGACATTCATCCCGGCGCCACGATCGGGCATCGCCTCTTCATCGACCACGGCATCGGCGTCGTGGTCGGCGAGACCGCCGAGATCGGCGACGACTGCACGATCTACCAGGGGGTGACGCTCGGCGGCACCCGGCCGACGGCCGACCAGGCCGGCCATAAGCGGCATCCGACGATCGGAAACAATGTGATCATCAGCTCCAATGCCCAGGTACTCGGCCCGTTCAAGGTCGGCGACGGCGCGACGGTCGGCGCCGCTGCGGTGGTGCTGAAGGAGGTCCCGCCCGGTGCGACGATGGTCGGCAATCCGGCGCGCCAGATCACCCGGCGCGCGCCGGGCGAGGAGCGGCCGGCCTTCACCCCTTATGGCGTCAGCGGCGAGGATATTCCCGACCCGGTCGCCCGGGCGCTGGCCGGGCTACTCGACGAGATCGCGGTGCTGCGCGCCCGCATCGCCGAACTGGAAAGCCGCGGCGCGGAACGGGAGCCGGCGGCGAACCCCGCGGCCTCGGCCGACCAGCCGGCGCTGAGGGCGGCGTCATGAGGCTCGGCACCCGTGCCCGCTATGCGGTGATGGCGATGGTCGACCTCGCCTGCCAATGCAACGGCCGCCCGATCTCGCTCGCCGACATCGCCGAGCGCCAGGAAATCTCGCTGTGCTATCTCGAACAGATCTTCGCAAGGTTGCGGCGCAGCGGCCTGGTGACCAGCGTGCGCGGCCCGGGCGGCGGCTATCGGCTGGCCCGCGACCGCGACGACATCCGGATCGGCGACATCATCGTGGCGGTGGACGAACCGATCCAGGCCGTTCGCTGTACGCCCGGAGCCTCGATCGGCTGCCGCGGCGACCGCAGCCGCTGTCTGACCCACGATTTGTGGGAAGAGCTCAGCAACCAGATTCATCTGTATCTCAGCTCGGTCTCGCTCGCCGATGTCTGCGAGAAGCGGGTGCTCGGCACCAGCGGCCTCGCCCAGCGCGAGGCCTACCGCACCGCGGTGGCGGCGAAATAGGCCATGATCCGGCCCGAGACCTATCTCGACTGGAATGCGACGGCGCCGCTTCGGCCCGAAGCGGCGGAGGCGATCGCGGCGGCGCTGGCCGAATGCGGCAACCCGTCTTCGGTGCATCGCTGGGGCCGCGCCGCACGGCAGCGCGTCGAGCGCGCCCGCGAGGCGGTTGCGGCGCTGGCCGGCGCGGCGCCCGAAAACCTCGTCTTCAGCAGCGGCGGCACCGAGGCCAACCATCTCGCGCTGCTCGGCGCCGGGCGCGACCGGGTCTTCGTCTCGGCGGTCGAGCACAGTTCGGTGTTGCAGGCGCTGCCGGCGGCGCAGCTCATCCCGGTCGATCGCAACGGCATCGTCGATCTCGGTTGGCTTGACGCCGCGTTGGCCGCCGACCCGACGCCGGCGCTGGTCTCGGTCCAGTACGCCAACAACGAGACCGGTGTCCTGCAGCCGGTCGAGAGGGTCGCCGATATCGCGCATCGGCACGGCGCGCTGTTCCATTGCGACGCGATCCAGGCGGCTGGGAAAATGCCTCTCGACATCGGCAAACTCGGCGCCGATCTGGTCTCGCTGTCGGCGCACAAGTTCGGCGGTCCGACCGGGATTGGGGCGCTGATCGTCGGCGGCGCAACCGAGATCGCGCCGACGATCCGCGGCGGCGGCCAGGAGCGTAGTCGCCGCGCCGGCACCGAAAACCTGCCCGGCATCGCCGGCTTTGCCGCTGCGGCCACAGCCGCTGCGGCCGATCTCGACGCCTATGACCGCGTCGCCCGGCTGCGCGACCGCCTCGAAGGGGCGGCGCTTACCGCAATGCCCGACGCAGTGATCGTCGCGGCCACATCGCCGCGGCTGCCGAACACGACAGCGCTGGCATTGCCCGGCCTGGCGGCGGAAACCCAGATCATCGCGCTCGATCTCGACGGCGTCATGGTCAGCGCCGGCGCCGCCTGCTCGTCCGGCAAGGTCGGGCCGAGTCATGTCCTGGCCGCGATGGGTCTGCCGTCCGACATCGCCCGGTCGACAATCCGCATCAGCCTAGGGTGGAGCACGACCGAGGCCGAGATCGGACATTTTCTCGACGCCTGGACGGCGCTGGCCCGCCGCCGGCGGTCTCGCCCGGAGGCGCGCGCGGCATGAACGATCTTCAGCTTCCCGTCGGCGCCCGCAGCGCCGACCGCGCTAACGCGCTGCCGATCTATCTCGACAACCAGGCTTCGACGCCGCTCGACCCGCGCGTCCTCGAGGCGATGCTGCCCTATTTCACCGAGCATTTCGGCAATCCGCACAGCGAAAGCCATGTCTACGGCCGCAACGCGATGGCGGCCATCGATGCGGCCCGCGCCGACATCGCCCGGCTGCTCCACGCCGATCCGCGCGAGATCGTCTTCACCTCCGGCGCGACCGAGGCCAACAACCTGGCGATCAAGGGCGCGGCGCATTTCGCCCGCGCCCATCCGCCGGCCAGCGGACCCGCCCGCGACCACATCGTCACCCTGACCACCGAGCACAAATGCGTGCTCGAAGGCGTCGCCGCGCTCGAGCGCGAGGGCTTTCCGGTCACCTTCCTGCCGGTCATGGAAAGCGGCCTCGTCGATCTCGCCGTCCTCGCCGCGGCGATCACCGAGAAGACGCTGCTGGTCTCGGTCATGGCGGCGCATAACGAAATCGGCGTGATCCAGCCGCTCGCCGAGATCGGTGCGCTGTGCCGGTCGCGCGGCGTGCTGTTCCACACCGACGCGGCGCAGGCAGCCGGCAAGATCCCGCTCGACGTCGAGGCCATGAAGATCGATCTGATGTCGATCTCCGGCCACAAGATGTACGGGCCTAAGGGGATCGGCGCGCTCTACATCCGCCGCCGGCCGCGGGTGCGCCTGCTGCCGTTGATCGATGGCGGCGGGCAGGAGCGCGGCATGCGATCCGGCACCCTGCCGACGCCGCTCTGCGTCGGCTTCGGCCGTGCCGCCGCACTCGCCGCCGCCGAGATGGCAGACGAGGCGAAGCGCCTCCTCGACCTGCGCGAGCGGCTGCGCAATGGCTTGACCCGCCGCATTCCGGACCTACGGGTCAACGGCGACCTCGACCACCGCCTGCCCGGCAGCCTCAACGTCTCGGTGCCGGGCGTGACCGCCGCACAGCTGATCGAGGCGGTGCCGAGCATCGCGATCTCGACCGGCTCGGCCTGCACCTCGGCGGCGGTCGAGCCGTCCTACGTATTGCGCGCGCTCGGCCTGTCGGACGAGATCGCGAACGCCTCGGTCCGGGTCGGGCTCGGACGTTTCAACTCGGCGCCGGAGGTCGATTTCGCGGTCGATGCCCTGGCGACGGCAGCGGCACGGCTGCGCCGCGATAGGCTGACGCCGGCCGCTAGCGTCCCCACATAAGGGGCGGGTGTTGACGGCGAAGGCGATGGCGGCGATATGAACGTGGTGGGAGAGAAGAGAACGATGGCGCAGAAGCAGGCCTTGCTCGTGACCGATGCGGCGGCAGAGCGCATCCAGGCGCTGCTGGCGAATCGCGGCAAGCCGTCGGTCGGGGTGCGCGTCGGCGTGCGGGCGCGCGGCTGCTCCGGGCTCAGCTACACGATCGAATACGCCGACGAAAAGGGCAAATTCGACGAAATCGTCGAGGACAAGGGCGTCACCGTCCTGGTCGATCCGAAAGCGATCATGTTCATCCTCGGCACCGAGATGGATTACGTCGAGGAAAAGCTGCAATCGGGTTTTGTCTTCCGCAATCCGAACGAAAAAGGCCGCTGCGGCTGCGGCGAGTCGTTCCACGTCTGACGCCGACCTGCTGCATTGCAGCACGGCAGTCCAACATCGTGTTTTGAGTGATCTCGTGAAGCTGTTTCAGATCGAAGAACCCGACGGGTCGCCGGCCGACCCCGACGCGCCCGGCGCCGCCATCGGCATCGACGCCAGCGGAGCCTTGGCCGAAGTGGCGATCTCGGTCGGCGGCAACGCCGCTCTCCTCGCCGACCGCGAGGGGTTCGAATTGTCGCTGCCGGTCCCGCAGCAGCCGAACGGCGATTGGCGCCACCTGTTCGAGGGCACCAAGCTGCGCGCTGAGCGCGCGCTCGCCCGGCCGGTGACGCATGCGGTCGTTGCGCTCGCCGCCGCGCCCGAGCCGGCCTTCGCCGCTGGGCTGGCCGACGCCGCTGGCGCCATCGGGATCACGTTGCTGCGTCTCGTCGCCGCCGCCGAGGTCGCCGGGAGCGACCCGAAGGCCTGCGCCGCCGCGGTGGTCGCCGAGGATCTGGCGCCGCGGCCGGAGTCGTTGTGATGCCGAAGATGGTGTTCGTCGAGCGCGACGGTACGCGCCGCGAGGTCGACGCGCCCCTCGGCCTGTCGGTGCTGGAGATCGCGCACAAATACGACATCGACATCGAGGGCGCCTGCGAGGGCTCGCTCGCCTGCTCGACCTGCCACGTCATCGTCGATCCGGACTGGTACGAGCTCTTGAAGGATGCGACCGAGGACGAGGAGGACATGCTCGACCTCGCCTTCGGCCTGACCCAGACCTCGCGTCTCGGCTGCCAGATCATCATGACCGAGGAGCTGGACGGGCTGACCGTAAGGCTGCCGAAGGCGACCCGCGACCTGCGCCAGGGCTGAGCGATGGCGGCGGACCTGTTCACCGCCCTCGTTGCGATCGCGGGACCGGCCTGGCCGGCCTATACCCGCCATGAGTTCGTCTTGCGGCTCGCCCGCGGCGACCTGCCCGAGGCGGCGTTCCGCCGCTATCTGGTGCAGGATTACCTGTTTCTGCTGCACTTTGCCCGCGCCTGGGGGCTGGCGATCTACAAATCCGATCGGCTCGGCGAAATGCGCCGGGCGCAGCGCCTCGTCGCTGCGACCCTCGACGTCGAGATCGGTCTGCACATCGAATACTGCCGCGGCTGGGGCCTCACCGAGGCGCGAATGGCGGTCGAACCGGAGGCGCTGGAAACGGTCGCCTACACCCGCTTCGTGCTCGACCGCGGTCTCGCCGGCGACCGGCTCGACCTGGAGGTGGCGCTGGCGCCGTGCGTGATCGGCTATGCCGAGATTGCGCGCGACCGCATGGCCGATCCGGCGACCCGCCGCGATGGCAATCCCTACCGCGAATGGCTCGATATGTATGCCGGCGACGAGTACCAGCAGCTCGCCGGCGAAGCGGCCGCGGCCCTCGACGAGCAGTTCGCATGGCGCGGCGGCGAGGGCCGGATCGGGGCGCTGGCGGCGAACTTCACCACCGCCTCCCGCCTCGAAGCCGGTTTCTGGCAGATGGGCCTCGATGCCGCCGGTTGATCTCGATCTCCCGGCCGGCGCCCGTGTCGTCGTGGCGATGTCGGGCGGCGTCGATTCCTCGGTCGCCGCGGCGCTGCTGACGCGCGCCGGCTACGAGGCCATCGGCATCACCCTGCAGCTTTACGATCACGGCGCCGCGACCGGCAAGAAGGGGGCCTGCTGCGCCGGCCAGGACGTGCGCGACGCCGCCCGCGTCGCCGCCGAACTCGGCATCGCGCATTACGTGCTCGATTACGAGGCCCGCTTCCGGGAGGCGGTGATCGAGGATTTCGCCGACAGCTACCGGCGCGGCGAGACGCCGGTGCCGTGCATCCGCTGCAACGAGCGGATCAAGTTTCGCGACCTGCTGGCGACCGCCCGCGATCTCGGCGCCGCCGCGCTCGCCACCGGCCATTACGTGCGCCGCGCCCGTAGCGCTGCCGGGGTCGAGTTGCGCCGCGCCCGCGACCCGGCGCGCGATCAGAGCTATTTCCTCTATCGCACGACGCAGGCCGAACTCGATTTCCTGCGCTTTCCGTTGGGCGATCTGTTGAAGGACGAGACCCGGGCGCTGGCCCGCGACTGGCGCCTGCCGGTTGCCGACAAGCCCGACAGCCAGGACATCTGCTTCGTGCCGAGCGGCTCCTACGCGGCGCTCGTCGAGCGGTTGCGCCCAGAGGCCGGCGAGCCCGGCGATATCGTCGATTCGAAGGGGTGCGTGCTCGGCCGGCACTCCGGCATCGCCCATTTCACGGTAGGCCAGCGCAAGGGCCTCGGTCTCTCCTCGGCGGAGCCGCTCTACGTATTGCGGCTCGATCCCGAGCGGCGCCGCATCGTCGTCGGACCGAAGAGCGCGCTGGCCGAACCCCGCGTGCGTCTGGCGGAGCTGAACTGGCTCGGTCCGGCGCTCGCCGCCGGCGCATCCCTGCCGGTCGCGGCGAAGCTGCGCTCGGCCCAGTCGCCGGTCGCGGCGCTCCTTCGCTACAATGCCGTACCGGGCGAGGCCGACCTCGTGCTCGACGAGCCGGCCGGCGCCGTTGCGCCCGGCCAGGCGGCGGTGTTGTACGATGGCGACCGGGTGCTCGGCGGCGGCTGGATCCGCCGCTCGCCATCAGCCGAGGACGGCGCCGCCGCGGCTTGACCCTCCGAGGCCTATTCCTTATATGCGGGGCCTCCCGCGGCGGGGTAGCTCAGTTGGTTAGAGCAGGGGAATCATAATCCCAAGGTCGGGGGTTCAAATCCCTCTCCCGCTACCATATTTTCCAAATAGTTAGATCAAAAAGTGGGTCAGTAAAGCTGGCCCGTTTTTGTGTCTGGGGCACCAACGGGGTACCGCTATTGCCAGCGTTCGCGACGCCATGCTGCGTCAGCATGTCGCGACAGGCTGATACCGGCAATACTGGAGATAACCGCCCGGCGCTATTGAGACGAGCGCGGCATCATCAAGTTCATGAGCGACGACGAGCGGCGACGGGGGGATGCCCCGCGCGGATATCGTCCGGTGCGGCACGCGCTTATTGTTTTCGCTCTCGGCGAGTGTCGTGACCATCCTGGGGGAGAACCAGGTGGGAGACTTGCCCATTTGCCTCTCTGAAGGACCCGGTGCAAAGCCGCCGTCCCCTTAACCCAACAGCGCGAGCACCAAGAGTTAGATTTCGGAGGCCTCGGCCGCATAAAAAGAGCGCCGCCCAGGAGATCCAGGCGGCGCTCGAAGACTGGCGTGAACACTTTCGTGAACACGCACGGATCACTCCTCCGAGACAGCCTGCAGCAAAAAACGCGCC
>Ga0102924_1004933_pt1 | contig 13148 bp, 4 predicted proteins | sample PaiPotPPM11metaG_FD_80116 | JGI IMG/M metagenome (GOLD analysis project Ga0102924, IMG submission 80116) | Iron sulfur acid spring bacterial and archeal communities from Banff, Canada, to study Microbial Dark Matter (Phase II) - Paint Pots PPM... ... | reverse complement strand
TCGTACGTCAGTCCGTAGGGATACACGTGAAGCCCGTCGGCGTTGCGCGAGCAGGCCTTGAACCACTGGCTCACGGTGGCGTTGTTCCACTGCGCAGGAACGGACGAGCCGCCGTCGATCGCGCCACACAGACGCTTGCCGGCCCACGCGCAATACATGTAGGCGTCGCACCAGTTGACGCCGACGATCGCCTGGCTCGGGGGACCCGAGGGCGGCCAGCCCATCTCGGGAGTGAACGAGTTGTTCGATTCGCACCCGGGCGGTTCGCCGCTCGTGTCGCCGGCCTTGGCCGCGAGGAAGTCCGTGTACTGCGCGACGGTGACCTCCGTCGAATCGATGCAGAAGCCGCCCACGTCTACCATCGCGGGAGGCGCGGCGGCCCCGCAGCCTGCATCCGGAGCGGCGTCCTCCGAGGCGTCCGAACTCGATGCGTCGGCTGGCGCGTCAACCGTTGGAGAGTCGAGCGCGACGTCCGCACCCGGGGCGTCGGCACGGCCGTCCGACGGAGGGCCGACCTCCGTCCCCACCGTGCCGTCGCCGGCGTCGGGGGAGGCCTCGCGCATCGAGTCGCTCCCCGGGCCGTCCATCGTTTGATCGGGCTGGGCGCCGTCTCCCGAGACGACGCCATCGGCGGCCGTCGCGTCCGCCGCCCCGTCCGGCGTGCCGTCGTCGATGCCATCGAAGGAGAGCAGGAACGAACATGCCGCGAGACAGGTAGGGGCGATCGCGAGCGCGAGCGCCGGGGCAACCCTCCTCATCTCGGAAAAGATACTTCACGACTCTCCACGGCGCCCCTGAAGAAGACGGTCAGGGTCGCGCTGCCGCGCGCCTCTTGACGGCGATGCGCTCGAGGAGCTCTTCGCGTGTCACGCCCAGTCGCGCTGCCGTCTTCTGCGCGAGCGACGTCCTGGCGACGCCGGGGACGAAGCGGTACGTCGGACGGTCCGTTCCGTCGAGCTGCACCTGCAGAAACGCCAGGGCGGGCGTCGGCCGCTCCTGGTCGAGACGCGCTGCGAACTGCAGCAGGTGCGTCGTGACGAAGGCGTGTACGCCAAGCTCCGGAAGCAGCGACAGCACCAGGCGGGCGATCTCCTCCCCTTCCGAGGGGTTGGTGCCCGAGCACAGCTCGTCCAAGACGACGAGGCCCCCGGGGTCGAGCTTCTCGAAGAGGCGCCGGATGCGCAATAGTTCCATCCCCAGGTGCCCCTCCGGCTGGTCGGAGCGCGCTTCCTCGAAGAGCGACGCGAACAAACCCGAAGCCCATGGCAGTTGGGCGCTGCGCGCCGGGGTGAAAAGGCCAGCCTGCGCCAGCATCTGGGCGATCGCGATCGCTTGCAGCAACCGCGTCTTTCCTCCGGAGTTCGGGCCGGTGACGATGACGACCGCCGACGGTTCGGCGGACACGTCGCAAGGAACGGGGACGATCCCCGCAGCGAGGAGGAGGGGGTTGAATAGGCCTTCCAGGCGGAGCGCGCCGCCCGGTGGCGCGAACGACGGGAGGCACACCGCCAGCCCCGAGCTGGTCGCACGATCGTAGAGGCCCACGCCCCCCAGGAGGACCTCCGCGTCACCGAGGACCTGGAACAGCAACGCGATCGGGTGCTCGACGCCGGAGAACGTCTCGCTCAGAAGGCGTTCGGCGACTTCGCCGCTCGTCGTCCGGTACCCGCGGAAGAAGAGCGCGAGGCGCGTGACGAACCGCCGGAGCGCCGAGACGTAGAAGGGGTTTCCGCGGTCCTCTCGGACGCCGACTATCTGCATCGCCCGCACTTCTCCGTCGGCGCCGACGCGGACCCGAAGGTCGAGCGACCCCATGTGCTCTTCGTGATCGAGGAACGCGACGAGGCGGCGGTGCTCGTCGCTGGCGACGACGGCCTGGCCGAAGGAGCGCAATCGAGCGAGCGCGCTGCCGCTCCCTTCGAAGGACGCCGCCAGGAGCTCGAACACTTCACGGGCGGCCCGCAGGATCTCCATACGCCGCACGCGCGGCGCGGGCTGCCTCGCGGCGCAGAGCAGGCCTCGCAAGCGCGTGATGCCGAGGACGCAGCGTTCGAGCTCGTCTCGGGCCCGGGGAGAATCCACGAGCTCGCGCAACACGAAGCGCCTCGTCTCCACGTCGTCGGCCGAGCGCGGAGGTTCGCCGACGGCGCGCGCGAGATAGCGCGCGCTGGGCTGGTGCGCCTTGCCTGCGAGGCGTACGGGCAGGCATCGGGTCACCAGCTCCTCCAGGTACACGTCGCGCGCATAGTCCGCGCGGTCCCACGTCGAGGGAGGGAGCGATGCGCTCGCGATCCCGTCGTCGAAGGCCTCCAGGGCGCCCCCGGCGGCGAACGCGAAGACGAGCGCCTGGCGAAGGGAGCGCACGTCGACGCGCTCGGCGGCCTCGGCGCAGAGGAGATCCGGAATGGGCAGGGATGGCGTCACAGGCCAGAGCCTATTTCAATGCACAGACACGCGCGACGGCTCCTGCATTGGGAGCGTGATCCGCTCGTGCGCGTCGGCCTCCGGCAGGAGGGCCAGCGCCAGGACCTCGTCGATCGAGTCGACCGGAACGAGCTCGATCGCGGCGCGCACTTCCCCCGGGAGTCCTTCGAGCTGGGCCTCGCTGCGGCGCGGGAAGATTACCGCCCGCAGGCCGGCGCGATGGGCGGCGAGCACCTTTTCGTAGATCCCACCGACGGGCAGAACGCGACCGCGCAGCGTGATTTCCCCGGTCATCGCGACGTCGCTGCGGACCAGCTGCCCGCTCGCCCGCGACGCAATGGCGACGGCGATCGTGACTCCCGCGCTCGGGCCGTCTTTCGGCACGCCCCCCGCAGGGACGTGCACGTGAATCGCCTTGCGCTCGAGGGCGCGCTCGTGGATGCCGAAACGCACGCCGTTCGCCCGGAGGTACGAGACGGCGGCGTGCGCGCTCTCGCGCATCACCTCGCCCAGCATCCCCGTGAGGATGAGGCGCTCCTCGTGACTCGACAGGATCGTAGCCTCGATGAAGAGTAGATCGCCCCCTACCGGCGTCCACGCCAGACCCGTCGCGACGCCCGGCCTTTCGATTCGCTCGACCGCCTCGTCCACGAAGCGCGCGGGCCCCAGGTAATGCGGGACCAGGTCGGCGGTGACGTGGATCGGGGTGGGAGCTCCCTCCGTCACCGCGCGCGCCGCCTTCCGCGAGACGCGCCCGATCTCGCGCGCCAGCCCGCGGACGCCGGCCTCGCGCGTGTACCCGCGCACGACCCGTGCGATGGCCTCGTCGTCGATCTCGAGCTCCTCGTCGCGCAGCCCGTGTGCGCGGACTGCCCGCTTCAGCAGGTGACGGCGCGCGACGAACAACTTTTCGGCGTCCGTGTACCCTGCGAGCGTCACGACCTCCATGCGATCGAACAGGGGCGCGGGGATCGTGTCCACGCCGTTCGCGGTGCAAACGAAGAGCACGCGGGACAAATCGAAGGGCACGCCCAGGTAGCTGTCGACGAAAGACCGATTGTGGGCGCCGTCGAGGACTTCGAGCAGGGCGGCGGCCGGGCTGCCCTGAAAACCAACCCCGAGCTTGTCGATCTCGTCGAGCATGAAGACCGCGTCCGCCGCGCCGCAGCGCGCGAGCGCCTGAAGGATGCGACCCGGCATCGCGCCGACGTACGTGCGTCGATGCCCGCGGATCTCGGCCTCGTCGTGGACTCCTCCGAGCGCGACGCGCGCGAAGCGGCGGGACAGCGCGCGGGCAATCGATTGGCCCAACGACGTTTTTCCCACGCCCGGAGGGCCCACCAGACACAGAATGGGCTGCTGCTCCCGGTCGTCGCGGCCAGCCCCTGCGTCGTGCTCGGAGATCCCGCGTTCGGCGCGAAGGCGGCGCACCGCGAGATACTCGAGGATGCGGTCCTTCACCTCGGTGAGCCCGTGGTGCTCGGACTCGAGGACCTCGCGCGCGGCGCTCACGTCGATCGCTCCGCTGGTCGTCCGCCCCCACGGGAGCTTGAGGACCCAATCCAGGTACGTGCGGATCATCGCGTGTTCGGGCGAAGCCACCGGCGTCCGCTCCAGCCGCTCGACCTCGACGTCCACTTCCTTGCGGACCTCCTGCGGGAGGGGCAGGCTCTGCACCTGCGATCGCATGTCCGACGTCTCCGGCGCGCGGAGCGAGGCCTCCTGAAGCTCCTCGTCGACGGCCTGCACCGGGCCGGGCACCGTCGCTTCCGGCTCGCTCCGCGGCACCTCGCAGGCGGCTCGGTGTGCGACTCGCCGCATCAGATCACGGACCGCGATGTCGTGCTCGAGCTGCGCGATCATTCGTCGCAGCTTCGCGGCGGCGCTCGGCTCCTCGAGCAGCTGCTGGCGAGCTTCCGTGGTCATGGGTGTCGTGGACGCGAGCAAATAAACGAGCTGTCGAGGGTCTGCCAGGCGCTCGACGGTACGCGCGAGCTCGCCGGAGAGCTCGTTCACCATGCCGACGAACCGCAAGAACAGGTGCCGCGCCGACCGAACGAGCGGCGCGAGCTCGGCGCCCTCCTCGACGAGTTCGGGCAGGCGGCGCACCTGCGCGACGAGGTACGGCTCGGTGCTTGCCCAGCCCACGATCCGCACCCGCTCGGTACCCTCCACGGCTACCCGCAGCACGTCGTCGGGCGCGTGCAGGACGTCGTGAACGAGCGCCCCCGTCCCGGTCGCGTACACGTCCTCGGGGCGCAAAGTGTTCCCAGCGCCTGCACGAATCGCGACGAGCGCGACGCGCCGATCGCCGGCAGCGACGTAGTCGACGAGGGCACGCGCCCGCGACCGTTCCACGGAGACGGGCGCGATCGTCAGGGGAAATACGACGGTCTCCCGCAACGGCAGCACAGGGAGCGCGTCGGGTATGGCGGAGGCCACGCTGCTTGCCGGGGCAAGCAGCGCGCCAGCCGGAAGCCGGTGAAGTTCTCTCGACGAAGCTACGCTTCTACGCGGGCGGGGTGACAGACACGCTCACCGCCGCCGCCACGACCGTCACTTCTTCTTGGTGTGGCACTCGAAGCAGCCGAAGCCCTTGTTGGTCTTCGGGTCGAACGGTTGTTCGCCGACGAGCGCGGCCATTTGCGGCACGACCTGCTGCATCATGAAGTCCATTACCTGGGGCTTCGCGTCGTGGATCTTCTTGAACCCCGCAGGGTTCGCCGGCAGCTTGGGAAGGTCCGGGTTCGGCATCTTGAAAGAGCCGGTCTTGGCGGCCGCGCCGTGACACAGGACGCACTTGGGCTCGGCATACTTCGTCGAGTCGAAGTCGTGGAACAGCCCGCCCATCTTGGGCATGACGGCCGTCTTCATGTAGGCGAGCTTCTGGTCCTTGGACCACTTGTCCCATTCGCCCGGGCCGGGGGGCGGAGGGGCGGCCGGAGCCGCCTCGGCCGAGGGCGCTGCGCTCGGAGCGGCAGCGGCGCTGGCCGCGGCCGAGGGCGCAGCGCTTGCCGCCGGGGCCTCGCTGGCAGCGGGTGCGGCGCTCGCCGAGGCAGCGGGGTTGCTCGGCTGCGTGGCCGCCGGTTGCTCGCCGCCGCAGGCAGCGGTGAACGCGAAGAGAGCGAGAGTGCACACGAGAGCTCGATGGTTCATGGCGAGCCCTTCGATGCCATGGAACCGGCCTGAGTTGCAACGAAACTCGAGCTACCTCGGGGTGATAGCATCCCCGCCGTGGTCGCTACCCCACAACCCGACCTCCCTTTTCGCCGCTTGGGCAGGTACGAGGTGCTCGCCCCAATCGCCGAGGGGGGCATGGCGACCGTGTGGCTCGGGCGTCCGATCGACGGCTCGGCGCGCTTCGCGGCGCTCAAGGTGATTCGCGCCGAACACGCGCGGAACAAGGACTTCATCGCGATGTTCGTCGACGAGGCCCGGATCGCTTCGCGGCTCACGCATCCGAACATCGTTCGCCTTTTTGGCCTCGGGCACGACGGCGCGCGGCATTTCCTCGCGATGGAGGTCCTCCGCGGTTGCACGCTCCTCGGCGCCTGGGAGGCCGCCCGTGCGCGCGGCCTGCGCGTCGCGTACGAGGTCGCGGCCTGGATCGGTGCCCGCATCGCGGACGCGCTCGAACACGCCCACGAGTTGCGCGGCACCGATGGCTCTCCACAACACGTCGTCCATCGGGACGTGAATCCCTCGAACATCTTCCTCGGTCGGGACGGCACGCCGAAGCTCATCGACTTCGGCATCGCAAAGGCGCGGGATCGCATCGCGTCGACGGCCGCCGGCGTCGTCAAGGGCAAGCTGGCGTATCTCTCCCCGGAGCAGACGCACGGCCACCCCGCCGACCGGCGCGCGGACATTTTCGCCCTGAGCGTCAGTCTGTGGGAGCTCACGCTCGATCGGCGCCTCTTTCGCGAGGACAGCGACGTCGCGACGATCCGCCGCGTGCGAGAAGCGCACGTGCCCGACCCAACGACGCTCGCGGTAGATTATCCGCGCGCGCTCGCGGACGCGATCGTCCGCGGCCTCGCGCGCGACCCGCGCGAGCGCTGGCAGACTGCGGCGCAGCTGCGCGACGCCCTCGATGCTTTCGTCGCGCAAAGCGCGCGACGCGTCGACGAAGGATCGGTGCGCTCGATCGTCGCCGAGCTGCTCGAGGGACACGCGCTCGCCGAGTGGGAGCGGCTCGCGGACGAGCGCGAGGACGAGGCCGATCGGATCCGCGCGTGGGACGACGACCGGCAGAAGCTGACGTGGATGCAGGCGTCGGTCGAGACGCTCACGCTGCGGCCGCAGAGCGGCGCGCGCCCACCGGCCGCGGGCGAGGCCGGCCCCGAGACGCGCCTGCAAGCGCTGCGGCGGCTGATCGCAGCGCGCGAGCCGCAGCTGCGAGACTCCGCGGATCGCGTGGCCCTCGCCCGTCTGCACCTGGAATCGGCGATCGTCGAGGAGCTGCTCGGAGATACCGCGACAGCCGCCGCGGAAGCGAAGAAGGCGCTCGACGAGTCGCCGAGCGCCTTCGCGCACTCCGCGCTGCGAAGGCTCGCCCACTCGCGGGGCGCAGCGCGGTCGCTCGCCTTGCACCTGGACGCCGAGATCGAGATGCTTCCGGCGGACGCGCCCCGCGCGGACCTCCTCGCCGAGCGCGCCCGCCTGCTCGAAGCGGCGCAGGCCCCGCGGCCGGACGTGCGAGCGGCCTGGGAGCGCGCGCTGGCGGTCGACGCGAAACACCCGGCGGCCCTGCGAGGCCTGGAAGTAGCGCTCGCCGCCGATCCAGAGGCGCGCGAGGCCCTGAGCGCTCACCTCTTGCGGATGGCCGAGGCCTACGCGGCGGAGCCCCCGCTCGCTGCCTGGCTTCTCGTCGAGCGGGCGCTCCTCCTGGACCAGGCGCTCGGGCAGCCCGATGCGGCAAAGGGCGCGCTGCAACGCGCGCTGGCTCTCGACCCCGGGCTCGGACCGGTACGGACCGCGTGCGTCGCCAGCGCGGTCGTGCGCAGGGACGCCGCGTGGTTGGTCTCGCTGCTCGAGGAGGAGGCTTCGCTCGAGACCGACGAGGCTCGCGCCGCGGTGCTGGAGGTCGAGGCGGGCTGCGTCGCGCGCAGGCGATTGGGCGACGTGGGCCTGGCCATCGCGCTGTTCGAGCGGGCCGTCGCGCGGTCCGCCGCGCCGCCGTCGGCGAAGCGCCGCGCCCTCGACGACCTCGTGGCACTGCACGAGTCTGCGGGACGGATGAGGGAGGCGCTCCGCGTCCGCCGGTTGCGCCTGAGCGCGGTCGACGATCCGCGCGTGAAGGCGCACGAGCTCCGCGCGATCGCTGGCGTTCACGACGCTATGGGCGACGCCGGCTCGGCGATCACCGCTCTCGAGCAGGCCCTCGCGCTCACGCCGGGCGACACGGCGCTCGCGGAGGCGCTCGACCGGATCCTCGATCGCGAGCTCATGGCCAAGGAGCGCTCCGTCCTCTGGAGCCGGCTCGCGGTCGGCGCCGAGGGAGCCGAACGGGCGCGCCGGCTCGTGCGCGCAGCGCGCCTCGCCGAAGCGCACGGCGACCGGGAGCAAGCCGTCCTCCAGCTGCGCGCTGCGCTGGTATCCGACCCGACCTACGAGGAGGCTAGCGACGCGCTGCTCCGGCTGCTGGCGATCGCCCTGCCGCAACCCTCTGGCGACGACGTGCGCGCCCGGATCGCCGTACACTCCCAAGCAGCCGAGCAGACAGGCGATCCCGCGCGTCGAATCGCGCACCTCGAGGCCGTCGCGCTCTTGCAAGAGGAGCTTCTCTCCGACGCCGCTGCGGCGGCAGCGACGTACGAGTCGATCCTGCGTGTCGAGCGTCGCCGACGCAGCGCCGTCGTAGGCCTCGCGCGGACCGCGGCGCGGGCTGGGGACCTGGGCACGTCCGCCCGGGCTCTCCTCGAAGAGGCGGACACGACGACCGGCGTCGAGGCGGATGCGCTCCGCCTCCGGGCCGCGGAAGCCCTGCGCGCAGGCGACCCCGAGCGGGCCCTCTCCCTCGTGCGCGACGTGTTGAGTCGCGACCCTGGTCATGAGGACGCGCGCAGCTTGGAGCAGCGCCTGCACGAGGCGGCAGGGCGCTGGACGCTGGTCGACGCGACCCTCGGCGCGCGGATCGAGCACGCGAAGGACGCGCGTACGCGGGTCGAGCTCCTGCTGGCACGCGCCGAGTTGCAGCGTACTTCGCTGCGTGCGCCGATCGATGCCATCGCGTCCCTTCGAGCCGCGCTCGCGATCGACCCGGGCCACCCGGCGGCGCGCGAAGCCCTGCTCGAGCTCCTCGAGCAGGGCGAGGATCCGCGCGGGCTGCGAGAGAGCGTCGTCGCGCTCGCCGCCCGAGAGTCGACGCCGGAGGCGCGATCGCGCGCGCTCGCCTTCGCCGCCGAGATCGACGAGTTCGTGCTCGTCGACGACGCGGGAGCCGCAGACCTCCTCTCGCGCGCGTTTCAGGAGACGCCGACCGATTCGTGGGTGGAGCACCGACGCGAGCGGATCCAGCTCCGCGTCGCCCCGCCTGACGACGGACCCACGGGCCTCGAACGCGACGCCGAGATCGCCGAGCGCGAGGTGGAGACGCAATCGGCGTCGGCGCGCTGGTTGCGCGCTCTCGAACGCGCCGCCCGCATTTCAGGGGACCTGCCGCGCCTGGCAGACGCTCTCGAACGACAGGCGAGCGCATTCGCCGCCGATTCCCCGCGGATCGGCGCGCTCTGGACGCTGGCTTCGCTCGTGCAGTGGAGGCTGCCGGTCGACGAGGACGGACCGGTGATCGACCGGATCCTGAAACATGCCCCCTCCGACCGCGCCGCCCTCGACGCGGCGGTGCGCGGCGCTTTGGCGGGACTGCGACGCGGAGATCCGGCCGCGCGAACTCGAGCCACGAGTGCGCTCCGCGCGCTGGCCAGTCAGCCGGTTGGGAGCGAAACCGATCGATGGTGCATCAACCTCGCCGCAGGGCTCGCGCTGGAGCGCGACGAGATCGCGCGAGACGACGACGATAAGGCAGCGCTGGCGCACTACCGCGAGGCGCTGCGGATCGATCCGCGAACCGTGATCGGGGCGGTCGGGGCGAGCCGGCTGGCTTCCGCCCTCGACGACGTCGAGGCCACGATTGCGGCGTCGATCGCCCAGGGCGAGATCGCCGCCGAGCCGAGGCAGCGCGCCACGCTGTTGGTCGGCGCTGCAGGCCGCGTGCTCTCGGCGCTCGACCCGCGGATCGGGACGCGCTCCGAGAGGCTGGCGAGGGCAGGCGATCTCCTCGAGAAGGCGCTCGACGCCGACGCGGAAGCCCTCCCTGCGGTGGGTTTGCTCGTCGCCGTTCGGTCGGAGGACGGTCAGCGCGACCGGCTCTTGCGCACCCTCCGAAGCGCCTTCGATCGAGCCCAATCGCGAGTCGCGATCGTCCACATCGGCGGCGAGATCGCGCGCACGGCGTCGCGAGAGCCGACGGAGCGAGGCATCGCGATCGAGTGCCTGCGGCGTGTGCTCTCGGTCGAACGTCGCCACGGGCCGACGCTGCGTGCCCTCGCGGATCTGTATGTCGCGCAATCCGCGTGGGGCGAGGCCGTCGAGGCGCTCGAATGGCTCGCGGCGAGCGACGATCCGCCGACCGCGAGGCTCGCCGCCGAGTTCGAGCTCGCGGAGCTGTACGGCCGCGTGCTCGCGCGACCCGCCGACGTCGAGAGGGTGCTCCGAGCGGCGCTCGAAATCGACCCGGCGTCGGTGATCGCGCTCCGCAGGCTGCTGGCGCATCTCCGGACGGCAGGCGCCCCGCCCGACCAGCTGGGCGCGCTCCTCGCGAGAATCGGTGACGCAGAGACCGAGCCGGAGGCCAAGGCGACGGCACTGACCGAGCTGGCGCAAGTCCGGCAAGCGACCGGAGATGCGATGGGCGCCGAGCAGGCGCTCGTCGAGGCGCTGGCGCAGGCGCCGACGACCGCACGCCTCGCGAGGGTCTTCGACCTCCACGCGGAAGGCACCAGCCAGGCGCACCTCCTGTCCGCTGCGGTCGCGCGCTCGGAGGCGCTCGATCGGCCTCACCCGCTGGCGTTGGCGGCGCTCGGTCGCCTCGAGGTCGAGACGCTGGGCCGCTGGGCGGACGGCGTAGCGCATCTGCGCGCGGCGGCGGCCCTCGCACCCACCATGCACGACGCGCGCGCCGCGCTTGCCCTTGGTCTGCTCCGGATGGGAGTCGCCGCCGAAGCCGTCGGGCTGCTTCTGCCCATGGTCACCGCCGAACCGCGCACGCTGCTCGCGCTGGACGACCCCGCCCGCGCTCTGGCGACGCTCGAGGGGGCGCTGGCCGCGGAGGCTCGCCACGAGGAAGCGATCGTCGCCCGCGAGCTGCGCGCGCTCTGCGGCGGACTCGACGACGGCTCGCTCGCCGCCCTGCGCGCAAGGCGCATCCAGTTCGACGCGGAGTCTTCGCCCGCCGCGGTGCTGGGAGCCCAAGTGCTGCGCACGAGCGTCGTGCCGCGCGAAGCCGATTCGTTGCTCCTCGACCTGGCGGCGGCGCTCGCCGGCGCGGAGGCGAAGCTCTCCGAGCTCCGGCCCGTGTCCGACGATCGACACGGCCCCGCCCGCGATCGACCCGACCTGCAGCGCGTAACGGTCCGCGGACGCGTTGCGCCCGCCAGCGGCCACCCGGTGCTCGCGTTGCTGCAGCGACTGACGGCGCAATTCGGAACCGGTCGCCCCGAGATCGCCATCGGCGAGCGCGGCGCCGTCCCCAGGCTCGTCGTCGTGCAGGATGCGGTGTGGATCGCCGTCCCCGCCACGATGCTCGACCTTGCCGAGCCGGACTTGAGCGCGATGCTGGTGCCGCTGTTCGTGCGGCTGACGCTCGCGGTGCCGTGGCTGGAGGACCACCGGGGCCTCGATGCGCACGCTCTCCTTTGCGGCGCGGCCCGCCTCGTGGTGCCCGGCTACGCATCCGAGGGAGCCGACCCCGAACAGTCCGCGCGCGTCGACGAGATGGCGCGTCGCGTCGGCAAGGCTCTGGGGCGACGGCAGAAGAAGGCGCTCGCCGAGCTCGCCCCTGCGCTGCGCGCGACGCGCGCGCCGACGCCGAAGGACGTCGCGGCCTGGGAGGACGCTGTGCGCCGCACCGAGCTGCGCGCGGCGTTCGTGGCGACGGGCGACTTGCTCTCGACGATCGGTGCCGCACGCGCGGCGGACGAACGGCTCGCGCAGGCGACCGCCCAGTTTTCGCCGTCCGCTCTCGGAGCGACTCTCCTGCAGCCTCAGGCAGGCGACGTCGTGAGGTTCGCGCTCGCTCCCGCGACGACCGCGCTGCGCTGGCGAGCCGGGAGCCTGTGGACCCGGAAGCACTGAGCGCGAGCTAAGCTGCGCGCCCGAGGGGGGCGCGCTCGAGCCAGCCGGCGAGGTCGTCGAGTGCCCGGCGCGCCATCGCCTCGTAGCGGTAGCGCTTCTTGAGGCGGCGATCGGCGACCGGCGGCAGCCAGGCCCACGTCACGTTCGACGGCTGGTAGTCCCGAGCGTCCCGCCCGAGGTGGGTGAGCACGCCGCCCAAGGCCGTCGTCGGAGGCGGAGGGACGATCTCGCGATCGAGCATCGCCTGCGCGAGCATCACCGCGCACACGAAGCCGCAAGCGCAGCTCTCGACGTATCCTTCGACCCCGGTGATCTGCCCCGCGAGGAAGACGCCCGGCCGCGAGCGCAGCTGCATCCGCGCATCGAGGACGCGCGGGGCGTCGACGAACGTGTTGCGGTGCACGCTTCCGTACCGGAGGATCTCGGCCTGCTCGAGGCCGGGGATGGTCCGAAACACGCGCCCTTGCTCGGGCCACGTCATGCGAGTCTGAAAGCCGACGAGGTTGTACGCGGAAGCCGCGCCGTCCTCGGGCCTCAGCTGCACGACCGCGAACGGCCGCTGCCCGGTCCTCGGGTCGACCAGGCCCACCGGCTTCATCGGTCCGAACGCAAGCGTCATCTCTCCGCGGGCGGCCATCACCTCGATGGGGAGACAACCCTCGAAGTAACGTACCTCCTCGAACGCTCGAGGGGCGACCTTCTCGGCCGCGACCACGCGGCCGACGAACGCGCGATACGTCGCCTCGTCGAACGGGCAGTTCACGTAGGCCTCGTCGTCGCCGTCTTCGGTGCCCTTGCCGTAACGCGATTGCTTGAAGACGCGGTCCCAGTCGATCGAGTCTGCGGAGACGATCGGGGCGATCGCGTCGTAGTACGCGAGGTGCGTGCGGCCGATGGCGCCGGCGAGGTCCGACGCAAGGGCGTCGCCGGTGAGCGGCCCCGTCGCGACGACCACGGGCGACTGGGGCGTCGCCGGAGGAATCGCCTCGACGACGCGCGATTCGAACGCGATGCGCGGGTGGCCGCGCAAGCGCGTCTCGATGGCGGCGGAGAACGCGGCGCGATCGACCGCGAGAGCGCCCCCCGCAGGCACTCGCGTTGCGTCGGCGCAGGCCAGGACGAGCGAACCGGCGCGGCGCAGCTCCTCCTTGAGGAGTCCGACCGCATTGCCGAGCGACGCTCCCCGCAACGAGTTCGAGCAGACGAGCTCGCAAAGCGCGTCGGTCGTCTGCGCCGGCGTACGCGCGACCGGCTTCTGCTCGACCAGGCGCACGCCGATCCCTCGCTGAGCGAGTTGCCATGCGGCTTCGCACCCGGCGAGGCCGGCGCCGACGACGGTGACCGATGACATCGATCGCGGTGTAGCATGC
>Ga0102924_1004932_pt1 | contig 13151 bp, 8 predicted proteins | sample PaiPotPPM11metaG_FD_80116 | JGI IMG/M metagenome (GOLD analysis project Ga0102924, IMG submission 80116) | Iron sulfur acid spring bacterial and archeal communities from Banff, Canada, to study Microbial Dark Matter (Phase II) - Paint Pots PPM... ... | reverse complement strand
GCACCTGGACGTTCAATCCAGGGCCGGGTGTGAGCTTTGTGTGGGAATGACGCGAAGCTGCCGCTGAGAGCAGCGTGTTCTTTGGGGACGACTCATGAGGGTGGGTCGTTCCCGGCCGTGCTATCTGCTAGCACAAGCATTTGCGGCTATCTGACTGAAGTAGTGAGTTAGCCGAAATGTAATTTCTGGCACGGAGGTATCCTATTCGTTTATGCTCTCCCGCTTCTGACTAACATCAAAAATTTGAATATAATAGTCAACAGTATGAGTATAGTACGAATAGATAGCTGTTTCGGTTTTCGTAGGTGCCGTTTTTGTAGGGCCGAGGTGTCGTAGATATGAATATTGTTGGAAGCGTCCAGGCACATTATTCGTTGATGCTCGATAAAGAGCAGAAGAAATTTATTAGTACCATTGTTCGTTGCAAGAGAACCTTACATGGTTTACTGAATCCTCTTCTTGTGTATCTTTCCGAACGAGTAAGTTATCAGTTTGTGTTACGTTTTTCCCCTATCAGTGTAGCTTATCTCATTGAAGACAAGGATACGGTTGAATCACTGGCGACGAGGATCATCTTTCCACGCTGCATGTATGGAGGAAGAGAGCAGATATGTCTGAAAATGTGGCGGCCATGCATTAATGGAGTCTATGACACTCTCAATAAATGTGACCGCATCCGTTATTTAACTGAGGGAATAGATTTTAATGCTCGTCTGGCTCAAAACGTGTACCTGGGAATAGCGCCAGTAAATGTAGGGAAGAAGGCGATATGGGTTGGCAGGTTGATCAAGGAACCCAAGGAGACCATGCTGGATTCAGAGAGAGAGTATGCTCTCGTCATGAAACGCCTTGATGAAACGTGGCGGCTTGATCATCAACTGGCTCAAGGACTGAGCGAGCGGAAAGGAATGGAGTTTCTTGCGCGGGAGATTGCAAGTATTCATAACTCGCTCGATCCATCACCAGCCGATAGGGGCGATACTGGCTCGATTACTGCAAAGGTTCTGTTGAATATAGCGCTTTTCGATCAGGCGTTAAGCGCGTTAATACCTGATCCTGCTGGTCTACCAGCTATTGATACTGAAGAATATAGACCTGTTGAGCATAGTATGAGGCGGGCTGTCGCTGCTTTACCAGAATACTTTGAATTTCGACATAGAAAGGGACATATCAGGCGCTGCCACGGGGATCTGAAGGCAACCAATCTGTGGGTTCTGCCACCGACAAAACACGCCAGCCAGCAGTTACTCGCCCTTGATTGCGTCGATTTCAACCCTACGTTTTGCCACATTGATACCCTGAGTGATGTGGCGATGCTGCTGATCGATATTGAAACTCGGCTGAAAGGGTTTGGAGAGCAGAGCCAGCAAAAGTTTCTCATGGAGAATTGTGTGGAGCAGTTTCTCAAAGCCTATCTTGAGGCAATGAAAGAAAAGAGGAATGACAAAATTGTAAAGGCGCTGCTTGAGTTTTATATGACAGAGAAAGCAGTTGTTTGCGCTTACATGAATATTCTTTACGATGGTCTGCCTACAGCTGGTATCGGGTATCTGAAAACGGCATTGAGGCACGCTCAACAGTTGGAGAAATACGTCAATGAGATAGAGAAAGTGGCTGTGTCATCTACCTATCACAGGCCAAATGCTAGCAAATCATTCAAGCCGAAACCACTCAGGATGGTTCAGCGAGTATAACCCGCCATAATGATTCTCGACGATCTCCATTTTGTAACGATCTTTCAGTTTCTTACGCAAGTGAAACATACGTTGGGTAAACGCCGTTTTGTCCACTGGTTGTTCTTTCCATGCTGCCTGTATGAGCTGGCTATCTGTACAACGCTCAGGATGCTGGAGCAGCGTTTTGAAGAGTAAATATTCCAACTCGGAGAGAGGCAATCGCTCTTTCTGGTTGTTATGGAGAATAGTGAGCCAGTATCCGTGTCCACCCAGGTATGATGGAGCCGGAGAACTGTCATGTACCTGGGCTTGTTGTATCAGATAGTGGCGTAGTAGTTCGCCGGGGAAGGAGATATTCTGATGAAGATCATAGGGATCATAGCGCACGATGCCTTCGCTGGAGAGGATATAGCGCAACTCTCGCCCCCAACTATTCCAGTGTTCTAGCTTAATTTCTCTGTCCGCTTGCGCTTGAACGAATAGCTGGATGCATTCCTGAAATTCTCGATCTGTTTTTGATCGTGTTTGCGGATCGTTCTGTATTGCTTCTTGCAAACGATTCCAGGTGGTGGCGAAAAAGGTTCCCTTGCTCTCGTTGATCCAATCAATAAGCTGCTGCTTCTCAATCTCGTCAAGTTCTGCCCATGTGCCAGACTGTTTCATGTACTCTTGTTTAAGGTGGAAAGCATAAAAGCATAACTGCTGCAAAAGATAAGGATGTGTGCCAGCTTGTTGCTGAAGCCAGCGCTGTTCTGCCTCGGAAAAGATGCTGATGATCCCGGCCTGAGCAAAGGCATCGGCCAATGGTTTGCCAAAATTGGCCGACTCTTGCGCTAATAAACTCGCTGTATCTTGCCGGGTAAACGTCTGGAGAGTCATGGTGGTGAAGCGTGCAAGATCCGCTGATATGTGAGTAAACTGATCAGCGACTTTGGAGCGCGGGAGATTATTGATGGCGAGGATGAAACCCAGGACACGAAACTCATCGAGCAGGTCCACGATCGTGCGGATTGCCTGAGCGTGATCGAGTAAAGCCAGCCCATACTCCTGCCACGTTTGAGCTTTACTTGGTTGCACAAACGAAGGCAGGTTGTATCGTCCCAGGCGATCAAGGGCATCGAGCATCAAGAAATAATGCGCGTCAGGCTCTTCCTTGCTCACTTCGCGCAGGAGATCAACCAGTGTTCGCAAACTCATCATACCAGGTGGGGGTTCCTCTTTCTTATAAACCTTGTAGAGGGCGCTGGCACAACGGTTGATAAACGCTTGCAGCAGGTCGTCCTTATTTTCGATACCCTCCAGGTGAGCGAGATCGATCTGGACAAAATGTGTGTTATCCAATGCTTCTCGAGGGGAGTTTTTCGCTAATTCGTCGCGCCAGGACCACCCGATACGAGGCGAGAGTTCAAGATAAGAGATCAGCATCGATTTGCCGATATTAGGCGCTCCCGCCAGCACAATCGCGCTTTGTTTGCCATTGACGATACGCGCGATGTCGGTGCTTCTCCCCGACATATGGCCGATGATGGCTCCCTTTCTGTCCGCAACGTCAAAGGGATTGTTCAGTTCAGATATGATGAATTGAAAGGAACGTTCGCCTTGCATGTGATACTCCTCTCTCGACCGATGCCGCTCTTAGCGCCGATGTTTGTGCGTAAAGAACCAGCGATTGTGGATCAGCCATTTGCGTATCAACTCGATCTTGAACGAGTAGTACGTGTTCGGATGCCGACCCACTTCGTCCAGAATGAGACCGGCGCGCAAGCGGTCCAGGTGACGTTGCACAATGGACGGAGAAAGATGGAGACGACTTGCTAGCTGCTTCAGTTGCATTTTGGTTTCTCTGGTGCGCGCAGTAAAATCGACAATCGTTTCGAGTATGGCTGCCTCAACGGGTTCTTGCAGTTCGCTGCGCAGGAAGTCGAAGTTTTGTGGCGCGCTGGCGAGAATTAACTGCTCACTCACACTGCGCAGGTCCTTGTCAGTGACGATTTGCTGATCGGTGACGATGTTCAGGCAATTGATCAACTCTTGCCCGATCAGGGACATATAGTACGGATTGCCGCCGCTCAATTTCACAGCAAGCGCGGTGGCGCCGGCAGAGACGTGAATATTCTGTTCGCGTAGCGGCTCGACGAGTAATTGACGCGCGCTTGTTGCGTCAAGGAACCTGAGCGGCAGGGTTTCCGCGAAGCTGAATGAATTCGCAAATTCATGCGACGTCAGTTGCTTATGAGAAGCGGTGGGTAAAACAAAAACAAGGCTGAGCTGCGGAAGTGCATCCATCAGTTCTCTCCAGTAGGAGAAGAAACGGCCCTCCAGAATATGATGCTGGTACGATTCGATTGCCCCGCCAAATTCGTCGAGAACCAGGATAAGGCGACTCCCTGTGATCCCTTCAATACAACTTTTCAGGAATTTACGAAAACGATCTTCCACATCGCTGCCGGAGAAATCTTCCCATACAGGCGGTTGTTGATGTAATTGCTTGTGATATTGCTCGCTGACTACTGCTGTGAGTTTTTTGAGAATCGTTTCCTCGTTCTGCATCATAGAGTTTTGCATAGAAAAGTGAACGCCCCAGGATGGTGGCCGCACCTGGCGCTCAAGGAAATTGGTACAAATCGAGGTTTTCCCTGAGCGCCGCGGCCCATAGAGAATAAGCGCCCGCCCTCTCGCTTGATCGCACAATTCCCGGCGCATCCGTTCTGTTTCAGTTGAGCGGCCAAAGAACATGGGCGCTGTGGCCGGGCGAGAGATATCGAAAGGATTCTCCAGCCTGAAGCTGCGCGGTTCCAGCACTATTGGTTCATCCAGAAACTCTGACAGTTCTGGAGGCGGACTTGCTTTTTTTTGTCGGCGGATATGTTGCAGTCGATCATGCACCTGTGTCGAGGTGGCGGCAGCATCAATGTCAATGGCGATCGTATTGTCAATTTTGCGCAACGCCTGCAATATCTCCAGAACCTCGGCATCCGAATGCGCTCCTATAGTGAAGCGCATGTGCGCTCTCCCCTGGCTGGTAATAGGTTCGGCGTTCAAGGAAAGTAAATCGCAGTCATAGCGTCGTAACTGCCTGGTCAGATCGAATAGCAGTCCCTTGCGATCTTGTACGGTGATGTAGAAACCTACCTGAAACATCGGCGGTTGCAACTGCCAGGTCATTGGTAGTAGCACAGAGGGCGTCCCGCTCAACAGGCTAGGACAGCTTTCTGTGTGAACCATCAGAGTGTTGTCGCGCTTGCGCACACGCCCCATGATTTTTGTGTCCTGCGCTTGATCAGGTCGGCAGAGAGAGCAAAAATGCTGCTGGGGGAAGCGCCTTTTCTCCCCCGTCAACTCCGTATCCACCACAGGAATGCGCCTGGCATGGTCGGGAGATGATGGGACATACTCATTGCGCTCCGCGAGTTGTTGCATAATTTGCTGCGCTGCCCATTGAGGCGTAAATACCCGTCTGGCTCCTGATTGAAGCCTTTCGATATAGGAGTGGACTGTACCCAGTGAATGCAGCTGAACCAACATACTCAATTGTTCTTCCAGAGCCTCTGGTGGGATGATGTAATGGTATCTTTCCAGTTCTAACCGCAGAAGCTTATATCCTGTGCGATCGCGTAACGATTTTCTAACCTGCTTTCGCACAGCCGAAATAGTCGTATGACTTGGCAGGAGCCACATCTCCTGCGCCTGAATTTCGGTGGATGTGACGATTTCGACGATATCATCGGCATCGAGGATACGATATAATGGCGATTTCCGATTGTTCACGATAGCATAAACCGTGTGCGCGCCTATCGACTGATCCAGTGTATAGGCAAAATCGAGCGCGGTTGCTCCCTTTGGCAGAGCTAAAGGCGTGCGCGTTTTGCTATGATAAACCACAATCGGCGTTTTGTTATCTCCAGGCTGACGCTGCGCCGTAATATTGCCATACAGCGTTGCGAAGACCTTGCCGCTTTCACTTTGCCATAGTGACTCTAATGAGGGCAAAGCAGCAGTTTTTTTGTTTATCGGCTCTGTATAGATGCGATAATAGTCAGGAAAAAGTCCTCCATACCAGGTAATCGCTTGCATGGTACGAGTCGCGATCTGCATTTCACAAGCATACGAATCGGTGCTGGGGTGGCGTCCATCTCGCGTAAAAAGGTCTCGTGGGTTGATGACCAGGTGTAAATAGATGTGGCTGTATCCATTCCTCTTGGGCGTTGCAATGCGATCAGCTACCTTTTCAATAAGTCCTAGCTGGCTCAATATGCCAAGCGCCGTATAGCATTCGGCGACGGTAGGAACAATCACCTCGAACGTGACCAGGTCAAAGCCGCTCAACTGCTTTTTTTCTGGCGTTTGCACGATATTCGCGTCCTGGCTGCGGCGTTTCAATCCAACCACACCACAGGGTATGTATGTCACCGCAATTTGCTCACTGCAAGCCGCCGTGCGATACGCGTTGATCAGCCATTCCTGTGTGTCTTCCAACATCATCTTATCACGTTGCAGAATACGTTCATACTCGTCCTTCATCTCAGCAAATTTTAGCGGATTACGTAGTCGCTCTGTGGTATCCTCTATTGCCCGCTTAAAATGCCACATGCCCAGTCTCTTAGTAAGACTGATCAACGTTAGTTCCACGCGTTCGATCTCTGAACGCAGTGTTCTGTGCAACGGCTTATTGTTGCTCACAGCCAGCAATGTCCGAAACGTTTCATAATATATTGCCACGGCGATCAACAATGCGCCCAGGTCATCGAAAGGTGGCGTGAGCAATGGTGGCAGGATGTCGTCTCTGATGTAGCCGAGATAAGTGGTCGTATAGAGCATATGCCTGATCACGGCCTCTGTGCCTGGGAGATCATGTCTTTGTATCTCTTCTCGATCGTATTCCCACAGATAGCCGGCCATGACAACGTCCCAGGGCAAGCCCCAGGAGCGCAGTAAAGCGCCGACGCGCTGGCCGTCGTATTTGATCTCCATGATATAAGGCCGGGGTTTGCCCTTTGCCTGCCGGGCCAGTGCGTCAGATAGCTCTACCCAGGGTTCGGGAAGTAGTGTAGGGGCAGGTTCCCACAGGGTGAGGTCAGCAGGAAAAGACGATTGCTCTGCAACGTCCATAATTGTTACCTCACTTCGCGAAAATCGCAGAAACTTTTCATATTCTCTACGCACGGACGTATATATTCTATAGTATACAATCTCTGTCAAGAGAGCGACCTGACGGCTTTCCGTAAGTGATTCGAATGGGAAGCTGACTACAATCATTATTGCGTCATTTTCTGTAATGTATAGACGTTTGCACTGCACGATTTTCACCTACTCTTGTCTCAAGATGAAAGTGCGGTCTCGCTGGAGGGAATCGCTGGAGAATCCCATCAAATACGATGAAAGGTCTTGTAAATTTATTCGTAATAATTTATACTATATCGTAGTGATTATTGTAATAAAACTACGAGGAGGCCGAGCTATGAAAGATAGTGGTATTCGTGGCCCGTCATCGTTTGACAGCGACGCTGCTGCCGACGAATCGTTCGACGCGCTGTTCTCCGTCATTGCGTCTGTCGTCCATTGTGAATGCTCCACGATTGTTATCGGCCCCGTTGATGAGGATGATATTGTGCAGGAAGTCTCGATTAAGGTCTGGAGATACTGGCTAATTCATCCTATCACTCACCCCAGGGCATTTATTCGTCTGGTGGCCTCTCGCGTCTTGATTGATTGCCGGCGTAAGCTAAAACCGCGCTTGTATCAGTCGTTCCCGGTGGACGAGTCCGGCGAAACGTGCGAGGATACGTTCGGCTGGCTGGAAACGCTTCCAGAGGATGATCCCGAATGGCGCGCGCTCAACGAGGAGGGGGCGACCGAGACCACCGGGCGAGTGGCCGATGCTATTGCCGCGCTGAGTGGCTGCCAGCAGGATGCCGCAGTTTGTACGCTAAAAACCCGCGTAGACGAGTGGAGTCAGATGACGATGGCCCTCGAGGCGAGGGGCATCAATGCCGATCTTGAGTGGCCCGCCGATCCGGAGGACAAACGTCGGCTACAAGCATCTTTCTCACCGGCCAGGCGTAACATTGCCCGGCAGATGGGTGAAGACCTGTCGCTCTATAAACGTTTTTGATCTTGAAAGAAGGTGATGATCCGCGCACTGCCTGTAACACTCACATAACTCGTACATAGTGTTGTATAGCCTATCGTTCCTCGCGTATACACCTGTTTGTGTTGACAATGTCGTCAACGTCTCCCAGAGAGGGGTGTTTCTATGCAACCTAAAATTGGCTCAGCGCGGCAAGGTGGCTGCCGGAGCAGTTGTCTTCCTTGCTTCATTGCTATGGCATTCCTGGCCCTTGGCCTGTTTTCGTGCAGCATGTCTCCCGTGACCGCAACTGGTCTGCCATCTCCAACCGCGGCGATGTCTCGTAAGCGGACTTCGCAGCCCGTGCCATCGCCTGTTACCCCAACTCCCACCATAACAATCCTGAGCGATAAGCAGACCACGCTCAACATGGCACAACGTTATGTCAGGCTGATTATGGAAGTGCGCTATCGCGACGCCTACAACCTGCTCAGCGCGGAAGAACAAAACGAAGTTCCCTATAGCGTGTTCATTACGAACGATAACTACGTCCTGGCGCCTGGCTGTTGGAAAGTAGATGAATACATTATAGCGCAGGTCAATGCATTGATCTGGGATGTTGGCGTTATCCTGATCCAGTTCTCTTGCTCGACCTCTGTAACGTTGGTTTGTTATGATTGGCATTTGCGCTTCTACCTGCTGTATCAACTGCCTGAGATTGTGTCGATTGGCCTCTATCCCACAGGCTCCGGCCCCGCTTGTTCGCGGCCCTATGCACACAGGTAGGAGCATAGGCTAGACCATCGGCATATGTTCGACCTGGGGGTGTGATGGCTCGTCGCGCTGTGAGCGACGGGCCATCATGCGTTTCATGGCGATGCCGATGCGCCGGATGCCCTCCTCGATGTCGTTGGCTTCGGGCGCGGCGAAACTGAGGCGCAATGCCTGCTGGCCGCCGCCGTCGATGTGAAATGGCTCGCCGATGACGAAGGTGACGCGCTCGGCTGCCGCTTCGCGCAGCAGCGCGCGGGCGCGCAGGTCGCCCGGCAAGCGACACCACAGGTGAAAGCCGCCGCTCGGATGATTGACGCGCACCGTCTCCGGCCAGTACTCCTCGATGGCGCGCAGCATGATGTCGCGCTTCTGCTGATATTGCTGGCGCACGAGGGCTTGATGATCGTCTAACAGGTTGAGCCGCAAAATTTCTGAGACGGCCCACTGCCCAATCGAGTTGGTGTTGAGATCGAAGATCTGTTTGTGGAGGGCGAGACGTTCGACCATCGGCTCCGGGGCGGCCAGCCAGGCGACGCGCAGGCCGGGTGCCAGTATTTTGGAGCAGGTGCTGAGGTAGATGACATGGCCGCTCGTGTCGATGGCTTTGAGCGGCTGCGGCGGCTGCCCGCCGAAATACATTTCGCCGTAAGGATCATCTTCCAGAATGGGCGTCTGGTAGCGCCGGGCCAGCAGCAGCAGGCGGCGGCGGCGTTCAGGCGACATGACCGAACCGGTCGGATTCTGGAAGGTGGGCTGAACGTAGATCAGGCGGGGGCGATGGCGCGCCAGGATCGTTTCCAGCAAATCGACACGCATACCATCGCTGTCGGTTGGCACGCCGAGGACGCGCGCGCCCAGCGAACGAAATGCCTGGATCGCGCCCAGGTAGGTCGGCACTTCGACCACGACCTCTTCGCCGGGACGCAGCAGGAAGCGACCGACGAGGCCCACGCCCTGCGTCGAGCCGGAGAGGATCAGGATATGGCGGGCATCGACGGCCACGCCGCGCTGGCGCATGCGCTCGGCGATGCCGCGGCGCAGACTTAACAACCCCTCGACGGGCGAATAGCCCAGGGCCGCCATGTGATCCCGCACCAGACTTTCAGAGAAGAGCGTGCTGAGCATCTGGGCGGGCAGCAAGCTGGGAGCAGGCGCGCCGGTAGAAAGGGAAATGACATCGCGCCGCTCGCCTATCGAGGCCAGTTCGGACAGCAGGTGCGCGTCAGGGCCGAGCATTTCTGCGCCAGTTGGTACGCCGAACAGCCAGGATGGCTCGTGCGCGGCGTCAAAAGACTCCTCGGGGTAGCTGAATGGATTGCGCCGTACCAGCGTGCCGCGTCCCACATGGCCTTCGATCAAGCCCTCGCTCGCCAATTCATTGTAGGCGTTCATGATCGTCGTGCGGTTCACGCCTAACTCAGCCGCCAGCGAACGTTCCGTTGGCAGGCGCGTCCCCTCGGCCAATGCTCCTGAAAGGATGGCCTCGCGCAATTTCTGGCAAATTTGCTGATAGAGCGGCACGCTGCTTTCCCTGTCAAGCTGGAGCAGTGACTGTGTCGAAGCGGTAAAAAGCGGCAATGGTTGATGCTGTGCCGGGTAATGTCGCATATGTCTCCTCCTGATTGGCTCATACCAATAGCAGTATACCTCCTCAATGGCGGCAGCAAAAGAGCCAATTGGCTCTTACATGAGGGAGCCAATCAGCAGTTTCAGGGTGGTGAAAAGTTGTGTTTCGTTTCCCCGCGTCCTCGGCGCGGGGAAACGAAACACAACTTTTGAATACTCCTGTCAGAAGTCACGCTTGCCTTGACGTTTCTTGATCGATGTGATAGACTTATGTAGTGTAGTAGGAAACTGCAAAATATTCGGGTTTTGCCAGCGCATTTTGCAGGAAGACAGCGTAGTCTACCAATAAACAAAGCAGACTCCACGTATTTAGGAGGGATCAATGCCGGCCACAGTTAGTTATGCGAACATTTTGCACGCGGTAGGTCAGATACTCGATCAGACTGGCGTGAAAAGCATCGCAATTCAGGAGGAAGAGGACGGCCTTTTCGTAGAAGGGTTTAATGCTGACGGTCAACTTCAAGTTCAGATGCGTCTGGATATTGCCAGTCTGTATGACCTCATCAGTCATGCGGAGCATGAGGTGGAGGCCAGCCGTCTTGCAGCCGATAATGGCACGCTTCGTCGTTTTCTGGCGGATCGAGAACTTGTGGGCGCGTCTCGCTAATCTATCAGGCGTACATGAGCAAAGAATTAGAGAACCGGGGTTTCTCTCCCCGGTTCTTCTGCCATAAGGGAGAGAGCATCTATCCTGACGGCAAGGTCTCATTACTCAGGGTGGCATAGCCAGCGCAAGCCGTAACTGCGCATACTCTCGATGATGCTGCCGAGAGCGCATCCCTTCGCTTCGCCCTTTTTTAACAGAATATACCATAGTAGTTTCGTAAAGTAAAGCGTAGACCTACTCGACGTATGCAGTCAAATATGTTATGCTTCCGGTTATAGGATACACAGCGCCGTGATCCATGTACCTGAACAATCATGATAATCTCGGTCTGCGCGGTTCCTCTATACGAGAGGAGAAGAATGTGCCTGAAGATATCGCTTTATTCATCGACTTTGAAAACATCCGTTACAGTATGTTAAACATTCAACGGCGAGAGCCTGATCCGCAAGAGCTAATTGCGGTTGCTCGCCGCTATGGGACGGTGATGGTCGCGCGCGCCTACGCTGATTGGTCGCGTCAGCCGGAGCCGTTCAAGGGCAGCCTGACGGCGGCGATGATCGACCGCGTTGATTGCCCGGCCAAGCAGCGTGATCGTATTCGCATGAGTACTCACTATGCGTCTTCCAGCCAGACGCCGACAGGCTCGTTGCCCGCTCCGAGCTATGTCGCCGAGCAAAACACTGGCAGTTTCCCGGCCAGCGCCTATGGACGTTCCTGGAATGCCCCGTCGAGCGGCAATTCTGGGCCGTTGCCCGCCATTCAGCCTTCGCAAGGAGAAAATGGTTGGTCTTCCTATCAGGAAACCCCGGAGTCCGCTGAACCCGACGAGCAATACGTCCCTCCGGCTGAATTGCCCACCGAGCCTCCATACGAGCCACCGGATTATGACCAGCAGCCTGTCCGCCCCAACTATTACCAATACCCATATGGACAGACTCCCAGCGGCCCCCTCGGCCAGAGCCAGAACTCTACTGGTCCGCTCAGCCAGCACACCGGCAATACCAGCCAGTTGCCTGCTGTCAGCGCCAATGGGCAGAACACGATTGTGCAAAGTACGATTGTGCAGAGTACCGTTGATCTTAACATGCTTATGGATATCATCGAGACCGTTTTTGACCGTCCTACCATCTCTACCTTTGTCCTGATGACTGGCGACAAAGACTTTACTCGTATCTGCGCTCGTTTGAAACTGCGTTTGAACAAAACCGTGATCGTTGTTGGTATCCCAGGAACCGTCAGCCGAGATTTAGTCAGCAGCGCGAACCAGTTTGTTCCCCTTGTTCCCGGCGGTGGGCCGCCCGTTACCATTCCCAATTCGCCAATTGGAGGCGGCTATATCCCCTCGGGCAATACCGGATCGTTACCGGCCGTCTCGTTTGGTTCGCCGACCACGGCGTATCCTCCTGGGACGCCGCCTATTGAGGTTCTCGATCCGCAGTTTCTGCAGTTTCTTGACTATATCGACCGTAACTGGTCATGGCGCACGGTAATCGGCGTCTCGAACTTTATTGGCGATCCCCTGAATCCCAAAAACCGCTTCCGCGGGCGTCTGACCCGCGAGTCGGCGCGCGAACTTTTGAATGCCTGCATTCAGCAGAACATCTTGATTGTGCAAACCGATGCCAGCGGCGCTGAGGACTTGCGACTCAATCGCGGCCATTCCGGCGTTGACGATGTACTCAAGCAGATTGTACGCTGAACCGCGAAACACTGACGATTGATCGGGCATCTGTAGGATGCCCGATTTTTTTCTACGCTGATCGTGTAAACCCCGTAGGGGCGTGGGCTTGCCCCGCCCGTTGCTGGATAGTTCACGCGGGCATGGGCTTGCCCCGCCCGTTGCTGGATAGTTCACGCGGGCGGGGCAAGCCCACGCCCCTACGGGGTTCGTAATTGTGTCAAAGTTCGTAATTTTGCCAAAGGAGGCAGCAATCTCTATGGAAGAAGCAAGAGTGGCATTTTTGCGCCGCCTGATCGCCAGCCCCAGCCCATCGGGTTTTGAGCAGCCCGTGCAGGCGGTGATTCGCGCTGAGATGCAGCAATATAGCGGAGATATACGCACCGATGTCCATGGCAATGTCGTCGCCAGCCTGAACGCCGGAGGCAGCCCGCGCGTGATGCTGACCGCGCACTGCGACGAGCTTGGTCTGATGGCGCGCTACATCGACGAGGACGGTTTTATTTATTTCGCGACCATCGGCGGGTTTGATCCCTCGACGCTGCCCGGCGCGCGCGTGCAGATTCACACTCCTGACGGCCCGATACTCGGCGTCATCGGGCGCAAGCCCGCTCACTTGCTGAGTGGCGATGAACGCGGCAAAGCGCCGAAGCTCTCGGAACTGTGGATTGATATTGGCGCGGAGAACAAAGAGGAGGCGCGGAAACTTGTACCTATTGGCAG
>Ga0102924_1004931_pt1 | contig 13151 bp, 14 predicted proteins | sample PaiPotPPM11metaG_FD_80116 | JGI IMG/M metagenome (GOLD analysis project Ga0102924, IMG submission 80116) | Iron sulfur acid spring bacterial and archeal communities from Banff, Canada, to study Microbial Dark Matter (Phase II) - Paint Pots PPM... ... | reverse complement strand
AGCCAGGAGCGCCGATACGTCCGAGTTCGGGACGTCCGGCCCCGGGTAGGCCAGTACCAGGCCAGCCGATTTTCCAGCGCCCGCGACCGGCCGCTGCAGCTCCCGGAACCCGTCCGCCTATGCGTCCAGGCGAACGGCGACCGATGCATCCGACGCGGCAAGGTTCATCCGGCCCACGCCCGATTGGAGTCGGCCCAGGCCTTCCGCCACCAGGACCAACGCGCCCAGGCAGCCGTCCGGGCGGCCCTGCACGCAGGCCCGGGCAGCGCTACGTTCCTCGCGGTGTGAAGGAAGGCCCAATGAAGGGCTTCGTTCCGCCGCCGCGGCTATCGCTTTCGAATGAGCCGCTGCCGATCACGCGCAACATCACCATCACGGAAGGAATCAGCGTTAAAGATCTAGCTGAGAAGCTGGAGATTCGCGCAAAAGATCTGATCGCTAGACTGCTGGCGAAAGGCGTATTCGCGACCATCAATCAAAATCTCGATACCGAGCTAGCCAGCGAGATGGCCCGCTTCTTCGGAGCCGAGACGAACGTCATCAGCTTTGAAGAGCAGGCCGCGAAGGATGCTGCTGAAACCACTACCACCGAGGAAGGCGCCGCTAGCGAAGGCGTTCCACGGCCACCAGTGGTCACGATCATGGGCCACGTGGACCACGGCAAGACCACGCTGCTCGATTCGATCCGTTCAACCAGCGTCGCCGAAGGCGAGGCCGGCGGAATCACGCAGCACATTGGTGCGTACAAAGTATCCATGCAGGACAAAGACTCGCCTGCGTACGGGCGGGAGATCGTGTTCCTCGATACTCCCGGTCACGAGGCCTTTACTCGCATGCGTTCGCGCGGAGCAAAAGCAACCGACATCGTTGTCCTTGTAGTGGCTGCAGATGACGGCGTAATGCCGCAGACCATTGAAGCTATTGATCACGCGCATGCCGCTGAAGTGCCGATCATTGTTGCGGTCAATAAAATCGACAAGCCCGGCGCGCTGCCAGACCGGGTGAAGAAACAGCTCGCCGACCGCGGGCTGATGCCAGAAGACTGGGGTGGCACGACTGTTTTTGTCGATGTGTCAGCGAAGCAGAAAACCAATTTGAACCTGTTGCTCGAAATGATCTGCCTGGTGGCGGACTTGCAAGAACTCAAGGCGAATCCGGACCGTCCGGCGACTGGCGTCGTGTTAGAAGCCAAACTCGATCGCGGACGCGGCCCGGTTGCCACCGTGCTGGCGCAGAACGGCACCTTGCGCACGGGAGACAATTTCGTGGTCGGAAATGTATATGGCAAAGTTCGCGCCATGTTCGATGACCGCGGTCAGCAGCTCACCGCGGCGCCTCCATCTACGCCGGTCGAAATTCTCGGCATGGAAGGTTTGCCGCAAGCTGGCGATCAGTTCGTAGTTGTGGCCGATCGCGACAAGGCCCGCGGCATCTCCGATTATCGCGAGCAAAAATCTCGTGAAGCCACGCTGGCCAAGACTTCCCGGGTTTCTCTCGAAGGCCTGGCCGAACAGGTAAAGAGTGCCGGCACAAAAGAGCTGAACATTATTCTTAAGGGCGATGTTCACGGCTCAATCGAAGTATTAGGTGACTTACTCGCCAAGATGTCCAACGATAAAGTTCGTCTGAAGGTGTTGCGATCAGGCGTCGGTGCCATCACCGAAAGCGATGTGCTGCTGGCGTCAGCTTCGAACGCGATCATTATCGGATTCAATGTTCGTCCTGAGCGCAAGGCGCAGGAATTGGCCGAACAGGAAGAAGTCGACATTCGCCTGCACTCGATCATTTACGAACTGCAGGACGAGATCAAACGCGCTATGAGCGGCCTGCTAGAGCCGACGATCAAGGAGACTTATCAGGGCCGCGCCCAGGTGCTCGAAACATTCCGCATTCCGAAGGTTGGAACGGTTGCGGGTTGCCGAGTTACCGACGGGCTGATCAAGCGGGACTCCGAAGTGCGCTTGCTGCGCGACAACGTGGTCGCGTTCAAAGGGAAAGTCAGCTCGCTGCGGCGCTTCAAAGACGACGCCAGCCAGGTCACGAACGGCATGGAGTGCGGCATCTCCATCGCCAACTACGGCGACATCAAAGTTGGAGACGTGATCGAAGCGTTCGTGACTGAAAAAGTCGCGGCGGAAGTGATGGCGTAAAAAACTTCGTTGGTCGTTCGCCTTTGGTCGTTGGCCAAGACCCTTACGCAGCGTGGTTTTGCCAACGACGAATGACCAACGACCGACGACCAACGACTGCATGGTTGCCCTCCTCACCGTCGAACTTCACATCGAGCACGCCCAATCCCTCAAAGACAAACGACAAGTCGTGCGTAGCTTGAAAGATCGGCTGCGTGCGCATTTCAACGTGGCGACCGCCGAGCTGGATGCATCCGGCCTATGGAACCGCGCGACCATCGGCGTGGTCAGCGTCTCCAATTCTCGCGATTATCTCGATGGACTAATGAAGAACGTCGAGCGCCAGGCGATGCGCATTGCGAATAACGCAGGGGCCGAGGTGGCGGATTCGTTCGTGGAGTTTCTGTAGTGTCCCTGATTTTAGTTGCAGTGTCACTACGGAGGGAATTGCTGTTCGGTGGTACAGTGTCGGTGTGAAGAGAAGTGTTCGAGCTTCGATTTTAGGGGCGGTGTTGAGCTTTCTTTTTTACGTTGCTCCCGCGGGGAGGTTTCGCAAGCTCCTGACGCTAGTTGCATGGGGGTTCAGTCCTTCACTCATTGGACGGGCACGCAGGCCTTCCCATATACAGCATCCCCGAAGCGAATGCAGGCAATTCATAGAGGATATAAGCGACTGGAGCTCGGAATGACCTTCCAGCCAGTCCGCGAACTGATGCCGGAGGCGGATTGGTCTATCAGAACCGACCAGGGATGTGTCTGGAAATACGCGACGAAACTGCAGGCTAGTAACTCCTTGGAGGGCAAAGCCATGTCAGTGGGATTCGGCGATAACAGCTTGGTTCGCGAAATTGGGTCGGGCGGCAACCTGTGGGAAACCGTCAGGCATTAACTCTCCGGACCGCGGCAATTGGCATTCTCAGCCGTCTTCCGTCTTCTCTCCGAAATCAGCCAATCTTCTGAGCCCGCAAAATCCCGATCTCCTGCATCACTTGTTTGACAACCCGTTAACATCAATTTCCGATATGCTCATCGGTTTCATTTCGACAACAAAAAGATTTTGGAGGCACGGCCGTCCCCGCCCGGTGCAACTACTACTCCTTCCACAACCACCGATAATCAAAAGTGTTCTTTACCAGTCCCGCCCGCACCGGATTGCCCAGAATGTACTCTATTTCCCAGCACATTTTCGACTTCGCGCATTGCCCGATCAAACGAGGACGCCCGCGCCTCCAAACCCCTTGTGCCGCAGAATTTCGATACCCCGCATCATCCGTTTGACAAGCCGTTAACATCGATTTCTGATATGCTCATCGGTTTTATTTAGAGGTGAGGCGTGGAGAGGCGCGGACAGAAATATCATCGGGAGCGCCTGGGCGAGGCCCTGCGGGAAGAGATTGAAACCATTGTCGAAGGCGAGCTGGCTGATCCGCGAATTGGACTTGCAACCGTGACTGCGGTGGAACTCGCTCATGACGGGCGTTCCGCAAGAGTGCTGGTGCTGGTGCACGGCAGCGAAGAAGAATGCCACCAAAGCATGGAGGGATTGATGGCGGCGTCCGCTTTTATACGCCACGAAGTCGCCGACCGGCTGCATTTGCGGCGTGCTCCCGAATTGCTTTTCATCCTCGACCGCACGGATACATTCAACGCCCGAGTCGACCAGTTATTGAAGCGAACGAAGAAAAAGTAAGCGGTGGTGCTCATGCTAGACCAAGTCCTAACCGAGATCGCACGACGTGAACGGTTCGTGCTCACATCGCACGACCGTGCCGACGGTGACGCCGTGGGATCGAGTTTGGCTTGCCAGGAAATTCTTCATCGCATGGGGAAACGGGCGGAAGTAGTTTTGCGCCATGGAGTGCCTCGCGTGTACCAGCATCTGCCGTTTGCAGCAACCGTCATCCAGTCGGAGCGAGTGAATGGAAACTACGACGCCGCGATTCTTCTGGAATGCGACAGCGTTCAACGTACCCGGCTGCACGGCCTCGAGAACCAGTTTCTGATCAACATTGACCATCACAAGAGCGGCCGTCCGTTTGCGCAGGTGAACTGGATCGATCCGAAAGCCGTAGCCACAGCCGAAATGGTTTATCGCCTGGCGCGGGAGGCAGGAGTAAAACTTTCTCCGGAGATCGCGACCTGCCTTTATACGGCAGTGCTTACCGACACCGGCGCTTTCATGTTCGAAGGCACAAGCGAGCACACGTTTGAACTGGCGCGGGAGCTGGTGCTGGCCGGGGCTGACCCCGCACGCAGCGCGCGGCATATTTATTTCGGACATTCAACAGCGAAGATGCGGCTTCTCGGCGCCGCGCTCTCGGCTCTGCAACGCGAAGGCCCGCTAGCTTGGATTTGGGTAACCCAGGAGCAGATGGAGCGCGTAGGCGCGAAAGAGGAAGACTGCGAAGGCTTGGTGAATTACGCTCTGGCCATCGGCGACGTGGAGGTCGCGGCATTCTTCCGCGAACTGCCCGATGGACGCTTCCGGGTGAGCCTGCGCAGCAAAGGACAACTTGACGTTTCGAAGATTGCCGAGGAATTCGGCGGTGGCGGCCATATTTGCGCCAGCGGCGCTGCGGTCGATGGGCCGTTGCATGCAGCGGTGGAGAGTATTCTCGGCAGAATCAGAGCCACGCAAAATTTCCTGTAAGATTTCCCTCTGTGAACCTCTGTGCCTTCTGTGGTTGCCGCTTTTCTTTTAACCACAGAGAACACAGAGTTACACAGAGCAAGCCCCACACAGATTGAACAATCGTTTCCGAATTCCGGGCTGGATTTTTCTTCTCGCATTCTGCGGTTATTTCTTCTTGTGGCGACTTGGGTCGTTCGGACTGATTGGCGCCGACGAGCCTCGGTACGCCCAAGTCGCACGCGAAATGCTGGCGCGGCACGACTGGGTGACGCCGACTCTGGGCGGAACTCCTTGGCTGGAAAAGCCTCCGCTCTACTACTGGCAAGCGATGGTTGCGTATCGCTTATTCGGGGTGAGCGATTGGGCGGCGCGGCTGCCTTCGGTCTTCGACGCATTCCTGCTGGTGCTCGCGGTTTATTGGGTTTTGCGCCGCTTCCGGTCCGGCCTCGAGCTTGATGGAGCGCTGATTGTGGCGACGACCGCGGGCATTGTCGCTTTCGCGCGCGCCGCTTCGATGGATATGCCGTTGACCTCCAGTTTCAGCATCTCCATGCTGGCGTGGTATGCGTGGTTCGAGAGCGGCAACAAGAAATATCTCGCTGCCTTTTACGGTTTCCTCGCGCTCGCGACGCTGGCCAAAGGACCGGTTGCGCCATTCCTGGCGATTGCAGTAGTCGTAATTTTCGCAGCCCTGCAGAGGAGCACGAAGATTGCGTTAAAGACTCTATGGATTCCAGGAATATTGCTCGGATGCGCAATCACTCTGCCCTGGTACGTGCTGGTGCAGCTGAGGAATCCGCAGTTCTTTCACGAATTCATCGTCGAGCATAATCTGGCGCGCTTCGGGACCAATCTCTACCATCACCCCGAGCCGTTCTGGTATTACATCCCGGTCACGTTGCTGGGTTGGGTGCCATATTCCATTCTGGCGATAGCCGCGCTGGTTGCGGCAGTGCGGCAATTGCGAAATCCTGTCGGCGACACACTGCGATCGTTCTTGTTGATCTGGGTCGGCGTGATCGTGATCTTTTTTTCTATTTCGCAATCCAAGCTGCCAGGCTACGTTTTGCCGGCGATTCCAGCGGGTGCCATTCTGGCGTCACAATTTCTCCACGCAAAATCTTTCGGGGAGAGGATCCGATCGTGGTTGCGGATGATGTTCGCTGCCTCGCATGCAGCCTTGTTAGGGGCGCTGGTCTTCGCGGCGTTGGTCATTCAATATTTGGTGCTCCAACACCGCGTTCCGTGGAATGCTGCCACAATTCCGCTCACAGTTGCGATCATTATGGCCGCGGTCATTTTCGTCTTCCTCATGAAATCTAACTTCCGAACACCGCGGATTGCGACACTGGCCCCCGCGATCGTGGCGCTCGCAGTGGCATTGCGATTCGGCGCCCAACCTCTAGATGAAGCACTTTCTACGCGCCCGGTGGCGAATGAGCTACAGAATTTCGACCCGCATCATCTTCCGGTTGCGGTGTTTCTGGTTCCGCGAGAGACGGAATATGGGCTGGCGTTTTACCGTGACCAGGTAGTTTCCCGCTATGAGTTAGGTCATATCCCAGAAGGCGAGCACTTGGTGGTCGCCGCACAAGGCTTCCAGAAAAGCATCGCCAAAGAGACCGGCAGAAAAGTTATATACCTTGGAAATTTCGCGCCGCAGAAGCTGGAATATTTCTACGTCGCGGCGCGTTGACCTGTGCCGTCCCGTGGGACTCGGGATTCCCAGACATCCTTGACCCGGCATTTCCATGCCGGGCTATCGCATTCCGCCGCGTTGCGGGTGGTGGCGGGCAGCATGGCGGGGGTATGTCCAGGCCGACTTGGCTGAAGCGCAACGCGACGCAAGGATGCAGAGCCAGCGTGAACCGTCCGTCAACCGGCAACAAGTGTTCGGTCCGTCACGCAAACAAATCGCGCCACTGTCCCAACGCAGTGCCGAAGGCACGGTATGCGGCAGCCCGGCACGGAAGTGCCGGGTGGGCGTGATAGTCCCGCAGGGACGGCACCACCACTAACACAAATGTGAGTGGGTTGAAATCAATCCTTCCAGCCATCTTTTAGTTGCCGCTCATTGTTCCCTGGGTTTGATACTGCCCGTTCCCTGCTACTACACTCAGGGGTTGCCGCGCGCAGCTTCGCCCGGACCTTACCCGTGAGCGTTCTCGCAGGAGTACGAGTGGAGATTCTCGACCTAAGACATTTTTCTTCGGCCGATCTGCGTCCTTTGCTGGACGATGAAATACAGGTCTGGGCGGACCTGCTTTGCTGGGACTACACCGGGTCGGCGGAAATGATTCTTCGCTACATGGATGCCAAGTTTCTGCCCGGCTATGCTGCCGTCTCGCGCGGCAAAGTCTTCGGCTACTCGTTTTTCGTCTACGAAAACAACAAAGGCGTCATTGGCGACATGTTCGTACGCGAAGGCGAAAACGGGATGAATCGCGGCGAGGTCGAGCGCCGTCTGCTCACTCATGTGATCGAGACGCTGCAACAGTCTCCTGGGGTTCACCGCATTGAGGCACAACTGCTCGCGCACGACGCTGGATCTGCGTCGAAGCCGTTTGAGGACGAAGGATTCAGCCGCCACGCCCGCCTGTTCATGACCTTGCCTTTGGGAAGCACACCAAACGGTAACGACAAGCTGTCTGCACAATTCGAAATTCGCCGCTGGACAGAGCACGATTACCAGGCCTCGGCGGGCGTAATCACGGCCGCCTACCGCAGTCACGTGGATTCCGAAATCAATGATCAGTACCGCACACTCAGCGGCTCGCTGCGGTTTCTGAACAACATTGTGCGCTTTCCTGGTTGTGGCACATTTGATCCGGAGTCGTCCTTCGTCGCGGTGGATAGAGAATCGCGCTCACTGGCCGGCATCATTCTTTGCTCGCGCGTGCGCCACGACGTTGGGCACGTGACCCAGGTATGTGTGTTGCCGGAGTATCGAGCTTACGGCCTGGGCAGGTTGCTGATGGCGGCCACGATCCGCAACTTGAAACAGAGAAAATTCTCAACGCTTTCACTGACCGTGACCGAGGCCAACAAACGCGCGGTTGAGCTATATCACCATTTGGGATTTGAGACGAAGCGAGTGTTTGACGCGTTTGTGTGGGAGGGGTAGGAAAGCTATTCTCTTGCCGTCGGAGTCGAGATGAAGTTCTGGGTCGCGCTTCTTTCGTGCGTAGTGCTCTCCGCCGTGGCTGATGGTCAGACGCCGCCTCAGAAGCCATCAAAGACTTGCACGATCCAGGGTCAGATGGTTCAACAACTTGGCGGGGCTCCTAACGAAAGCCAATGTCCGGATGTTTAACATTGGAGCCCATGCAGAGTCGGAGGGTGTTGCTCATTCAACGGATACCGATGCTGAAGGGCGTTTCAAACTCGAGGACGTCAAGCCGGGAACCTATCGAGTGCACTACGATCGTGCTGGTTTCGTCGACGCTGAAAAGCACAATCACGGCGATGGGATGCTGGTTCTTGTCGAACCAGGTCAGGAAACCAAAGATTTGCTTTTCCATATGATGCCCGCAGCGGTCATAACAGGAAAGATCTTAGACAGCGACGGCGACCCCATACCCGACGTCGGAGTTGTAGCGATGCCGTATCCTCAAAACCCGCAAGCTATCGGGGGTTTGGCCGGGGGCAACACGAATGATCTGGGGGAGTTTCGCATAGCTGGATTGCTTCCGAAACCATACCTGCTAATGGCGCAGCCAGTCTCACAGCTTGCCAGAGCGGTTCAATCAGCAAAGGCTCTCGCCGGAGCCGCACCAGTTTATTCGACCACCTACTACCTGGCACGACCGAAGAGGCTCAAGCGATTCCTCTAGTGCTCCATGCCGGTGACGAGGTCCAGGCCAACATCACACTGACTTTAATCCGTCCGTCTTCCATTCGGGGGGAAGTCTTGAGTCTTCCTGCGTTGGCGAACGACGCCAGTATCCTTTTACGCCCGCTGGACGACAACTTCATGGCAGCCATCGAGCCTTGGCCCATCGACAAGAATGGCCGCTTCGAGATTCGGGAAATGCTTCCCGGTTCGTATGCAGTCCTTCTAACTTTTAGCGATGGAGAAGGCTCTCACACAGTCCGAGGCGATCAAATCATTCAAGTCGGCAGTGTAGATATCGACGGATTGCGAATTGTTCCGCTACCGAATGGACACATTCACGGTCAATTTCGCATGGGCAATGGGAAGAGAATTGACTGGTCTCAAGTCGTAGTGAACCTCTATTCGAACCAGCGCAGGCCAGAGGGATCAATGACGTCCTCTGGAGACGGCTTCAATTCGATCTATTGGGACGAACGGGCCCCGCGTACCGAAGTTAAACCCGACGGATCGTTTGAAATCAAGGACGTGCCTGCCGACACCTACCGCCTCCAATTCACAGCGACTGGCGACGCTCTGGCCGATTACTTTGTGGAATCGGTGAATCTGGCAGGCAGGGATGTTAGCGATTCAGGCTTCGCCACCACAGGAATGAGCCAAATGTTGGATATCGTGGTTAGTGCGAGGGGCGCCGGCATTGAAGGCGCAGTTACGGATCAGAAGAACCAACCTGCTGCCTATATCAAGGTAATCTCTATTCCGGATGCAAAGCGGCGTGAGCGTCAAGACCTGTATCAGGAAGCTACAACCGACCGCCAGGGCCACTTCAGCTTGCGTGGATTGGCTCCGGGCGAATACCAGGTTATGGCACTGGACGAGGACATTGACGAGGAGATTACCGATTCCGCCTTCGTGCAAGCACATGAATCACTAGGACAAGCAATCAAAGTTGACGAAGGGGAACGTAAGACCATCATGCTGCGGCTCTCAGCTTCGAGCGAATGACTCGCTCACTAGTGCCTTAACGCCCACATGATCCAGCCCGCCACGATTAGTCCGCCCATGAACATGGCGAAGCAGTAGAGGCCATAACGGACCTGGTCGCGAGAGTTGTCGCGCACCGTGATTCCGAAAACCACGGACGCAAAGATTGAAAACAGCAGGGCTGCGTTGAAGTGAGAGAGCACCATTAAGGTTTTTTACCAATCGCGATGTGGTAGGCATCAGCCACGCTGATGAAGTTCAGCAGGCCGGCAACAATAATGAACTTGGTCCCGTAATCGGCAGTGGTGTGCGGCACCACTGTATGACCGAGATCCATAGCGCGGCTCACGATGTACATTCCGCCGGCGCCGAGGTCGCCGATGAAGCCGAGGATATCGAGAATGTCGCCGCCGTTGGGGCGATAGACGCGGCCATCCATCAGCAGGCCGAGAACAAACATAAGGACGATGGAAGTCATTAAGAGCAGGCCCCGTATCCAGCGCTTCTGGATCAGATGGCCGGCGCCGGGAATGAGCCAGCCTACAGCTGGCGCGACCACTGCCATGGTGCTCGGCGAAGCCGCGGGCGGGTTCTTTGCTGAAACAGGATCTCTTCTAGCCGGGGTAGTTGCCATATCTAGTTGAAGGCGGACCAGGATGCTGCCGCAAAAAAATTAAATAAGTACGAGCTCATTTTGCATTCTACCAGTTACCTCAGCGCCATTGCTGCGCACCAGCATGTTGATCTCGCTGCGCACCCCGAATTCAGGAAAATAAACTCCTGGTTCGATAGAAAAACAACTATTCGGTAGGATGCGGCGCTCGTCGTGCACTTCGAGGTCGTCCATATTGGCGCCGTTGGCGTGGACCTCGGTACCGATCGAGTGCCCGGTACGATGCACAAAATAACTGCCGAGACCGGCCTTCTTGATGAAGCTGCGGACGGTCTGGTCCACCTGGTATCCGGCAATGGTTTTTCCAGCGGCAATGGATTCTTGCACGAATTTCGCGCCCGCATCACGAGCATCGCGCACCGCTTGAAACACTTCCTGCATGCGATCGGATGGCGCCTTGCCGACGAACCCTGTCCAGGTAATGTCGTAGTAGACCGCGTCGGGCACGTCCTTTTTGGCCCAAATGTCGAGCAGCACAAAATCGCCTTCGCGGATCGGGGCGGCGTTCGCGCTGGTTGGTTCGTAATGTGGATCACCGCTGTGCTTATTTACGGCAACTACCGGCCCATCCGAGGTCACCAGATTTTCGGGGCGGAATGCTTCGACAATCCATTGCTGTATTTCAAATTCGTTGGTTCCACGCTTGCGGGCACGACGGCCGATTTCCTGAAAAGCCGCGGCGGTAATTTTATCCAGGGAATCGCGGGCGGCGAAATGGGTTTTAATCTGCTCTTCCGTCAGCGTGGCTTCGAAGAGGGCGACCAGATCGCCCGAGCTAACGATGTTCTTGCCTAGACCGCGTACCCACTCCAGGGTTCCGCCATCCACAAGCGAAATTGTGAAGATGCTGTTATTGGGCGAGTATTGCATGGCGATGTCCCGATGACCTGCCAGCAAGTGCTTGAGTCCATCGAACAACTCCTGCCAGGCGGCATAAGAGCGTTTCGTGCCCGGTAAAGAGTCGAGATGTCCGGCTTCAATTTTATGAACAAGCTTTTGAGGGTCCCCCTCGGCGGGAATCAGGTAAAACCAGCGGCGGGTGACCATCAGCTTCTCCGGCAGGCCAAGCACCCGGTAGGCAATGGGATCGCGATGATGGTGGTCGTAGAAGAGCCAGGCATCGAGGTTGCGCTCACGCAGGGCAGATTGGATCAAAGCGAGATTCATATAGGGCGCAGACATTGTAAATACTGGGAGAGATTTTGACCTAGTGGGTTGGTAGCGGGTCTCCAGGCGACCGAAAAACCCTGGACGATGCACACTGCAACGAAATTGTTGCATTTTTTGATTCCTCCGGGGTAAGATGAAGCTGGACGCGACCTTCAGCGCCCTTTGTGCAAGCTGCCCTTACTTCCTGGGTCCAACTAACGAGTTGTCTCAAAAAACGAGCTGTCTCAGAAAAGAGAGGCTGGACGGTTGCCTCTCGCCAGCATGGAGAGACCTCTTATGTCCTGGTACGCGTATTGCCTCACTGAGCATCGCAATCACACAAACGGAACTCGCACCCGGCGCCCATTCATCCTGGAAGGCATTCAGGGAGTGAACGGCGCCACTGTCCTCAGCTATCCGAGCGGAGAATTCTCGGTAATCGTCAGCGAGTTTGACCGAAGCGCGGGCAATTTGGACGATAAGCACGTGCTTGAGCACGCTCGCGTGGTAAGCGTGTGTTTTCGCCAGGGAACGGTGCTGCCTTTCCGCTTTGGCACCATATTTGATAGCGATGAGTCTTTGCGGCAGGCCGTCCGGAACAACCGGCGCGCATTTGGCGAGAGTGTTGCCCGCCTGAAGGGCAAAGCCGAGATGCATGTGAAGCTTCTGGTGCGTAAAGGGACGCTCAAGCCGTTTAATGATGTTCAGATACCTGACACCGTCGGCGGCGAGTACCTGATCAAATTGCGCGAAAAGGCCGTGGCTGACCGTGAGCGACAGACCAAAGCCAAAGCGCTTTCAGTGCAAGTGCACCGGCTGTTCAGCCCGCTTGAGGAAGAAGTCAGTTGCAAGCGGGTCAATACCGACGGAATGCTCATCGATATCGCCCACCTGATTGATTCCAAATCCGTCGAGAAATACCAGAACCGTTACACCAACGCCGCCAAGCAATTCAAGGATTGCGAGATCTCGGTCAGTGGACCGTGGCCGCCTTATCATTTCTTGCCGGGTAAGCTTCGGACCGTGGCGTAGGTACGCTTGCGGCGGACAATTTTTTCCAACCTTAGTTCGGCACCCGTGTCTCAGCTCCGAGCTCTGCCGTAAATCATCCCTGAGCCGAGAGCGGAAACCACCAGCGCAGCAACAATCGCTGCGACAATTCCAAGAAAAAGAACGTTACGCGCGTGGGCCATTGCGATCCCCACATCTGCGAGCGGATAGGCAAATCGAACTGCTCCCCCGGACACCGGAACGGCAACATAGAGCACTGGGGTGCCGAAGGCGCTGCGCTTACGGGTCGCCACTCCAGTCTGTCCACGTAACGCCGTGGCGAATTCCGGACGACGACCTTCATATTCAAGGGTTGCGACGGACACTTCGGAGTCGGCGAGCACCTTCCCGTTTCCATCAATCACTGTGGCGCGGGCGCCGGCGTACTGGCCCTCCTGCGATGCGATGTCGTCGATTTTATGCAGGCGATCGGTATCGACGCGGGCGGCAAACATGCGCGCCTTTTCTGTCAAGCTGCGAGTAATTTCGTCCCGCATGACTCCTTGCCAATAGCGGTTGACGCTGTAACTGAGAGTGATGGCCGCGACCGCGATCATGGCCAGGCATGAAACAAACAGAATGAGAAATGTGCCGAGCCGGCCGCGGCTTCTCAGTGATGCTGCCGCTTCAGTGGCCATTTGCGGTCAGGGCCAGGGAGAGCAATGCCTTCTGTTCGACGTCGTGGGCTTTGGCTGATCCTGT
>Ga0102924_1004926_pt1 | contig 13156 bp, 11 predicted proteins | sample PaiPotPPM11metaG_FD_80116 | JGI IMG/M metagenome (GOLD analysis project Ga0102924, IMG submission 80116) | Iron sulfur acid spring bacterial and archeal communities from Banff, Canada, to study Microbial Dark Matter (Phase II) - Paint Pots PPM... ... | reverse complement strand
GCTCGCCAAGGATTGGGAAAACCTCAATCGAAAGGCGCTGGCTTTCTTGCGCCTCGCCTCAATCCGCCTCATGCTCCGAAAGCTTTGCAATCCCGCTTGATGTTCCCGGACAGACTCTTAGACGCTGCGCTGCAGCCCCCATATTTTTAGACACTCCCGAATACGGCGGATTGCCTACGATTACGAGAATATCGCGCTCCTTTACCTTCTGAGCCGCTTCGACTTCAGCACTGATAGCGGGAAGAAGGAAGTTCGCCTGCGGCTCGACTGGTTCCAAGGTGTTTGTTAAGAACACCTGAAGTCGGTCGTCATTTTTGAGCGGGTGGTTTTGGTCCGCAAGGTACTGCGACAACTTCAAATGAGCGATAGTGTACGGCGCGATAAGGTATTCGAAGCCAAAGATATGCTTCAATAAATGCTCGCGGAAAACCAAATCGGCGCCTCCTACTTCCGGTCCGCCGATATTGTCAAATATGCGCTGAAACACTTCGAGAAGAAACGTGCCAGTCCCACATGCAAAGTCGAGCACAGTGACTCGGTTGTGGTCCGCAAGTCCATCTGGAATGCCGAAGCTTTCCTTCAAAACATCGTCTACCGCGCGCACAATAAAATTCACGACCGGAGGCGGCGTGTAGTAGACGCCGCGGCTCTTGCGCATCGCGGGGTCGTAGGCCTTCAGGTAATCTTCATAGAAATAGATAAACGGGTCGCGCTCGAACAGCCGATGCTCCTCCTCGTCGCCGGCGCGCACCCTACGACTGATCGCCTTGCGCTGACGAAACGACAGGTCCTCATGGATCGCCGGCAGGTTCAGCCCGTTGACGATGGACAGCACCTCCTCGACCACCCAGCGCACCTCGCGGTACTCGACTTTGTCCAGTTCGGTCAGAAAATCGATCAGTTCGCGGATCAGCCGGAAAGAGCCCGGCACGTATTCGCGAGCGTTGTGCAGCGTGACTGGCTTAGTATCGGAATTAAGCCGCGCCAGGAACAGGCCATAGGCCAGCATCTGCGCAAACGCATCGGCGAATTCCTTGAGCGTCAGTTCGTGAAAGACCTGATCGCGAAAAATCTGGAACAGGCCGTAGAGCCGGCCCTCGGTGTGCTCCTTCTGCTGGCGCACCAGCTCTTCGCCCAGGTAATCGCGCAAAAGCTTGCTGCGCGTGGCGAGTGCGAGCGCCAATTGCTGAGCGCGGCCGATGCCTTCCGGCGCGGTCGAGAAGAAGCCGTGCAGCAGCTTGCGCACGGCTTCGACGCGGTCTTCGCGAAGCCGAAACTTGCGGTTCTCAAGGTCGGTTTCATGACACAGCGTCTCGCGCTGGATGCCGTCCTTGTTTATCCAGGCAAAGTGCAGATAGTCGGTGACGACGATGTTCTGTGACAGCGTCTTGTATTTGGCGATCTGTTCCGACTTGAGCACCTTGTCGAGCGGCTCGCCGATTGCCTTGTTCTCGACATAGCCGAGGATGAGGCCGCCCTTGGTGATCTTGAAGTCCGGCGCGCCCTTGTCTGCTACGCGCTTTGGCTCGTGCTGGACCTTGATGCCCTTTTGGGTCTCGTCTGCCAATGCCTGAAGCAGCGTCTCAAGCGCGAGCCGATCGGTGTGCTCGGTCTTCTCGTCAAGCGCCGTCTTGCGCAGTGCCAAAAGATAGCGATCAAAGATGTTCTTGTCGGATTTCATTGCCGTTTGAGGCCTGAGACTGCACCAGCGTTACTAGACTAGTCGTGCCGGTACAACCGTGTCCTCCGAATGGCCGCGCTCTGTATCGCAGTCGCGACTGCGGGGTGGGAAGCCAGCGGTAGCGACGTTGTGGACGAATTAACGAATCTTTTCCGGTCGTGACCGGTCGAGCGACCTTGCTACCGGCACAAGCACGAGCCGCGTAACAGCGCGATTTATCGGCATAAATGCGATCGGCAAACGAATCTTTTGACATTGACCGCGAGTTTGAATACCGGCGCAATATCTCGCTCATCAGGGACGTCACCGGTGACGGCCGATTGACGGAGCGAGTGCGGTTCCCGCGGGCGGGGCTCGTAACCCCGCTCCCGGGCGGCCCGGGCATCGTCCCCGCCGGCATTACGACCGGCGCGCGAGGTGCTTCGCTTAAGCGCTGTCGATGATGCGGGTAACTCCCGCACCCTCCGGTGGCGTGAAGCGCGGCCTGGACCGAGTCGCCGCGCAAAAACGCGCCGCGAGGAGAGCCGCGGTGGAGCGCCGAGAGGCGAGCGGGCCCCCTCCCTATCCTCCCCCGCAAGCGGGGGAGGGAAAAGAGGAAAAGCCCGCTGCCGCATCCGTTGATGCGGCCAATAGATGGTGCGCCTGTCGGCGCTCCGCCTCCCTTTTTATTCGGGAGGTCTTGCTTGCGCGTGGCTTGGGTAAGGCTCGGATGCACCCGCATCGCGAGAACGGATTCGCATGTCCGTCATTGCCGGGCTCGTGCCGAGAAAAAGTGACGAATTTGACCCGATCGTTCGCGACGGCCGCGTCCATCGCGTGCCGCGGCGGCGCTAAGGGAGATGCGCGATGGCGGCGGCGGAATGGGGTGCGCGCAATCGCCATGCCCTTTGGACGTCATGCGCGGGCTTGACCCGCGCATCCCGATCCAAGAAACGCCGTGCCATCCGTATCGGGATCACCGGGACAAGCCCGGTGATGACGCATCAGAATGCGGGGCAGGTCCCGCTACTGCACCTTCAGCCCCATCAGATTAGCGATGAGGTTGCGCTGAATCTGCGAGGTGCCGGCCGCGATCGTGGCGGCGCGCGAGTCGCGGAAGTGGCGCTCCATGTCGAACTCGGTCGAGTAGCCGAAGCCGCCCATCACCTGCATGCCCTGGCTCGCGATCTTGACGTAGGTCTCCGAGGTGAACAGCTTCGCCATGGTGATCTCGCGCAGCGCGTCCTGGCCGTTGGAGACCATCCAGGCGGCGCGCCACATCAGCGTGCGCGCCGCTTCGACCTCGGTTTGCATGTCGGCCAGCATGTGCGCGATGGCCTGATTGCTGCCGATCGGGCGGCCGAACTGCTTGCGCTCCTTGGCGTATTGCACGGCGAGATCGACGACGGCCTGCGCGGCGCCGACATTGCCGGCCGACGACGTGGCGCGCTCGACCTGCAAGCCCGCCATGACGCAGTCCCAGCCCTTGTTCTCACCGCCGACCAGGCGATCGGGCGGCACGCGCACCTTGTCGAAGATCAATTCGTAGGTGCCGGTGGCGCGGCGGCCGAGCATGTCGAGCTTGCGCAGCGTCAATCCCGGCGTGTCGTTGTCGACCAGGAACAGCGACAGGCCCTGGCGGTAATGCGCCTTGGTATCGGTCTTCACATAGAGATTGATGACGTTGTTCTTGGCGCCCGCGGTCGAGGCCCAGATTTTCTGGCCGTCGATGACCCATTCGTTGCCGTCGCGCATCGCCGTGGTCCGCATCGCGCCGAGATCCGATCCGGCATCGGGCTCCGACATGGAGATCGAGAATTTGATTTTCCCGGCGAAAAATCTTGGCAGCCAATGGCGCTTCTGCTCCTCCGACGCCATGCGAACGAGGTTCAAGCCGCAAAAGATGCCGCCGGTATAGGCCATCACCAGATCGGCGGACACGCGCGCGATCTCCTCGGCGACGATGACCATGTCCATCAGGCTGCCGTCGGCGCCGCCGTATTCCTCCGGGAACGGCAATGCGAGCAGGCCGGCCTCGGCGCAGGCCTGAAACAACTCCTCGGGATAGCTGCGCTCGCGATCGTGCTTGCGCACGTAGTCAGGCGGCGCATGCTTTTGCACCATCTTGCGCACGCTGTCGCGCAACATGCGCTGTTCTTCGCTGAAGCCGAAATCCATGGCGATCCATTTCTGCCTACACTCCCCCGCTTGCGGGGAGGGATGGGAGGGCGTATGCAGCAAAATACAATCCCCCGGCCGAGGCAACAGGCCATCTTGAAGACCATCACCTGACGGAAGGAATTTCACGTGAACTCTCCCGGTCAAATGTTCTCTGACGGCAAAGCCTATGAGCGGATGATGGGCCGCTGGAGCAAGCTCGCCGGCGCAATTTTTCTGGACTGGCTCGACCCACCTAAGAATCTGCGCTGGGTCGAGGTCGGTTGCGGCAACGGCGCCTTCACCGAAGAGCTGATTGCGCGCTGCGCGCCGGCCGCGGTAACGGCGATCGATCCTTCGGAAGGCCAGCTCAGCTTTGCGCGGACGCGGCCCGGGGCGAAGCTGGCGCAATTTCAGTTGGGCGACGCCGAGGCGCTGCCGTTTCCCGACCGCAGTTTCGACGCCGCCGCGATGGCGCTGGTGATCACTTTTCTGTCCGACCCGGCGAAGGCCGTCGCGGAAATGGCGCGGGTGGTGCGGCCCGGCGGCATGGTCGCCACCTACATGTGGGACATTCCCGGCGGCGGCGTCCCGCTGGCGCCGATCGGAGTTGCATTGAAAGCACTTGGCAAAAGCGATCCAACACAACAGCCCAGCAGCGCCGCCTCGCGACGCGATTCCATGCAAGCATTTTGGCAAGCGGCCGGATTGCAACCGGTCGAAACCCGCGTGATCCGTATTCCGGTCGTCTATTCCAGCTTCGACGATTTCTGCGACTCGAATCTCGTGCCGATCGGGCCAGCCGGCCAGGTGATCGCCGCCATGCCGCCCGGCGAGAAAGCGCAGCTCAAGGCGCGGCTGCGCGAGCAACTGCCCATCGCCGCGGACGGGCGCATCGCCTACGAGGCCTTCGCCAATGCCGTGAAGGGCAAGGTTCCGGGCTGATGCGGCGGGGCTACGCCGACCGGACGTGCCGCAAAAAGCCCTCGACGCTCTTCTGCACGCTGCGCGTATGATCGAACAGGCGCTTTGTTGTATCGAGCACCTCGTTGGACGCAGCATAGGTCGCATCGGCGTGGCCGTTGAGATCGACAATATTCGCGGCCACCGCGCGCGAGCTGTTTGCAGCCGACTCCGCATTGGCAAAAATTCCGGCGGTCTCCGCGGATTGCTGGACGATTCCAGTCGATATCTCGGTGGCAAAGATATTGAGATTCCCAACCGCACCGATGATCTGACCTATGGTCGAGACGACTGCGGCGCAGGTTTCGCGCACCGCGGCGATTTTGCTGGCGATCTCGTCGGTGGCCTTGCCGGTTTGCTGGGACAGCGTCTTGACCTCGGCGGCGACGACGGCAAAGCCCTTGCCGGCCATTCCCGCCCGCGCCGCTTCGATCGTCGCATTTAACGCCAGAAGATTTGTCTGCCGCGCTATGCCCTGGATGACATCGGTGATCGGCAAGATTTGCTCCACGGAGGCAGCCAGCTTTGCCAGTTCCGAACTGGCGCTTTCCGATTGCTCTGCTGTTTGGTTGGTGAGCTTGAAAACGTCATTCGTTCGCCGCGCGAGTTCGTCGATTGTCCGCGACAGCTCGCTGGCGGCTTGAGCAACGGTTTCAACGTTCTCCCGCGTATTGACGACCGCTTCCACCGTTGAACCAGATCGTGTTCGGGTGTCCTCGGCCGCTTTCACCATGATCTCCGCGTTGCTGCGGACCGCCGTGACCGATTCCACGAGATGACCGGCGATTTCCTTGACCGAGCCTTCGAATTGCTCGGCAAGAGCCGTCATTTCCTCCCGGCGTTTCGACGCCCGCTGCTCCTCAGCTTCGCGGCGCGAAAGCTGCAGCGCTTGTATCTCGAGCGCGTTGCGCCGGAATACCTCGATCGCCTCGATCATTTGCCCGATTTCATCGCGGCGGCCGCGGTAATCCAGCTTTACCTCGGTATCGCCGGTCGACAATTTCTGCATCGCGTGGGTGATCGATGTGATCGGCTTGACGACCGAATTCGCGACGAAAGCAATGGCGGCGGCGCAAAATGCGAGGCACCCGAGCAATCCAATCGCAAGGGAAAGTGTCTCGGTACGGGTGGCGGTGGAAAGATTTGCAACGATGGAATCCGATTGCAATGCCACCGCGACGAGAACCTTGCGGATGCCGTTTTCGATGTTCGTGAATTTATCATCGGTCTGCCCGAGCATCATGGTCGCCATCGGCGCATCGCTTGAGCCGACGTCGAGGACGTCCTTGGCCGTGCTTTCATATTGAGTCAATTTCGCCCGCAGCGCAGTCAGGTCCGCCTTCTCAGCCGCCGACAGATCCGGCCGCGCCGCCAACTCGTCGAATTTCAGATCGATCACCCGAAAATCGGCTTCGATATCCTTGCGCAGAGATTGCAGGAGCTTGTCGTTCACGCCATTGCTGGCCCATGACACATAGCGAAACACCCGCATATGCGTGGCAACGACGGCGCTATTGACCGCCGCCGCGGCCGCCCGCGTGGGCAAATTCGACCTCGACAGCTCGTTCAGGCTGCGCGCGACGTCGCTCGATGTGAGCGTGACGATAACGCCCATGCCAATCAGACATAGCAACGCGATTGCAGACGCGGTGAACGTCTTTTCCCGAATAGTCAGGCGCGAAAGCGGCCCAAACGAAGAGCCGCTACCCCGGGACAGCATTCACGTGGCCTTTTGGTGAGCGGCTGGCGTGAGATCGCGCGTCGCGCTCACTGCCGGTAAACCCCAACCCCGACGAAATAGCCGCCCATCTTTTCGACGTAGCTGGATTTGTCCTCGATTTTGTTGGTCAGCGGGTTGGGCCACTTGTAGTCCACCCAGCCGTTGCCCGTGCCGCTCGCAATGTCCACCATTTCGCGGATCAGATATTTGCCATCCTGGTCCTTGAGATCGATCAGATTTTTGCCGATGAGCGCCGGGCGCGCGCCATGGGCCACGCAATTGCCGTTCATGTCGTAGATGAAAGGATACAAGTCGCGATCGTGAAACGACGCGACCGACTTGTCGGATACGGCCTTGAAGGTCGCATCGGCGCCGTCTTTCGCAAACATGCCTTCGACGCGTTTGACCATCGCGACGGCCTCATCCTTGGTGCCGAATTCAGAGGCGGACGCGGAAAACGCGAAGGTCATGGATATGACCATGGCGAGCGCGGCAAGGACGCGATTCATCGGAGACCTCCTGGGTAAGCAGCGGCAGGCCTGCAAAATGACTAAGGATCATTAACGATTCTTTAATCGGACTTGTGCCGCGAGTGCCTTGCCGATCCGGTTGTGCCGGGCGCTGAAAATAATCTCAGCGCATTTTTTCCGGCATGACCGCCTGACGGCCGAGCTGCTGCCATGCCGCGGGCGCGCCGGCAACCTTGGCCGCCTCGGCGGGTGGCAGCTTCGTATCCCAGCGCATGGCGATGAATCGCCGTCCGGTCACGGCGTCGGAGGCGCTCGAACACAGCCAGATGAGCGGCGGCACCATCACTTCGGGCACGATCAGCACCGACCGGTCGGGCGCCATGCTGCGCGGCACTAGCCGCGTGTCGACGGCGCCGCCGGGCACCAGCACGTTGGCGGTCACGCCGGTGCCGTCGAGTTCCTGGGCGAGCGCGGTGAGGATCGCTTCGTTCGCCGCCTTCGAGCCGCCGTACGGCTGCATCAGGCTGCGCCACATCGTATCGAGGCTGGTGGTGACGTTGATGATGCGGCCCCAGCGCTGCGCCAGGAGCACCGGCAGCGCCGCCCGCGTCATCAGGAAGCCGGCGACGACATTGACCTCGATGACGCGGCGAAATTCTTCCGGCGTCGTCTCCCACAATTTTCCGGTTTTTTGATCGCCGCCCCGGATCAGACCGGTGCTGATACCGGCATTGTTGATGAGAATATCCAGGCGGCCGAAACGCTCGGTGGCCGCGCGCACGATTTTTGGGCCGGCCGCATCGTGCGTCACGTCGCCGGCAATGTCGAGAATGCGATCGCCTGAGCCGCGGTCTTCCGCCACACCCCGCATCTCCTCGAGCGACGGCGCATCGAGTTCGACCGCGGCGACGCGCGCGCCGGCATCGAGCAGCCCGAGCGTCATGGCGCGGCCGAGACCGCGCCCCGCGCCGGTAACGATGGCAACTTTTCCGTCAAGAATTCCGGCCATGGTTCTTCCCTGAAATAACCTGCTTGCGAGGCAGGTTCCGCGATTATACGGGGTATTCCAGCGGCCGCGAAGCGTTGGACCTGCCGCCCTCTGCTGGTTGCGCGGGACCGCCGTGGCGCCTATATTCCAGCCGCTTTCCAGTCATCCCCGATGACGTTGAGTGGCTTCGCCCGGACGGGCGGGCGGAGCGCAGAGGAGATTTACCGATGGCGACCGCGCCCTTGATGCCGAAAGCGACCGCCGTGTGGCTGGTCGAAAATACGTCGCTGTCGTTCGACCAGATCGCGCAACTGTGCAACCTGCATCCGCTCGAAGTGAAGGCGATCGCCGACGGCGACGCCGCGCAAGGCATCAAGGGGCTCGATCCGATCCTGACCGGGCAATTGACGCGCGAGGAAATCGCCGCCGCCGAGGCCGATCCGAGCCACCAGCTGCACATCGCAGAACCGAAAGTGCGGCTGCCGGAAGCCAAGCCGAAGAAAGGCCCACGCTACACGCCGGTATCGCGCCGCCAGGATCGGCCGAATGCGATCCTGTGGCTCCTGCGCAATCACCCCGAGCTCAAGGACAGCCAGATCATGCGGCTCGTGGGCACCACCAAGTCGACCATCCTGGCGATCCGCGAGCGCACCCACTGGAACTCGACCAACCTGTCGCCGCTCGATCCGGTCACGCTCGGGCTGTGCTCGCAGATCGACCTCGACCTCGAAGTGATGAAGGCAGCGAAGGAGAAGCCGGTTCCGGCCGAGGCACAAGGCGCGACGCTGCTGCCGGCGTCGGTCACCACCGCGCCGAAGGAAGAGCCGGAGCCCGCTCCTCCTCCTCCCGGCAAAAAGCCGGCGGACGATCTCAACGTCGAGGCGGTGTTCGCCAAGCTCAAGCAGCTCGGCGGCAAGGGCGAGTAATCTTTCTTTCCTTCCCGCTTCGCGGAGGCGGAAACATTCTTACCCCCGATCGTTGCGCAGCACGACGCAGGCGCCGCCGGTGGCGATAATCTTGTTGCAGAATTTTTCCAAATAACCGCGGTTGTCGTCGGCGATGCGGATGTTGTACCGCGTGGCGCTGCCAAGTCCGATGCCGCGGCTGCGCACAACGATCGGTTCGCGGTCGCCGATCAGGGCGGCGTATTGTTTCTGTATGCTGCGATAGGTCGCCCAGGCCTTGCTCTCCAACCAGTTGGCGGTGAGCTGCATGCCCCAGCGTGGCACGTAAGATGCGATGCGCTGTTGCTCCTCTTTCGGCGCCAAAATCAGATTGGCGAGCCGCGTACAGGGCACGCCTTGCGGAATCGTGGTCTCCGACGTCTGCGGCGGCGACGCTGACACCCAGTCGTCCGCGGTCCAGCCGGTGATGATGGCGACATAATTTCGCGTCTCGCTCGGCAGCGCGCTGCGGCCCGCGAGCCAGGCGCTGACCCGCCCGGGGCCGGCATTGTAGCCCGCGGCGGCGAGACCGAGATTGCCGAACTTTTGACGCAAGTCGCGCAGATAGCTCGCCGAATTTTTCAGCGCCTCGATCGGATCGAACGGATCGGCCAGTCCGCGCCAATCCGCCGTCCTTGGCATGAATTGCGCGATGCCTTTCGCGCCCTTGCGGCTCACTGCGAGCGCGTTGAAACGGCTCTCCTGCCAGATCACGCGGGCGAAGAACTCGACGGGGAGCTTGTTCTCTGCCGCATCCTGCTCGACCGCTCGGCAGATGTCGTCGGCGGTGGGGGGATGGTTCGGTGCAGCTGGCAAACTCTGCTCGGGCGGCGGCTTGCTTTGGTCGAGGGGCTGGGTAGCTGGCGATTGCGCGTAGGTTTGCGCGCCCACCAAAGCGACCAAGACCAACCATCCGGCAAAACGCATCATGCGGGCTAACGTATAAAAACGAGCATTGTGCCGCTATACTTAAGCGCATGAGCAGGAAATCAGGGAATATCGTGAAACATACCGTGGCTGAGCTGCGGGCGATGGAAAAGCGCGGCGAAGTCAAGACCGACTGGAAGGTGGCGGCGAAGAAGCCCCTGCCCTCAGGCGGCGATCCCGATGACGCGATGGATGAAATCGACTGGCTCACCACGGAGCTGCCGAAACCGCGGCGCAAGGGGCATATGACGCTGCGGATCGATTTAGACGTGCTGTCATGGTTCCGCGCGCAGGGAAAAGGCTACCAGTCGCGGATCAATGCGATTTTGCGGCGGTATTTTGAGCAGCATATGAGATGAGCGTAGTGTGGGCAAAGCGAAGCGTGCCCACGTGCTGAATTCGAGAGTTTATCAATGCTGACGTGGGCACGGCGCTACGCGCCTTTGCCCACCCTACGTTTGCTCACTCACAGCCGCCCCCACGCCTTTCCCCTTCAGCGCCGCCCCAATCTCCTCGAGCACCGCCGGATCGTCGATCGTCGCCGGCATCGACCATGGCTCGCCGTCGGCGATTTTCTTGATCGTGCCGCGCAGGATTTTTCCCGAGCGCGTCTTCGGCAGCCGCGCCACGGTGATGGCGAGCTTGAACGCAGCGACCGGGCCGATCTTTTCGCGGATCAGCGCGATGCACTCCTTCTCGATCTCGGCGGGCGGCCGGTTGACGCCGGATTTGAGCACGATGAAGCCGCACGGCACTTCGCCCTTGAGCGCGTCCCTAATGCCGAGCACGGCGCATTCGGCGACGTCGGGGTGCGAGGCCAGCACCTCCTCCATGCCGCCGGTCGAAAGCCGATGGCCGGCGACATTGATGATGTCGTCGGTGCGGCCCATCACGAAGATGTAGCCGTCGTCGTCCTTGAAACCGGCGTCGGCGGTTTTGTAATGGCCCGGGAATTCGTCGAGATAGCTTTCGCGCATGCGCGCGTCGGCCTGCCACAGCGTCGGCAGGCACGACGGCGGCAGCGGCAGTTTGACCACGATCGAGCCCATCTTGCCGGCCGCAACCTCACGGCACGCGTCATCGACGATGCGCACGTCGTAGCCGGGCATCGCCACCGTCGGCGAGCCGTGCTTCACCGGCAGCATGCCAAGCCCCATCGGATTGCCGGCGATCGCCCAGCCGGTCTCGGTCTGCCACCAGTGATCGATCACCGGCACCTTGAGCAGTTTTTCCGCCCACACGATAGTGTCGGGATCGGCGCGCTCGCCGGCCAGGAACAGCGTGCGGAATTTCGACAGGTCGTATTGCGCGAACAGCTTGCCCTGCGGGTCTTCCTTCTTGATGGCACGGAACGCGGTCGGCGCCGTGAACATGGCGGCGCAGCCGTGCTCGGCGATGACGCGCCAGAACGCGCCGGCGTCGGGCGTGCCGACCGGCTTGCCCTCGTAGAGGATCGAGGTACAGCCGTGAAACAGCGGCGCATAGACGATGTAGGAGTGGCCGACCACCCAGCCGACGTCGGAGGCCGCCCAATACACTTCGCCGGGTTCGACGCCGTAGAGATTTTTCATCGACCATTTGAGTGCGACCATGTGGCCGCCATTGTCGCGCACCACGCCCTTCGGCCGGCCGGTGGTGCCGGAGGTATAGAGAATGTAGAGCGGGTCGGTCGCCTCGACCGGTACGCAATCGAACGCCGAGCGGGCATGGATCAGCGCGTGATCGCGCATCGCCGCCCAATCGCGGTCGCGGCCTTCGGTCAGCGTCGCTTGCGCCTGCGGCCGTTGCAGGATCAGACACGCCTCGGGCTTGTGCTGCGAAAGCTTGATCGCCTCGTCGAGCAGCGGCTTGTAGGCGACGATACGGCCCGGCTCCAGCCCGCAGCTTGCGGTCAGGATCGCCTTCGGCTTGCAATCGTCGATGCGCGTCGCCAGTTCGCGCGGCGCGAAACCGCCGAACACCACCGAATGAATGGCGCCGATGCGCGCGCACGCCAGCATCGCGATCACGGCTTCCGGAATCATCGGCATGTAGAGGATGACGCGGTCGCCCTTGCCGACGCCGAGATCGCGCAACATGCCGCCGAGCACTTGCGTCTCGGTCAAGAGGCGGTGGTAGCTGATGCTGCGCTTTACGCCGGCGAGCGGTGAATCGTAGATGATCGCCGCCTGCTCGCCGCGCCCGGCAGCGACATGGCGGTCGACCGCGTTGAAGCAGGTGTTGCAGACGCCGCCAGCGAACCAGCGGCCGTAGATACCGGCTTTGGCATCGAATACCGTTTTCGGCTTTTCGAACCAGTCGATGTCGGCGGCCGCCTCGCCCCAAAAGCCTTGCGGGTCGCGCTGCCAGCGCGCGTAGACCTCGTGGTAGCGGCTCGAACGGGCGTCCATGGGGCTCTCCGCGCGCAACTATATCGTCCCGCGCGAATAGTGAGTAGCGAATAGGGGAAGAACAGTATTTTTCATTCGCTATTCGCCACTCGCCATTCGCCCTTCCCTATTCGCCATTCGCCATTCGCTATTCGCCCTTCCCCACGTTTGCTAGGCTAAGCGGTATGACCAACGCCTATGACACCGATCTCGACCGCAATGCCGCGAATTTCCAGCCGCTGACGCCGCTATCCTTCCTCGCCCGCGCCGCCGAGGTCTATCCGGACCAGACCGCGATCATCCACGGCAAGCGCTCCTGGACCTATCGGGAATTTTTCACACGCGCGAAGCAACTGGCGGCGGCGCTGGCCCGGAACGGCATCAAGCGCGGCGACACGGTTGCCGTGGTGCTGCCGAACGTGCCGGCGATGCTTGAGGCGCATTACGGCGTGGCCATGGCCGGCGCGGTGCTCAACTCCATCAATACCCGGCTCGACGCCGCCATCGTCGCGTTCACGCTCGACCACGGCGAAGCCAAGGTTTTGATCACCGACCGCGAATTCTCCAAGGTGGTGAAGGACGCGCTTGCGGCCTGCAAGGCAAAGCCGCTGGTGATCGACTACGACGATCCGGAATTCACCGGCGCGGGCGAACGGCTCGGCAATCTCGAATACGAGGATTTTTTGCGCGACGGCGACGAAAACTTTGCCTGGCTGATGCCGCAGGACGAGTGGGACGCTATTTCGCTGAACTACACATCGGGCACCACCGGCGATCCGAAAGGCGTCGTCTATCACCACCGCGGCGCTTATCTGCTCGCCATCGCCAATGTCATCACCTGCGGCATGGGCAAGCATCCGGTCTATCTGTGGACGCTGCCGATGTTCCATTGCAACGGCTGGTGCTTCCCGTGGACGCTGTCGATCGCCGCCGGCACCCATGTCTGCCTGCGCGCGGT
>Ga0102924_1004925_pt1 | contig 13162 bp, 15 predicted proteins | sample PaiPotPPM11metaG_FD_80116 | JGI IMG/M metagenome (GOLD analysis project Ga0102924, IMG submission 80116) | Iron sulfur acid spring bacterial and archeal communities from Banff, Canada, to study Microbial Dark Matter (Phase II) - Paint Pots PPM... ... | reverse complement strand
CGCGGGTCCCGCCCATGCCCGCACGCCGGCGACACCACCACGAAAACAGACTCAAGAACACGTACAGAACACGAAAGGCGCTACACCCCAGAAAGACCGAAACACCTAAAGTCCCTGGTGTTGCCCGCCGAGGGTGCCGAGCGACATGCCGCTCTCCCAGTCGACCACGGCCACGCCGAGCGCGCCCTCAATGGTCATCGCTTCCTTGAGCGCCGTTTCGATGTTCATGTCTGCGGGCCCCTCCCGTTCGGTCTGAATACCCAGGGTCACCATAGCGAAGGCTCGTCAGCTCACACAACTGGCACTTTTGCAGGAATCGGCGCGCCGTACCGGAGCGTTTATCGCGCCGTGGAATTCCTACGCAAGGTGACCACATTGCTACCGCCCGTCGCACTAATTTTTGGTTTGCCGTTTCCCATTCCGGTTGCGGCCGCTGCTTGGGCAAAGTAATGTTTCGGCGAGTTTCTGGGTTGGGGGAGTAGTGTCAACGCTTGCCGAGTCTCTTCACCATGTGCGGATGGTGGAGGGTGTCCGCGCGGCAGCCCTGGTCGACATCGGAACCGGCATGGTCGTGCGCTCGGTCGGCGACGTGAACGATGATCTTCCTGCGGCGGCCGCCCGCCTGGCTGACGAGGCCAGGCTGGCCAGCCACGCTCTCGGCCCGGCCCGGCCCGGCGGTGACCTCGAAGAGCTCACGCTGGTCACGGACAAGCGGATTCACCTGCTGAAGGTCCTGGAGCTGCGGCGCGGCGACGGCCTGCTGCTGTTCGTCGATCTCGACCGGTCGCTGACCAACCCCGCGCTCGCCGGCTGGACGGTGGGCGAGCTCGCACCCGGCCTGCTGGCCTAGTCGTGAGCCACCCCCGAGGCCGAACGCCCGTGCCGCAAGACGCAGTGTCGCAAGGCACGGTTCCGCAAGATGCCGTGCCGTCAATTCCGGTGTCGCGCGATGAGGGGTGTCCCGGGCCGGGCCCGGATGCGCCACTCGGCCTGCTCGGCCAGGTGCTGCGCGAGTGCGCCGCCGACCGGCGGTCGGGCACGCTGCGGGTGCTCGGCGAGCCGGGCGGCACGGTGCACATCGCCGACGGCGGCGTCACCTCGATCGAGACGCCCGGGGCCCCGGGCCCCGAGGTCGTCCTGGTCCGCTCGGGCCGGGTCGCCGAGTCAGCCTGGGCGGCGGCGTTCACCGCCGCGGCGGCCGACGGCCGGATGGCGGCCGAACTCGTCCGGCGTGAGCTCGTCGGCCACGGTGAGCTGGAGGCGTTGCTGCGCACGGTCCTGGCCGACGCGATGTTCACCCTGGCCAGCGGGGAGGTCGACCAGTGCCGGATGGAGCCGCCCGCGGCGGCCTGCCTGCTGCCGCTCGAACCACCCGCCGAGCCCGGCTGGCTGCTCGCGGAGACGTCCCGGCGCCATCAGGTGCTGGCCTCGCTGCCGAGCCCGGTCGGGCACGATCGCGACCGGGTCACGCGCGGCCCCGCCGCGATCGCCCCGCTGGACGGCCGCCAGGATGAGATCCTCGCGCTGGCCAACGGCCGCCGCACCGCGCGCGACATGGCGTTCGTCCTCGGCTGCGGCGTCTACGCGCTGACCCTCGAGTTCGCCCGGATGCGCGAATCCGGACTTCTCGCGGTCGGATCGCGCCGCCAGGCCGGGAACTCGACGCCGGGCCGCCCCGACCCGCGAGCCGGTCGCCCAGTATCGGACAGCCCAGTACCGGACAGCTCAGGGCCGGACGGCTCAGGACCGGACGGCTCAGGGCCGGACGGCCACGATCCGGCGGACAGCACCACCGGCCCCGGAGCGGCGCCGGCGCTGCCCCGGCGGCGCAAGGCGAACCCGGGCCAGCCCCGGTCGGGGCCCACGGCCGTGGCGCAGGGCGGTGCTTCGGCGTTGCTCCGGCTGCTGCGCCCCGGCCCGGTCGCCGACCACAACGCAGGCCAGTAAGACACAAACGATCGGAGGGGGCGGATGGCCGACGATGCCGTACTCGCGGAGATGCGGGCGTTGCGTGATCGCGTAGTAGGGATCACCGACACCGCGCTGGCCAGCCGGGACGGCCTGATCATCAGGGCGGATACGGCCGATGTCGACGCGGACAACCTGGCTGCCCTGGCCGCTGCCTCGCACGGGGTGGCCCAGCGCATGGCCGCCGAGGTCGGGATCGGCGTGCTGCATGACGGGGTGACCCGCGGCAGCAGCGGCTACGTCGCCACCTACGCGGTCGGGCGGTCTGCCCTCCTGGTCCTGGTCGGCGACGCGGGCCTGGACACCGCGCGGCTGTACCGGGAAAGCCGGGCCACGATCGAGAGCCTGGAGAAGCTGCTGACCGCAGGCGCGGCCGGTCCGGCCCGCCGTCAGTTAGGAGCTCGGGCCCGCCGGTCCCGGGCGCTCGCCCGGACGGGCGGGGGGCGACGGGCGCCGCGGGCGGCGATTGAGGTGATTGGCTAGCCTTCTCCCGTGGAGAGCTTGCCCGGCCAGCAGCGCGGCCCCTCGGCCGACTACGAGGGACGCCTGCTGGTTTTCGGCGGCTACGGCGTGCTTTTCCTGTTCGGGCTGGCGCAGGGGCTGGTCGGCTGTTTCCAGTACAGCCGGGCCCTCGGCTCGTTTCCGGCCGCCGCGCTGGCCTTCGATGTGGTGATCCTCGTGACCTGCGTGCTCGGTGCCTGGGGAATGCGCAGCCCCATCGGCGGGCTTATGCCCGCTGTGGGCTGGATCGTGTCGTCATACGTACTGGCCATGGGCACCTCGGGAGGAAGCGTCGTGATCACGAACACCGGCGCAGGCAAGTGGTATCTGTTCGGTGGCTCGGCCTGCGCCCTGGTCGGCGTCCTGATCGCCTTCATGCGGGCGTCGGTCGCGCGGAAGCCCGCCCGGTGACGCCGGTCGATACCGCGGCATTCCGGCGGGCGGCCGGTCAGCTACCCACCGGCATCGTCGTGATCTCCACGAGCGTGGACGGCGAGGGTCACGCGATGACCGTGAGCGCCTTCACTTCGGTGTCGCTCGACCCGGTGCTCGTGCTGTTCTGCGCGGAGAAGATCGCCCGGTTCCACGACGCGGTCCTGGCCGCCGGGTTCTGGGCGGTATCCATCCTGGACGAGCAGTCCGAGAAGGCCGCGCGCTGGCTCGCCACCCGCGGTCGCCCCCTGGACGGCCAGCTCGACACGATCCCGCACCACCCCGGGCCGCTGACCGGAGCGCCGATCCTGGACGCCGCCCTGGCCGCGATGGAATGCCGCACCTACGGCGTGCACGACGGCGGCGACCACAGCATCGTGGTCGGCGAGGTCGTCGGCGTTACCGAGCCGGCGCCGCGGGGCGCGGAAGGCGGTCCGCTCATCTACCACGGCGGCCGCTACCGCCGCCTCGCCGCCGAATAGCGACGCCACCTGCAGCCGCTGCCCGCTTCCTCGGCCAGCCGGGCAGCCGCTGCCCGCTTCCTCGGTCAGCCGGCGCAGGTCATCGGGGTCGCTGGTGAGCACCACGACCGGCCGTGGCAACCTGAGTGTGCGGCGTGTCGCGGTACCGCGCTAGTTTTGTGACGTTACATACCGATTTTCCGCATCCTGCTCCGGCCGCGCCCCGGGAGCGATCCTGAGTGGATGGCCCATCGACCGCAATAGATTCGGGTCAATGGCCCATCGACTCGAATGGCAACGCGGCACCCGGGGACGTCCGCAAACCGGGCAAAACGCCGTCGGCGGCCTGGCCGCCTAGCCGTGGCGGCGTAGCGAAGCGCATCTCCGAGCCGCGGCACGCCGGAAACTCGCCTTGCTTTGGAACGCTGACACGCCGGCCCGTCGGCAGCTCGACGGCACAACTCGGGCCAGCCCGACGCCGCTCTACCCCGCCTAGCCCGCCGGGGGCCCGCCGCGGCGGGCGACCTCCGCCACGCTGTCCAGCGCGCGATCCAGGTCCGCTTCGCTGATCACCAGCGGGGGAGCGAGCCGGATCGTGCTGCCGTGGGTGTCCTTGGCCAGCACACCGCGCTCGGCCAGCCGCTCGCAGGCCTCCCGCCCGGACAGCGAGGCGAACTCGACGCCGGCCCACAGCCCGCGCCCGCGCACGTCGCCCACGGCCGACTCCGGCAGCGCCGACAGGCGGTCATGCATGTGCGTACCGAGCTTGGCCGAGCGCTCCTGGAACTCACCGGTGGCCAGCATCGCGATCACCTCGCGACCGACCGCGCAGGCCAGCGGGTTGCCGCCGAACGTGGAGCCGTGCTGGCCCGGCCGGAACACGCCGAGGATCTCGGCCGACGAAACCACCGCGGACAGCGGCACGATGCCGCCGCCGAGCGCTTTGCCCAGCAGGTACACGTCGGGCACCACGTCCTCGTGCTCGCAGGCGAACGTGGTCCCGGTCCGGCCCAGGCCCGACTGGATCTCGTCGGCGATCATCAGCGCGCCGTGCGCGGAGCAGAGCTCGCGCACCCCGGCCAGGAAGCCGGGCGGCGGCACGACCACCCCGGCCTCGCCCTGGATCGGCTCGACGAGCACGCCGACCACGCGGTCGTCCATGGCCGCGGCCAGCGCGTCCAGGTCTGCGTAGGGCACCACCCTGAACCCGGGGGTAAACGGCCCGAACGAGGCCCGGGCCTCCTCGTCGGTGGAGAAGCTGATGATCGTCGTGGTGCGCCCGTGGAAGTTCCCGGTGAAGGCCACGATCACCGCCTCGCCGGCGGGCACGCCCTTGACCTCGTAGCCCCACTTGCGGGCGGTCTTGATCGCCGACTCCACCGCCTCGGCGCCGGTGTTCATCGGCAGCACCATCTCCATGCCGGCCAGCGCGGCCAGCTCGGCGCAGAACGGGCCGAACTGGTCATGCTCGAACGCCCGGCTGACCAGGGTCACGCGGTCTAGCTGCCGCCGGGCCGCGGCCACCAGCCGGGGGTGGCGGTGCCCGAAGTTGAGCGCGGAGTAGGCGGCGAGCAGGTCCAGGTAGCGCCGGCCGTCGACGTCGGTCACCCAGGCGCCCTCGGCCTCGGCGATCATGACCGGCAGCGGGTGGTAGTTGTGGGCGCCGTGCGCGGCGGCCTGCGCGCGCAGCCGCGCCGTCATCGACGTGTCGCCGCTGCCGGACATGGTCATCCCTCCCCGGGCGGCGAGTTCGGCCGGCCCTCGCGCCGCTCGTGAAACTCCAGTGTGCAGCACTTGGGTCCGCCGCCCGCCCGCAGGAACTCGGACATGTCGACGCCGACCGGCTCGAAGCCCTTCTCCGCCACCTGGGCCGCGAGCCTGGTGGCCTGCTCGGGCAGGATGACGTGCCGGCCGTCGCTGACCGCGTTCAGGCCCAGTACCTCGGCGTCCTCGTCCTTGGCCTCGATCAGCTCGGCGAAATGGCCGGCCAGGGTCGCCCGCCCGGCGTCGTCGAACGCCGCCGGGTAGTAGGCGGCCGTGTCGGGGTCGAGGACGCACAGCGCGGTGTCCAGGTGGTAGAAGCGCGGGTCAACCAGCCGGACGGTGTGCACGGGCAGGCCGAAGGCCTCCGCGAGCTCCGCCCGGACCGACTGGTCGGTGCGGAACCCGTGGCCCATGAAGATCGCCCGGCCGGCGAAGATGATGTCCCCTTCGCCCTCGTTCACTTCGCGCGGTGCGACGGCCGGGCCGTATCCGTGGCGGTCGAACCAGGCCAGGTAGGCCGGGGCCTCGGCCGCCCGCTGAGGGTACCGGAACCGCGCGCCGAGCACCCTGCCCCCGATGACCGTCGCGCCGTTGGCCGCGAAGACCATGTCCGGCAGGCCGGGGCACGGGTCGACGGTGTGCACGGTATGACCCAGCCGGATGTAGGTCTCCCGCAATTGCCACCACTGGTGCATGGCCAGGGCGTTATTGACGGGTTCATCCGGGTTCATCCACGGGTTGATCGCGTACTCAACCGCGAAGTGCCGGGGCGGGCACATCAGGTAGGTCCGGCTCCGCGCCAAGCGGTGCCGGGTTGTGCCGTTCCCGGTCGCACCCAGGCTATGGGTCATCCGGCCCCCCCATCGGCTGGCGATCTCTAGATGATCTCCAGCGTAGGAGTCCTGAATCAGGCCGAGCAGCGGCACATTATGTGCGATGATGCTGATTCGTTGCGTACTTCGCGTTCAGGCCCGTGAATCGTTGCGCTGCGCCGTGGGCCGGGCCGGCGCCCGGCCGATGTCGCGGGCCAGGTCGAGCCCGAGAAGCTGGTCGGCGTGGGCGAACGACTCGAACTTCGCTCCCGGCGCCACCTCCGGGTCCTGCTCGAGCTGGTGCAGCGACCGCAGGGCGGCCGGGGTGTCCAGGTCGTCGTCGAACGCCGCGGCGATCTGCCCGGCCGCCGGGGCGTGTATCGGCTTGCTGGGGGAGCAGGCCCACTCCGCGACCAGTTCCCGCCACCGGCGCAGTGTCCCGTCCGCGGCCTCCAGGGTGTCCCAGGTGAGGTCGGCCGGCTGCCGGTAGCCCTGGCCCAGGAACGCCAGTCGCAGGGCCAGCGGGTCCAGGCCGCGGTCGGCCAGGTCGGTCACCAGCAGCACGGGCCCGCCCGGGTCAGTGACGGCCCCGGCCATCGGCTGCCCGTCGAACCGCGTGTGCTCGCCGTGCACCCAGTGCCGGACCACCTCGTGTCCGGTCACCGAGTTCGACACGGCCCGTTCCTGTTCGTGGTGTGGAAAACGCAGGCCGATGCCGCCGGTGTGCACGTCGATCACGTCGCCCAGGTAGTGCCGGGACAGGGCCGAGCACTCGGCGGACCGCCCAGGGCGCCCGGTGCCCCACGGGGCCGGCCAGGCCGGCTCACCGTCGTCGCCTGGGGTGCCCGCCCAGAGTTCCCAGTCGTCGCGGGGGTTCCCGGTCGTACCGGAGAGATCTCCAAATCCAGGGAACGATTCCACGTCAAAGTTAACCGAACCGTCAGAAGCCGACCGCGCGTGCCCGGCCTCGATCAGCCCGGCGACCGTGTCGGTGATCAGGCCGATCCACTCCGGCGCGCGGGGCGAGTGGTCGGCGGGCCGGAAGTTCAGCGCGGCGCAGTCGGCACGGAACGCATCCTCGCCCGACCCGGCGCGGGTGGCGTTCTGACAGGTCAGGACCGTGAGGCCGTGCCGGTGCTCGGCGTTGCGCCGGATCAGGTCGGCGAGCAGGCCCGCGCGCAGCTGCCCGGCGTGCGGGCGGCGGTCCGTGCCGGGCCCGCAGCTGTACATCCGCAGCAGCCCGCGCCGGGTCGGCTCGACCGCCCTGACTTGCCTGGTCCGTGAATCGTAGAGCTGGAGCACCCGACCAGCCTATGGGCGCAGCCCGGCGACGAGCTCCGCAGGTACCAGGCTCACCGGACGGGTCAGGCCAGGGCGGCGAGGCGGGCCACGGCGGCGGCGACCCGCTCGTCGGTCGCGGTGAGCGCGACCCGGACGTGCCGCCCGCCCTCCGGGCCGTAGAACGAGCCCGGGGCCACCAGGATGCCGGCCTCGGCCAGCATGGCCACGGATTCCCAGCAGTCGCGCTCGGGATGGGAGACCCACAGGTACAGGCCGGCCTGCGAGTGGTCCACGGCCCAGCCCGCGGCCTCCAGGGCCGGGCGGAGCGCCTCGCGCCGGGCCGAGTACCTGGCCCGCTGGGCGTCGGCGTGCTCGTCGTCGTCGAACGCGGCGGCGGCCGCGGCCTGAACCGGCGTGGGCACGAGCATGCCGGCGTGCTTACGGATCTCCAGCAGATCAGCGATCAGATCCGGGTCCCCGGTCACGAAGCCGAACCGGTAGCCCGCCATCGTCGACCGCTTAGACAGCGAGTACACCGCGAGCAGGCCGTGATGCGAGCCGTCGCACGCGTCCGGGTGCAGCACCGAAACGGGCCGCTCCTCCCACCCCAGGTCGATGTAGCACTCATCCGACGCGACCACCGTGCCGCGCTCCCGGGCCCACGTCACCACCTTGCGCAGGTGCTCGGGGGGCAGCACCTGCCCGGTCGGGTTGGACGGCGAGTTCAGCCAGCACAGCGCCACCGGCTCGGGGCCGAGCGAGAACAGCCCGTCGGCGGCCACGGCCCGCGCCCCGGCCAGCCGCGCTCCGACGTCGTAGGTGGGGTAGGCCAGCGCGGGATGGACGACCACGTCGCCGGGGCCGCAGCCGAGCACGGTCGGCAGGCTCGCGATCAGCTCCTTGGTGCCGATGACCGGCAGCACGGCCTCCGGGTCGACCGTGACCTGGTGCCGGCGGGCCAGCCAGCCAGCGGCGGCCTCGCGCAGCGCGCGCGGGCCGGCCGTGGACGGGTAGCCGGGCGCGTCCGACGCCGCGGCGAGCGCGTCGCGCACCCGGGCCGGGACCGGGTCGACCGGCGTGCCGACCGACAGGTCAACGATGCCGCCCGGATGCGCCAGCGCCCGTTCCTTATAGGAGGCGAGCACATCCCAGGGGAACCGGGGCAACCGCCCGCGCAGCGCGGACGCCGCCCGCCCGGGATCAGCGGCCAGGGTCAGTGCCCCTGCGGCGGCAGCGCCGCCACCAGCGGGTGGTCCTGGCCGATCTTGCCGGTCTTGGACGCGCCGCCCGGCGAACCGAGGTTCTGGAAGAAGTCGACGTTGACCTTGTAAAAATCTTTCCACTGGTCCGGAACGTCGTCTTCGTAGTAGATCGCTTCAACCGGGCAAACCGGCTCACAGGCGCCGCAATCAACGCACTCGTCCGGGTGAATATAAAGCATGCGCTCGCCCTCGTAGATGCAGTCCACGGGGCATTCCTCGATGCAGCCCCGGTCCAGCACGTCGACGCAGGGCAGAGCGATGATGTACGTCACTTCCTACACTCCTCTTCCGTCCCCACGGATCGCAGGTTATCAGCCGAGCTCGACGCTTTCCGGCGGTGTGGGCGAGACTGCGTGCGACCATCCTTGCGCGCTGCTCGCCGCGGTCCACCGGTACCCCTGGTATTGCACGTCATCGATCCGGTACTGGGGCGCGTGTGACACCAGCCAGGCCGCCACCGCCCAGCCGTCGCGCGCGTTCCCAACCCGAAGGATAAGGCCTGGGTCCGCGATGATCCGCGCGTCCTGCGCGCCGAACGTCCGGGTGAGCTCCAGCTCAGCGGCGGTGAGCCGGGCCTTGCCGCTGATCTTCTGGGAGTACCAGCACGAAACGGCGTGCGGGTCCTGCCCGGTGAAGGCGGTGGTCATGTGCGCGGCCAGCCCCTGGTACTGCTGATAGGCGCCGCCGTCCGCGCTGCGCTGCACCGCCTGCGCGGCCTGGTAGACGGGCAGCCGCTGGTAGCCCGGCACCTTCACCAGCGCGCCGAAGAACTTCGAGGTCGCGTAGACCGGGTTCTCGAGCTGGCTGGGCTTCCCCCAGCCCTCCGACGGGCGCTGCTGGAAGATGCCCACCGAGTCCCGGTCGCCGTAGGTCAGGTCCTGCAGCTTCGACTCCTGCATGGCGGCGGCGTAGGCCACGGTGACCGCCCGGGAGGGCAGTGCCTCCCGCTGTGCCACGCCCGCGATCGTGGCGGCGTTGCCAGCCTGCGCCGGGGCCAGGGTGATCTCCTGGCCGTCGCCCATCGCCTCGCAGCCACTGCCCTTGAGCAGCGGCGCGACGCGCTGAAAGGCCAGGTAGAGGCCCAGCACGACGATCAGGGCAATGAGGAGGCTGACTCCCGAGATGCCGCGGCGCCTGAAACGGGTTGTCGGCACAATCCGAAGTTACCCGCTGCCCGGGGCGCGTTGTCCCTAAGCCGGGAACCGGCATTAATGGCCGCGGCGACGCGCCGCCCGGTCCGGGCCGGGCGCGCCGGCTCACGCCGTGACCTGCCCGGATCAACCCGGCGGCGACATAACCCGGCCCGGTCCCCGCTACGTTATGGGATCATGAGCGTGCCTTCCGAGCCGCGGCGCCGGCTGCGTCGTCAGGGGCCAGCCACACTCCGTGGCAAGCACATCCCGAAGACCACCACTGACCAGCGGCTGCTGGACCGGCGCGGTCCCAGCGACTGGGTGCACACCGATCCCTGGCGCGTGCTGCGGATCCAGGCCGAGTTCGTCGAGGGCTTCGGGCTGCTTTCCGAGCTCGGCCCGGCCGTTTCCGTCTTCGGCTCCGCGCGGACGCGGCCCGGGAGCATCGGTTATGAGCGGGCGGAACGAATTGGCGCGGGCCTGGCTGCGGCCGGTTACGCCGTGATTACCGGCGGCGGCCCGGGGATCATGGAGGCCGCGAACAAGGGCGCGGTGAGCGCCAATGGCGTATCGGTCGGCCTGGGTATCGAATTGCCTCAGGAAATGGGGCTGAACGACTACGTCGAGATCGGCCTGGAGTTCCGGTACTTTTTCGTCCGCAAGACCGTCTTCATCAAGTACTCGCAGGCCTTCGTGGTGCTGCCAGGCGGCTTCGGCACGCTGGACGAGCTGTTCGAGGCGCTCACTCTGGTGCAAACCGGAAAGATCACGAAGTTTCCGATTGTGCTGGTGGACAGCGGGTACTGGTCGGGGCTGCTGAGCTGGATCCACGGGACCCTGCTGGCGCAGGGCAAGGTATCGGCGGCCGACCCGGACCTGTTCAAGGTCGCCGATGACCCCGCGGAGGTCGTCCGGATCATCTGGGCCGCTCATCACCCTGATGGCGCGGTCGGCTAATCCCGGCCAGCCGCTGGCTCGCGCGGGATCGCCACCACGCGGCTGAGCATGGGACAATTCTTATTGTGCTCGTGGTGCTAATCCTGGCCGCCGTCGTTATCCTCGTCGGCACGATCTTCGTCGCCATGGGCCGTGGCGGGGAGATGGGCCGCGGGGGGAAGGCGCGCCCCGAGGCGAAGACGGCCGAGCCCATCGCGGATGTCCCCGCGGGCTACGACATCGAGACCGCGGTCGATGTGGCGCTGCTCCGTCCGCCCGCGGCGTTGTGGGGATACCACAAAAGGGCCACGAACGAGGCGCTCAATCAGGTCGCCCGGAGCGTCACCGAGCGCGACGTCGAGATCGCCTCGCTGCGCCAGCAGATCGCCGATATGCAGTCGTCCCCGGCCAAGCGGGCCGCCGAGCGGCCGCTCGGCTGGCAGCAACGGCCGATCGGGCAGCACCGGCTGCGGTCGCCCGCCTGGGACGAGTCAGCGGAGCGGGAGGCGGGCCAGGGCCCGGAGCCGGCCGCGACCGCACCTGCTCCGCCTCCGCCTCGGCCGGCCGGGGAATGGGGACGGGCCAGGTCGCCCGGTACGCCGGGCGCGGCGGAGGAGCCCGGCCGCGCCGCCCCGCCCGGCACCGCGGCCGGGAGCCCGGCGGCAGGTTCGGAGCCGGCCGCGTCACCCGGAGCGCCGACGGACCCGGCGGAGGAGTCGCCCGAGGGCCGCCAGGCGGCGGCGATTCCGGCCCCGGGCCAGGCCGGTGTGCCCGCCCCGGCCGCCCCGCCCAGCGCGACCAAGGAGCCCAGCGCGACCAAGGAGCCGGGCGCGAGCCAGGATCCGGGCCAGATCAGACCGCGCGGGCCGGCCCCGGCGGAGGAACCCGGCGCAGGCCGGGATCCGGGCCAGATCAGATGGCGTGAGTCGGCCGCGGCCGGTGCGCCGGGGCGGCCGGGCCCGGGTCAGGATCCAGCCAGCGTCAGAGCACCGGGGCGGACTGCGGCGGCGGACCTGAGCACGAACCAGGAACCGGCCAAGGTCAGAGCGTACGTCCCGGCCGCGCCGCCGGGCCGGAGCGTGGCGCCCCCGGCCGCCAGAGCCCCGGCTGAGGGCCGCTCGTCGATCGTGACGTGGGCGCCGGGCCAGCCTGCGCTGCCGGAGCGGGCCGCGCCGCCGGGTGCGCCCGGACCGGCCGGGCCGCCCCCGCCGCCGGACCAAGACGACCCCGGCGCGCCTCCGCCGCCCCTGCCGCGTCGCAAGGCCGGACCGATCCCGCCTCCGCCCGGGACCCTCCCGGCGGGTACCACGACCTGGTCCGCCTGGGAGCGTTCGGCTCCCGCGCCGCCTCCGGATCGCGAGCCGGAGGCGCGCGACGGCGGCGGGCCGGAGGCCAGCGACGAGGACAGCGGACCGGAGACGGGCGGAAAGGCACCATGAGCGAGATCAGCCCGGGCGCGGAGCCCGGACCGGACGGGTTCCTGCGCTGCCCGTGGAGCCTGGGCAGCCCGGAGTACCTCGGCTACCACGATGAGGAATGGGGCCGCCCGGTCCGCGACGACACCGGCATGTTCGAACGCCTGTCGCTGGAGGCGTTCCAATCCGGGTTGTCCTGGCTGACGATCTTGCGCAAGCGCGAGGGGTTCCGCGCCGCGTTCTCGGGCTTCGAACCCGAGACGGTGGCCCGGTACGGCCCCGAGGACGTGGCGCGGCTGCTGGCCGATCCCGGCATCGTCCGCAACCGGGCCAAGATCGAGGCCGTCATCGGCAACGCACGGGCCGCGCTAGCGCTGCCCGGCGGGCTGGCCGCGCTGGTCTGGACCTTTGCCGACGAGCAGGAACGAGCCCCGGTGACGCTGGCCGACGTGCCATCCTCGACCCCCGGGTCGAAGGCGCTCTCCAAGGCGCTCAGAAGCCACGGGTTCTCCTTCACCGGCCCGGTGACCGCGTACGCTACGCTTCAGGCCTGCGGCGTGATTGACGATCATCTCGAGTCGTGTTTCCGCCGCGGCGCTTACCGTTCCTGATCGGATCCCGCGCCATTGCCGAGCGGGCGATCGAACGATCCAGCCGCAGACCGTGCCTGATTGGCCGGGTTTGTGCTGCACGCAGGGCATGCCAGACTGATTAGCGGGGGGCAACGGAGGCGACGTGACCGAGCTCGAAGAGATCCCCCCCGGCGTAGACCCAGGCAAGCCCAGCCCGGCCCGGCTGTACGACTACTACCTCGGCGGCACGCACAACTTCCCGGCCGACCGGGAGGCCGCCGACAAGCTCAGGGCCATCGCGCCCGACATCGTCGACGCGCTGTGGGCCAACCGCGGCTTCCACGGGCGCGCCGCGATATGGATGGCCGAACGGGGAATCCGCCAGTTCGTGGACATCGGCTCCGGGCTGCCCACCCAGAACAACACTCACGAGGCGGTGCGCAAGGTGGCCTCGGACGCGAGGGTGGTGTACGTCGACAACGACCCGATGGTGGCCGCGCACGCCAGCGCGCTGCTGACGGCGGACGGCACGACCGCGCTGATCACCGCCGACGTGCGGGACCCCGGCACCCTGCTCGGCGACCTGGAGCTGACCGGGCTGATCGACTTCGCCCGGCCGGCCGGG
>Ga0102924_1004924_pt1 | contig 13162 bp, 14 predicted proteins | sample PaiPotPPM11metaG_FD_80116 | JGI IMG/M metagenome (GOLD analysis project Ga0102924, IMG submission 80116) | Iron sulfur acid spring bacterial and archeal communities from Banff, Canada, to study Microbial Dark Matter (Phase II) - Paint Pots PPM... ... | reverse complement strand
GCTCCAACAGGGGTCAATCCGGCCGTCGTCGCCCTGCCTGTCAGGCGCTGGACGACGGCAGCCGCATTCGGCGCCCGCGGGTCGAAGTATTCGATGTCGGCCACGGTCCCGCCACCCTGCGTTGCGGCGTCGCGCAGCGCCTCGCCCATCAGGTGCCCGTATGGCGTGTTCGGCGCCAGAGCGGCGAATCGGCCGAGGCTGCGTTCACGGGCGAAGGCAACCTCCCGCTGCACCTCCTGCTTGGGCAGAAAGCCCATCAGGAACACATTGCCGCCGGCCAACTGGGTCGCTGTCGAGAAGGCGATGACCGGAACATTGGCGTCGTGCGCCGGCGCCTTGACCGCCTCGACCTCGGTCGCGAGCAGCGGCCCGAGGATCAGCTTCGCCCCTTCGCCGATCGCGGCGCGGGCGGCATTGGCCGCGCCCTGAGGCGTCCCGCCGGTATCGCGCGGCACCAGGGTGAGCTGCTCGCTGCCGGTTTCGAACAGCGCCAGTTGCGCCGCCTCCAGCATCGATTTGCCGAGGTCGGCGTTCGGTCCCGATTGCGGCACCAGCAGCGCCACCTTGACCGCACCCGGAGCTGAGGGCGGCACCAGCGGCGTGCCGGTGACCGGCGCCACCGGAGCAGCCCTCGGCGATTGCGGCGGCGGCGGTGGTACCGATACTGTCTTGGGCGGGCCACCGCCGCCGCAGCCGGCCAGCGCGGCGGCCACAACAAAGGCGGCAAGTCTTGAGGCGGACGCGAGGCGACACCAGCGCAGCAAAACCGGTCTCCGGAAGGGATGGAACGGCGGGGCGCGACCCTAGCCGGCAGGCGCGGTCAAGTAAACCCGAGCCGCCGCAAATCGCGCAGAAGGCGAAAATACCGTTGTCGGAAGCGAGTGGGTGGGCACCGTTGCACGAGCTCGCGCCCGGGCTGCATCTGGTCGCGACCCCGATCGGCAACCTCGGGGACATCACCCTCCGCGGCCTCTGGGTCTTGCGCAACGTCGACCGAATCCTGTGCGAAGACACGCGGGTCACCGCGCGGCTGCTGGCGCATTACGGCATCGACAAGCCGCTGCAGCCCTACCACGACCACAATGCCGAGCGGGTACGGCCCGGCATCATCGAGGCTTTGCGCCGCGGCGAGAAGCTGGCCCTCGTCTCCGACGCGGGAACGCCCCTCGTCTCCGACCCCGGGTACAAGCTGGTGCGGGCCGCGCTGGCCGAGGGACTCGCGGTGACTGCGGCGCCGGGGCCGTCGGCGGCACTGACGGCGCTGACCCTGTCGGGTTTGCCGCCCGATACGTTCTTGTTCGCCGGGTTTCTGCCGCCGCGGCCCGCAGCACGCCGCCGGACCCTGGAGCAATGGCGCCGGCTAGAGGCGACCCTGATCGTTTTCGAGGGCCCGTCGCGGCTCGCCGCCAGCCTCGCCGATATGGCGGCGGTGCTCGGCGACCGCGACGCCGCGGTGGCGCGCGAATTGACCAAGCGCCACGAGGAGGTGCGGCGCGACACCCTCGCGGCCTTGGGCGAGCATTATCGCACTGCCGGCCCGCCGCGCGGCGAGGTCGTGATCGTGATCGGCCCGCCGGCGGCCAAAGCGGCCGTGTCGGTCGATATCGACGCGGTGCTGCGGCAAAGGCTGCGGCAGCAGAGTTTGCGCGATGCCGTCGCCGAACTGGCCGAAGAAACCGGCCTCGGCCGTCAGGTGCTATACCGGCGCGCGCTCGCGTTGCAGCAGGAGGGATCGTGAGCAGGGCGGCGCGGACTGCCGAGAGCCGCCGGCGGGCCGAGCGGCGCGGCCGCTTCGCCGAAGCCTTGTGCCGGTCGCATCTGCGCCTGCGCGGTTGGCGCATCATTGCCCGCGGCTGGCGATGCCCGGCGGGCGAAATCGACATCCTCGCCCGGCGAGGCGACGTGCTGGCCGTGATCGAGGTCAAATCGCGGCGCGACTTCGCGAGCGCGGTGACCGCAATCGCGCCGCGTCAGCGCCGCCGCATCGGCCGCGCTGCCGAAGCGTTCCTCGGCGCTCGCCCCGATCTCGCCGCTCTGGCGGCGCGATTCGACGTGATGCTGGTCGAACCCTGGCGGTTGCCACGCCATCTTATCGGCGCCTGGCGCAGCGACGACTGACTTCTGCACGGTCGCTGCCAGGCCGCGTCCATTCACAAGCCATTGCGGGCGCGGTCGAATTCGGATCGGCCGCCCGGCAGCGGTGTTGCCGCCGATCGACTCCTGGAACGCTGCGACCGCCCGCGACCTTGGCGGCCCGACGCAAAGGCCGCAGAATGCGCGCCTTTATGGGGGCTGGGGGGCCAACCATGACGTCTTTCTATCGCACTGCATTGCTGTGCGCGCTCGCTTTGCCATTCGGCTTGGGGGGCTGCGCCGTAGCGGTTATCGGCGGCATGGCCGCGGCCGGAGGCGCCGGATACGAGGCGGCGCAGGAGCGCGGCGTCGCCGGCAGCTTCCACGATGTCGAGACCAAGACCGAGCTCCAATCGGCGTTGCTGGACGCGAACCCGGCCTTGCCGACGCTGTTGACCGTGACCGTCTATGACCATCGCGTGCTGTTGACCGGGCGAGTGCCGAACCCAGAGATGAAGGCACAAGCGCGGCAGATCGCCAGCGCCCGCCCCGGCGTGCGGGCGGTCTACGACGAGATCGAAGTTGGACCCGGGCCCAATGGGATAGCCGAGGCGCAGGATGCCTGGATCACGGCCCGACTGCGTTCGGAACTGGTCCTCGACGCGAACATCCGCTCGGGCAATTTCACGATCGATACGGCCGACGGCTCGGTCTATCTGATCGGGACGGCACGCTCGCAAGGCGAGATTGAACGCGCGACGCAGATCGCCCGCTATGTCCCTGGCGTCAAACGCGTCGTTTCCTATATGGATATTCGCTCCGGCGTGCCGGTTGCGGACCAGACCGTGCCCTCGTCCGTCACCACCGGCGGTTATGTCCCGCAAGCGGCGCCGGCGGCACGGATCGAACGCCAGAAACTGTGAAGGCAGATCGCCCGTAATGCCTGAGCTGCCAGACACGTTCGATCCCGAGCAATGCGCGCAGTATCTGCGCGCGCTCAGCGCTTCGGGGTCGCCGGTGCTGCCGATCGCCGAGGCGGCGCTGGCGCTCGCCTCGTTCGAGCGGCCGCGCGTCGGTTTTGCCCGCTACCGCCAGCATCTGGCGGCACTCGCCCGCGATGTCGGGCGGCATCGCGCGGCTAGCGGCGATCTCGAAGACCGGGCGCACGCGGTCAACGAGATCGTGTTGCTGAAATACGGCTACAGCGGCGACGAGCTGACCTACGACGATTTGCAGAATGCCAACCTGATGCGGGTCGTCGACCGGCGCAAAGGCCTGCCGGTGGCGCTCGGCATCCTCTACCTGCACGCTGCGCGGGCACAGGGCTGGGACGCGACCGGCCTCGCCTTCCCGGGGCATTTCCTGATCCGCCTCACCGAAGGTGCCGAGCGCATCATCGTCGACCCGTTCCATGGCGGCGCCGTCTGCGGCGCGGCGCAACTGCGCGACCTCTTGAAGGCGACCGCCGGCGCAGAAATCGAGCTGGCGCCCGAGCATTACGCGCCGGTCGCCGACCGCGACGTGCTGCTGCGGCTCCAGAACAATCTCAAATCCCGGCTGCTGCAGGCCGGCCGCCACGAGCAGGCGCTGCGGGCTATCGAGACAATGCTGATGCTCGCGCCCGACCTCGCCGAATTGTGGCGCGAGGCCGGCCTCCTGAACGCTCGCCTCGGCAACATGCGCGCGTCGGTCGGCGCCTTCGAGGAATTCGTCACCCGCGCCCCGGAAGGGACCGCCCGGCATCAGGCGGCGGCGATGCTGCAGCAGCTGCGCACCAAGCTGAACTGAGCGGCTGCGTCCTCCTGCCGCTTGGCAGCGCGCCGCCGCAGCGTCATTTCATTTCCGATGGCGCCCTATGACAACATCACTGAACCGGCGATCGTTGTGCTGGTCGATCGATTTTACGGCAAGGCCCGGAGCGATCCGGTGATCGGCCCGGTGTTCAACGCCGCCGTCGCGGACTGGGACGAGCATCTCGGAAAATTGCATGATTTCTGGTCATCGGTGATGCTGACCACCGGCCGCTACAAGGGCAATCCGATGGCGGTGCACCTAAAGCAGCCGATCGAGCCCGGATTTTTCGACCGCTGGCAGGCGTTGTGGCGCGAAACCGCGGCGGAACTGTTCACTGCTCCGATCGCGGCCCAGTTCGTCGCCAAAGCCGAGCGCATCGGCGAGAGCCTAAAACTCGCGTTGTTCTATCGCCCGGACGAGATCCGCATCCGCTCGGCTTGACGCGCAGCCGGTCGGCGCTCGACAACAGTGCATGACCGACGAGAGCGTTCCGCAATTACCACCGATCCTCAGCGGCAAGGATTGCGGGCGACCGTCCGTCTTCACGCCAGAGAATTTGTTGCGCGAGGCGCGCCGCCAGAAGCGGCTGCCGCCGGGCGCAATTCCGGAAATCTGCGTTCTCGATCCGGACGGCGACATCCTGCGTACGCTGATGCGCGAGGGCCGTGCAACGCAGTCACCGGTCTGGGCCTGCTACCACACCGAACTTTACGAGTTCGAGCAGGATGGTATCGGATTCGGCATTATCGGCTGTGCGGTCGGCGCCTCGTTCGCGGTTCTGCTGGCCGAGGAATTGTTCGCCTCGGGTTGCCGATTTCTGATCAGCGTCACCTCTGCCGGCCAGGTCGCGCCGCAGGGTCCACCACCCTATTTCGTCGTGATCGACCGCGCGCTGCGCGACGAAGGCACGAGCTATCACTACCTGCCGCCCTCCGAATATTCGGAGGCCGATCACGACCTGATCGACACCGCAATGCAAGGCTTGGCGCGGCTCGGGCGTCCGGTCTATCGCGGCGCGGCCTGGACCACCGACGCGCCGTTCCGCGAGACCGAGACGGCGATCGAGCGCTGCCGCTCCCGCGGGATTCTCGCCGTCGAGATGGAGGCGGCCGCGCTTTACGCCTTTGCGCAGGCGCGCGGCCGGCAAGTGCTGTGCCTGGCGCATGTCACCAACCAGATGGCGGTCATCGACGGCGATTTCGAAAAGGGCGAGGCCGACGGAGCCGCCGCCTCGCTGCAGGTGATCGAGGCGGTCGCCCGCGCCTGGAAAGCCCCGTGACAATCGCGTTTGCGATTATGGCCAAAGCGCCGCGGGTCGGCCAGGTCAAGACGCGGCTGGTGCCGCCGCTCTCTGCGGCCGAAGCCGCGGCGCTCGGCGCTGCCTTTATTCAGGACGTCGCCGGGAACATTCTGGCGGCGGCAGAACGCGCTCCGATCGCCGGTTATGTCGCGTATGCGCCGGCGGATGCGGCGGCGATGTTCCGGGCGTTGTTGCCCGGCGCGGTCGGCCTTGTCGCCTCGCGCCGCGCCGGGCTCGGCGCCAGCCTGTTCGACGCCGCCGAGGAGCTGCTCGCTGCCGGACATGAGGGCGTCTGTCTCGTCAACGCCGACAGCCCGAACTTGCCGACCGGCACCCTGATCGAGGCCGCGCGGGCATTGCAGCGGCCCGGCGACCGGGTCGTGCTGGGCCCTGCCGAAGATGGCGGCTATTACCTTATCGGCCTCAAACAGCCGCACCGCAGGTTGTTCGAAGAGATCGACTGGAGCACCGAACGGGTATTCCGACAGACGCACGACCGGGCGGCGGAGCTAGGGCTTGAACCGGTGACGCTGCCGGAATGGTACGATGTCGATGATGCGGCATCGCTCCGCCACTTGTCCGCGTCGCTTCTTGGCAACGCCGGCGCTCGAGACCAATACCCTGCGCCGCACACGACCGCCTGCCTGCGCCGCATCCTCGGCAAAGGTGCGGGGGTTTCCGGCGCCGGGTGACCAGCCGCCGATTTGCGGTGCTGGCCGCGTGCGGCGGGGTGCTGCTCGCGCTGACGCTGTTCGGTATTTCCCGGCAGAGCCTCGATCAGCTCGACGGTTTCGTCGCAGTCGCTCTGGTGCAAGGAGGGGTCTACTTCGCGGCGGTATGGCTGGCGCGTCAAGCGGGATCGAACCGCGGCGGCCTCGCTCTGATCCTCGGCATTGCCGCCGCGATGCGGCTAGCGGTACTCGTTTCGCCACCGTACCTGTCCACCGATATATACCGCTATATCTGGGACGGAAGGGTCAGCGCCGCCGGCATCAATCCGTACCGCTACATCCCGACCGACCCGCAACTTGCCGGCCTGCGCGACGGCACGATTTTTCCCAAAATCAACCGCAATAATTACGCCCCGACGATCTACCCGCCGGTGGCACAGGCCATCTTTCTCGCTGTGACCCGGATCAGCGTTTCGGTAACGGCGATGAAGGCAGCGATGGTCGCCTTCGACGCCCTCGCGATGCTGATGTTGCTCCGGTTGCTGATCGCCGCCGAGCTGCCGAGTACCCGGCTATTGGTCTACGCATGGCATCCCCTGCCGGTCTGGGAATTCGCCGGCAGCGGACACATCGATGCGGCCCTTATCGCGTTCGTCGTGCTGACGCTTTGGGCGAGGCGGCGAGGGTCGGGTGTGCTGAGCGGCCTCGCCTTGGCGGCGGCGACGCTGGTCAAGTTGTATCCGGCGGTGCTGGCCCCAGCGCTGTGGCGCCGGCGCGACTGGGTTATGCCGGCCGGGTTTGCCGTGGCTGTGATTGTCGCATATCTGCCGTTTCTCGGGGTCGGCTGGCGGGTCATCGGCTTCCTGCCGGGCTACGTGTCCGAAGAAGGGTTCGCCGGCGGCAGCGGCTTCTATCTGCTCGGCCTGCTGCGGCTGGCGATCCCAGCATTCCCCGCGTGGCTGTATCTCGGCTTCGCTGCAATGCTGCTGGCCGCGCTCGGCTTGGCGGTCCTGCTCGCGCGCCCTTGGCCCGACCGCGACATCGCCGGAGCGGCGGCGCTCGGCACCGCCTTCATGCTGCTGGTGTCGCCGCATTACCCCTGGTATTTCGCTTGGCTGATCATCTTTGCGTGCTTGATGCCCTGCCGTTCGCTGCTGTGGTTGACCGCCGCATGCGTGCTACTTTATCTCGTCCCGGTGGGGTCGCATCTGGTGCGGGACGAGCATCGGCTGCTGGTCGAAACCGTGATCTACGCGCCGTTCGCCGTGCTGGCGCTGATCGACTTGCGGCACCGAAAGCAGGTTAGGCATGCGACGCCGACAAGCGCCTGAAACGGCTCCCGATCCGCGGCGATATTTCGCCCATATCGCCGATGAGCGCGGCCCGGTCGCGGAGGCCGAGCCGGTCTGCCTTTATCTGGAGACGACGAACCGTTGCAATCTGCTGTGCACGACCTGCCCGCGTACCTTCGAGGATCTTGAACGACCCGGCGACATGAGCTGGGAGCTGTTCACCAGCATCGTTGACCAGTTCCCAAACATCGCGCGCGTCGTATTGCACGGCGTCGGCGAGCCCATGATGGTGCGCAGCCTGCCGCGTATGATCCGGTATCTTAAAACACGCGGCACTCATGTCCTGTTCAACACCAACGGCACCTTGCTGACCGCCCGCAAGGGCATGGAGCTGATCGACAGTGGCCTGGACGAGTTGCGCGTGTCGCTGGATGCGGCCGAGCCCGAAGCCTTTCGCCTGGTGCGCGGCAAGCCGTTCTTCGACCGCATCGTTCGCAACGTCCGCGCCTTCTGCGCGATGCAACGCGAACGAGCGGCCGAAACGCCGCGCGTGTCGCTGTGGCTGACCGGGCTCAAAGAGACGATCGGCCAACTCGGCGATTTCGTCCGGCTTGCGCACGAGATGGACGTGGCAGAAGTCTATTTGCAGCGCCTTGTCTATTTCCCGGATGGTCAGGGGCTCGCGCGCGCCCAATCGGCGCTGTTCGCCGAGGCGGGTGGCCAGGAAAACCGCCTGATTGCCGAAGCGGAAGAGTTGGCCCGTACGCTCGGTATCCTCTTCAATGCCTCCGGTGCGACCGATCCGTCGACCAGTCTCAAGCCGGCGGACGCGAAGCAGCCCTGGTCGCTGTGCCGCCGACCGTGGACGCTGATGTATTTCACCGCGCATGGCCGGGCGATCCCGTGCTGCTTCGCGCCGTTCTCGATGCGCGGCTATGATGGCTTCACCCTCGGCGACGCGACTCAGCAGACCTTGCGTGAGATCTGGAATGGCCCGGCATACCTGGATTTCCGCCGCGCCTTGTTGAGCGACGCTCCGCCACCGGCCTGCGCCGGCTGCGGCGTCCGCTGGAGCCTGTAACCTGACGGGCGCGACGCCAACCCCCGAGCGGCCCCGCGTCGCGCTCGTGATCCCGACGCTGAACGAGGAGGAATCGATTGCCGACGTCATCGGCTCGGTGCCGCCAGACAGCGTCAACGAAATCATTGTCGTCGACAGCGGCAGCACTGACCGCACGGTTGAACGCGCCCGCGCCGCCGGCGCGCGCGTGGTGATCGAGCGCGAACGCGGCTATGGCCGGGCTTGCCATGCAGGCGCCATGGCGGCGGATTGTGACGTCCTCGTTTTTCTTGACGGGGACGGCAGCGACTGCCCCGAGTTGATACCGATGCTGCTGGAGCCTGTGCTCGCGGGACGACAAGATTTCGTGATCGGCTCCCGCACCCGCGGCGAGCGCGAGCCAGGCAGCATGAGCGCCCACCAGATTTTCGCCGGCCACCTCGCCGGCGTCGCGATCCGCCTGCTCTACGGCGTGCGCTACACCGACATGTGCCCGTTTCGGGCGATCCGGCGCGATGCGCTGCTGCGGCTGGGCATGCGCGAGAGAACGTATGGCTGGAACCTCGAGATGCAGATGCGGGCGGCCCGCGCCAGGCTGCGGATTCTGGAGGTCCCGGTCACGCATCGCCGCCGCGCCGGCGGTCGATCAAAAGTGTCGGGCAGCCTGCGCGGCACGATCAAAGCAAGCTGGCGGATCGTGTTGACCTTTGCCCGTATCGCCTGCGAAGGCGCCGAACGCAGAGCCGTCATTGCCGGAAGGCAGACGCCATGAACAGCGGCAACCCGAACCCGTTCTCCGATGTCGCCAGCTTTCTGACGACACCGTCCTGGACCACCGCGGTGTTCTGGCTGCTGCTGCTCGCCAGCATCGCGATCGCCGTTTATGCGTGGGTGCGTATTCCGGAGCAGCGGGCCGGGCATCATCTCGCTGCTTGGGTCTTCCGCTTTCTGATCGGCTCGATGTGGTGGCAGCAGAGCCTGTGGAAATTGCCACCTCTTTACACCGATCAGCCGAACGCGCCATTCGGGACGACCGGCCTTGCTTATTGGATGGGGTTGATGGGAAAGCACGCGGCGATCCCGCTGCAGGCCGATTTCGTCAACCAGATCGTCTTGCCGCACTTCTACTGGTTCGCGCCGGTCGTCTACGCGCTCGAAGTGCTGACCGGGGTATCGCTGATGTTCGGAGCCTTCGTGCGGTTGTGGGCCGTCATCGGCGCGTTGCAGATCCTGAATTTGTGGCTCGGCCTCTACAGCGCGCCCGGCGAGTGGCCATGGACGTATTTCTTCCTGACGCTGCTGATGCTGGTGTTTGCGCTGCACCATTATGGCCGCAGCCTCGGCATCGACGCGATCTTGGTAGCGCGCTCGCGGGCGCCGGCGCAGCGGCAGGTCCTCGACCTCGTCGCCTGAGGCCGGCCTACATCCCGAGATAGGCCTGCCGCACCCGGTCGTCGGCCATCAGCGTCCGCCGTGGGCCTTCGAGTACGACCCGGCCGGTTTCCAGCACATAGCCATAATCGCAGGATTCGAGCGCTTCGGCGACGCGCTGCTCGACCAGCAGCAGCGTCAGGCCGTCCTCGCGATGCAGTTCGGCGATCCGTTCGAAGATCAAATCGGCGACGGCCGGCGCCAGACCCATCGAGGGCTCGTCGAGCAACAACAGCCGCGGCGCCGAGGCGATGCCGCGGCCGATCGCCAGCATCTGCTGCTCGCCGCCCGACAGCGTGCCGGCGAGCTGCCGGCGACGCTCCGCCAATACCGGGAACAATTCGAAGATGCGCTCGACATTGCGCTCCCACTTGTCACGGCCGCGGGTGGAATAGGCGCCCATTTCGAGGTTTTCCAGCACGGTCATCGCGGCAAAGACCTGCCGGCCTTCGGGCACGTGGGCGATGCCGAGATGAGCACGCTCATGCGGCGGCACGGTGAACAGGTCGCGGCCCTCGAACGAGATCGCACCGCCGCCCGGCGCGACGGTTCCGGAGATCGCCTTGAACAGCGTCGTCTTGCCGGCGCCGTTCGGGCCTACGATCGCGACGAACTGACCTTCGGCGACGGCGAGCGACACGCCGCGCAACGCGGCGAGCCCGCCATAGCTGACCGAAAGATTCTCGATCTCCAGCATTTCGTGCTCGCCCCCGGTGACCCGGTCAGCCGATAACACGCCGGCAAGGGCATACGCAAAATCCTTGGTGCGGTCGGCCTGCCGCCTCTATCGTCTCGGTCGGGAGGAAGTCGGAGGATGGGCCGAGCGTGTTTTCGCTGACCGATCTGCTGCAGGCGCTGAGCGCGGGACTGCTCGTGGGCGGTGCCTATGCGCTGATGTGCACGGGGCTCGGCATCATTTTCGGGTCGATGCGCGTCATCAATTTTGCGCAAGGCGACTTCCTGATGCTCGGCATGTACGCCGCCTTCTACCTGACCACCGGCTTCGGCGTGCTGACGTTTCTCGGTCCCTATGCCGGACCGATCGTCGCCGCCTTCCTGGCCGGCCCGATCGTGTTCGGGGTCGGATGGCTATCGCACCGCTTTATCGTCGCGCGTGTCACCGGGGCCGGGGTCGCCCAGATCGAAGGTGCCGGAGCGTACGGCCAGATCATCGTCACCCTCGGCATTTCGCTGATCCTGCAGAATGGCGGGCTGATCCTGTTCGGGTCGGCGCCGGTCGGGATCCGCACGCCGCTGTCGCGATCGTCCTGGGAGATCGGCGATATCCTGCTGAACCAGGGCCGCTGTGTCAGCTTCCTGATCGCGATCGCGCTCGCTGCAGCGGTCTATCTGTTCCTCGGCCATACGCGGCTCGGCAAGGGACTGCGGGCAGCTGCGGACAACAGCCAGGCCGCACTCTACATGGGCATCGACGTCGAGCGCGCCCACCGCGTCGCCTGGAGCCTCGGGGTCGGGATCACCGCCGTCGCCGGCGGCCTCATCGCCGAGTCGCAGACCTTCCAACCCTATGTCGGGTTCGATTTCGTTATCGTGATGTATGCCGGCGTCGTGCTCGGCGGGCTCGGCAGCATACTCGGAGCCTTCTGGGGTGGTCTCCTGATCGGCATCGTCCAGCAGATGTCGACGCTGGTTTTGCCGTACCAGCTGCAGAACACGGCGATTTTCGTAGTTTTTCTGCTGATCATTTTCCTGCGGCCGCAGGGCATGTTCGGCCGGCTCAGCGAGCGGACATGAGAACCCGCAGCGAAACCCACCGCCAACGGCTGGCTATTGCGGTGTTTGCCGTCGCGGTGCTGCTGGTCTGCATGGTGTTGAAGAGTGCCTATTACCAGCTGGTGCTGACCCAGGTGCTGCTGTGGGCGGTGATGTCGCTGGCCTGGAACCTGCTATCGGGCTACAGTGGCTACTTCTCGTTCGGCCACGCGGCGTTCTGGGGGCTGGGCGCCTATACCGTGGCGCTCGGCATGATCCACCTCGGCTTGTCGCCGTGGGTCACGATCCCGTTCTGTGCGATCGTCGGCGCGGCCGCTGGGGCGCTGATCGGCTATCCGACTTTCCGACTGCGCGGCCACTATTTCGCGCTGGCGATGCTCGCCTACCCGCTGGCGATGCTCTACGTCTTCGAATGGCTCGGCTATCAGGAGTTAACGCTGCCGATGCAGCGCGAGGCGCCGCATCTCTACATGCAATTCGCCGATCCGCGCGTCTATGTCGCGCTCGCCCTCATCCTGCTTGTGGCGGCATTACTGATCTCGCTGAAGGTCGAGAATTCGCGCTTCGGCATGGCACTCCTGGCGATCAAGCAGAACGAGCCGGCGGCGGAGGCGGCGGGGATCGACACCTGGCGCTGGAAGATGCTGGCACTGATGCTGAGCGGCGCGCTCGCCGCGATGGCCGGCGGGCTCTACGCGGTCGTGCTGCTGGTGGTGACGCCCGACACCGTGTTCGGCATGCTGGTCTCGGCGCAGGCCTTGATCCTGGCGCTGTTTGGCGGGGTCGGCAGCCTGTGGGGGCCGGTGATCGGCGCAATGGTGCTGGTGCCGCTCGCCGAAGGGCTGAACGCCGAACTCGGTGATGTCCTGCCCGGCATCCAGGGCGTCGTGTATGGCATTGCGATCATCGCGATCATTCTGGTGGCGCCCGAGGGCGTGTATTGGCGGGTGCTCGACCGGGTCCGGCGCCGGCCGGCCGCGGTACCCGAGCCGGCGCGGCCGGCGGCGATCGTCGTGCCGCTGGCGCGTGAGCGCAGCGTCGACGTCGGCAAAGACCTGCTGGTGTTGCAAGGGATCGGGATTTCGTTCGGCGGCCTGCGGGCGCTCGACGGGATCGACCTGACGGTCCCCGAAGGCGGGCTTCACGGCATCATCGGACCGAACGGCGCCGGCAAGACGACACTGTTCAACGTCATCAACGGCTTTCTCGCGCCTGACAGCGGCACGATCAACTTTGCTGGCGAGCCGCTGATCGGCTTATTGCCGAACCGGGTGTGCCGCCGCGGCATCGGACGAACCTTTCAGGTCGTGCGCGCCTTCCCGCGCATGAGCCTCTTGGAAAACGTGATCGTCGGCGCTTTTGTGCGCGCCGCCGATGATGCCACGGCGGAGGCGATGGCGCGGACCGCGCTTGACCGCGTCGGTCTGGGCGGGCGCGCCGACGCGATCGCCGGGGGTCTCACGACGCGCGAATTGCGGCTGATGGAATTGGCGCGGGCGCTGGTGTCGCAGCCCCGTCTGGTGCTGCTCGACGAGACGCTGGCCGGGCTCGGCCACGAGGACCTCGACGGCATCCTCGGCGTGATCCGACAGTTGCGCGCCGACGGCGTCACCGTGCTGATCATCGAGCATACGATGCGCGCGATGGTGCGCCTCGTCGACCATTTCACCGTACTCGACCACGGACGGCTGATCGCTGCCGGCAAACCGGACGACGTCGTCCGCGACCCGCGTGTGATCGAAGCCTATCTCGGCAAGCGCTGGGTCGAACAAGCGATCGTGACGGCAAATTGACAAACAACAGGAGG
>Ga0102924_1004920_pt1 | contig 13170 bp, 11 predicted proteins | sample PaiPotPPM11metaG_FD_80116 | JGI IMG/M metagenome (GOLD analysis project Ga0102924, IMG submission 80116) | Iron sulfur acid spring bacterial and archeal communities from Banff, Canada, to study Microbial Dark Matter (Phase II) - Paint Pots PPM... ... | reverse complement strand
CTGCGGCGGCGCTTGCGCGGGCAGGGGGGGCGGCAGCTTCGCCGCTGGAGTCGGCGCCACCGCGGGAGTCGCCGTTGCAGCTTTCGGAGGCGACGGCGTCAGACCGGGGGGTTTGGGTTGCTGGGCGCTCGGCGCGAGGGGAGCGGGCCGCGCGTTTGCTGCGGGCGCGGTAAGGGGATGCGGAGCGGCGGGGGGTTGCGCAGCCTGGGTGGGCTGCGGCGGGCGCGGCGCCTGACCCGCGCTGGGTGCCTGGACACCGCTGATCGTTTGCTGGCGCGGGCGCGGGGCCGGCGGCGCGACGGGCCCTGGTTTCGCCGCCGCCGCGGGGGCCGCGGCCTTCGGAGCCGCAGGCGCTGCCGGTGCTGCCGGCGCTGCCGGCGCTGCCGGCGCTGCCGGCGCGGCCGGTTTCGCCGCTGGAGCCGCCGGTGGCTTCGGCGGCGGCCCCGCACCGCGGGCACCCGCTTGGCTCATGGAACCAAACGGTGCCTGATTCTTTCTGCGGGGGCTAGTGCCTAGGCGACCTTTTTCTTCGACTTCGGTGTAGGCCCCCCGGGGCCCGGAACACGTCCGTCACCGATCAGCCCCGGCCGCTCAGCGCAGAGCCATCAGCGAGACGACGGCCCAGCCGCCACTCTCGACCGCGACGTCGACCGTCCGGATGACCCCTCGCGCGTCGATGCGCACGGCGTGATGGCCGGCGGGCACGCGCACGCGGGCGACGGCGACGCGCGCCGGGAGCGTCTCCCAGCTCCGCGTGTCGGGGGTATCGAGGGCCGTCAATGTCGCCTGCGTACCCAGTGAGAGGAGCGCGCTGAACAGATCGCCGTTGCCCTTGCCCCCCGCCGCGCTCCCGGCGAGGCTCCCGGCCGCGTAGCGAGCGATCATCCGCGTGATCGCGCTCACCATGATCTTGCCCTCGATCTTCTTCCACTCGGAGCGCACCTGCTCGGTGACGTTGACCGCCTCTTCGAGGGGCACCGCGCCGCCGTCGAGCACGCACTCGGGCACCGAGTAGCCTCCCTGCTCGCGCCCGAGGGTCGGGAAGTTCACCCACGTGACGAGCCCTTGGGCCGCGATGCGATTCGCTCGGGCCACGTCGTAAGGCGACAGGGCGCCGGACGCATACGTGAGCGCCAGGCCGATGGGGATGCGCTCGGGGACCTTGTGAGGCACTCGGCCGTACCCGACCACGAAGACGATCTCCCCCTGGCCGTTCGCCTCGGGCGGCGGGGGCGCAGGGGCGCTCTCGAGCTCCCGGAGACGCGGGGACCGGTACTGCCCGCGCTGCAGCAGACGGCGGACGGGGTCTTTCAGCGCGCGGAATCCGGCGAATTCGAGGGACGTATCGTACCAGCGCAGCGCCTCGTCCGGCGCGTCGCTCTCCTCGAACGTCAGACCCGCGAGAAAGGCGCCCAGCCCGAGCACCGTGTTGTCGGTCTCGTGAAGCTCGTCGGACACGTATTTCTGCATGACGGCCAGGCGCCGTGCCTCGACCCGCGCGCCATCGAGGTCGCGGAGCTCGAGGTAATTGAGCATGTCGAGGGTATTCACGAGCAGCTTCTCGTAGGGCGGTGCCTGGTACTTCCCGCTGGAACCCGAGAAGACGTACTCGCCGATCGTGTCGCGGGCGTCGTGCGCCAGATCGAGCATGTCGATCGCCTTGTCGGCTGCCTCGAGGTCGTGTTTCGACCGGTCGAACCGAGCGAGGCTCTGCTGGACGCTCGCGCGATCGAGGACGTAGAGCGCGTGGTCGCTCCCCATGTCGACGGGCAGGTCGGCGTCGGTCGCGACGTCCATCTTTTGATTCAAGAGGCGAATCGCCTCGCGCGGATTTCCCGCGTCGAGCGCCATGCGCACCGGAAGGACCTGCTCCGAGTGGCTCGCGCAACCCTGGAGAGCCGCCAGCGCGACCAGCCCTGCGGCTAGCGCAGCGCCTTGGTCACGTACGCCTTTTGTTGCCACCGGATCTCGCTCGTCTCGGTGTCTATCACTTGCATGAAGAGGAAGTACTGAACGCGCCGCGCATCCGCGGTGCGCTCATCGGACGCACCGACCTTGCCGGTCACGTAGTACTTCACGCCCAGCTGCTTGCCGTACTGCGGGATGTGGCGCGGATCGAAGACGGGGTGCTGCACGCCCTCGACTTGCCGGATCATGTCCGACTGCCGCTCCTGGCTGACGACGCGAACGACGCCGCTGTTGACGAGCCACGTCTCGGTCTCGCCCAGCATCGCGTCGAGCTGCGGATCGATGTGCTCGGAGGTCTCGTTCAAGAACGGTGCAATGGCGACGATCTGCCGGTTGTTCTGCCCGGCTCGCATCCGCCAATCGGTCATGATTGGCGCGTCGCGCATCTGATTGAGCAGCGTTTGCAGTGTGCGCTCGATATCGTCCTTGTCGAGGCCGGTGCTCATGGCCGGCCGATCGATCCCTGGATCGTCGGCGCCGCGGACGTATTCGCGGCTCGCGCAGCCCGCGGTCGCGATCGCGGAGCACGCGGCAAGAGTGACCAAGCAAAGCCGAGGGTTCATGCCCTTCTCCTCCGGTTTCTGAACTCGCGCAATGATAGTTCACGATCCGACGCGAGCCAGCGCGCGCGCGATGGCACCCTCGAGCGCCTCCCCAGGCTGCGCTCCCACGATCTGCTCGTCGCCGATCCAGAGCGTCGGCAGCGCGTAGCCGCCAGCCGCCTTGAACTCGGCGCGGTCTCCCTCGATGCGCGCGTCGGTCGCGGGATTGGCGATGCACGCGCGGTACGCTCCGATGGGCAGCCCGATGCTCTGGGCGATGCGTTCGCATCCGTCGGGCGTGAGCTCGTCGACCGGGGCCGAGAAAAGAGCATTCGCCATCGACTCTCCTTTGCCGAGCTGCTCCCCGCAGCAAGCCGCGCGGGCTGCGTCGCGCGCGTGCGGGTGGATCGAGAGAGGCACCTGTCGGCGAACGACTCGCAGCCGATTCTTGTGGCGCTCCAAAATGGGGCCGAGCTCCGTGTGGGTCAGCCGACAGAAGGGGCATTCGAAGTCGACGAAGTCGACGAGCGTGACCTCGCCCGCGGGCGTGGCCGCCATCTCGTCGCGAATGACCCTCGGCGCCGTGCTCATGCGAAACCCGGTGAAGAGGGGCACGAACGCCGCCGCGAGCACCGTGCCCGCCCCGGCGACGACGACGGGCAAGCCCACGCGAACGTCCGGCGTTCGGTGCATCCGCCACAGCGCGACCAGCGCGCTCGCGACGCCGCTCACGTCGGCAACGCAGCAGAAGGGGCACAGCTTGCCGAAGAGCGCCTGAGCGGTGAGCAGCGCGACGCCGACCAGCGCGGCAACCGCCGAGAGCGCGAGTTGCGCGGCTCGGGCGCGACGCCCCGGCGCCAGAGCGGCGCCGGCCAGTACGACGAACCCCGTGAGCCCCAAGAGCGGCAAGGGGACACCCAGCGGCGCCGCGATCGCCGTATGCCTGAGCGCGTCGCATCCCCCTCCTTCCGAGCAGAACACCGGCGCCGGGCGCAGGTAGTCGACGAGAAGCGCGGCGCTCGCGATCACCCCCGCGATCGCCGGGACGAGGGATGCCGTGAGCCCGGCGAGGGCGGTCACGTTTCGACCGCGCTCCGGCGGAGCCGGAGACGTGCCGTCCAGGTTTCGACCGCGCTCCGGCGGAGCCGGAGACGTGCCGTCCAGGTTTCGACCACGCTCCGGCGGAGCCGGAGACGTGCCGTCAGAGCTCGAGGCCGACGAAGGCGTCCGCGTAGCCATGTTTTCGTGTCTAACACGGCTCCCGGCTCAACCCTTCCGGCGCCGTGCTACGTGATGCCCCCCAGATGCCTGCGCGATTCCCCACCCGCGCCGAGGTCCTCGACCTTCTCGGCTCCGATCCGCGACCCTTGCATGTCCGCGAGATCGCGGCACGTCTCCAGGTTTCGGCGGTCGATTATCTCGGACTGCAGCGACTGCTCGACAACCTGAGCTTCGAGGGCATCCTCGCGGCGCGCCCCGGGCAGCGATTCCATCTGCCGCCGAAGGCGGCGGGCGCCCGCGGGGCGGAGCGCGAGGGGCTGCTCACGGTCCACCCGCGCGGCTTCGGCTTCGTCGCGAGCCTCGATGCGGCGGGTGACGACGTCTTCATTCCGCCCGACGCGATGGCCGGCGCGATGCACGGCGACCGCGTGCGCGTGCGCGTGCGCGCTCGGGCCGCCCGCGGCGCAGAAGGGGAGGTCGTGGCCGTCGTCGAGCGCGGTCTCGAGCGCGTTGCGGGGACGCTCCGCCGCAAGGGGAAGAGCGCGTGGCTCGAGCCGGACGACACCCGCGTGCGCGGGCCGATCGTTCTGCCGCGCGCCATCGACACCGGGGGGCCCGAGGGCAACAGCGGCGCCGACGGCGACGCCGTCGTCGTTCGCATCACGCGGTGGCCGGACTCGCCGCAGGAGAACCCCGAGGGGGCTATCGAGTCGGTGCTGGGCCGTCCCGGCGAGCTCTCCGTCGAGGCCGCGAAGATCCTGGTCCTCGAGGGAATCGATGAGCCTCACTCCGGCGCCGCCGTGCGCGAGGCCGAGGCCTACGGTGACGAGGTGCCCGAGCCGATGAAGGCGGGTCGCGAGGACCTGCGCCACCTGCCGCTCCCGACGATCGATCCGGAGGACGCCCGCGATCACGACGACGCCGTGTGGGTCGAGCGGACCGCCGGGGGCGGCTACCGCGCGTGGATCGCGATCGCCGACGTGAGCACGTACGTGACCCCCGGATCCGCCCTCGACGAGGAGGCGCGTGAGCGCGGGTGCAGCGTGTACCTCCCGGACCGTGCGATCCCGATGCTTCCGCGCGCGCTTTCGTCGAATCTGTGCTCGCTCTTGCCCGACGTCGATCGTCTCTGCCTGTGCGCGGAGGTCGAGCTCGACTCCTCCGGGCGCGTCACCCGCAGCCGCCTCATTCGCGGCGTGATGCGGTCGCGGGCGAAGCTCACGTACGGGGGCGTGGCGCACGCTCTCGGCCTCTCGGGCGACGCGAAGAGGGAGCCCGCGGCCGAGGAGATGGTCGAAGACCTGCGCGTCGCGTACGAGCTGTCGCGCATGCTGCGTGCACGCCGTATGCAGCGCGGCGCCCTGGATTTCGAACTCCCCGAGGCGAAGGTCGTGCTCCACGAAGAGACGCGAGCGCCCGTGGACGTGACCCGTCGCGCCGAGGACGCCGGAGTCAAGCGCGCGTATCAGCTCATCGAAGAACTCATGCTCCTCGGCAACGAGACCGTCGCCCGGTGGTGCCAGGAGCGCGACGTCCCGAGCATCTACCGCGTTCACCTGCCGCCCGACGAGCAGAAGCTCGATCGCTTCGCCGCGATGTGCGAGGCCCTCGGAATCGACTTCGACATCGAAGACACGCGCGATCCGAAGAAGCTCGGCGATCTCCTCAAGTCGTTCGCGGAGCACCCGCTGGCGCCCGTGCTCAATTCGCTGCTGCTTCGATCGATGAAGCAGGCGACGTACGACGTGGCGAACGTCGGGCACTTCGGTCTGGCGTCGAAGGCGTACTTGCACTTCACTTCGCCCATCCGCCGGTACCCGGACCTCGTCGTCCATCGCGCGGTGCACGAAGTACTCTCGGGCAAAGAGCCGCGCCGCGACCCCGAGGCCCGCGAGGCGCTCGCGCAATCGGCGCTGTCGTCGAGCATCGCCGAGCGGCGTGCGATGGAGGTCGAGCGGGCGATCGTGGACCTTTACCGAACGTTCATGATGAAAGACCACCTCGGCGAGCGCTTCGAGGGCGTGGTGACCGCGGTCGTCGGCTCGGGGCTCTTCGTGCAGCTCGACGCCCCGTTCGTCGATGTCCTCGTTCGACTCGAGGACATGGGCCCCGAACGCTGGGAGGTCGACGACGATGCGCTCCGAGTCTTCGCCGTGCGCTCGGGGGAACGAGTCGCCCTCGGCGACCGCATCGGGGTCGAGATCGTCGACGCCGCCATCCTGCGCCGCACGGTCTATGCGAAACGCCTCACCGGGAGCGGGGCCGCCCACGCGGCCAAGGAGGGGCGCGGCGTGGAGCGGTCGCCCAAGCGCCCGCGCCCCGAGGCGAAACCGAAGCGCGACGACACGCGCAAGCTCGCCCGTGCCTCGCGCAAGGAGAAGAAGGTCACCGGGAAGAAGAAGCGGCGCTAGCGAGGGACCCTTCGGCGGAGGAATCGACGACACATGCAAGTCTCCGGGAATACGATTCTGATCACGGGCGGATCTTCGGGAATCGGCCTCGCGTTGGCCGAGCGATTCGTCGAGTCGAAGAGTCGGGTCATCGTCACCGGCCGCCGCGAGAGCTTGCTCGAGGAGGTTCGCCGGAAGTTGCCGTCCGTCGTCACGGTGGTGAGCGACAGCGGCAACGAGGCGGAACGCGTGCGGCTCGCGGCGGACCTCACGGCGCGGTTCCCCGATCTCAACGTGCTGATCAACAACGCAGGGATCCAGCGCAAACTGGACCTTCTGCAGAGCGAACCGTGGGCCCAGACTCGCGAGGAGATCGCGATCAACCTCGAGGGACCGATCCACATGACGTCGGTCTTCCTCCCGCACCTCCTCCGCCAGCCCAAGCCGGTCGTCGTCAACGTAAGCTCGGGACTCGCCTTCGTTCCGCTCGCCGCTGCGCCGCTGTACTCGGCGACGAAGGCCGCGCTCCATTCGTACACCCTGTCGCTCCGCCGCCAGCTCCGGAAGACGGCCGTCGAGGTCGTCGAGGTGATTCCGCCGGCCGTCCGCTCGAACCTGGGCGGTTCCCACGATTTCGGCGTGCCTACCGACGAATACGCCGATTCGGTGATGGCCCAGCTCGCAGAGGGGCGCGCGGAGGTGACGTACCAGTTCTCCGCGAACACGAGCCAGGCGTCGCGCGCGGAGCTCGACGCGATCTTCGCGAAGATGAACGCGTGACGGTGCGTCGAGGGCCGATCCCCCCTTCGTCGCCGTCAGGGCGAGGCCACGCTGGTTCAAATACCGATCTGACTGCGCAAAATGCGACGGTGTCGTATAGCGGCATTGTGCGCAGCATTGCGCGGCGCGCGAAACGAGCGGGGTACGTCACGACGATGCGATTCCTCGGTCTGACCTTCCTCGGCGCGCTGGTCGCCCTTCTCTCCACGATGTCGTGCGACAAAGACCAGAGCGTCGTCTGCGATCGGCTTTCGAGCGAGGCCCAGGTCTCCATCGGCGCCGACCTGGCGCACGCGGCGCAGAATCTCGCCTGCAACACCGACTCGGACTGCGTGCTCGCGCCGACGAGCACCGCGTGCGTGCCTGGGTGCCAGGTCGTGCTGACCTCGGCCGGAGCGACCGGAATGAAGGCGGCGCTCGCTCAGGTCGACTCGACGAATTGCTCCCTGTTCTCGAGCAACGGCTGCCAGCCCGGTCCGGCGCCCTCGTGCCCGACGCTCTACCCGTCGTGCGTGGCCGGGACGTGCACGGCGTCGACGACGCCCCCGGCCGCCGACGCCGGGACCGAGGGCGACGTCGTCTCGCCTGGCGAAGACGCGACGGCCGACGCCAGCGGCGACGCATCCTCCGCCGAAGCCTCCGGTGAGTCCGACGGATCGATCGACGGCGGGGGTCCGCCCGCCGACGCCGGAGTCGACGGCCCCGAGGCCGCGCCAGCCGACGCGGCCCGGGAGTAGGTTCGAGCCCCGGCGACACTCACGTCTTGGTGAACGTGAAGTAACCCGGATTGAGGTACGAGCTCACCAGGGTGAACGTCATGACGTACGTGCCCGGCGCCAAGAACGTCACTTTCGCCATGTCGCTGTCCATTTGCCAGACGTGGTAGCCCTCGGTGCAGCCGGGGTCGGGACTTCCACACAGGCTCGAGGGAACCGTGAACACGCCGGTCGTGATACCGCCGCCGAAGTCGAGCGACACGGTCGGCGCCGCGTTCTGGGGCGGCCGAGGTGCGGCCATCAGTCCTCCGATCGAGTACGTGCCTGCGGCCAGCACGTGCACCGTGTACTTGAACCACTCGCCGGTGACGCTGTACGAGAGATACGGGAAGTACGGAGAGACGGGCATCCCATCGGGATAGTCGTCGGGCTCCGCGGTGTTCATGTGGGAGAGGCCGGCGTTGTCCGCCCCGGTGCGGTAAGGCGGACAGGCGGGCGCTTGCTGGTTGCATCCGCGACCGGTGCAGCACCAATCCGGGGGGTTCTTGATTCCGTTGCCGCAGGCGGCGCCCATCGCCCCGGCCTCGTGGCAATACGCGACGCCGGGGCCGCCCGTGTCGTAGTCCGACAAGTAGATGTTCCCGGGGATGGTGAGCGCCTCGAACGGCATTCCCGTGTAGCCCGCCGGCACCCCGTTCACGCCGCCGTCGGGCGCGCTCCCGTCGACGTCACCGCCGCCGCTTGCGCTGCCGCTGGCGGAGCCGCTCGCCGTTCCGCTGCTCGAACCGCTGCTCGAGCCGCTGGAACCGCCGTCGGATCCCCCGCCGCTGGCGCTACTCGAGCCGCTGGTGGTCGATGAGCCTCCGCTGCCGCTCGCAGAGCCGCCGCTCGCGCTCCCACCCGAAGTGGAGCCCGAGGCAGGACCGGCGGGCTGCGAGCCGCCGCCCGCCGTTCCGCACGCTGCAAGGAGCGCGCTGAATGCGACCGCGGGGGCGAGCAAAACGAGCGCGGTCGACCCCGAGGCGTGCCGCGGCGTTCCGCTTCGATCGGCAGGTGCGACGAACATCGCGCGCCGAAGGTGCAGGGGATGTGCCGCACGCCGACGACCGCGTCGACCGGCCTGCGACCTCAGTCGACGTCGATTCCCTCGGTCGCCTTCAGGTGATTGCGCACGAACACGCAGACCCACTCGGGCCGCGACAGCTCGATGTGCGCCGCGTGTCCCGCCGTGCGCGCCTCGTTCAGCACGGGCTCGAGGTCTCGCTGGATTTGCGTCTGGAAGTGCTGCACGTCGAGCGTCGTCGCGGACGGCAGCTCCTCGACGGTCGGCGCCTCCACCGGGCCGCGCACGCGGAAGACGCGGCTCTGGGGGCCCGCGCTCAGGGCGACGTACGCGCTCACGGCTCGGGCACCTGCGTGAGCCACTTTGACGACGCCGTTGGCGAGCACGAGGAGCTTACCCACGACAGGGTAGAATACCACGCGATATGCGCGGGCGAGCTTTCGCTTCAGGACCCGGGCCGGCTCGTCGTCGCGTTGTGGTAGAAGCGCGTGATCTCCGCCTCGTCGAGGAAGCCCACGATCTTCCCTTCGTCGTCGGTGACGAGGATCTCCCGCACCCCGTGCTCGAGGATGACCGAGAGCGCCCGTTGCAGCTGGTCGGTCTCCTTGACGCTGACCGCCGGCACCATCAGATCGTGCGCGATCGCGAGCTCGCCGATGTCGGGATTCGCCGCCATCGTGCGGAGGACGTCGTTCGTCACCATCCCGACGAGCCGCCCGGAGTCGTCGAGGACGGGAAAGACGTCCTGCCACGCCGAAGACGCGGCCTTCTCGAGGACGACCCGCGCGGGGCTGGTCAGCTTGAAGGTCTCGTACTCGCGATCGTGGACGAGGACGTTGGCGACGGACACGCCGGTCAGGACGTCGAAGATGAGATCCTCGCGGTGAGCCGGCGAGTCGCGCTTGGTGGGGACCTGCGCGGGGTATAGGGTGCGGTGCCGGAGCGCGACGAACGCGATGCCCTCCGCGAGCATCAGCGGCACGAGCAAGTCGTAGCTCCCGGCGAGCTCGCAGGTCATGACCAGCGACGCGATGGGGACGTGCGCGAGGCCGCCGTAGAAGGTGCCCATCCCGACGAGCGCGAACGCGCCGGGGTCGATGCGCGGGTCTTGCAAGAGGACCTGCGCAGCGCGGCCGAACGCGCCGCCGAAAATCCCGCCGATCACGAGCGACGGGCCGAAGTCGCCGGCGCTTCCGCCGCTCCCCACGGTGAGGCACGTGGCGACGATCTTGATGGCCGCGAGCAGGACGAGGAGCTCGACGCCGCGCCAGCCGAGGGGAAACCACTCGGCGCCGCTGATCGCGAGCTGCGCGGCGCCGTAGCCGCCGCCGAGGATGCCGAGTCCCTGTCCGGGCTGGCCCAGGTGCGGGCCGATGACGACGATGATGGGCGTCGCGAAGACCCCGAGGGCGAGCCCGCCCAGGCCGGGCTTGATCCACTCGGGCGCGTGGAGGGAGCGAGTGGCGTTCTGCACCCAGCGCATCGTGGCCAGGAACGCGCTCGCAACGATCGAGATGAGGATGGCGAGCAGCGCGTAGAGCGGCAGGTGCTGCGGCACGAAGGGATAGCTGGGCGCGTGCGTGAAGAGCGTGTTCTCCCCGAAGAACGCGATGAAGACCGAGTAGGCGACGACACTCGAGAGGACGCTCGGGACGAGGGCGTCGGCCTCGAAATCGTCGCGGTGCAGGACCTCGACTGCAAGGAGCGCGGCGCCGAGCGGCGTCCGGAAGACCGCCGCCATACCGGCGGCGGTGCCCGCCACGAGCAGGATGCGCCGCTCGCGGTCCGTGACGCGCAGGACCTGGCCGACGAGCGAGCCCAGGGCGCCCCCCATCTGCATCGTCGGGCCTTCGCGCCCGCCGGACCCGCCGGAGCCGAGCGTCAGCGCCGACACGAGGGCCTTCACGAACGCGACCCGCTTGCGCACGAGTCCGTTGTGGTTGTGGAAGGCGTCGATGATGGCGTCGCTGCCGCCGCCGCGCGTCTCGGGGGCGAGCCACGCCGAAATCGCGCCGCCGACGAGGGCACCCGCGGCGGGTATCACGAGGAGGAGCAACGGACGGAACGGCGGCTGCTTGTTCATCTCGCCGAGCAAACGCTCTCCCCCGGCGCGGAGCGGCACGTAGCCGGTAAAGCCCTCGAGCGCGACGCGCTGCACGGCCTCGACTCCCGCGAAAAATAGGGAGCCCATGAGCCCCGCAGCCGCGCCCACGAGCGCCGCGTGCAAAAGGACGCGGCCGAGGATCTGGAACTGAACCGGCGTGCGTGCGGCGTCGAGCATGCGCCGGAGCGCAACCAAGCGGCGTAGAGCGGGTCGTGGCAGGCTGGATGGTCGAACTTCTTGCTCCATGACGCGAGGCGCCGCGGCCTCCAGGCTAGCGCTGTGCGGCCCCCTCGTCCGGTGTGATGCGCATGACGGCGACGCCCGTCGTATCCTCCGGCGACGGGTCGACGCCCGCGCGGAAGACGATCTCGCCCGTGACCGCGCCTGTCGCCTCGGGCTCGAGCGAGGTTCGCTTAGCCGCTGGCCCCGGAACGCGCTCGTGACCGTGGAGCTTGCGACGCCACGTCGCAACGTACACCACGCCTCGGGCGCGCGCCGCCTCTCGTATGAGGTCCCATGTGTGCGGGTCGTCGATCCAGTGCCGGTCGAAGCGGCGACGATCGAGCCCGCTCGGAATCTCGATCGTTGCCTCGTCGCAGAAGACGACGGACGCTCCGGGCAGCGAGCGGAGGTAAGCGGCGATCGCAGTCCGCTCCGGCCACCCGCGCGCGATCGACGCGCGCCAGAAGCCCATCCACACGTCGAGCTGCACCGCGAGCCCGGCGAGCGCGCCGCAAGCCAGCAATCCCGCGACGCAGCGCCCCCACAAAGCCGCGCCGCGCAACCCCATGAAACGCCGGCCGAGGCGGGCCGTCACGTCCGCGATCGCGGCAGCCCCCTGGGCCGCAAACGTCGCGTAGAGAGGCACGATGCAGACGAAATGCCGGTCGAGCCCGAGCATTGCGCGCGTGATCCACGACAGCGAGACGAACCCGAGCGGCGCGGCCATCAGCAGCACGAACCGCGCTCCCTGCTCGCGAACGGTGCGGGCCACTCCGAACGGGACCAGCAGCATCGCCCCGCCCAGCACGCGCACCGGCACGAACACGGGGTAGTAGAGCGCGTCGCGCGCGAGCGCCTTCATGCCGGCGGAGAGGGCGCTCTTCTGGTGGAGAGCGTCGCTCGCAAAGTCCTGCGTCTGGCGCAGAAAGCCGAACCACTTGCCGTCGACGGGGCGGCGCAGGGCCGCCCACCCGAGGATGAGCGCGACAGGCACGGCGACGACCAGCCACCGGCGCCACGAAGTCGGTGCGCGCCCGGCGCGCCCGCGCGCAGCGTCGAACGCCAGCAGCGCCGCCGCCGTCGCCAGCACGGCCCAAGCCTCGTAGCGAAGCATCACCGCGGCGCCGAGGAGCGCCGCCGCCGTCCCCCACGCCGCTCGCTCGAAGGCGATGGCGACACCGAGGACGAGGAGCGCGAAGAGCGGCTCGGGCTGCGCCGTCGTCCCCATCTGCATCGCGATGGGACAGCCGGCCGCGAAGAGCGCGGCTACGAGAGCGACGCCTTCGGGCGTCATCCACGCGGAGCCCGGTCGTGTCGTGCGCGCGACGTACGCGAAGAGGAGCGCCGGGAGCGCGGCGGCGAGGACGAGGTTCGTCCACCGAACGACCTCGATCGAGCCGCCCAGGGCGACCAGCGGCACCTGCGCGTAGTGAAACAGGGGGAGCCATACCCAGTGGACCGCGAGATCGCGCGGGTCGGCGAGGATCGCGCGGGCGATCATGTGGTGCGCGTAAGCGTCGGTGTCGATGTCGATCCCCGCACGCACGCACGCTGCCCGCCAGGCTGCCAGCACCGCAAGCGCGAGCACCAGCGCAAGAACGGACAGGGGACGCGCCCGCATGGGGCGCGTATAGCATGCGAGGATTTTCGGCCTCTACGGATCACTCCGCGCAGTATCGCGCGATGTCTTCGCTGTCGGTGCGGGCGGCCTTCAGGTTCTGTTTGATGACGTCGTCCGTCCCGTCGGGCGCCGACCCGCTCGCCTTCAACGTCAGCGTGTTCGCGAGCACCGTCAGGCGGGCGCCGTAGTTCTTCGCGTACACGCGGAGGGGGACGTCCTCGAACTTGGTTGCGAGGAGGTCGCGCTGGACCCGCTCGACCGTGTCCGCGTTCGGGGTACCCTCGTCGAGAGGTTTGATGGCGCCGACCAACTTCTCGCATTCCTGCTTGCGAGCGCTGTTGCACGCGGCAACGGAAAGCGCGGCCAGCACGACAAGACCGAAACCTGAGCTCATGGCGTCCTCCGTTGTCCCGAGGATCCTTCGCGCGCTCCGCGCGCGCAAGCCCGCGCTCGCGTACGCCCTGGCTGGCGGCGACACCCTGCGGTAAACGGCACGGCTCGACGTGGCGACCGTACCCCAGCGCAATCCTCCCGGCCCTACCG
>Ga0102924_1004919_pt1 | contig 13170 bp, 10 predicted proteins | sample PaiPotPPM11metaG_FD_80116 | JGI IMG/M metagenome (GOLD analysis project Ga0102924, IMG submission 80116) | Iron sulfur acid spring bacterial and archeal communities from Banff, Canada, to study Microbial Dark Matter (Phase II) - Paint Pots PPM... ... | reverse complement strand
GCGAGAGGCCGGTCACTTACCGAACCCTTTCGCCCACAACATCTCTAACTCCTGGCGCAAGCGCGCAAATTCGGCATCGACCGCGTGCGTTCTCGCCACTATCACAACGTCACGTCCCGCCTGGGCCGTCGTCAGCAGCGGCCGAACCGCCTCGCGCAAGCGCCGTTTGATTCTATTCCGGACCACGGCGTTGCCCAGCTTTCGGCTTACCGCCAGGCCGACCCGGGGGCGGCCTACATCATTATCGCTCACAAAGAGGGCCAGGTAGGCGGACGAGGCGCGGCGGCCGGAGCGAAGGGTGCGGTCGAAGTCGGTCGATTTGAGCAGGCGCTGGCATCGATTCACAGCTTTGGCGGGAGCCGCCGGAGCGGCGGCTAGCGGGCGCGGCGGCTGGCTGTCGGGGTCAGCACGTGGCGGCCCTTCCGCCGGCGAGCCTTGATGACCTTGACGCCGCCGGTGGTCGACATCCGAGCCCGGAAGCCGTGAACCTTGACTCGCTGGCGCTTCTTTGGTTGATGCGTGCGCTTCATAAGGCGTCCTACGATACCATGCCGCTGGCGCGAGGTGGTTGTCCGGTAGCGTACGGAAATTCGTATTGCGCGCCGGAAACCCTTTTGCTATGATTCCGCTGCCCTGGAGAGCTACGGCTCTCACTCATCAACAACTTATTCACACAAGGCTGGGGAGACCTCCATACGCTTCTCCACAACAGTGGGAAGTCTGTGCATAAGTTGCGTCATCGCTAAGCCGTCCTGGGCCACGATTCCGACCCGCGCGTGTGGCCGCGCAGTTCCGGCTCTGCTCTCCAAATAAGCGATCGTCATGGATGTGGAGGAGCGTATGAACCCGGAACAGATCTGGCAGGCGGCGCAGGAAGAACTGCGCTTCCAACTGAGCAAGCCCAGCTACGAAACCTGGCTGAAGAACGCGTCACTGGTGGGACGCGATCGGAACGATTTCCGCATCGGCGTGCCCACCAAGCTGGCCAAGGACTGGCTCGAGGATCGCTACTCGGCGATGATCAAGGAGACGCTCTCGGCGATCGTGTCCGGTGACGTGACGGTTGCCTTCGAGGTGATCAGCGGCTCAGCCGACGCCGGTAACAGTGCGCGCGCTGTCCGCGAATCGGCGGTGGCGGTAGCGGAGGAGCCGGCAGCGGAGGAGGTCGACGGACCGGTCCTTCATGAGGCCTCCCAACTCAATCCGAAATTCCAGTTCCAGCATTTCGTCGTCGGTAATAACTCGCGCTTCGCGCATGCAGCCTGCCGGGCAGTCGCGGAAACCCCGGCCAAGGCCTACAATCCGTTGTTCCTCTATGGCGGAGTCGGCCTGGGAAAGACACACCTGATGCACGCCATCGGTCACGCCGTGATCGAAAAGCATCACCGGCGCAAGGTGGCCTACGTCACCAGCGAAAAATTTATGAACGAGATGATCACCTCGATCCAGGAAGGGCGGATGAATGATTTCCGCACCCGCTACCGGACGGTCGATGTCTTGCTGGTCGACGACATCCAGTTCCTTGCCGGCAAAGATCGAACCCAGGAAGAGTTCTTTCATACTTTCAACGCCCTGCACGAGCTCAATCGGCAGATCGTTATCTCCTCCGACCGGCCCCCCAAGGAAATTCCGACGCTTGAAGACCGGCTGCGCTCGCGCTTCTCCTGGGGTTTGATCGCCGACATCCAGGCCGCTGACTTCGAAACGCGTGTCGCTATCCTTAAATCCAAGGTTGGGCCATATGCGCGGCTCGTTCCCGAGGACGTCATCTCTTTCATCGCGCACAAGATCCAGAAGAACATCCGCGAGCTCGAAGGCGCATTGATCCGGGTGATCGCGCATGCGTCCCTCAACCGCGAAATGATCAATGTCGACATGGCCGCCAAGCTGTTGCAGGATGTCATCCCCTCGAGCGAAGCTCGCACCCTGTCGGTGGACACGATCTCGAGGGCTGTTGCCAGCTACTACCACATCAGCATGGAGGAGATGAAGGGCAAGCGGCGCGACAAGCACATCGTCTTCCCGCGCCAGGTCGCGATGTTCCTGATTCGCGAGGAGACAGCATCATCACTGCCGGCGATCGGACAGGCCTTTGGCGGGCGTGACCACACGACGGTTTTGCACTCCTACGAGAAGATCAACACCGAGTCTCGCGAGGACCAGCGGCTCCAGGCCGACCTGCGGAAACTCCGCGAGCTTCTCTATTCCCACTGATGCCTGTGGACAACGAAGGGGTAGGGACGTGGAGACTGTGTGAGAGCCCTGAAATGGTTCATAAGCTGATCCGGGATGCACAGTTTTTCAGGCCTATAATTGAAGTCGTTTCGAACTACAGGAAGGGCATTCTCCCCGTTCTGCACCGCCCTACTACTACTTCTTTTCTCTCAACAAGCGTTCTTCAATGACTCGGGTCGTGTAGACAAGGAGCACCATGAAGGTCACCGTAGCCGCCGGAAGCCTCGGACAGGGTTTGCACGTCGTCTCACGAGCCGTGTCGTCGCGAACCACCCTTCCCATCCTCAACAACGTCCTGATGCAGACTTCGAGTCAGGGACTGCAACTGACCGCCACCAACCTCGAGATCGGGATCCGGCAACTGATTCCCGCGGAGGTCCAGGAAGAGGGAGGCATCACCGTCCCGGCGCGGCTTTTGACAGACTTCGTCAGCTCACATCCCAACGAACCGCTCTCGATGGCCCTCGACAAGAAGACGCAGTCGCTCAGCCTGCGGAGCGCCAAGTTCGACGCCAGTATCCGCGGCATCGACCCGGCGGACTTCCCTCCCGTACCCTCGGGCGGTGAGGGGCGCAAGGTAAAAATCGACCAGACCGAGTTGCGCGACGCGATCGAGCAGACTGTGATCGCCGCCTCGAGTGATGAGGGGCGGCCGGTCCTTACCGGTGTCTACGTGCAGCTCAATGGAGGCAAGGCAACCCTGGCCGCGACGGATGGCCACCGGTTGGCGGTAAAAACACTCAAGGTCTCGGCCGATGACGGAGAGGCGGACACCGTCGTGATCCCGGCCAGGGCACTCACCGAGCTGAGCCGTATCCTCCGCGCCGGCGGCGAGCCGATCGACTTCACGGTCGGCCCGCAGAAGAACCAGGTCTATTTCAAGACAGGGGACGTAGAGCTGATGAGCCGGCTGATCGAAGGCACCTATCCCAATTATCAACAGGTGATCCCGAGCCAGAGCACGACCACCATTACTGCCAAGACTCAGGACCTGCTCTTCACGACCAAGATGGTCTCGCTCTTCTCCAAGGATGCCGCCAACGTGATCAAGTTCAAGACCGAGGGTGGAAAGCTGACGCTCACCGCCAACACCAGCGAGGTGGGGCAGAACGTGGCTGACGTGGAGGCGAAGATCGAGGGCCAGGACCTGCAGGTCGCCTTCAATTCCAAATACCTGCTCGATGTCCTGGCCATCCTCGGCACCGATGAGGTGCAACTCGGATTCACCGGGCCACTCAACCCTGGCATCGTCCGCCCCGTGGGGAAGGATGACTACCTTTACATCATCATGCCAGTGCGCGTTGCCATGTAGTCTGCGCCCTCCTCTTGTTCCTCTCCAACGTCTCACTATTCGATTTCCGCAATTACGCTGAGCTCGACCTCGCGCTCGAGCGTTCGGCAACCGTCTTTACCGGTGGCAACGCCCAGGGGAAAACGAATCTCCTCGAAGCGGTTGCGCTGACGGCGCTGGCCCGCTCACCGCGGACGCAGCAGGCGGCCGAGTTGGTCCGCTTCGGCCATACCGCGGCCCGGGTGACGTGCACGGTGCAAACCGACCGCGGCCGGGACGAGCTCGAAACCAGGATCGCGGTAACCACGACCGCGGCCGGCACACGGGCCGTCAAGCGCTTCTCGATCAACGGTCGCAGCCGCCAGTCCAGCGAGATGACGGGGTCGTTGCGGGTGGTCCTCTTCTGGCCGGATGACCTCCAGCTGGTCAAGGGTTCGGGTGAAGGGCGCCGCCGCTTCCTCAATACCCTGCTCTCCCAGATCGACGCCTCGCACGCGCGGGAGTTGATCCGCTATGGCCACCTGCTCGACCAGAGAAACGCCTTGCTTCGCTCGGTTCGAGACGGACGCCAGGCGGTTTCGGACCTCGAGTACTGGACCAGCAGCCTGGCCGGGTCGGGCGCCGCCATCATGGTGGAACGACAGAGGCGCTTACTCGAGCTGCAGCCGGTTGCGGCGGCCTTCCACCGCGAGCTGACCGATGACGGCGAGCGCCTGGACCTGCGTTACCGCCCCGCCGGCGTCCGGATCGGGGAGGCGCCGGTCGAACTGGTGGCGGAACAACTGAAGGCGGCGATGCGGGACGCAAGAGACGAGGAGATTGCCCGTGGACAGACAGCTGTCGGACCCCAGCGTGATGATGTTGAGGTGTGGTTGGACGATCACGAGGCAAGGCTGTTCGCCAGCCAGGGCCAGCAGCGCACCGCGGTATTGAGCCTGAAGCTCGCCGAACTGCATTACCTCGCCGAGGTGACGGGAGAGCAACCGGTACTGCTGCTGGATGACGTCATGTCCGAACTCGATCCCTCCCGGCGCGAGCGGTTGCTGGCCGCGCTCCAACCGGGTCCCCAGGCACTGATCACCGCGGCCGACCTGAACGATCTGCCGCGGAGCATCCTCGAGCGTGCCGACGTTTTCCGGGTCGCCGAGGGAGCGATCCGTGCGTAGTATCGGGGCCGCGCTACCCTCCGCTCTCAAGTCACTCGGCATCTCCCGGCGCACGCGGCAAGCCCAGGCACTCTACCTCTGGGCAACCGTGGTCGGGCCCGACCTGGCTTCGGAGACGACCGCCATCAGGCTCTCGGGCGGCAGCCTGCTGGTCAGCGCCAGCAGTACCGCACTCGCCCACCAACTGCACCTCGAGCGCGCGCTTCTGATCGAGCGGCTCAACGGGTTGATCGGGGCCGAGGTGGTTCGGGAAATTCGCTTCCGTCAGGGGGTGCCGGGCAGGTGATCGGCGCCGGTCCCGGACTCAACGAGGCTCAACGCAGGGCGGTCGCTCACACGACCGGTCCACTTCTGATCGTTGCCGGCGCGGGCACCGGCAAGACACGGGTGCTGGTGGAACGTTATCGCCGCCTTCGCCAAGAGGGCGTGCCCGCCGAGCGCATCCTGCTGCTCACCTTTACCGAGAAGGCCGCTGGCGAAGTGCTCGACCGCGTCGAGCGCGAGGACTACCTGCCGGCGGGTGAGCGTTACATCCTGACCTATCACGCCTTTGCCCAGCGCTTCCTGCAGGAAGAGGGGTGGCTCTGCGGCATCCCGCGTGGATTCCGGATGGTCTCCGAGGTCCACAAATGGGAGTTGATGCGCGATGTGCTCTTCGCCTCGAGACCGCCGCGGCTCTTTCACGCGCAGCGTCCCTACGAGCGGATCGGGGACCTGTTGAAGCTGGTGGAGCGCGCCAAGCAGGAGTTGATCTCCCCCGAAGAATTCTCCGGGTGGGCGAAGTCCGCCCTCGGCGTGGACGACCCGACCGTGGAAGCGCAGGTGCAGGCGGCATCTGTCTACGCCGCCTACCAGGCGCGGATGGTGGCGGAGAACCGGCTCGACTTCGACGACACCATCTTCTACAGCGCCCGGCTGATGATGACCGAGCTGACCGTGAAGCAACGCCAGGGGGGCCGTTTCGAGCAGATCATGGTCGACGAGTTCCAGGACACCAATTACGCGCAGAGCAGGCTCCTCGAACTGCTGAGCGAGTCGCACCGAAACCTTTGCGTCGTCGGTGACGACGATCAGAGCATCTACAAATTCCGCGGCGCTTCCGTTGCCAACCTCCGGCGCTTTCGCGAGATCTTTCCCGAGGCGGCCACCATCCGCCTGGAAGACAACTATCGAAGCCGTGGGCCGATCCTTCGCGCCGCCGAGCGGTTGATCCTCGATGACGAGGCGCGTCTCGAAAAACAGCTTCGGCCGACCCGTGGTGAGGGGCGACCGGTCAGTATCATCCACGCGCCGGGGGTGGGCGAAGAGGCGGAGGCGGTCGCCACCTACGTCAAGAACGCGATCGACGAAGGCCGCCACCGGCCGGTTGAGATCGCCATCCTGCTACGAGCCAACGCGCACCTGCACAACTTTGCGCGTGCGCTCCAGCGAAAGGACGTTGCCTACCAGGTGAGCGGCGGTCGTGGCTTTTACCAGCAGCCTGAAATCAAAGACTGCCTGGCAATGTTGCGCGCGATCGACTCCCCGGACGATGTCGTCTGCCTGATGCGGCTACTCACGCTGCCGAGATATCCCCTCGACTCGGTGCTGGCCGGCCGCTGGGCGCGCGAGGCAAGGGACGGCGGCCGGCGCTTTTACGACCTGCTGGAGAGTTCGAGCGAGGCCGGCCCAAAGCGACTCTGCCATGACCTCCGCGCCTTCGCCCTCATGGCCCAGCGGGTCGGTGTCGATGACCTCTTCTACGACGTCATGGAGCAGACCCGCTACCTCGATGTCGATCGCTTCGGCGGACCGATCGAGAGGCTGCAGGTCAGCGCCAATGTGCAGAAGCTGGCCGAGCTGATCGCAGCCTACTGCGACGAGCACGAGGACCATCACCTGCGCGCCTACCTGGACCACCTGAACCTGACCGAGGCTGCCCAGGCTGACGAGGAGATCGCGGCACTCGATGACACCCTCAACGCGGTGCACCTGATGACGGTGCACCAGGCCAAGGGTCTCGAGTTCGGCCTGGTCGTGATGCCCCACCTGGTCGACGGGCGCTTCCCGGCCAACCGGCGTGGCGAGAGCCTGACCCTTCCTGACGCCCTGCTCAAGGAGGAGCTGCCGGCCGCGGAGCTGCACCTGGCCGAGGAGCGGCGCCTTGCCTACGTGGCGGTGACGCGGGCGCGGGAGGAACTCGTTTGCACCCTCGCCTCACGCTACGAGGGCGTCAAGGACTGGCGCCCGTCGCGCTTTCTCACGCCGATCCGCGGCAGTGATGCCCGCGACCTGATGGCGACACAGATGCTCTCCGACCCGGCAGCCGGGCTGGTCGAGCTCACGCAACAGGTGGAGCTCCCTCTCTCAGAGGCGCCCCCGATCGCGGCGCTCTCCTACACGCAGGTCGATACCTACCAGCGCTGCCCCCAGATGTATCAGTACCGCTTCGTCTTCCGCCTGCCGACCAGGCCCCGGCCGCAGATGCAGTTCGGACGGATCCTCCACGAAGCGCTCAAAGACGCGCTGGGATCGATCGAGCGCGACCGGCCGCTGACCTGGGAGATGGTGGACGGCGCCTATGTGGCGGCCTGGACGCGCGAGCGCTTCTGCGCTCCGGAGCAGGCGCCATCGCTCCAGGACCTGGGCCGAACCTACCTGCTCAACGCCTTCAACGCCGGCGACCTGAGCAAGCCGCTCCTGCTGGAGCAGCCTTTCAGCCTGCGCGTCGATCAGCTGAGGCTCACAGGGCGCATCGACCGTATCGACAGGATGGCGGACGGAACCTACGAGGTGATCGACTACAAGACAGGCTCGGCGCGCCGCGCTGCGGAGCTACAGCGGGACCTCCAGCTCGGCGTCTATGCGCTCGCCGCGCGCGAGGTCTTCCGCTTCAACCCCCTTTCTCTCTCTTACTACTACCTCGAGACGAGCGAGCGTGTCACGGTGGAAAAACCGCTGGAGCGACTGGAGGAAGACCGCCAGACGATCATCAAGGTGGCGGAGGGGATACGCGCCGAGCAGTTTCCGGCTCGACCGGACCGCATGAAATGCTCCGGCTGCGACTTCCGCCTCCTCTGCCCCAGCTCGGCGGTGTGACTCAGCGCTGCTTGATCAGGCCCGCGATGATGTCTGCCACCTTGTAGGCGGCATCGGGATCGCTGGCTGACCGGGCTCGGTCGCCGTCCGCTTTCCGCTCCTCTTCAGGCCGCTCGAACCAGTCGGTGACCGCCTTTACGAGGTCCGCCGGTCGGGGCACGAAACGCCCGAGGCCGCGGCGCACCACCTCGCGCACGTTTCCCACCTCCTGGCCGGGGAGGTAGCCGGTCAGGAGCAGCGGGCAGCCCGCCGCCAGGCCCTCGGCAATGATCCCTGGACCGGCGCGAGTCGCCAGCAGGTCAGAGGCGAGCAAGAGTTCCGGCATGTTGTCGACGAAGCCGAAGACGTGGACACCGGCGTGATTCTCCTCTCGAATTCGGCGCGCGAGCGCGGCATTGCGGCCACAGACGGCAAGCACCTGGACGTCGAGCCGGGACTGAGCCAGCGCCGCGGCGTACTTCCCCAGCGGTTCGGTGCCGTCTCCACCGCCTGCCAGTAACACGGTGGGTGCGTATGGCCGCAGGCGAAGCGATCGGCGGGCCGCGACCTTGTCCGGAAATCGCGCCATCGCGTCCTTGAAGCGGGGATGGATAGGTAGGCCGGCGCGCGCCAGCCGCTCCGGCGGGACACCTCGCCGCAGGCACAGCTCGTAGGCGGCCTCCGAGGGGCAGATGATGCGATCCGCCTGGAGGTCGGTCCAGGCGCGGTGAAAGTCGATCCAGTCGGTGATCACGGTCACCCGCGGCACGGTCGGCGGAATCACGTCGACGGCGACATGGTTGAGCAGCGGATGGAAGCTCGCCACCAGCAGGGGCTCCGGTTGCAGAACCTGCCGGAGCTTCTTTCGCAGCCCGCGGCCGATGGCGTGCTGGAAGAGACGGACGGTCGGATCCATGTTGGTGACGTGGTATGAGGCTGCCCAGAGAAACGGAAGGCGGCGGGTTATCGGTCCATAGAGGGCAGTGAGACGACCCGCTAGCAGTCCGTGGTCCGACATCGGGTCGTAGAAATCGATCCGATAGCGGCCCGGGTGGCGCCGCTCCGTCGCGGCGGCAACGGCCTCGGCGGCGGCGCGGTGCCCGGCGCCGGTATCGGAGAAGAGGAAGAGAAGGCGTCCAGCTTGCGTCAGAGCAGCCGTTCGGCGGCACTCATCTGCTGCCGCGTTCCGATCGCCACCAGCAGGTCATCACTTTCCAGCACCTGGCTGTCGGGTGGATTGATGCGCAACTGCCCGCTGCGTTTGCGAATCGCGAGGATATTGGCGCCGGCCTCCCGGATCCCCGAGTCGGCAAGCGACCGGCCCAGCAGCCGTGACGCCCCTGGAACCAGGAATTCCTCCACCACCAGGTCGATATTCTCGCCATTGAGGACGGTGTCGAGCACGTCGACAGCGACCGGGCGAACCGCCAGGGCGGCCATTCGATGCGCGCCCATCAAATAGGGCGAGACCACCTGGTTGGCTCCGGCCCGACGCAGCTTTTCGACCGAGTCCTGGAACGAGGAGCGCGCCACGATGAAGAGTGCCGGGTTGAGAGCGCGAGCCGTCAGCGTGATGAAGACGTTGCGCTCGTCGGAGTCCACCGCGGTCACGAGGCCTTTGGCCCGCAGGATCCCGGCCTTGAGCAGCGACTCATCGGAGGTCGCATCCCCCTCCACATAAAGGATGTCGGCGTTGCGCAGCCTGTCGAGAGACTCAAGGTTGCTCTCGACGACCACGAACGGCGTCTCCAACTGACGGAATTCCTGCGCCACGCGGGTCCCCATGCGGCCGTATCCGCAGACGATGAAGTGCTCCTTCAAATCCGCGATCCGGCGTTCCATGCCGCGCATCCTAGCGTACCGGCCCAACTGGCCATCGACGAGTAGCTCGCCAAAAATTCCAAGCGTGTAGAGCATCGTCCCGACGCCGCTGACGATCACCGTCATGGTAAAGACGCGGCCCGCCTCCCCGAGTGGATGGACCTCCTCGTAGCCCACGGTAGTCACCGTGATCAGGACCATGAAAAGGGAGTCGATGAAGTTCCAGCGCTCCAGCACCATGTATCCGATCACGCCGTAGCAGAAAACAAGCGTGAGGATCAGCAGGGGAAGCTGGAAGCGGCGGAGCGGGTTGACTGCCTTCAGATGGATGGTGTGTGCAGGTTTGCTTTCAGGCCAGGCTGGCTAAGATTTCAGTAACCGTAGCACAGGGCAACCGTCAACGGACCGTCGCCCGAAAGGAGCAGGACTGCAGCCGATCAAAGCAGCCCTTCTACCGCTTCGGAGTTGACCGGGCGCACTGTGACCGGCGACGATGAAGGGTGAATTACCGGCCAAGGAGAGGAATTGAAGCCGCTCGCGATCGTCAGTATGCACGCCTCGCCGATCGCCGCCCTTGGTTCGGGGGAGAACGGCGGGATGAACGTCTATATCCGGGCCGTTTGCGAGGAGCTCAGCCGGCGTGGGATTCCGACCGAGATCTTCACCAGGCGCTCGGCGCCGGAAGGCGACGATCGGGTCCGCCTGGCCGAGCACAGCTGGGTCAACCAGCTGGCGGTGGGGCCCTCCACTTCGGTCGGTAAGGCGGAGCTGTTCGACCTCCTGCCTGAGTTCACCGACGCGGTACTGGCCCACCGGCGCCGGCGCCGGGCGAGTTACACCCTGGTTCACAGTCACTACTGGCTTTCCGGCTGGGTTGCCGCCCGACTGCGGGACGAGTGGAAGCTGCCCTGGTTCCATACCTTCCATACTCTTGCCCGGGTCAAGAACGAACGCGCCGCCGAGGGCGCCGTGCTGGAGCCGGAGCACCGCATTGCGGTGGAGCAGAGCGTGGTTCGCAACAGCGGCCGGCTGATCGCCTCCAGTGTCCAGGAAGCGGAGGACCTGGTACGGCTCTATGCCGCGTCTCGGGCCAAGGTGACGGTGGTGCCGCCCGGGGTCGACCTGCACCTTTTCGGCCCCCGCCCCAGCGAACGCCTCCGGAAGCAGCTTGGCCTCGGAGATGCCAGGGTGATCGTCTTTGCCGGGCGGCTGGAGCGGCTCAAAGGAGCGGAAACGCTGGTGCGGGCCTTCAGCATCCTCGCGGGCGATGGCCTGGTGAGCGGACCGCTGGCACTCGTTATCATCGGCGGCGACAGCCAGAACGGCGCTTCGGAGAGCCGCGCCACCGGTGGCGAGCGTGCCCGCCTGGAAAGCCTGGCTAACGGCCTCGGGATCGGGCGGCAGGTGCGATTCGTAGGGTCGGTTGACCAGCCGACGCTGGCCACCTATCTCAACCTGGCCGCGGTCTGCGTCGTCCCCTCCTACAGTGAGTCCTTCGGCCTGGTGGCGCTGGAGGCTGAGGCCTGTGGCACCCCGGTGGTGGCGGCCCGGGTTGGCGGACTGCCAACCATCGTTAAAGATGGGCTGACCGGTTTTACCCTCGTTTCCCGCGACCCGGCCCGCTACGCCGACCGGATCGCGCGCCTCCTTTCCGACGAGGAACTGCGCCGTTGCTTCAGCCGCCGGAGCCGGCTGGTCGCCACCCAGTTCACCTGGCAGGCGACGGTGGACCGGTTGCTGGCCGAATACACCGCACCCCGCCTTCCCGCGCTCGAGCCGGCCGCCGCCGGTTGAGCCGACCCCGGGCCTGCTGGGCCGACCGACTTGACTTTCGCCCCCTCAATTTGATTGAATGACCAAACAAATCTGAGCTCAGGGGGCCCTCGTGTCCGACCAGACCAAGGAAAAGATCGTCGACGCCGCCTACCGCACCCTCGCGCGGCGGGGCTACCACGAGACCTCGATGAAGGACATCGCTGCCGAGGCGGGGGTTGCCCCCGGGCTGGCGCACTACTACTTCGAGACCAAAGAGGACCTGCTGGTGGCGGCGATCGAGCATGGCTGCGAGCCCACCCTGAAGGCCTGGGAAGCCGCCGGCCTGAGCCGGAATGGAACCCTGCCCGAGGACGCCGATCCGCTGGCGCTGGCCCGCCTCGGATTCGACCTGGCCAAGCAGGAGCTACGCCAGTACACGGATCTGTTCCGGCTCACCTTCGACATGTTCGGCGTCGGTACCCACAACCCGAAGATCGCTGCCGCCGTCCGCCAGGTAATCGAGGAGCGGCGCGCTTTCATCGCACGGATCAGCCAGGGGGTGATCGCCAGCATGAAGCGACGGCCGGACTCGAGTGCGGAGGCGATCGCGGCGGCAATCTGGGGCAGCCTTCACGGCATCTACCTGCAGAAGCTGATCGACCCGGCGTTCGATGCCGAAGCGGCGATCGACGCCCTGGGTGAGATGGTTTTCGCCTTCGCAACCGACACCGGTATGAACCAGGCGAGGGAGAGCTGACGATGCTGGAACGCTGGGGTCACCTGGTCTATCGATTTCGCTTCCTTACGCTCGGCCTCTCGACTCTCCTGCTGATCGCCTCTGTCCTGGCTCTGGGCCATGGCGGAACCCCGAAGAACGGTGGCGGCAGTACCACCGAGTCCGGCCGCGCCCTGGCGCTGATGGCGAAGCAGCTTCCGCAGAGTGGAGGTGGCTCCTCCTTCGAGCTGGTCTTCGGGAGCGACTCGATGCTGGTCAGCGACCCGGCCTTCAAACAGGCGATGCTGAGCGCCCTCCAGCCGCTGCGAAGCGACTCGCGGGTCAAGAGCATCACCACCCCCTTCGACGGACTGCCCGCGGAGGCAAAGGCCCTGACCTCGACCGATCTGCACCATGCCTTCGCCATCGTCTCGCTGAAGGACGATTACTCGACTGCCCGCAGTGAGTATCCGTCGCTGCGCGCGCAGGTACGGTCCGACCACCTCCAGGTTTACGGCACGGGCAATGTCGCGATCGGCCACGAGTTCGATCAGTACCTGGCTAACGACCTGAGCCGCGCCGAAGTGGTCTCCCTGGTCCTGGTCGTCCCCCTGCTGCTGATCGTCTTCGGCACCCTGATCAGCATGTTGCTCCCGCTTGGAGTTGGTGGCTTTGCCGTGGTTGGAGGCCTGGCCGGGGTCGGCCTGCTGGCGCACGTCACCGACGTCTCGACCTACGCGCAGAACATCGTGACCTTGATCGGCCTCGGGGTGGCCATCGATTACTCGCTCTTCATCGTCAACCGCTTCCGCGAGGAACTGCCTCGCCAGGCCTCCGTCGAGGAGGCGCTCGCCGTCGCCATGGCGACCTCCGGCCGGGCGGTGTTGTTTTCCGGAATCACGGTCGCGATCGGGCTCAGCGCGATGCTCTTCTTCCAGGGGTCGTTCCTTGCCTCGATGGGATTCGCGGGCGCGATCGTGGTCGCGATCGCGGTCCTCTACGCACTCACCTTCCTCGGTGCGCTGCTCGCCATCCTGGGGCACCGGATCAACTGGGTTCGCCTGCCACTACCGCGGCGGGCGGCCGGTCGCGGCTTCTGGCACAGCCTGGCGACCTGGGTGATGCGCCGG
>Ga0102924_1004916_pt1 | contig 13172 bp, 10 predicted proteins | sample PaiPotPPM11metaG_FD_80116 | JGI IMG/M metagenome (GOLD analysis project Ga0102924, IMG submission 80116) | Iron sulfur acid spring bacterial and archeal communities from Banff, Canada, to study Microbial Dark Matter (Phase II) - Paint Pots PPM... ... | reverse complement strand
TCACCCCTGCCACCGTGGCGGCGGGGTCCTCGATTCGATACGCGCCGGCCGAGCCATCCGTCGGGTTCCAGGTCGCCGCAACCACCTGGGCCGGGTTGAGCGGCTGCAGCGCCAGCGCCGTCACGCGGGGCTTGGCCGGGAGACCGGCCCCAAAGGTGCTCCAGCTGGCGCCGCGGTCGAGCGATCGGAAGACGCCGCCATTGCCCTGGTCGCCGTCGCTGCCGACGTAAATCTGGTCGGGGTTGGCCGGGTTGAAGAGGGCAATGTTGAAATCGGTCGACGGCAGGCCGGCTAGGGCATTCCAGGTCACGCCGCGGTCGTCGCTACGAAACAGACCCTCCGAGGTGCCGGCGAGAACCGGCGGATCGGTGCCACCCGACGGCGCTGACGCCACCGCCAGCGAGGCGACCACGGCGTCGGCTGGAAAGGTGCCTTTGACGACCGCCCAGCTGCCCGCCAGTCCCTCGCTTTTCATCAAGAACGCGGCGCCCACCGGGCCGTTGTCGATCCCCGCGAAGAGCGTGAACCCGCTGGTGTTTGGGAGCACGCCGACCGCGGCGATCGACTGGGTGTCGAGACCGAGGGCATGCCAGGAGCCGGCGCCGTCGCTCGAGTAGTAGACGCCCTGCGCGGTCCCGGCCAAAACGAGGCCGGTGCCGAAGGCGATCGACCTCACGTCCATGTTGTTGAGTCCCTGGCTCTGCGCCGTCCAGGTCTTACCTTCGTCGAGTGACTTGTAGAGGCCCGCGGTCTGCGTGCCGGCGTAAGCCATCGCCGGCTGCTGCGGGTCGAATCGCACCACCCACGCGCCGTCGATCCCCGCGATCGCTGATGTCCAGCTCGCGCCCGAGTCGGTGCTGCGCAGCACGCCGCGGCCCTGCGTTGCGGCGAGCAAAACCGCCGGATGCGTCGGTGATACCGCAATCGACCAGACGGGACGGTCCGGCGACCCGGATTGCTGGGCACCGGTCGACGTCCAACGGGTGTCGGCCGCGGAAACCGCGACGACGGTGGCGAGCAACCCGGCGGCCAGCGTGATGGGCGTAAGCAGCGTAATGCGGCGCGGAAATGTCACGTGGGTGCCCGGAAAAACGGAGTAAGGATAGCAGACGTTCTTCGCTCGATCTTCACTGCGACTTTGGACGGAGCGTCCAAGTCTGAGCCAAATTCGCCCGGAGCTCGACTACAATGCTCGTCGTGCGACAGCTCTGGCGAGCGCTGCATGGTGTCCCGCAGTTGCTCCTGGTCCAGCCAGAGCAGCTCAACTACGATCTCGCCTACGCACTCGCGCTCCTGCCGCTGGTAATCGCGGGCATCGTCTTCTTCCTGCAGGACGCCCTCCTGCTGTTCGCGATCTCCTTTCTCTCCGGCATCGTGTGCCTGCTCGCGCTGCAGCTCGCGCGCCTCACCTTCGGGCTTCCCGCCTGGATTGGCTTCAAGGCAACCCACCCGTTGGTGGCGAGCATGCTGGTCGCCTGCTTCTTCCCACCCCGGACGCCCGCGTGGGTCGCGGCGACGATGGTGATCCTCTTCATCGTGATCGATACCGTTGTCTGGCCGCAGCTCCAACGCGTGATGCTGCACCCGGCGTTAATCGTGTTCGGCATTCTCTTCTTGATCCAGCGGCAGCTCGGGTTCGGCTATGTCAATCCTTTCGACGGGCGCCATCTCGACGATCCACTGACGCTGTGGTACAAGCTGCAGCTCGTCATCGACCCGGTCAAGTTGTACGTCGGCAATGTCTCGGGACCGATCGGCGTCACCTCGGCTGGCGCCGTGCTCATCGGCGTCACCTATCTCTGGTACACGCGGAAGATCTCGCTCGGGATCGTTACGGGATTCCTGTGCGGCATCGCCGCGCTCGCGCTCGTGATCCGATCGGACCTCGGTTTCCAGCTCGCCTCGGGACCGTCGCTCTTCCTCGCGGGTTATGTTGGGGCGGATCGTCGACGCGTCCTGATCCCGGAGCGGTTCACCTTCGCTTTCGGCCTCGCCGCGGGCATGGCAACGATGATCCTGCGCTGGTACGGCGAAGGACAGCAGGCCGCCTGGCAAGGGCTGTTGCTGGTCGGCGTGGTGGCAACCATCGCACTACGAGCCAAGGACGTTTTTCGCGGTCGCATCCGAATTCGCATGCCGAGCCGGCCCAGGCCGCTGCGCACCCTCACGGTCGAGTCCGACGACCCGCCGGACCCGCACCGGCTGTGGGCTCCGGTGCGCCAGGAGGCGCGGCAACCCGTCATGGCGATGTCGCCGGTGGCGACGTCCTACAGTCGCGGGGCAAGCACCCGGCCGGTCCGATCCTTCGACGTGCAGACGGACTCCAACGATCTCGTGCGGCAGATGCGCCGCGCGGCGACGCATGGCGGCCCCGTGCGCGGCGGCATTCGGAGTCCGCTCGCGATCGGCCTCGCCCTGGCGATCATCAATCCTATCGGCCTCCTCCTGACCTGGACCACGCGCTCGCTCAATCGCCCGACCCGGCTGCTCCTGAGCGGCATCTCGCTGATCTGGTATCTAGCGGTGGCTGGGTTGGCCTTCCTGCTGCTGACGCACCGCTAGGTTTTTCGGCCCGCCCTGCATCCAGATGGTCTGGTCGCGGGAAGGCCCGACCGACACGATATCGATGGGGGCGCCGCTGAGCTCTGCGAGCCGGTCGATGTAGCGGCGAGCGGCTTGGGGCAGATCGTCGGGGTGCCGCACGTCCGCGATCGATGAGCGCCACCCGGGCAGCGTCTCGTAGACCGGCTCCGCGTGCTTGAGGTGGCTGATGTTCGACATTGGAAAGGACTGCAGCTCGCCCTTGTTGAGGTACCCGGTGCAGATCCGAATGGGATCGAACTCCCCGAGCACATCGAGCTTGGTCAGGGCGATCGAACCGATCCCGTTCAGCGCCACGCTGTAGCGGGCCACGACGGCATCGAACCACCCGACGCGGCGGGGGCGCCCCGTCGTTGTGCCGTACTCGACGCCGATCTCTCGGATCTGCTCGCCCAACGCATCGTTCAGTTCGGTCGGCATCGGTCCGTACCCGACCCGCGTCGTGTAGGCCTTGAACACGCCCATCGTCAGGTCGACCGCCGTGGGCGGGATGCCAGATCCGGTCAGCGCGCCTCCCGCGGTCGGCGAGGATGAGGTCACGTAGGGATAGGTGCCGAAATCGAGGTCCAGCATGCTGCCCTGCGCGCCCTCCAGCAGGACCCGGTCCCGTCGCGTCAAGGCCTCCTGGACGATCGGGAAGATGTCCTTGATGTGCGGGCCAAGCCGCTCGCCATACGCCGTGTACTCGGCGAGCACTGCCTGGGGGTCGAGTGGCGGCACATGGTAGAGCTGCTGCAGGATCGGATTCTTGATCTTGTTCAACACGAACCCGAGCTTTTTCTCGAGGAAGCGTGGCTTCAGCAGATCGCCGGCGCGGAAGCCGATCCGCCGGATCTTGTCGGCATACGCCGGGCCAATGCCGCGCCAGGTCGTGCCCAGCCGGTCATCACCGCGCTGCTCCTCCTCGAGCTTGTCGAGGATCGGGTGCCAGGGCATGATCAGGTGGGCGCGGTCGGAAATGACGAGCCGGTCGATGCTGATGCCGCGCGAACGCACCTGCTCCATCTCTTCGAGCAAGACGCGGGGATCGAGGACCACGCCGTTGCCGATGACGCAGGTCGTGTTGGGATAGAGAATGCCCGACGGAATCAGGTGGAACCGAAATTCCTGGCCGGCGTTGACGACGGTATGACCGGCATTGTTGCCGCCCTGGGAGCGGATGACCATGTTGGCGTTTTCCGAGAGAAGGTCGATGATCTTGCCCTTCCCCTCGTCGCCCCACTGGCCGCCTACGAGGATCGTGACCATACGCTAGCGCCCGCGTGCCCGGTCGAGGTTGGCGAACTTCGTTTGCTCATCGATGAAGAGCAGTTCGATCTTTCCGGTGGGCCCGTTGCGGTGCTTGGCGATGATGATCTCCGCGATATTGCGCCGGTCTTCTGCGACGTTGTCGTTGTAGAAACGCTCGCGATAAATGAAGAGGACGAGGTCGGAGTCCTGCTCAATGCCGCCACTTTCTCTCAAATCTGCCAGCTGCGGACGGTGGTCAATTCGCTTCTCCGGCTCGCGACTCAGCTGAGAGCATGCGATGACGGGGACCTGCAACTCGCGGGCCAGGCTCTTCAATGAACGCGATATCTCAGAAACCTCCTGAACGCGGTTTTCCTGATTCCGTCCCTGCATCAGTTGCAAGTAGTCGACGATGATCAGCCCAAGGTTGTTCGCCGATTTCAAGCGGCGCGCCTTCGTTCGCATCTCCATCACGGAGATGCTCGGCGAATCGTCGATATAGATCTGGGCCTCTGACAATGCCCCCATCGCCTGCGCAATCCGTGGCCACTCGGCGTCCTTCAAAAGTCCGGTGCGAAGCCGATATGAATCGACCGACGCCTCGCTACAAAGCAGCCGAGTGACCAGCTGCTGCTCCGACATTTCGAGCGAGAAGATGGCAACTGGAATCTTGTAACGGATCGATGCGTGCTGCGCGATGTTGAGCGTCAGTGAAGTGTTGTGAACGATGACGTCCTCGGCAATGAAGTTGGCGCCCTCGGGGACCGTAAGGTCATAGACCTGATGGCTTCCCGTCGGCTCGATAGAGACGATCCGATCCCAGTACAGCTCCGGGTTCGCGAGCGCCGCGAGCTGCGGGTCTTCGAGAACCTCGTTCAAGATCGCCAGACGGCGCTGGGACAGACCGTGATTGGTCCGTGGGTTGTAGGTTTCAAATTTGGAGGTGCGAACGCGGTCGCCAGAGGCAACCGCAAGCTTCGCCCACGAGAGATGACGCGCCGAAGCCGCCTGACCGACTATCTTCCAGACGGCGTTGGGCAGATGGCCGTTGTTGCTTCGGAACTGCGGCAAGTCATTTGGGAAACGACTCGCCTTCTCGCCGATCCATCCGATCTCTGCTTGGTACCGCGCCACGGACTCGGAGTCGGTGATTTGAACTCGCCAGCACCGCTCAGACTTTCGGTAGAGGCGCGCAACGATACCGAACCTGACGAACGCGTGATGAACGTCCTTCGCTAAACCGTCCGAAGCCACTGCGAACTCGATTCGCGGCCGACCATTTTGGGTGGCGAAGATGCTGCCGTCACACGACATCAACGCGCGAAGGAATTCCCGAAGCGTCTCCCGGTTCCACCGCCACACCTGTTCTGGGAAACGCTTAACGTCCGCCTTTTTGCCCCAGAGTCCGAACTGCGTCAGCCAGCCGACGATTGGGCTCTTCGCGATTGGCCTCCGGACACGGTGCAAATATGCAGCCAAGCGTTCTCTAACGTTGAGCCTGCGCACTCGCGTCCAAGCAGTGACGAAGTACGTTATGCGTCGCTGGACGACACGGCAGCTTGGAAAGTGAGCCGAAACGATCGATTTGAAGTCGTCAATGATGACCGGATCAATGTTGGTGAAGCTGGGCGACCCGCCCGATAGACCACCGTCACCGACGAAATATCCGAGCAACCGAGCTCGCTGCGGATCGATCGATTCCTTGCCGAAACTCGGCAAGGCTCGGGGCACGCCGATCGCGTCGCCGACGACCAGATCGTGAAGTGGTTGCCAGCCGCTGACCGTCATGAATGGATGATGCCCGGTCACCTCGATGCGGCGGCCAGTCTGCGTGGTCACCGCAAGACATGGCTGAACCCCGCTATCAACCCAATCGCTCACGTGACGCCATTCGATCCGTCCTCGCGGCGACAATCCAAACACGATTGGTCTCCGTTCACGAACAAGTTGTTCGATGGTGAGGCGAGCGCCGGTGACCGGATCATCTACAAGCGTGTTCCAAACCACGCATTTACCCACCCCAGGCCTGGCAGCAATGATGATCAGATCTGACTTCTGGAAGCCGCCGGTTTTCGCATCGAGATCATTGAAGCCGCTGGGCACGCCGGAGATGACGGACGAATCCTTGTGGATCTGCTCGATCTGGTCCCAAGTTGTCTTGAGAATGTCTTTGAGCGCGACGAAGTCCTGCGTGATGCGGCCTTCCGCGATGTTGAAGATGACGCTCTCGGCAGTATCGAGCGCCTGGCTCGCGGGCGTGCTCTCGTCGAAGCCGAGAGCCGTGATGCGCCCACCGGCGCCGATCAACTTTCTCTTGGTCGCGCCTTCCTCGACGAGGTGGCCATAGTACTCGACGTTGGCCGCCGTCGGGACGCCGCTCTGCAGTTCGGCGAGGAAGGCCTGACCGCCGATCCGCTCCAGTACGCGCATCGTCTCCAGTTCGGCCGCCAGCGTTAACAGATCGATGGGGTCGGCGCGGTCGTAGAGGTTCAGCGCCGCCCGGTACACCTGTGCGTGATGGTCGAGATAAAAGTCTTCCGGTCGCAGGAAGTCGGCCACGCGAACGATCGCGTTGCGGTCGAGCATCAAGGAACCGAGGACCGACGCTTCCGCTTCGAGGTTGTGCGGCGGCACGCGGCCACCGGCCGCCGGCGGGGCCGGCGAACGTCTCAGGTCAACCGTCAAGCCGAGGCGACCATCAACGGAATGCGGGCCGTGACCTCACGGTGCAGCTTGACGTGCGCGCTGCCCGGCCCCATCGCCTTAACCGGCTGCTCGAACTCGATCTTGCGCCGGTCGAGGGTGATCCCATGCTGCTGTTTCAGCGCCGACGCGACGTCTGCGTTCGTCACGGCGCCGAACAGCTTGCCATCCTTCCCACTTCGGAGTTTCAAGACGACCTGGGCGGCCTCGAGCCGCACCGCCAATGCCCGTGCATCGGCCAGCTCGCGCTCCTCGCGCTTGGTTTCGGTGGCCTTCTGGCGATCGACCTGTTCCTGGGCGCCGCGGGTGGCCTGCTGAGCCAGCTTTCGCGGTAGCAGGAAGTTACGGGCATAGCCGTCGGCGACGTCTTTCGTCTCGCCGGCTTTCCCGGTGCCTTTCACGTCCTGGATCAAGACAACCTTCATGATGCATTCCTCCGAGCGCGGGACAGGATGACACGTCCACGCCCACGCAGATCGTTGAGTCTCGCCTGCAAGCCCTCGCGGCCGCTGCGCAAGTCCTGGTCGAAGACGCTGGTTCCTAACGCGATCTTTTCCTGGTGTTCGGCCACGACGTCTTTCGGCGCCTTCTCCACGAACACCCGGACCGCCAGCACCGTGAGGGCGACCGCATCCATCTCGCCGAAGATCGGCAACCGCAGCGGCACGTCGACCACCGGGTTGAGAATCAGCGCCATCGCCCCCGCCAGCGCGATCTTGTTGCGCTGCGGGACGCGCGGATCCCGGTACAGGCAATAGGTGAGCTTGCCGTAGCGCGGAAGTTCCCGCGCGATTCGCCGGAGCAGCCGAAGACTGAGCAGCATGCGTCCCCTATACCCGCGAGCCTTTGGTCGCGTCGAGCCTGCTCCGACACGTCCGTGGCGACGCAGAGTTTAGCAGAGCATCAGCCTAACCAACCGTTGTGACAGCTGTCTGTCGCGATATCCCCAGGAGCCGGAATACGGGGCCTGTGGAAAGACCCTGAACAACTAACGAGAGGAAGACGAAACCGAAAGCCAGGGCCAGGATTTCGTCATGGCCCGCCTGATCCGCGGGTAGCGCCAACGCGAGGGCAAGCGAGAGGGCGCCCCGCAGCCCGGCCCAGACCAGCGCGGCGCGCCACGACCAGGGCCAGAGATCACTCCTTGCCAGCGTGACCGCGGTCACCATCAGCGCCCGGGCCAGCATCACCGCCGCGACCAGCAGCAGCAAGCGGCCGCCGACCCGCGCCACCTGATCGAGATGGACCTGCAGGCCGACTAGCAGGAAGACAACACTCGACATGGCAAACCCGAGCTGGCGCCAGAAGCGATGGACTTGATGATGCGTCGAGGGTTGATAGGCGCTGCCCAGGATGAGTGAGAGTGCGATCACGGCGAGCAAACCGCTCGCGCCGATTCGGTCCGCCACCAGGTAAGCGGCGTAGGCGGCCACGACGGTGATGGCGATCTGCACCGGCTTCGGTACGCGCGGGAGAAACCGGCGCGTCAAGAGTCCCAAGCCCGCGCCGACGGCCAGGCCTCCCACCGTAAGGAACAGGAACAGGCGGAGGACGTCGGGCGGGGCAAGCACGCGGCGCTGGACCACGGCGAGCGCAACGACGAAGAGCACCACGGCGACGCCGTCATTGATCAGGCTCTCTCCCTCGAGCGCCACGCGTAAACGCTCGGGTGTCCGAAGGCGACGCAGGGCGGCGAACACCGAAACCGGGTCCGTCGCGCCCAGGATGGCCGCAAGTAGCAGCGCCTCGTCTGAGGGAACGCCGGTCGCGCGAAGGAGGAGGAAGACGAGGGCGGCCGACAGCAGGGCACCGCCGACTCCAAGCAACAAGATCCACGGAAGCTCGCGCCGCACCGCTGCGATCCGCAAGGAGAAGCCGGCGTCAAAGAGCAGGGCCGGCAAGAAGACGACCAGCACCAGCGTCGGGCTCACGGTGAACACCGGAACCACGCGTGCAGTGGCGAGCACGGCCCCGACCAGGAGCAGCAAGAACGGCCACGGCCAGCGGCGCATGGCGGTCACTCGGAAAGGAGCTCTGGATGCGCCTCGAGGTAATCCCAGGCGGCCTGCTTGTCTGATGGGAGCGCGCCATCGACGATCGCCTCTTCGAGCGCCGACTTGACGCGCTTAATCCACGGCCCCGGGGGCCGTCCAAAGCGTTGCATCAGCTCCTCACCGCTGAGCGGCGAACGGATAGCGGCGATGGCGCCGGCATCGAGCCGCAGGATGCGTGCCTCGAGGTCGTCGATTTTCTTGACATCCGGGTAATGACTCGCGCGCATGTCGGCGCGCGCCAGCGCCAGCAGCCGGTGCAGCTGGTCGCCCGCGTCGCGAACCAGCCGGCGTACCGCCTTGTCCTCCCAGCCCTGCGGGTCGTACTGGATGGGGCGCATATGCAGGCGAATCAACGTCGTGACGGCGTCGACCAGCTCGCCCGGGTAGCGCAGGTGCCGCAGCGCCGGGCCGGCCATAGCCGCACCGACCTCCTGGTGCCCGATGAAGGTCGGCTTGCCCTCGCGCAGCTCGTGGACGGCTGGCTTTCCAACGTCGTGCAGCAGCGCGGCCAGTCGCGTCGTCAGGTCCGGCGGGGCCAGCGTCGCCGACAGCAGCGCATGGCCGAAGACGTCGTGGCTGTGCCATCCGCCCTGTTGCATGCCTTTGCCCGCCTCGAGCTGGGGCACGATCCGGACCAGCAGCCTGGTCGCATCGAGCAGCTCCAGTCCACGCCCCACCTGCTCCGCCACAAGCAGCTTGGAGAATTCGTCGCGGATCCGCTCCATCGAAACCGTCGGCGGTTGCAGCCGGCCCGATTGCTCCCGGATCGCCGCTTCGACCGAGGGATCGAGCGCGAAGTCGAGCGTGGCGGCAAAGCGGATCGCGCGCAGCATCCGCAGCGGGTCCTCGTCGAATGTGGACGTAGGCTCGAGGGGCGTCACGATTCGTCGCGACTCGAGGTCGGCGAGCCCGCGCCCCGTCAGGTCGAGCACCCCGCCATCCCAATCCATCAGCAGCGTGTTGACCGTGAAGTCGCGGCGCATGACGTCGTCTTTGAGGGTGCCGGGGCTCACCTGGGGCTTGCGGCTCGACGGATCGTAGGTCTCGACGCGGCTCGAGACGAATTCCAGGGCGCGATGATCGAAGTCGAGATGGGCAGTCCCGAATCGCTCGAAGACCACCGGCGGGTGGAGCTTCATCGCAGTGGCGACGTCCGTCGCCAGCTGGATCGCTCCCTTCCCCTCCACCAGGATGTCCACTTCGCGGATCTGCTTTTCTCGGTCTCCACCGAGTAAGCGGTCGCGCACGTAGCCGCCGACCACGAGGGCCCGCAACCCGCGCTTGCGGGCCTGCTCCCGCACAGCGGCGAATGCCGGCTCCCATCCGGGAAGCGCCGGCGGATCAAGCCGGACGGGCATGCCCCGCGCGGAGGCGCGCGAACTCGACAGCACCAATCAGTCCCGCGTCGTCGCCCAGCGCCGGCCGGACGATCCGAAGCCCGCGCCGCGCCGCCTTCCACGAGGACGCGAGCATGGAGCGACGCATCGGTGTCAGCAGCGGCGCACCGGCCTTGAGGACGCTGCCCCCGAGCACGATCAGCTGGGGATTGAAGAGGTTGATGAGCGTTCCCATCGCGATCCCAAGGTAGGTGCCGGCGGTATCGAGGATGCTCATCGCCAGCTGATCGCCGGCGCGAGCCGCCCGTACGACATCCTCGGCCGACGGGGCGGACAGTTGATGGAGCGCGCTCGCGGGGGTTCGGGCGCCCAGCTCACGCGCGGCACGCGCAATGCCGGTGCCGCTGGCGAGCGCCTCGACGCAGCCGCGATTACCGCAGGTGCAGAGCGGCCCGTCCCGCTGGACCACGATGTGGCCGATCTCCCCCGCGCTGCCGTGCGCCCCGGCGTACAGCTCGCCGCGGATCAACAGCCCGGCGCCGATCCCGGTGGATACGGTGACATAGATCAGCTCGCTGGCGCCGCGGCCGGCACCGCGCCGGTGCTCGCCAAGTGCCGCCAGGTGCGCGTCATGGTGGAGGTAGCTGCGGATACCGGTCGCGCGAGTGAGGATCCGGTTGAGCGGGACGTTGCGGAACCCCGGCAGGTTGGCCGGACTGATGACGAGGCCGGCCGAAGGGTCCACCGGGCCAGGCAGCCCAATTCCCAGCGCTCGCACTCGGCGCGCCGGCGTCCCGTCTTCCGCCAGCGCGTCCGCGACCGCCGCCACGATCCGGTTGATAACGTGTTGCCGTCCGCGGGCAGCCTCGGTCGGACGGCGCAAGACCGTGCGCAAACGACCGCGGTCGTCCGCGACTGCCACGCGTAGCTGCGTGCCGCCGAGATCAATGCCGACCAGGGCCATGGGTGTCGCGGCTCAGGATAGACCCGCTATTGCCAGCGAGGTCGAGCCAGCGGCCGCAGGGTCGCCGCGGCGACCGCGGCGCCAATCAGCAGCGCGATCGCGGTGGCGCGGAAGATCAGGTGGTATTCGTCGAAAATCGCCTGCTCGACCTTCAGCGTATAGAAGGCGAACTGGGCCGCGAAGTTTGGATTGAGACCGGGCAATGGCGGCAGCAGATGCGCGGTCGCGCGATGGAATTCCCACAGCCCAAATCCCGCGACCAGCGAGAAGCCCACCAGCATCCCGACCAATCGCATGACGATCAAAAACGATGCCCCCGCGCCCCGTTCTGCCTCCCCTACCACGTCCAGCAGCGCGGCGCTGACCGGCGCGATCTCGATGCCAAGCCCGAGCCCGGTGAGAAACAGCTCGCCGTCCGCCAGCGTGAGCGGCCCGATGAGGTGCGGCTTGAGCGATCCCTCGTTCCAACCCGACAGCATGACGAATCCAACCGCAGCGAGAACGAGACCGAGCGCCGCCACGAATCGATAGCTCCGCAACCGGTACGCGAGCCAGCCGCCCAGCAGCGCGCCGATGGGGATTCCCAGCATCAGCCGCACCAGCAGCAACGCCGACCCGCTGGCATTCATCGAGAAGACCGCGTTCGCGAGTACCGGGATATAGACCAGGGCGACCATGAGGCCGGCGCCCGCGATTGCATTCGTGAGCGCCGATCCGCTGAAAGACGAATCGCGAAACCGGCGGACGTTGATCAACGGATGCGACGTGCGCCGCTCGTACCAGACGAAGGCCGCAAAGAAGAGCAACGACAGGGGCGCCTGCCAGAGGAAGCCCGCGCCCCCCGGGCTCTGCTCGGGATTGGCCGCGTACAGCGCCAGCGTCAACAGGGCGAGCCCCGCGGTCGCCAGCAACGCCCCGACCCAATCGAGGTTCGCCGGACGGCGCTCCTCACGGCGCGAGCGAATCTCGGGCCAGAGCGCCCAGATGATCAATGCGGCCGCCGGGATATTGAGCCAGAAGATCCAGGTCCAGCCAAACGATGATGCCGTGACCAGGCCGGCCCAGAGCGGACCCAGGACGCTGCCGATCTCCTGGAGGGCGCTGACCGCTCCTAGCACCGGGCTGCGGTCGCCGGCTGGGTACAGGTCCGCAGCCAGTGCGAGGACGGCCGGTACCAGCGCGCCCCCACCGGCGCCCTGCAGCAGCCGGCCGGTGACCAGCTGCGAGAGCGAGGGGGCGCTCGCCGTCAGGAACGACCCGAAGGCGAAGAGGGCAAGGCAGGCGGCAAAGACCCGGGTGCGCCCGAACCGGTCGCTCAGGCCGCCGGCAATCGGCATCACGGCGAGGTAGCCGAGGAGGAAGCCGGTGATGATCGGCGTCGCCTGTTCGGGCCGGTTAACCGCGATGTGAACCGATGTCAGCATCGGCAGCAGGGCGGTGACGACGACGTAGGCGTCGAGGGAGGCGAGGAACAGCCCGGCTCCCGTCAGCGCCAGCAGCGCCGGGCGGTTAACCGAGCGGAGGCGGGCTGACCGAAACGGGGTGATCATGATTGGAGAAATCGAAAACGATCGTCGCCGCCTGTGACGCATCGAAGAGGTTACCGCTCACGCGTGCGCGCCAGAGGTTGTTGCTCGGACTCTCGATCCAATAGGTGGCGTGGTACGCACCCTGATCGCGGATCAGCGGGAGCAATTGGTGCACGCGGGCCCCTTGCAGCACGCCGTCGACCGTATAGGCGTCATGGCCGTTCACCTTTTCGCTGTTTCCGCGGTACGGCGCCGTCGTGTCACGCATCGCGGCGAACAAGCCGGCCTGTTGATCGAAGAGCAGTCGCGCATCGAAGAACTGGGCGACCTGCGCGGCCGTCAGCTCCTGCCAGCCTCCGGTGAACGACTTCAAGTAGATCTTGTCGGCCTTGAAGATCACCTCGACCTCCAGCAGAACGGCGCCCTCCTTGAGGATTACCTTCGCGTGCAGGTCGGGTGGATGCGCATCACCCTGGGCGCTTTGCACCGGCTCGCCGGCCCCGGTGAAGCCGGTGATCTGCATCTGAAAATGAAAGCCCTTGAGCTCGAGCATGCGCTGGCTCGATTGCTTGAGTAACGTCGCCCCATCGGGAGGCTGCGGCCCGCAGGCCGTCATCGCCATCGCCAGCGCCAGACCGGCCGCCAGGACACGAAGCGGCGAACCCGCGCGCATCAATTCCTCAGGATACGGTCGTCTCCGACCCGGCGCGTGATCTTCTGGGCGTCCATCCACTCGAGCAAGGGAAGAACGTAT
>Ga0102924_1004915_pt1 | contig 13175 bp, 12 predicted proteins | sample PaiPotPPM11metaG_FD_80116 | JGI IMG/M metagenome (GOLD analysis project Ga0102924, IMG submission 80116) | Iron sulfur acid spring bacterial and archeal communities from Banff, Canada, to study Microbial Dark Matter (Phase II) - Paint Pots PPM... ... | reverse complement strand
GAATGCCCCGCGTCCAGTGGGAGACGCCTGCGCAGATGCAGCGCGAAGCGTGCGCTGGCGCGGAACAGGCGCTCCCGGAAGGGCGAGGGGCGGGGTACAGTTACATCACGTCATGCGTGGTCAAGCGTGGTCAAGCGATCTCGGCGCGCACCAGTAGTGATGCCGTGCTGGCGCCGGTACTGTCTGTCACATAGAGCCAGATGGTCGAGTGACCGGCGCTATCGGTTGAGAGCAGTGCGAAGGTGTAGGCCGCCGATTGCAGCGAACTGATCGTAAGTGGCGGCGCAGGCGCCACCGTGCGCCATGCGCTACTCCCCTGCTTCCACGCGCGGAACGAGTTGTCGTTGAACTGCATGACTACCGAGCCATCCGCCAGCACACCCAGCAGGGTCGAATATTTCGTCACGCCGCCGCTCACATCCGGCGCGTGTGTCCAGGTGGCGCCACCATCCACGCTGACCTCTATTGTGCTTGCCGCCTGTGAAGCCCCTGATTTCGCCAGTCCTGCGGTATCCATATAGAGGATCGGCTGGCCGTTGGAGCCAACGGTGACGCGCATGCCGTTGTCCGCATTGTTGGGGACGCCGCCAACCTTCACCCAGCTTGCGCCGCCATCCGCGCTGCGCCACAGTTCGAGGTTCGGCGCTGTGTAGGATCCCCCTATGCTGGGCGCCCCGGCAGGCTCTGTCACCACGAAGATGGTATTGCCACTTGGCGCAGGCATGTAGTCATAGATCGCCTGGCCCTGTGCCGCAAGTTGCGCATCTACCAGCTTCCAGGTCACACCACCGTCGTCGCTCGCCACCAACCGCCCTGGTGGGATCGTCCCGCTGGAAGCTAGCCCCACATCCACCACCGTTGAATAGAGGCGCGTCCCTTGCGCCTTGAATGCATCCTGAGTAAGATTGTCCGCTGGCTGGATCTGTGCTATCCCCAGGAGGCCTAACGTGGGCAGTGACAGTTGACGCCAGTTTGCCCCGCCATCCACGCTCACGAATTGCATCTGGCACACCAGACCCGCGAGGACGCTTGCATCCAGCTTGTTCCCTACCGGTTGTTGGTGTGGCTGCACGGGAGTCGCAAAGCCCGGCGAGCTACACAACCCGGCCTGATCAGTCTGAAGGGTCAGAAACGCGGTGTCGGCATTGATTGGACTGACTGCCAGTTCCAGCACAATAATGTTGGCGGCCAGGATCGTCTGTCCGTTCGGCGTGGGCAGCGCCAGCTTTGTCCAGTGGGCGCCATCGTCATCAGAGCGTTGCAGAGTGACGACATTGGGACTGAACTTTGAACTATTCGCCGCATAGATGCCTCCGGCATAGACAATATTGGGATTCGATGTCGCCAGCGCATCGCCATTGCCCAGCCCATTTGCGACCACCTGCCAGGGTCCGGCATTGCTGGTCGGTGTGGACGTGCTGGTCGCTGTTGCCGTCGTGGCTGTTGTTGGCGTCGTCTTAGGCGCTCCGCCCAGCCTCAGCCCATGACGGCTCACCAGCACACCGATCAGCAGTCCCACCACCAATACAGCAGCGGCGGCGGCTCCCACCGTGCGCCATGCACGGCTGGCGCTGATCGCGGGGCGCTTCTGCCACGGCTGTGTTGCTGTAGATAGATTGGAGGGATTGGAGGGATTGGAGGGTCGTTGCGTTTGTGGCGCCATCGTTGTACTCCATTCTGGCATGCGTCGCTCTTCATTCCAGACGGAGCCGGTGTCGGCGTCATAGGTCGAACGGATTGCGCGATGTTCGGTGTTGGCGTTGGGGCGGGTTTCCGGCGCGCGCGGGCGTTCCTGCGCGAGCCGCTGCTGTGTCTCGCGCCAGAGTGTGGGGCGTGGCTCCGGTGTCGGCTGCTGGCGCAACGCTCCGGCAACCGCCTCGAATCCAGAGAGCCGGTCGGCGCAGGCGCGGCAGGTGGGCGCATGGTAGGCAATGCGCTCGGCCTCTGCCCGGCTGAGTTGCGCATCACGCCAGGCGGAGAGCGCCTCGGTGGAAATCCGCAACTCACATCCCGCGCCGGAGGCGGAAGGGCCGGAGCCGGAAGGGCCGGAGCCGGAAGGGCCGGAGCCGGAAGGATCGTAGGTATGCTGGCTCATCGCCGTCCCTCCCTGTTCTGCCCATCGCCTGAGCCATAGCCCAACCCATAGCCCAACCCATAGCCCTGCTCACGCCTGCCTGAGCTGCCGTCCAGCATGTGCCGCTGGTAGCGTGCGCGGAATTGTTCGCGTCCACGCAGGAGCGCCATCTTCACCGCGCCGCGCGAGACACCTAGCGTCTGACCGATCTCCTCGCAAGAGAAGCCATAGACCTCGCGCAGGACGAGTGAGGCGCGTTGTTGGGGCGCCAGTTCCAGCAGCGTGCGCTGCACCAGATCGCGCTCGACGAAGCGGCGGGCAGGATCACTACGCGCCGGTTCATCGCGCTCACCAAAGGCGTCGGTCGCCCGCGCGCCAGCGCCTCGCAGATGAGTGAGCGCGAGGTTGGTCGCCACACGCATCAGCCAGGCGCCCGGCTGCTCGTAGTCATGGATGCGCGCGAAGTGCCGCCAGGCGCGGATAAATACCTCCTGGCTGAGATCGTGCGCGGTCTGCTCGTCGCCCGTCATGCGCCAGAGAAACGCCACCACCTGTCGCTCATGCTGCCGAAAGAATGCCTCGAAGGCGCGCAACTCCTGCCCTGGCCCTGAGCTTGACTGGGCCAACGGATAGCTCTCCGATGCCACCTTGGCGCTATAGAGCTGCTCGTCGCCGCCCTGTTCGTAGCGTACCCCCTCCGACTGCCCATCACCGAAGTGCTGTGCGCGCAACAGCAGACGATGCAGGCCCGCGCGCAAGCCTGCGGCGAGACGCCAGCGTTCCCTGCGCCTCTCGCTTGCCAGTCGCTCCTGGCTGGAGCGCGGGGCGGCTACGAATTGCGTCACCACCATACCTGACTTCCCACTTTCCCATCAGAGGCGCCTGCGGGACATCCCGCTGCAAAGGTCGAAGAAAATACTGGTCCAGCGCTGGTGTGCGCGGGGTAGTATTTCGCCTCTGTACTCCATAACACTGCATCGGATGGGCTTTGGTCACGCGCCGGTAGGCGATTATTCCAATTTGGTGTCAATGCAGCACCGTTGGCGTGTGGGGAGCGAGCAGTTGAGTGGCGCCAACCAGTGGGGCGCGATCTCCCAGTGTGGCGGGCAGCAGCCGTAGCGCCGCGTTGCGTAGCCGCGCATCCACCTCGGCCTGAAGCCAGGACAGCAGTTCAGGGCGGTGTAGCGCGATGCCGCCGCCGACTGCCACCACCTCTACCCGTGTCAGGTGAACGAGGTTGACCAGCCCCAGCGCCAACTTCTCCACGAGGGTTTGCCACACCGCTGTATCGGGAATTGCCTCCATGGAATACCTGTAGCGTAGCGCGAGTTGTCGCCCGCCGGTAAAGGTTTCCAGGCAGCCGATCTGGCCGCAGAGGCATGGGTATGTGGCGCCGTCGAGCAATTGGTGGCCGATCTCGATGGAGAGCGCCTGCCCGTGTGCGCCGCTGCCCAGATAGACGGCGGCGCCCGTGCCGGTGGAGATGGTCAGATAGGCGCAGCGGTCCGCGCCACGCAGAACACCGAAGCGTCGCTCACCCAGCAGCCCGCAGACGGTGTCGTGCGCCAGCCGCGTCTCGCAGGCGCCAATCACGCCAAGATCCCGCGCCAGCGGCTTTCCCTCATACTGTGGCAGGTTAGGCGCGACGGCCACTGCCGCCCCATCGCGGCTGATGCGTCCACCGACTGAGACGCCGATGCCAGTGATCGCGCCGTAGGCATCCTGTGTCGAACGCAGTAGGCCGGTGAGGTAGCTGAGATGTTCATCGTAGTTCTGCGGCGTGGGATAGGCATCGAGTTGCGTCAACTCCGGCGTAGCCAGTGTGGTGCAGCGGGCAAGGCGTGTGGTCGTGCCGCCAATGTCGAGCGCGAGGTACTGCGCAGTTCGAGAAGGCGCGTGGCCTGGCTGGCTCGTCTGAAGTGAATGCCCGCTTCCGTGTTTTGCGCGTGGGGCGCGCGTCGTCATTGGCATGTCGGCATCCTTTCCCTTGCTGTATGGCGCAGGGCCGAGGCGCAGGGCCGAATAGTGTGTTGAATCGTATCTGGGAGGAGCCGTGTCTGATGGAGATCGCTGGCACAGGAGTTGCACAATCCGCCCCACAGGAGACGGCGCGACGCCGCTGACCGAAGCCGCACACTCTACGCATGCCAGCGCAGGGTACGCTGTAGAGGTTTGCGACGTTTGGCATGGACGCCCTTCCAGCGCCACTGGGCAGCGCAAGCATACGACAGCGGCGATCCAAATGGGTACACAGCCGCACACAACACCCACGCAAGTCACATGCAATGCAGGAGGCGACACCACATGAGCTTGAGCGACATCAGTTACGACATCGTCACCGCGCTTCAGAACAAGCTGGATGCGGTCACCGTCTACGACCAGTATATCGAAGACTGCCAACAGGCAGGCAATGCGCAATGTGAGCAACTCTTCGAGCAGATGAAACAGCAGGACGAGCAGCAGGTAGAGCAGCTCCGCTCCGCGCTCGAACAGATGGTGCAGCAGGGCCAGTTCCACTAATCCCCGGCGGCCCCATCACAAAGGAGTCTGGTTGCGCAAGGAATGCGCAGCGTCTACAGTGTATCCAACAAACACACGCCACACGACGTAAACCAACGGTACCACGAGACGCATTGGGAGCCTGAACAGTCCAACTCCCAATGCCGTTTTTATTGCCGCCCGTTGGCATATGAAGGGCGCATCAGCCGATCCCTTCCTGCCGCTACGGCGGAATCGGCTTGTTCAGCGCCTGCAGATAGACAGCGGCTTTGCCGTCGAAGATCAGCAGCGCCTCTTTCCAGAAAATACATGCCAGAACACGACGATGCGCAGACCCCCTGAGAAGAGAGCCTGCGCAAAGTGTCGCTCTCGAACCTGATCCCCTCGCCTTGCCGGAGAGAGGGCTGGTGGCGAGGTCTATGGCATGCCTACGTTGCTGTCGTTTAGAATCTGGTCGTCGGTGCGTGGATGGTCAGGTGAGCCGGTGATCGGCTCGTTGTCGAGTCCGCTGCTCACCTGGCCCGTACCACCCATCTGTGCGCCACCCGCCTGCCGATCTGGCAACGCCGCCGACTGGCCCAGTGGCAATGGCGCCCCGTTTACATCCACATCATCGTCCGGCCCTACCGCCCCCGCCTGATTGGGCTGCATCGGCTGGTTCAACTGGCTGGGATCAGGCGTCAACGGCTGGTCGGACGTACCCATCTGCCCATACTGCCCGTACACCGCGCCGGGATCGTTCGCCGGGCGCTGCGTCTGGTCCATAGACTGGCCGTAGTAATCGCCGGTCTGGGTGGGTGAGCCAGCAATGCCTGTGGCGCCAGCATTCGTCGTGCCGCCGGCGCCAGCGACGCCCGTGTAGCCTGCGCCCGTTGCGTTGGGCAAATTCGAGTCGCCCGCCACACCAGTGTTGGCGCTGGTTGCAATGTCGGTCTGCGAGGGAGCGCCAACCAGACCTGTACTGCTGGTATCACCCGTCGCATCGTCCACATTGGGGACGTTCGAGGCGCCCATCGCGCCGATATCGCTGGTATTGCCTGAAGCGCTGGCAGGTGTATTCGAGCCGCCAGCCACGCCGCCCAAGCCGCCGACAGGCGCGGCCTGCGCCTGCGCATAATCCGGAGCGCCGGTCGGGTTGGCCTGTGGTTGCAGGCTGGGGTCGCGCTGATAGACATCGCTATCAGTTATCGGCGCCTGGTTGTCTGGATTGTTGGGATCAGTGGGGTCATTGGACCCATAGTTCGCATTGTAGCCGGTGTTGCTGGTGCTGAAGGCGCTCGACCCCATCCCTGACCCACCAGGCTGATCGTTCAGTGGCATAGCGTTGGCTCCGCCCAGAATTGGCTGATCGCGAATAGGATCAGTATCACCGTTTTGCTGCGCGCCAGTGGCTCCGCCAGCCCCGCCAGCCAGCGCGCCCGGAAGAATCGCTGCGCCCGACGGGTTCCCGTTCCCGGCGATGCCTCCCACTGGCATGTTGACCTCGTTGGGCATGCCGGTGTAGGGCGGATTCAGTGTCCCGTCAGGGGCGGGCGCTGGCTCGCTCTCGTTGGGCATGCCACTATAGGGCGCCTGCTGCGACTGCTGCGGCATGTTGGGGTCGTTCTGGTTGTTCGCGTAGGCAGGATCGTTGGGGTCCATGTTGTCGTTGATGTTGTCGTTCATGGGTGTACCTCCGTCTCTGTTGCATGCGGATCGTTGGTCAACTCCACCAACTCGGTGGTGGCGGGCGGTAGTTCGCGGTGGTCGTTCGTAGCCTGCGTGTTCAGCGCATCACGGGTATCTTCGGCGCCGTTGCGCGCGAGGATCGCGCGGGCCTCCGCCTCCCGTCCGCCGGCGTCAATCGTCACCAGCACACGCCCCTGCTCGACACGGCTCTGGTAATATTGCGCCTCGGATTCGGGAACGCCCAACCCGGTTAGCCCACCGATCAGCCAGCCCGCCACGCCGCCGATCAGCGCATTTGCAAGAATGCCCGCCGCGAGAAACGGGCCGATGCCCGGCACGACCAGCGCGCCCGTCGCCGCCAGCAATGCGCCGGTGGCGCCGCCAATCACACTGCCCGTCACCGCGCCGGTTGTCACTCCGAGTTCGCGCTCCTCCGGCGCGCTGGCCTCCGCCGGAGTAATACCCTCCTGATCCTGCGCTGAAGTTGGGTCGCGCAACACCACACCCATACGCTCCACGCCGAATCCAGCGCGCTTGAGGTCGTCGAGCGCGCGCTCGGCAGATGTGCGGTCGGCGAAGATGCCGACAATGGTCCGCGTTGCGCCGGACGCCGCGCCGACCCCATTGGGAGCAGTCATACACGCCTCCTCTCCGCCTCGTGCCGTCCTGTTGTCAGAAGGGACCAACGCGCCTTGCCTTTCAGCCGTTGCGTTTCAGGTTCAGCCTCGCCGAATAGACCCTGATCTGCTCAACTCGAAAGGCGCACAAAACATGCCAGTCTGCAACGACGGCGGCGCCAACCCGCCAGTGCATGTGATAGACTGGCGGCAACGCAACGCACTGAGAACGATGCACGACGACTGCATGACGACTGCACGACGGATACCATCAGGGGAAAGGCGCACGAGTATGGAACTGACACACTTCGACGAGGCGGGACGCGCGCATATGGTGGACATCAGCGCGAAGGGCGAGACGGCGCGCGAGGCGGTGGCGACCGGCGTGGTGGAGATGCGCGCGGAGACGCTGGCGCTGGTGCGCGCGGGTGGCATGGCGAAGGGCGATGTGCTGGCGGTGGCGCAGGTGGCGGGTGTGATGGCCGCGAAGCAGACACCGCAGATCATCCCGATGTGTCACACGCTGCTACTCACCGGCGTAGACCTCGCTTTCGAACTGCGCGACGCTGTTGGTGAGCCAGCCACGACGGCCAGCGCAGATGAAGCCGACGAGCAGCTTGCCAGCATTGCTATTCGCGCCACCGTGCGGACGGTGGGACGCACAGGCGCCGAGATGGAGGCGCTGACGGCGGTGAGCGCGGCGGCGCTGACGATCTATGATATGTGCAAAGCGGTGGACCGCGCCATGCGGATCGGCGACATCCAGCTTCAACGCAAGAGCGGCGGCAAGAGCGGCCTCTACGAGCGCGGCGGGTGATTTGTGGCATCTTGTGGAGGATCATGGCCTGAGGGCCACCGCTCATCCCGATGAGATGCGGAGCCTGATAAACCGCGCCCCTTCGCCACGACAGGAATACGAGGCTTCCTACTGTAACTCGCCTGGATGCAGCGCCGCCGCCCACGCCGCAGCCGTGAGCACTTCGGCCTGCCGGGGAAAGACTTTGGTCAGCAGCACGCGCTGGACTTCTTCATCACCATCAGCGCAACAGTCGGCCAGGACGGTCAGTTGAAAATCCTTATCAGCCGCTTCCCGCAGGGTTGAGAGGACGACGCCACTGGTCGCTATGCCGCAGAGCGCCAGATGCGTGATCGCCTGCGCCCGCAGCACCACGTCCAGATCACTGCCGCTAAATGCGCTGACGCGACGTTTCGTGACAACACAATCACCTGGCTGTGGAGCGATGTCTGGATGAATCTCCGCAGCGGCAGCCCCCAGGGTCATAGTCGCCGCAGAGGCCGGTTGTTGCTTGATGGCTGAGAATGACTTGTTCCGCGGACTTATCTCAGGATAGCCTGGACGAAACGCCACTGCCACATAGATCACAGGAATCGCTACGGCGCGTGCAGCGGCAATCGCCGTGCGTATGCATGTGAGGAGGTCAGCAGGTTGCCCATACCGCGCGACAATGCCTACCTGCATATCCATCACCAGCAGGGCTGTCTGTGAATTGGTCTGTATCTCAGGCACTGATTGTCCCTTCTCTATGGCAAAATCTATGGCAGACTTCATCACCGGCAAACTGTCGCAAGATTATCTTCACCTGATCGCGCTGGCGCGTAACATGCCGACGGTTGCGGCCTATCCGACGACAAGCCGCACGAGCGGCAACAACTCGTGGTCCACCTCGGCGAGCCGGTCGGGGCCAAGCGCGCCGATCGCCGCATGCAACCGTCGGGCGTCGGCGATCAACTGCGCCACCTCCACACCCTGGCAGCGCGGGCCGAATGGCTCCAGATAGTCCGCTCCCGATTGCAACTTGAGCAGCGCGCCGCGACGGTTGTCGCGCAGCAGATGATAGCAGCCGACCCCCACCTGCAATATTCCCTTGTAGAGATCGTCGCAGTAGCCGACGTAGCTCAGTCGGCCATCGCGCAGTCGTGTGGGGGCGCCCGCTTGTCGCGCCTCGGCGCGCTCCACGTTCCAGAGCGCCTCCAGCGTCTCGTGGCACTCGAAGAAGTCGCGCTGGTTGAACTGCTCGATGCCACGCAGCAACGCCGCCGGTGGCGGCAGCGCGCAGCGTGGTATGTTGGGCATCGTGGGCGTATCGTCGGTTGCGTGTGTCATATGGCTCCCACCTCAGACTTCGGGTGACGGAGCCGCCAGGAGCGATGATAGCGCGTATAGAGCGCGTCGGCGCCTGCCACTGCCGCAATCAGCGTACCACCATAGACCACGACGATCAGTAGCGGATCAAAGGGCGCGTGCAGGCGTGGATAATAGATGTAGCCACCCAGCGTCGTCAGCGCCAGGTCATAGGCCGCCAGCAACGCCAGCGCGCCTATCGCCTCCACCGGCAGCTGCTGCGCTATTCGTCGCGCCCTGGGCGACACAACCTGCGCCAGCCAGAGCAGCCACCACAGCGGCGCCAGCAGCAGAAACCAGTTCATCTGCCGCAGCGTAGCATCCGAGAACACGTCGAGCTGCTTCAGCCAGCCGGGCGCATCCGCCGAGAGCGGGCGATAGGGATAGGCGATCCCCAGCGAGTAGACCACCACCGGCGCGGAGCGCGCCAGAAACTCCACAGGGCGCCGCTCGATGATCGCCAGCGCATAGCGCCCCGCCAGCGCACTGCCGTTGTCTCGCAACGGCTTGTAGCCACCGAGCATCGTCCACGGATCGGTGACGCCACGCGCCTCGTAGTCATCAATCACCTGGGTGACTGGCGCATATTCGGGGGGCGCCTCGTCCTGCATGTGATACTGGATCACCTTGCCCAGCAGGTTGATGTTCTGCACGTAGGTGAGGCTGGCAACCGAGTAGCGTGCGTCGTTTCGGGCGACATACACGCCGATGAGCGAGTAGAATACCAGGGTCGCCGCCAGCGCATGCGGCAGCAGCCGACGCGCACACCCACGCCGCCACGCCATCAGCAGCAGCAGCAACGCCACGACCGGCGCGCAATACACCCACTCCGGGCGGACCATGCAGAGCGCAAAGGCCACCGCCAGCGTCAGCCAGACGCTCCGCGCACCCGGCTGCCGCAGAAACAGCAGCATCGCCAGCGCCAGCACGACTGTGAAGAAGAGCGCCAACCCCTCGGTAAGCGGAGCCTTGGCATAGGAGAGGATGCGCGTGTTGGAGCCGACGAGTAGCGACACGAGCGCCGCCAGCCAGGCCCGTTGCGTCACCAGCGTCACCAGCGCATAGCACAGCAGCGTGGCAAGGACAAAGACGACGCCCTGCGCAATACCCAGCGCCTGCATGTTGTCCCAGCCCGCCAGCGTGAAAACCAGCGCGATGAACAGCGGATACCCCGGCAGCCGTGCCGGGTCCACGAACTGGCCATAGAAGGCGATGTGGCGGGCGGCGTTGAGATAGGCGATGGTATCGGGGTCGGACTGCGAACCGGGCATAAGCGCGTAGTACGCGACCACGACAAGCGTTGTCAGCAGCGCCACCAGCGCGCCAAATGGCAGGTAGTAGCGCCGTTCCCGCCAGTCGGCGCGTATCGCAGCCCATATCGCCTCGCGCCACGATATGCTAAGTCGTCTCAAGGACGAGACCACACGCCATGCCCGGCCCATGCTCCCATCGCGTTGAGCCGGGAGCGCCTCATCACCAGTCACCGCGCAGCTCCACTTCAAGCTCCAGTTCCACGCCAAACCGCTCGCGCACCGTGCGCCGCGCCAGCGCGATCAGCGCCACTACATCCGCCGCCGAGGCGCCGCCCAGGTTGACGATGAAGTTGGCATGGCGTGGCGAGAGTTGCGCCCGCCCGATCTGGGTTCCCTTCAGCCCCGCCGCCTCGATCAACCGTCCCGAAAAGTCGCTGGGGGGATTCTTGAAGACCGAGCCTGCGCTGGGCTGGGGCGGCTGTGTCTCTCTGCGGTGGCGCTTATACTCAGCCACCCGCTGCTGGATGCGCGCCGGATCGTCGTGGCGTAGCAGGAACGTGGCGCCGGTGATCATCTCGGTTGGCTCAATGGGCATGCGGAGCGCCGCCGTCGGGCTCCCCTCGTCGTCAAAGATCACCCGCCGCGCCGCGCGGAAGCGGCTGTGCCGGTAAGTCAGGTTCAACTCTTCCGCCGTCAGCGCGCGAATCTCGACCGCAGCGCCCGGCTCCTGTGGAGCGAACAGCACGCGCACGCTTTCCAGCGTATCGGCTGTGCTGGCGCCATGCGCGCCCGCGTTGCTCACCACCGCGCCGCCGACCGTTCCCGGCACACCCGCGCCCCATTCCAGTCCCGTCAGCCCTCGCGCCGCCAGATCGTTGACCAGTTTTGGCAGACTTACCCCTGCGCCCGCCATCAGCCTGACCTGTTGCGCGTCACCGGTGTCGCCCGCGCCACCATCGTCAAGCGGCTCGATGCGCCAATCGGCGTCGGCCATGCGCGCCACGATGCCGCGCGCGCCCGCATCGGCATAAAGCACGTTGGTGCCGTTGCCCACCAGCATTAGCGGGCAGCCCTGCGTGTGCGCAAGCGAGACGAGTTGCATCAGTTCAGCCTCGCTCACCACGGTGATCCACACCTCGGCAGGCCCGCCAACACCGAATGTGCCATGCCGCGCCAGTGGCTCATCCAGCCGCACACGCGCGCCAAAGAGATCATGCAAGCGGGCGTACAGGGCATCAGCATCATATGCGCTGGTCGTGTCTGGGCTGGAGGTGGTCGTCATGAGGGCATAGTTCCTTGTAGCCTGGCTGGCGCTGTATGTATCGTTTCTCTAGCATCTATCATCAAAGAGGTCAAGTCCGAACTTGTCTGTAAATTGAGGTCTCTGGGAGACCACCAACCTTACGCTGGATGCGTCATAACAGCCTCCGGTGAAGCGGATGGGAACAAAGCCATCTGGGTCGGACGGGTCGCGCGCCACTGCCAGTAGGCGGTCATGGCGAAGTAGCGTTTGCCGGTGGTCCAGACCTCGTCTTGCTCCATGAGCAAAGCGCCGACCAGGCGAAGCACCGACTCCCGGTTGGGGAAGATGCGAATGACGCGCTCACGACGGCGAATCTCCTCGTTGAGGCGCTCGACGCCGTTGGTGGTGCGCAACCGCTGGCGATAGAGCGTGGGCAACGCCAATATGGCAGTCGCATCGTCAAAGCCGCGCTCCAGCGTGGCAACCGCAGTGGGCGCCGTCGTCTGGTAGTCGGCGACGAAGCTGGCGAGGAGGGTGCGCGCGGTCGTTTCGTCAGGCGCGTCGAAGATCGGACGCAGCCGCGCATGCACCTCCTCCTGCAACGCCTTGGGCGTGGCGTCGGCGATATTGGCCGACAGATGCGTCTGGCAGCGCTGCCAGGTTGCGCCTTGGAACTGCACTTGCACCGCGTTGACCAAGCCGCCGTGGTGGTCGGAGACGACCAGATCCACCCCGCCGAGGCCGCGCCCTTTGAGCCAGGTGAAGAACTCCTGCCACGTCCGCTCGCTCTCGCTGTCACCGATCCGCAGCCCCAGCACCTCGCGGTAGCCCTGTTCGTTGACGCCGGTCGCCACCAGCGCGCTGACGGCTCGCACGCGGCCCTCCTCGCGCACTTTGACGACGAGCGCATCCACCACCACAAAGGGAAAACGCTGCGCTGCGAGGTCGCGCTCATTCCAACTCGTCACCAGCGGATCGAGCGCCTTACACAGATCAGAGACGGTCGACTTGGCGAAGCTCGTCCCACACAATTCCTCCGTGATGCGGGCCACCTTGCGGGTCGAGACGCCGTTGACCACCATTTCCATGAGGGTCAGCACGAGCGCTTGTTCGCTGCGCTGGTAGCGGGCGAACAGCTCCGTCGAGAACTGGCCGTCACGCACTTGCGGCACGAGCAGCGTCAGCGCGCCGACCCTGGTCGTGAGCTGACGTGACTTGTAGCCGTTGCGGTAGCCCTGTCGTTGCTCGCTACGTTCATACGGCGCGACCTGGAGCTGCTCACTCACCTGCGCGTTCAAGACCTGATTCAAGACCGCCTCCACCAGACGACCCAGCTGGCCGTCTCCGGTAAACAGTCGTTGCACGCTCTCGCTGTCTAGAGTAAGCTGATACTGCGTCACGGGTGTCCTCTCTTGGTTAGCTGACGGTTTGGTCACTATCAGTCTACCAGAGAGGCCCCGCTTCCTTTACCTAGCAGGCGCTTCCCAATTTACAGATAATACCGGGGTCTTCCGCACTTTTGGTGACGGCGGAGTATTCCTCGCAGACCCCATCGAGGGTCCAGCAAGCAGTTTACGCGACGGACGGGCCGAGCAGGCGGCGCCGAAGCAAATCCAGCTTGGCGCGCCCAAACATCTGGCGTTTCAGGAGCTTGAGGCGGTTGACTTGGCCCTCGGTT
>Ga0102924_1004914_pt1 | contig 13175 bp, 13 predicted proteins | sample PaiPotPPM11metaG_FD_80116 | JGI IMG/M metagenome (GOLD analysis project Ga0102924, IMG submission 80116) | Iron sulfur acid spring bacterial and archeal communities from Banff, Canada, to study Microbial Dark Matter (Phase II) - Paint Pots PPM... ... | reverse complement strand
TACGGCACAACGATGGCCAAGTACTTCCCTGTCGAATGCACTCAGTACCTGAAGACCCGCGGCATCGTCGGACCAGTGTTCAACGACTTCGATTGGGGTGGCTATCTGCTCATGGCGGATCCGGACCTCAGCGTTTTCGTGGACAGCCGAACGGAGCTTTACGGCGATAGGCTGCTAACTACTTATCTGGCAACGGCGAGTGGGGATAGTCCAGCCCGGTCGGTGCTTAACGGGTATGGGATTCGCACCGTCCTGATAAAGCCTCGTGATGGATTGGCAAAGGATCTTTTGGTCGATCCCGGCTGGACCCTGTCCTGTGACAGCGGAAACGCCCTGCTGTTTACGCGATCCTAGCGCTGTCTTCCGCTAAATCATCACTCCGTCAACTGCGCGAGCTGGCGCCGCGCGCCTGGCGGCCGCGAGTTCGCGCGCCTCGATGAGCGACTGTTGACCGAGAATCTTCGCGTACACCAACGCTTCGTTGTAGGTATGGACGTTCAGCCTGGCGTAGATCTCCCGCATATGGCCATTGAAGGAATTCTTCGGGTCCTGGGCATCCCTGAACGCATGCTGCACCTCAGCGAACAATGCCGCGCGCTTTGACGGACCCCGGGCCATTGCCTCGAGGATCAGCTTCTGCTTACGCGTGAACTTGATGCGCAGCAGCTTCTCGGCCCGTACTCGGTCAACGCGAGGCGGCGGCGAGGGAGGTGGAGCGAGCATGTCTTCGGTTACCGGTAATCCTTGCTGAAGGCGCGCCAGCAAAGTATCCGTTCCGTCTGAGAAGGGGATGCACCCGGACGTGCCGTCGTTAATCGGCCCCCGGTGGAAGCAGGTCGCGCTCGGGAATCGGATTTGAAGTGCCTCTCGTACACGATTCGGTACTTCCGTTCCACAGATGATTCCGACAACATGAGTAGCGGACGGCAAGTTCGGCTCGTCGAATGGTGGAATGAGGTTCAGGCACTGGTAGTGCCCGCGTAGACAGCCCACCAAGCCAGCGACCGCGAACGGATCCGTTTCACAGATTAGGACGGTGTCCACGAGGATATGGTAACTAGCCCGATCAGAGCGCGGCCTGAGATAGCAGTCTTTGGTCGCATGACAGATAGCAATGAGCCATCAGGGTGGTTCAAGCAACTACGGTTGACCGCTGACTTGGAAGGTGCCGCTTGGGATTTGATTCTGATAGCGGAAGACTTTCCTGACGTACGCGCCGTTGTCCAACATTGCTTGGCGCGCCAACTCAAAAGCGTCCTGGTCGTCGACCCCTGCAGGCGGGAAGTGGTTCCTCCACCTGAGCTGGGCGTACGCATGTTAGCTCGCCCAGTATCGCGAGAGGCGGCGCTTTCTTTGCTTGAGGGGCGCCAGCGGCGGGCTCCCAAGACCGTCGTGTTCACCTCGCGGCTCGGACGGGTTGGAAAGACGTCGATCTCGCTAAACGTCTCGGCCATGGCAGCCCTTCGGCTTGGCGTTTCGACGCTCTGGGTGGAGTGTGCACGGGAAGGCCCGATAGCCCGGACAGTCCTCGAAGCCTACCAGCCGAGCGTAACGAAGAGCATTTATCACCTCGCCCGAGACGTGAAGGTGAGATCGAGCTCGGTCGCGGAGGCGTTTCCTGAGCATGTGCACCATCTTTCGGTTCGTGGTGCCCAGCGAGCTTTGGACTTGTTGCTGGCGCCCCCCGACGACAATCAGTGGGATGAGCTGTGGCTTGGTAAGCCTCTTCTTACTCCCGATATCTACGCGGACATCTTTGAAACTGCGCGAGCATCCTATGACCTGGTGGTAATCGACACCTCACAGCAGTACCGGTACATATCCAATGAAGCTGCTCACGGCGCTGCAGACATGGAGGTGGTCGTACTTGTGCCGCAAGATGATGTTCGAGAGATCAGAGACTATTTGCCGAAACTGGTGGGCATGCTCGGTGGGCACTCATGGATCCGGCAGTGCCCAAACATGATCGACCTCTACCACTATCGAGAGCAGGTCGGGGCAGCTCTTGACCTGCCAATCACACCGCTGGCAGTGGTACCGGAGGACCGTGAGAGATTTGCTCGGGCAACGAGGGAGCGCACGATCCCGGTGATCTCCTACTTCCGTGACCAGGTGGCGCCGCATGCGCTTGCTAGTCCGGGACTGCCGGACCTCATCGCCACCTTCCAGGAGATGGCTTTGAATCTTGCACGCTTCGCTTCCGCAACTCCAATGCTCGGCCAGCTTGAAAGCGCTTCCAGTGCACCTCATGGTGGGAAGTCCACAACTCATCGGGGGCTCGGTGGTCTTCGCCGTACGGCCTAGACCACATACGGCAAATCTTTCGATCGAGGCTACGTCATGTTCAAGAAACATCCGCAGTTGCGCGCCTATTTCAAGTTCTGGCCCACACTCTTGCTTTCCCTGGGCCTGGTGGCATGGGCCAATGCACGGATCGGGCCAACCCAGTCCGTTCCGTTCACGACGAAAGATATTGGCGCCGGCAAGACGCTCTCAGTAGGCGACTTTCAGACCAGGCCTATCCCGCGCGCCGGCGTGGATTCTGGCGCCATCGTCACAGACACCTCCGCTCTGGTAGGCGTCCAGCTGCGGGCTGGAATGGTAGCTGGCCGGCAAATCACCTGCTCGGACCTCATAGCCGCGCCGAAGACCGTATGCCTCAAGAGTGGCCTGGGGCCGCTCGATGATAGTTCAAACCCGAGCATGGAAGCCTATCCAATCCCGCTGGCGGGCGTTGCTGTCGGGCTTCCAAAAGACGTCAAGGCCGGCGACTACGTGCGCGTGAGGGTGACCGTGAACGTCACCCTAAACGGCTCGAGTGCGGGCGAGTTGACGCCACTTACAACACCTGCGCCAGCCGCTGGACAGAGGTCCGACACGAGCGGCCCTCCGCCGTCCTTCGACTTGACCAAGACGTACGTGTTTACTGCCTCGTCGGTCGCAAAGGTTATGGGCATCGACCAGAGTCAAACGGGCGGGCCGGGAACCGTGACGCTTTGGATCCAGACCAATGAAGCCAACGCCTTGCAGACACTGCTGTACGGCGGTCAAGCGCGCACGTCGATTTCGCCGACTACTCGTACTGCAGAAGGCGCGATCGGCCAGGATGTGATGACGCTTAGCCAGCTAGTCAACATCCTCCAGAGTGGCAGCGCGCGAACGACGGCGACGCAGAGCACGACGCCGGCGGCAAGTGCCAGCAGCAATGCTCCGGAAGGCGGCGCTAGCCCAACTCCAGCGAGCACCCCTGCGGCGAGCGCTCAGGCGTCGACCGCCGCAGCACCCAAGGCGGGCGGCAGCCCGACCCCATCGAACCCACAGGCCTCCGGCAAACCAAAGTGATCGGCGCGGTCATCATCCTCCTCCTATCCGAGTGCGGGGGAGTAGGCCGATCAACGCTGCTTCGCGATCTCAGTGAGGGATGGGGCTGCGTGACTCTCGACTGGAGCGGCGTCCGCCTCCCCGTGGCGCCGGTAATTCCCGGAGGCTCTGTCCCCACCTCGGTGACCGCTCCCACCGAAACCATGATCGTGGATTCCGTGGCCTCCCTGAACGCGGCCGGAGCCCTTGCGGTTGTGGATGCTGGACAGTGGATCAACTCGAAGGAGCAGCGGCTAGCGGTGGAGTCGGCGCACGTCGTGTGGTTTGTGTCGTCGTCGGACCCAGATCGGTTGGAACTGACCATGAAGGCGATGTGTCAGCTGCCCTCGGACTGGCCAATACCCATCGGCTTCGCCGTCGTCGACCTCATTGATCGCTGGGGTGGGAAACGACCCAATGACCGGAAGCTTTTCGATGCGCTCATTGTGCCCCATCGTCGGCACGAAGCCGCATTCAAGGCTGTGTTGGCGGAAATGAGAGAGAACACCCTCGATACGGTGATGGAGTTGGTTCGTGGATAGCGAGGAATATGGATTGTTCGTCCTGGGGGATCCTCAGGAGCGGGATGAGATCGAGCAGCTGTTCCGCCAAATCGGCGAGTTCAGCATCCACGTCATCGGTGATTACTCGGAAATCCGTCAAGCGGTCAACTACATCGGGGAGCAGAGGCCAGACTGCGTGCTCCTGGACGCCCGCATGGGAGGGCTGGATGAACGATCGGTGCGCCTCATACGGGAAACGTCCCGCCGCCGGGCCGGCAAGGCGATCGGCATTGTTGGGCTAATTCACGAAGGCGACGAAGACGCTCAATTACGCCTCCGCTCGTGGGGGGTACGTGGAATCGTAACTCGCCCGATTGATCCGGAAGCGCTCGTCCTGGCCATTCAAAAAGCAATCGCGAACGCTGAGCAGGATGAGGCGCCGGTGGAACTCGTAAAGCGTGAGCTCATCCCATACCATCAGCAGCCCATCAAGTACCGCACGATAGCTGTCACGGGAGCGCCCGGTTCCGGGAGTACGACGCTTGCGACCAACCTCGCGGCAGGCTTGGCCTACCTCGCGGGTGTGAAGACAATCCTGCTCGACTTCGCCACAATTCCGACGATCGCCAGCGCCTTGTGCCTGCGCGAGGCTGAAGATCGCAACATCTACCAGCTTGCGCTGGATTATGCGGCCGGGCGACTGACTATGAGCCAGGCCCTTGAGCAGCACCTTCTCAGCTATGCGCCACCACGGGGGAAGTGGACTCCAGGAGGGAAGCTGTGGGTTTTGGCCGGCCCGCCGCGGGTAGATGCTTGGACCGTCGAGCACCTCCTCAACAAGGAAGTCATCGAAGATCTGGTCGGTACCTCGGCTAGCGAATACCTGACAGTGATCGACTTCGGCTCCCAGGCGTGGTGGAAGCCAGCGCGCTTCATCCTCAAGAAAGTCGACCTGGTGCTGTTCACAGTGACCCCGACGGTCACGGGCGTCGACCAGGGGGCGTTGATGCTGGACCACCTGTTCACGATGATGAACCTCGACGCCGACAACCCCGGCAAGCGCGTGTCGTTGGTGGCGAACGGATTTGAGCAGAACGTGTCTCTGATCCTTAAAGAAGTGGCGAAGCGGATCGACTTCGCAGTCGATTTGTGGGGCAACCTTCCGCGTGCGAGTGCAGAGGTCGAATCGGCTGTCAGCAAGGCGTTGGTTCCCGTGTTGAGCCCGACCGAAACAGACTTCACGGCTCGCATGAAGGGTGTCATCGGCCACATTGCGGCTCTTCCCATGTCGATCGGTGCTGAAGCGAGACCCGGCCTGCTCCGGCGCCTGAGACTTGCACGCTCGGCTAAGGCGAAGGTGGCCTAGACGCATGACCAGACCCAAGGTGTTTGAGGCTCCCGCGGTGAGCTCAGACGAGCGAGAATTTGGTCGCACCGCGCACCGCCGCATGGACACCGCGATGGACCAGGTGGCAGCCGAGGTGGCGGCGGCGGCGTTGCGGCGGATTGGGACGTACGAAGAACTCGTATTTCAGATCGCCGATGACGTCCAGCACATTCTGGACGAGGACAGGTCCACCCGAGCTGCGGCTGAACGCAACGAAGTACGTCCTGAAGAATTCGAGCGAGCCTTCGCGATCGCAATGAAGCCGTACGAGCAGGCGGCCATCCAAGGCGGGAACCCGCTCGATCTGGCCCGCGTAAAACGAGATACCAACGCGTGGGTAAACGGGCTAGGGCTTATCGAGATCATCGCCGAGGAAAAGCCCGGCAAGCCCCATGTCGAAGACCTGCAAATCAATGGCGGACACTCCACCTACGTGAATGTGACCGGCCGCAAGGTTCCCTTACCACCCGTGCCCAGAGAACGATTGGACATTCTCGTTGAGCGGCTGCAGGCCTCCGGTGCAACCGAGCCGTGCGCGGAGAATAATCCGGCGGTACCAATCAACCTGACCGGCACAGTCACGACCTACGGCCAAGAGCTTAATGCTCGCGGGTATCTCATTCACCCCAGCATCTCCCATGATGGCTGGACCATTTCCGTTCGGTATCACCCCACAAGCCCGTATCGGCTGTCTCAGCTCGTCCAGTGGGGCATGCTGCCGTCAGAGTGCGCTGATTGGCTGCTGGTCCTCGCGCTTGCCAAATTCAACATCATCTTCGTTGGAGCGACAGGGAGCGGCAAGACAACTCTCCAGAATGCGCTCATCGAGGAGTTCCCGGACCAAGATCGCTGCATCTTTGTGGGGCGCCCCATAGAGCAGATCCCGAGCAAACACAACCGAGTAATCCTCAACATGCACGACAAGGTCGGGGACCGCGGGTCGCAATTCGGAATTCGCGAATCCGTTGACGCCTCGCTTCGCCTTCGACCCGAACGGCTGTGTATCCAGGAGGTTTGGGGTGACAGCTTCTCAGAGATTGTGGAGGCCCTAATGAGCGGTCACCGCGGGGCCATTATGACTGCGCACGCGGAAACGGAAGAACAGTTTATTCGGCATCGGGCTCCGATCATGTACCGGCGGGAACGTCCCGAGACTTCGGACACCGACATCATCCGCTCCTTGGTGATGGCCTATGACGTCCTGGTTCACACCGTGGAGGACTACTCCCCTCAGGAGGACAGGATGGTACGTCGAGTGATGAGTGTGAGCCTCGTGTCCGGCATGAAATTCAGCCGCGATGGTGGCCCGGACCTTTCGTTGACGCGCACGTTTGCACGCGAGGACGTCGATCAACCCCTGCACTGTTACGGAGTTAACCGCGACGACTTTACCCGGGAGCAGCAGTTGCGTCTGCGCCAGCATCGCATGAAGGTGCCGGTGTTGTCGAGATCCGCCCTCGCTCCGAATTTGGACGGTGAGGAGGCCACAGCCGCGTAAATGGAACTGCAACTGTTGGCCGTCTTTCTCGTCTGGCTAGGGTGCGCATGGTCCACACGCTGGGAACGCATGCCTACTCTCCGCGAAATGGCCGCGGACGTGACGGTGCTCAATCGCATGCTTGAGCGCCAGGGGCGTCGGCCAAGTCCGAGAAATGCGGTGAGGCGGCAACTGCGCCGCGCTGGGCTTGGCGAGGGGAACGATCTGATCAACGTGGTGCTCCTGATCCCGGCTATCACAGCTCTGATCGGTTGGCAGTTTCTGGGCACATTAGGGGCTGGTGTCCTGGTGTCACTTCTTGGAATCCCGATTGGCGTCGTCATTCCCTGGTGGGTACTTGGGTTTGTTGCCAATCGCCGCCAAGCGGCTATCACCCAAGGGCTTGTACCACTGGCAACCTTCATCATCAACACCTACAACGTTGGCGGTGCCACTGATGCCCGAGTGATGGACCTGCTGGTCCCGGTTCGTCAGGCGAAAAATGGGACTAAGACGTATCACCCGATCTTTGAGAGCGCGATCGGCCGGGCGTTGATGGAAGCACAAATCGCACGTGTAGACCTCGGCCGGCAATGGCAAGATGCACTGGCAGTGGGACAACGCCTATTGGCGAATCCGGAGGCTGACATCTTCTTTTCCGCATGGCGGCGTGTGATTGGTTCCACCAGCCCGGCCCCATCTCTAGACGGTGCTCGCGAACAATTAGTGGCGCGGGTCGAGTTTGCGGCCATGGCCAAGACGGCCCAGAGCGCAACGACGGCTTCCGTCTGGTTCCTGATCTTCATGGCCTTGGCTGGAATCTGGATGTCACTGTCGGGGGTAGAAGACGCCCGTCATGTTTTGGACACCCCGGCCGTGCAGGTAGTGTACTTCTGTGCCGGCTGTCTGCTATTTATGAGTGTCCTTGCCCTTAGGTGGCTTGGGCGCCTTGAGACCCTCCTCAAGTTGGTCAGAGTCTGATGGGCCTCGACCATGGGCGAGTGGGAAAGGAGCTTTACAGATGACTGTGTGGCAGGACCTTGCAGTCATCTTGCTGGTCTTCGTTTCCGTCCGCGCCGTTGACCTGTGGACGTGGGTAAGTGCAAAAGAGACCCGAGTCAATGTGTGGGAGGAAGAGGAGGAAGTACGCGTGCCGATCGAAGAAAAGCTCGGGCGCCCCATTGCCTCTCGTGTGCGCCGGACCGCGACCAATCAGGCGTTTTGGACCAGGCTCATAAGTCGAGGCGCGCCACGCTCGTTTGGCGCGGTGCCTCGAGTGTGGCATCAGTACTTGCAGCGGGAGACCACAAAACTGGACAGAGCCGGTTGGGGCGACGTAGATCCACAAGCGTTTCTCGCGCGCAAGTGCGGCTCGTCCCTGCTGGGGGCCGGCTTTGTCTGGGGACTCGGTCTGCTGTACCCAATCCCACTCAACGTGGCGACCTTGGCCGTCGGGGGGATTACTGGTTGGGCATACCAGGAGTTGCGTCGGGCGCGGGCGGTAGCGACCTATCGAAAACGGTGCTACTTGGACATCCAGCCGTTCTTGCAGGCGCTCGACGCCGCGTTGGACCAGAGCGGTCAAGGGTTGTTTGAGGCCATTGCCAAAGCAACCACCAATCAATACGGATCGTTGTTCCGTGAATATCACAAGGCGCTCGAAGTACGTTCGCGCGGAGAGGCGCCGGCATTGATGCAGGTCGCCAACCGGGTTGACCTTCCGGAGATTCGGAACCTCAACCTGCAGCTCCTTGGAGCCAAGCGGACGGGTGGAGGTTTTCACGACATCATCGCCGCCGCTGCTGCCTCGAATCAGCGAGACTTGGCTTTCAAGATTAAGGCGGCAGAGGCACCAATCAAGGGGTTGGGCGCCCTGATCGTCACCTTTCTCGGGCTGCCGGCCGTCGGCGTCTTCTTGATCGCCATGACCTTGATCTCGACCACGAACAACCTGCACGGGCTGTTCGGGGGATGACATCAATTCTCGGCCGCGGCGCCTTGCGGGCAGGCGGCCACCGGCGGATAGCAGCGGATGTGGTCGGTGTGACTATGAGCAACTGGGCCATGTTTCTGACCTTCCTTACGTCACTCAGCATCATCCTGTGGCTAATCGCCGATGTTGCCCAATGGTCCGCGGCATCCCAAGCCGCGGATGCCGCCGCCAGCTATTACGATTCGGCACTGCTCGCGCAAACGGGATTATCCGGCGGGCTGGTACAAACGGCGGGCAGTGCTACCGTCACGCTGCCGAGCGGAGCGTCGGGGGCGACTGGTGCCGCCGCGTCGGCGGCATGCACCGTCGTCTGTCGCTGGGTGCAAGCGAATCAACTCAGCATTGCGATAAGCGGCACGCAAAGCGGCCCGGTGACTGTTTCTTTGCAGGGGAACTTTCGTTTTCTCGCGCTGCCCTTAGCTCCAGGCATCTATCCGTCTACAGGGGTCGGGGTAGCTTGGTGGGGCGGCCTATGATGTCCATCGCACGCTACGGTGGGCGCCGCCGGGCAGCCTTCGCAAGCGTCATCAGTTTCCCGATGTTGATGGCATTGAACACTGGGTTAATAGCAGTGTTCCTCATGTTCGCTGGCTGGATGTTCGATGGTTTTCGAGTAGCGAGGGTCGCTCAGGTGGCGGCAGATGCCGCTGTTCTTGAGCCCGATGCCGGCGCGGCAGCTGGCCAGATCCAAGCTGCTGCTCGGCAAGCTGCTGCGGTCCAAAATGTGAACGTCAGCAGCGTGACGCCGCAGATAAGCGAGTGGGCGCCTGGCTCCACGTACACGGTGACCGTTACGGCTTCGCACAGCATTGCCATGCCATGGGCAAGAGGGGTGATCGGGCCAGCGGTTCAAATAACCCAGACGGCCGTCGGAGCCGTGGGCTTCATCAATCTTGGCTAACAAGCTCCGCAGATGGCTGTTCGCCGGCGGCTCCCGCCGGCCTGCGGAAGGAACTCTCGTCAGCGGAGTGACCCTTCTGCTGGCCACCATGTTCGTTTCGGCAGTTGGTCTCGACATCGCCCAAGCTATCGCCCAGCACGCCGAGCTCGTGAGCATCGCGCGAGGAATCGCGCGTGTATCCGCGACGGCCATCGTTGCTGATGCAAGCGGATCGGATGCCACTAACAGCAACCTGGCCCAAGCCGCGGGTAACGCGGTGATTGCCCGTTGGAACGGGATAAACGGGCTGACCGGGGGCGTCTCCGTCGCCGGTCGTACGGTGAAGGTCCAGATCGCCTATGAGTGGCATCCAGTCGCCTTTTCGGGTTACATCACATTCCCTTTGTCGGGGTCGTTCCAGTTCACGCCGACTTCCGGCGATACCGGCTAGCTTCCTTCCGTGAGCACATGCCTGCTATAAAACTGCGTCCCATCCAGGACCAGATGAAACGAGAGATAGACAAGCTCCTGGGCAGGGACGAAGGCGTCCTCGTGATTGAAGCACCGACCGGCACAGGAAAGACCTATGCATACCTTCTGCCCGTCCTCGAGACTGGGTGCCGGGCCGTAGTTGCCACCTATACCAACCTTTTGGCCGAGCGCATCGCGAGGCACGACATACCCCACCTGAAACGTGTGCTCGCGCGGCAGGAAGTCACCGTGGCTCAATTGAAGGGGCGGTCGAACTACCTGTGTATGGACCGGCTTGATCGCGCCAAGACTGATCCTCCCGGGATCGACATGCGCCGGCTGAAACGCTGGGCGATTGGTTCTGCGACAGGCGATCTCGCCGAATCTCCCGCAGGCCTGGCCGCGGCCAAGTACGTCGGTGATTATCCAAACACGTGTCACCGCGATGATTGCCATTACCGACAAACGAACCGTTGCTTTACGGATCGGGCACGCAAGCAGGCGGCCCAGGCCGACATCGTTGTGACCAACATGGCTCTGGTGGTGAGCGACATCATGCAGTCTGACTTAGCGTACGAGGATCGTGACTTGATGGTGATCGATGAGGCCCATCATCTCCCGGATGTCGCCGCGAACGCGATGGCGCTGGTCCTGAAAACGGTCGATTCCAAATGGCGGCTCCAACAGCCCTTCTTGCATAGGCTGAAGCATTGGGCAAAGGCCGTTGACAGCGTGACCATGGCGCAACATGAGCTGAAGAACTTTGTCACGGATGGCGAGACCAGAGTCGTGGAAGGCTCTCTTCCGGCATGCTCTGTAGCCGGTCGTTACCTCATGGAGCTCGCGGCCGAAGTTGCAGACTTCGAGGCAAGCGATGCGCTCGATGCGCTAGCCGACGTCTTGCGATCTGATGGCGAGTCGTGGTTAGCAATCGCCGAACCGGGGGACGGCTGGGTCAGGGTGGTGTGGGCTACGAAGGATCCGGATCCTGTCGCCTCCAACTACCGGCAGTACCCAGGGGCGTACCTGCGGCAGCGGCTCTTTACGGGCCGACGAGTCGTCTGTACGTCGGCGACACTGGGTGGTGGATCTGCCAAACCCATGGCCTGGTTTATGGCGCGAGCCGGCGTGCCCGGCAAGACCAGCGTTCCCATCTGCTATGCCTCGCCGTTCGACCCGAAGAATGTTTGCGTCTATCAACCAGCGAAGATGCCCTCGGTCAACCACCCTTCGTTCTACTTCGTTGCGGCGAGCGAGATTATTGAGCTCGCGCGCCGCTTTGGCGGGCGCACGTTCGTCTTGGCTACCAACTGGACGGCTGTGGAAAAACTGGGCGGAATCATCTCGGATCGATGCCCACTGCCGCTGGCAATGCAGCAGAAAGACGGGTCCAGCAGTCCCGCGGCAACTCTCGAGCAGTTCAAGCGCGACAAAGGCATTCTCATCGGTGTTCGCTCCTTCTGGGAAGGCGTCGACGTCCCGGGCGAGGATTTGTCGTGCGTGGTGATATTGCAGTTGCCGTTTGGCCATCCCACGGCGGACCCGGCGGCGGTAGCGGAGTCGTACGTGGTAGAGCAGAGTGGCGGTAACCCATTTCTTAGTCTGTTGCTGCCGCGGATGGTGGACATCGACCTGCAGCAGCAGAAAGGGCGTCTCGCCCGAACCCCAAATGATTGGGGTATCGTAGCCGTCCTGGACGAGCGGGCCTGGACGAGTCGATACAGGGGCCACATAGAACGCGTCTGGCGCGAGCACATGCGCGCGGCTACCCTCGCGGAAGTGGACCGGTTCATCGCGTGGCGCCGGTCGGCCGTGCGGCGAGCCGGCTGAGCGTTATAAGGAGTAGGGGCATGCGCGTGTCTCCAGCACTTCGAAGAGGATCCACCTTTGCCGAGCTTGTCGTTGTTCGTGCTCTGATGTTGGAGCTTGTCGCGTCATTGTTCGCGGTTGCGGCTTGCGCGGTGATCTTCGGGACCAGGGCAAGTTCCATTGGCGGCGTCGCGATTCTGACACGGTTGTTCATCGGTCGCCTTATGAGCCGGGTCAAATCGCATGACCTGCCTGATTCACGCGAGTCCAGCACGTCCACCTGCCAAACCATGGTGGAGTGCTATCTGTCTCCGGACGCGTCGAAGACCACCCGTCATGTCCTTGTGAACGCGATGTCGCGAATCCGGACGCAGGAACTGGCCCGCGCCATGGTGGTCTACAGCGAGACGGATGAAGGACGCTACCGGCCCTTGGCGTCGTTCGGTCTGAATGAGACGCCTCCGGTAGGGAGTTCCAAAGATAGCTGGCTTCGCGGTGGCCCATTACGCCGGCAGTCAATCAATCCTCTCGCCTGGCTGCCTGGGCAACCGCTGGTCAGCGCTCCGCTTTCCCACGGGGTCAACGGCGAGGGCAAACAGTGGTGGCGCGGCAGAGTCGTGTTCTCGGAGGGAGCTCGATGGCAGCAGCCGGCAGCTGTTGAGGAGCTGGAAAGGATTGCGTCCGCTGCCTACGATGCCATGCAGGTCTCAGCCCTGAGACAGGCGGCGACCCTCGACAGGTTGACGGGCCTATATAAGAAGGAAGCCTTCATAGAGGCCGTGCAACGGGCGGTGGAGACTCAGGCCGAAGGTGGCATCTTTTTCCTGGACCTTGACCAATTCAAGTCCATCAACGATTGCGATGAATTGGGCTACGGGGTGGCCGACCAATTCCTTCATGAGCTCGGAGAACTGCTCACCGATTGCTGCCGCGGCCGCGACCTCCCGGGACGTTACGGGGGTGACGAGCTGTGCGTCCTCGCCTACGGGACTCCCGCCGAACTGAGAGCGGCCATGGAACCACGTATCCGCCAGGCAGTGGAGGCTGCTCCGTCACTTCCCAGAATCAGGCAATCCAGCCCCAGAGTAGGCGCCAGTGTGGCCTTTGTGAGCCTGGATGAGGCCGTCCGCTTTGGCGACCCAACTCAACAGCCGGCACCAGGGGAAGAGACCTTCATCCATTTGCTAGCCATGAGGATTCACGACGAGAAGCAGCGCAAGCAGGTGGCGCGGGTTTAGTGAGCAGCGAACCCGATTGGTACGGAATTTTGGGCGTGTCACCGGACGCCACTGAGG
>Ga0102924_1004911_pt1 | contig 13177 bp, 9 predicted proteins | sample PaiPotPPM11metaG_FD_80116 | JGI IMG/M metagenome (GOLD analysis project Ga0102924, IMG submission 80116) | Iron sulfur acid spring bacterial and archeal communities from Banff, Canada, to study Microbial Dark Matter (Phase II) - Paint Pots PPM... ... | reverse complement strand
GGCCCGTGCTTAACAGGCCCGTGCTTAACAGGATGGTGCGTAAAGCAATGAAAAGCAGTAGTCCGAACGGGAGCGTGACTCCGCCCGATACCGCACCGCCCATTCGGGAGGTGCCGATCGGCCTGGCGGCGACCGGGACGCGGCGCGAGACCGATTCGATGGGCGCGATCGACGTCCCGGCCGACCGGTACTGGGGCGCACAGACGCAGCGGTCTCTGATTCACTTCTCAATCGGTGATGACCGGATGCCCAAGGCGGTTTACCACGCCTACGGCTACGTCAAGAAGGCCGCCGCGATCGTCAACGGGCGTGACGGGCGGCTGCCCGGCTGGATGGCGCGGCTCATCGAGCGGGTCAGCGACGAAGTCATCGGCGGCGAGCTGGACGACAGCTTCCCTCTGTACGTGTGGCAGACCGGGTCCGGGACCCAGTCGAACATGAACGTCAACGAGGTCATCAGCAACCGCGCCATCCAGCTCGCCGGCGGTCAACTGGGCAGCAAGACCCCCGTGCATCCCAACGACCACGTCAACCTGGGACAGTCGTCCAACGACACCTTTCCCACCGCCATGCACATCGCCGCGGTCCAGGCCATCCACGAACACCTGCTGCCCAGCGTCCAGGCGTTGCGGCAGGCGATCGAGGCCAAGGGCCGCCAGTGGCGGGACGTGGTCAAGATCGGCCGCACCCACCTCGAAGACGCCGTCCCGCTCACGGTCGGGCAGGAATGGTCCGGGTACGCTCACCAGCTCACCCAGGCCATCGACCGGGTTACCACGTCGGCGGAGGGGCTTTACGAGCTTGCCGCCGGCGGCACCGCGGTCGGCACCGGCCTGAACGCACCGACCGGCTTCGCCGAGGCGATCGCCGCCGAGATCGCCGGGCTAACCGGTCGGCCGTTCCGCACCGCCGCGAACAAGTTCGCCGCCCAGGGCGGCCTGGACGCCATGGTCGGTGCCTCGGCCGGGCTCCGGGCCCTAGCAGTGCCGCTGATGAAGATCTCTAACGACATCCGCTGGCTAGCCTCGGGCCCCCGGTGCGGGATCGGCGAGCTGATCCTGCCTGCGAACGAGCCCGGCTCCTCGATCATGCCGGGCAAGGTCAACCCGACTCAGTGCGAGGCCATGGTCATGGTCTGCATCCAGGCGCTGTCAGAAGACAGCGCCATCGCGTTCGCCGGCTCTCAGGGCAACTTCGAGCTCAACGCGATGCGCCCGGTGATTATCAGTAACTTCCTGCACGCCGCCACGATCCTGGCCGACGCCTGCGTCAAGCTCCGCCAGTACTGCATCGAAGGCACCGAGCTCAACCGGGACCAGATCGGCACTTACGTAGGCCGGTCCTTGATGCTGGTCACCGCGTTGTCCCCGGTGATCGGCTACGACAAGGCCTCCGCGATCGCCCACCAGGCCAACGACCAGGGCACCACGCTCCGCGAGGCCGCACTGGCCTCCGGCTACATCAGCGGCAAGGACTTCGACCGCATCGTCAACCCCGCGGCGATGGTCGGACCGTAAGGACAGACGATCCATTCAGCCGGAGAACTCCGCCAGCGTCCGCTCCGCCTCCACCAGCCACGACCGGCGCGCCGCGATTGCCTCTTCCGCCTTGCGGATCCCGGCCGCGTCGCCGCGCGCCTCCGCCTTGGCGAGCTGGGCCTCAAGCGTCGCGATCGCCGTCCTGAGCTGCTCCACCGTCCCCTGCGCCCGGGCGAGCGCCTCGGGGTTGGACCGCTTCCACTGGGTGTCCTCGGCCCGCCGCACGGCCTCCTCGACCCGGCGCAGGCCCTGCTCGAGCTGGTCGCGTGACTCCCGCGGCACCGGCCCCGCCTGCTCCCAGCGCTCCTGGATGCCGCGCAACACGGACCGCGCGGCGCGCCAGTCGGTGATCGGCAGCAGCGCCTGCGCCTCGGCGAGCAGCTGCTCCTTCACCGACGCGTGCGCCCGCAGCTCGGTCTCCTTGGCGGCGAACACCTCCGAGCGCGCGGCGAAGAACTTGTCCTGCGCGTCCCTGAACCGCTTCCACAGCTCGGCCTCGTCGTCCCGCCCGGCCCGCCCGGCTTCCTTCCACTGCCGCATCAGGTCACGGTAGACGCTGGAGGTACCGCCCCAGTCGGTCGAGTCCGCGAGTGCCTCGGCCTCCCCGACGAGCTTCTCCTTGCGCACCCGGACGGTCTCGCGCTCGCTCTCGAGGGAGGCGAAGTAGGCCTTGCGCCGCTTGGTGAACCCGTTGCGCGCCGCGGACAGCCGCTTCCACAGCACGGCCTCGATCGACCGGTCGGCGTGCGGCGCGGACTTCCACTCATCGAGGAGCTCCGTCATCCGCTCGCCGCTGGCCTTCCAGTGCGTCGCCTCGGCCGCGATGTGCTCGGCTTCCTCGACGATCCGCTCCTTGATCTCGCGGGCTTGTGAGCGCGCGTGCTCACGGGCGGCCTTGACCTCCTCGCGGCGCGTGTCGACGGCGCCGGTGAGCGCCTCAAGGCGCGCGCGGAGCCCCTGGAGGTCGCCGAGCGCGTTGGCGTCGGTCACCGAGCCGATCAGCCGCTGGACGGTGGCCTGGGCCTGGGCGGGGGCGATGTCCGTCGTCGTGATGCGCTGCTCGATCAGCGTCACCTCGGTCTCGAGCGACTCGAACTTGCGCCGGAAGAAGACGATCGCCTCTTCCGGGCTCCCCGCCGCCCACGAGCCGATCACCCGCTCGCCATCGGCGGTACGCACGTAGACCGTCCCGTCGGCGTCTACCCGACCCCATGGATCGTTGGCGGTGGTCACGGCGAACCTCCTGGTTCATCTGCTGCTCCGGGTGGATCCCCGGAGCGTCGTCTTGCTAGGTCTGCTTGATCGTCACGCTGTTGATGATGACCTTCTCCTTAGGCGCACCATCCCCCGCCCCGGAATACGTGCACGAAGTGCCAGCATTAGCCACTTTCTGGAGGATATCCAGCCCAGAGGTTATTGTCCCGAACGGCGTGTAGGCCGGCCCGAGGGTGCTGTTCTTGTAGACAAGGAAGAACTGGCTCCCATTGGTGCTGGACCCACCGCTGTTCGCCATCGCGACGGTGCCGGCCTTGTAGGTCACGGACCCGCTCGACGACGCCCCCGTAGGCAGGTTCTCGCTGGCGAATTCATACCCAGGACCGCCGGTTCCAGGCGACTTGGCGGCCTGCGAACAGGTCAGCTTCGTGGTGGCCTTCGCGTACGGGTCGCCGCACTGCAAGACGTACAGCCCGCTGGTTGTGGTGACCCTGTGGCACTGGCTGGCATTGAAGTAGCCGGCGGTCGCCAGGTGCACGAAGGAGTTCACGGTGCAGGTTGCCTTGGAGTTAAGCAGGTTGATATCGATCGGGCCGAGGTTGGTATTGATCGCGGCTGTATAGGCGGCCTTGTAATTAGGCGCGGCCGGCGGCAGCGACACCTTCTTGGCGGCGGGGGCCACGCCGCTCGTCGTATACGTACAGTGGGTCGCGGGCTCGGTGACGGCGGCGGCCGACGTGGTCGCGGATGCCGAGGAGGAGGCGGACGCCGAGGGGGAGGCCGACGCCGAGGCCTTAGGCTTCGCGGGCGTACCGCCGGCGGCGAACGCGGCCGTAAGGCCGCCGATCAGGCCAAGGACACAGACAACGGCTAGCCCGATGCCGAACCGCTGACGAAGCTTGCGCCTCCGCGCGAGCTGTACTTCCCGCTGCCGCTCATACCGGTCGCGGGCCCGCCGTCGTTCCCGCTCTTTGCTCCCGGCCAAGGGTGCCGCCTCCTATATATCGCGATAAGTCCACAACGCCCGGTTGGGGGCGTTAGCGCACGATCGTTCGCGCATCGTACCCGCCAGCAGTGCCGAAACGGAACTGTCGTTATGAGTTCGTGCACTCGTTCGCCCCTGTGCGACCCTGTTTTCAGTTCGCTGGGCCGCACGCCGAGTCGGTAGCCTGAGAGCGTGCTAGTGACTGGCTTTCCCGCGGGTGCCTTTGCCGCCAACTGTTACCTCGTGGCGCCGGCGCCCGGCGAGGAATGCGTGATCATCGACCCAGGGCAGGACGCGCAGCCGGGGATCGAGGAACTCCTCGGCCGCTACCGGCTGAAGCCTATCGCGGTGCTGCTCACGCACGGTCACGTCGATCACATGTGGTCGGTCGCGCCCGTCTGCGGCGCGAAGGGCATTCCCGCTTATATCCATCCGGACGACCGCGCGATGCTCGCCGACCCGGCCAGGGGGATGTCGCTCATGGCCAAGCAGCAGTTCCTCGGCGGCATGACGTTCAGCGAGCCCGACGACGTCAGGGAACTAACTGACGGTGCGGTGATAGCGCTGGCGGGCCTCGAGATCACGATCGGCCATACCCCCGGGCATACGCCGGGCTCGGTTGCCTTCCGCCGTGCCGCGGAAAACACCGGTGGCGAGGATGACCTCGACATCCTGTTTACCGGGGACCTGCTGTTCGCCGGTTCCATCGGCCGCACCGACCTGCCCGGCGGCGACCACGGGACGATCCTGAAGTCCCTCGCCCGCGCGCTCACCCTGCCCGACGAGACGGTTGTGCTCCCCGGTCACGGACCGCAGACCACGATCGGCGACGAGCGCAAGACCAACCCGTTCCTTACCGGACTGCGACCGGCCCAGAAAGGGCTTTGAACCCATGCCATTCCAGGCGCCTAAAGGTGTCTCAGAATACGTGCCGCCGCGCAGCGCGCTCTTTGAAGAGGCGCGCGGCGCGTTCGCCGAGTCGGCGCGCCGCGCCTGCTACGCGAGCATCGAGACGGCGGTGTTCGAGGACACCGGCCTGTTCGTCCGCGGCGTCGGCGAGTCATCCGACGTGGTGCGCAAAGAGATGTACTCATTCGAGAGCCGCGGCGGCGACAAGCTCACGCTGCGCCCCGAGTTCACGGCCGGCGTGGTGCGTGCCGTGCTCCAGTACAACCTGCACAAGGGCCACCTGCCGGTAAAGGTATTCACCAGCGGCCCCGCGTTCCGCTACGAGCGGCCGCAGGCCGGCCGGTACCGGCAGTTCTACCAGTTCGACCTCGAGGCGATCGGCACCGAGGACCCGGTGGTGGACGTCGAGACGATCGCGGTCGCCTACGACGCCTACAAGTCACTTGGCCTCAACCAGTTCACGCTGCTGCTGAACTCGCTCGGCGACAAGAACTGCCGTCCCGTCTACCGCGCCGCGCTCCAGGACTTCCTGCGCAAGCTCGACCTGGACGAGGACACGAGGCAGCGGATCGAGATCAACCCGCTGCGCGTGCTCGACGACAAGCGACCGGAAGTGCGCGCGCAGACGGCGAACGCGCCCTACATCGTCGACTACCTGTGCGGCGACTGCAAGGCGCACCACGACGCCGTCCGCGCGCTGCTGACGGCCCTGGACATCCCGTTCGAGGACGCGCCGCGCCTGGTGCGCGGCCTCGACTACTACATGCGGACCACCTACGAGTTCGACCACGCGCTGCTCGGCGCGCAGTCGGGCATCGGCGGCGGCGGCCGGTACGACGGCCTGTCCGAGGACATCGGCGGCCCGTCGCTGCCCGGCATCGGCTTCGCGGTCGGCCTAGACCGTATAGTGCTAGCCATCGAGGCGGAACGCGGCGAGCCGAACGCCCACGCGGCCGCCGACTGCCAGGTCTTCGGCGTGCCGCTCGGGGAGCCGGTGCTTGCCGACGGGGTGCACACCGCCGTGCTCGGCTTGATCACCGCGCTCAGGCGGGCCGGGGTCCGCGCCGACATGTCGTTCGGCAGCCGGGGTCTCAAGGGCGCGATGAAGGCGGCCGACCGGTCCGGTGCCCGCTACGCGGCGCTCATCGGTCCCGCGGAGAGAGACGCCGGACTCGTTCAGGTGAAAGATCTTAAGAACGGTGACCAGCAGCACGTGGCGCTGACCGAGGCCACGGACTGGCTGCGAGAAAGACTGGGAGAGACAGAATGATCCGGACCCACGAAGCCGGCACACTGCGCGCCGGGCACGCGGGGGAGACGGTGGTGCTCGCGGGCTGGGTCGCGCGGCGGCGCGACCACGGCGGCGTGGTCTTCATCGACCTGCGCGACGCGAGCGGTGTCGTCCAGGTCGTCTGGCGCAGCGAGGAAGAGGCCGTCCACGACCTGCGGGCCGAGTTCTGCGTCAAGGTGACGGGCACCGTACGCGAACGGCCGGCTGGCAACGAGAACCCCGAGCTCCCCACCGGCGCGATCGAGGTCGTCGCGGAGACGCTCGAGGTCCTTTCCGAGGCCGAACCGCTGCCGTTCCCCGTCGAAGGCAGCGCGGAAGTCAGCGAGGACGTCCGCATCAAGTACCGCTACCTGGACATCCGCCGTGAGGACACCGCCCGGGCGCTGCGCGTCAGGTCCGAGGCCGCTTACCTGCTCTCCGACGTGATGCGCGACCGCGGCTTCGTGAACGTCGAGACGCCGTACCTGACCCGCTCCACCCCGGAGGGCGCCCGCGACTTCCTCGTCCCCGTCCGGCTGCGCCCGGGCAACTGGTACGCCCTCCCGCAGTCGCCCCAGCTGTTCAAGCAGCTCCTCATGGTCGGCGGCCTCGAACGCTACTTCCAGCTCGCCCGCTGTTTCCGCGACGAGGACTTCCGCAAGGACCGGCAGCCCGAGTTCACCCAGATCGACCTGGAGATGTCCTTCGTTACCCGCGAAGACGTCATCAACGTCGGCGAGGCGATCGTCTCCACCCTGTGGCGGGAGATCACCGGCTACGAGATACCGCTCCCCCTGCCCCGGATGACGTACGCCGACGCGATGTCCAGGTACGGCTCCGACAAGCCCGACCTGCGCTTCGGCGTAGAGCTCACCGACCTGACCAAGTACTTCTCCGGGACCGAGTTCCGCGTCTTCCAGGCCCCCTACGTCGGTGCCGTCGTCATGCCCGGCGGCGCGGCCCAGACCCGCCGCGAACTCGACGCCTGGCAGGACTGGGCCAAGTCGCGCGGCGCGCGCGGCCTGGCGTACGCCCTCATCGCCGAGGACGGCTCCATCTCGGGTCCGGTAGGAAAGAACATCTCCGATTCCGAACGACTTGGGCTTGCTCAGGCCGTCAACGCCTCTCCCGGGGACTGCGTGTTCTTCGCGGCGGGCGCTGCCCGTCCCGCCCAGGAACTGCTCGGCGCGGCCCGCCTGGAGATCGGTAACCGCGGCGGCCTCATCGACACCTCCGCGTGGTCGTTCCTCTGGGTGGTCGACGCCCCGATGTTCGAGGAAACCGATGCGGGCGGCTGGACCGCGGTGCACCACCCGTTCACCTCACCCCTGCCGGACTGGGCCGACAAGTTCGCCACCGAGCCCAACGGCGCGCTGGCCGACGCCTACGACATGGTCTGCAACGGCTACGAGATCGGCGGCGGCTCGATCCGCATACACCAGCAGGCCGTGCAGCAGCAGGTCTTCGACGTGATCGGGCTGAGCCAGGAAGAGGCCCGCTCCCAGTTCGGCTTCCTCCTCGACGCGTTCAAGTACGGCCCGCCCCCGCACGGCGGCATGGCCTTCGGCTGGGACCGCGTAGTCATGCTCCTGGCCGGCGAGGAAACGATCCGCGACGTGATCGCTTTCCCGAAGGCAGCCAGCGGCGCCGACCCCCTAACGGGCGCCCCAACCCCGATCACGCCGGCCCAACGCAAGGAAGCCGGCATCGACGCCCCCCCGAAGCCGGCCCCATAGCCGGCAAGTCGTCCGGCTTCGAACATTCCTGTAAACCCGTGGGTCGGAGATCGGGGGCGGGGGATGCCCCCCGCTCTCCTTCCACGCCCCAAAACCCAAAATCAAACCCCAACCCCACCCAGTCTGCTGTGAAAGGCTCACGAGCCTCGATTTGTTAGCGCTGCACCACAATTTGAACGGGCTACCGCATCACAACGGGGGTGGCGCGAACTTGAGCGGGGCTACCCGCACCACAACGGGGGCTGGCGCACCGCCGAGCCTGCGTGACTGCCCAGCCCCCGATGTACCGGCGACTACCTGCACCACGATGGGAACCGCACCGGCGATGACCTGCCCCACGGCGGGAACCGGCGCACCGCTGAGCCCGCGTGACTGCCCAGCCACCCGATGCACCGGCGACTACCTGCACCACGGCGGGAACCGGCGCACCGCTGAGCCCGCGTGACCACCCAAGCCACAAACCCGAGCCAAACGCGAACCGCAACCACCTTTTCCCGGTTTTATCTACTACGGCCACCACTGACTGGGGGCGCGTCCGCTCCTGCCACTACCCGCACCGGCCCGCGAACGGGCGGAGGCTACGCGCGTCACACCCGATATGCCCAGGACAGGGTCCCCGAAAAAGATCGCGGGTCATATGGGGCGCATATAGCCACCTCCGTCACTCAATCATGATTCCGGCCGGAAAACGCCGGTAATAAATGCCGATAAAGCGGGGCAATTCGCAAGGCTCCGCGACGGTTTCCCGCATTTGACCCGCAATCATGGCACCGCAATCATGGCACCGGACAGCCCTCGCGGCCGCACGGGTGTCCGGTCGCGGGCCCGCGACCGCTCAGCCAGGCGGCTACCTCGGCCGCCATCGCGCACTGAGCCTCCCGGGTCCGCAGCCCGAGTACGCCGATCCGGATCGTGTCGATCTTCTGGTGCACGGAGTTCCATCGGTCGCGATCCTTGTCCCGCCACTGCTCGTCCGCCGGGTGCGCGGCGGCACCGTCGATCTCGACGCACGCCCGGTACTCGTCATAAAGGTTGTCCAGGTAGCGGTTGCCGGTGCCGTGCCATACGCGAGCTTGCCGGGTCGCGGAAGGGAGGCCGTGCGGCCGTTCGACGTACCGCACATAGCGGCGTTCAAGCACCGAAAGGACCTCACCGGCGTCACCAAGTGCGAGTTCGAGGTCCGCTCGCCAGCGCATTCTGGGGCGGGCGGCCATTACATCGCGAATCCTGGCCGCGGTGGTCCGCCGACGGCCGATCGCGCGGCAGATCCAGTCGTACGCCTCCTCGAAGGACGCCGACGCCTCGATAAGGTCAAGAACAGTGTCCTCCACCCGCGTACACGGCGGCGACATCGCGGGATGGACCGCGCGCTCCAGCGATCGCGACCGGTGAACGATCACGCCGGGTATCGCCGTCCATCGCGCCGGATGGCGGGCTATCGGCACGGTGACGTGAATCGCCGGGCGAGACCGGTCAGAAAGGCCGTGTCGTTCGGCCGCTGTCCAGTGGCTCAGCGCCGCACTCGGTCCGGCGCGCAGAAGGGCCGCCCAGATCTCGGCCTCACGCTCCGGCGCGCCGGTGAATTCGGCGTAAACACCGGCCTCCAGCCGCTGCCAGTGGCCGTATCGTTCGCGGTTACGGATCACGCACGGGTCAAGTCCAAGCTGGATGGCCTGTGCGCGCGTGATCACGTGGCCCTGGCGGGCGAGCAGTTGACGGACCCGGGCAGGCAGTTCGGTCGGCATGCCGTCAGCATTGTCGCCGACGCCGCGTTACCGCCACGACAGTCGCCGACCGGTGGATAACGACCCGGGTGACCGTGTGGCGGTGGAGAACTTCGCTGCAATGTCGGGCCCGAGTGATAGAGAGCGCCGGGAAACTCGCGGAATCAGCGGTCGCAGGCGCTAGTAGGCTCGCAACCATGGACAGTTTGTTCGATGACGCGGGGGAGCGGGCCGCCGCGGCCGCCGCGCCGCTTGCCGTGCGGATGCGCCCGCGGACCCTCGACGAGGTCATCGGGCAGCGTCACCTCACGGCGCCGGGGACACCGTTCCGCAAGCTCATCGACAACGACGCGCCGATGTCCCTGATCCTCTGGGGCCCGCCGGGCACCGGCAAGACGACCCTCGCCTACGTCGTCAGCCAGGTGACCAAGCGGCGGTTCACCGAGTTGTCCGCCGTCACCGCGGGCGTCAAGGACGTGCGCGCCGCCGTGGACGCGGCGCGGCAGCAGCTCGGCATGAGCGGCAGGCAGACCGTGCTGTTCGTCGACGAGGTCCACCGGTTTTCCAAGACGCAGCAGGACGCGCTGCTGCCCGCGGTGGAGAACCGCTGGGTCTCCTTTATCGGGGCGACGACGGAGAATCCGTCGTTCTCCGTCGTCTCGCCGCTGCTGTCCCGTTCGCTGCTGCTGACCCTGCAGCCACTCGACGACGATGACATCAGGTCGCTGATCAAGCGGGCGCTGACCGACGAGCGCGGCCTCGGCGGGAACGTGGAAATCGACGACGACGCGCTCGAACACCTGGTGCGGCTGGCGGGCGGCGACGGGCGGCGCTCGCTGACCTACCTGGAGGCCGCCGCCCTCGGGACTAGCCACATCGACACGGCGACCCTGGAGCGCGCGGTCGACCGGGCCGCCGTCAGGTACGACCGGGACGGCGACCAGCACTACGACGTGATCAGCGCCTTCATTAAGTCAATGCGAGGCAGCGACGTTGACGCGGCGCTGCACTACCTGGCCCGGATGATCGCGGCGGGGGAGGACCCGAGGTTCATCGCGCGGCGGCTGATCGTGCACGCGAGCGAGGACGTCGGCATGGCGGACCCGACCGCGCTGCCGACCGCCGTCGCCGCCGCGCAAGCCGTCGAGTTCGTCGGCCTGCCCGAGGCGCGGATCAACCTCGCCCAGGCGGTCATCCACATCGCGCTCGCGCCGAAGTCCAACGCGGTCGTCCGCGCCATCGGCGCCGCCGAGGCCGACGTCAAGGCCGGACTGATCGGCGGGGTGCCGGCGCACCTGCGCGACGCGCACTACCCTGGTGCTAAGCGCCTCGGGCACGGCCAGGGTTACGTCTACCCGCATGACCTGCCCGAGGGCATCGTGACACAGCAGTACGCGCCCGACGTGATCAACGGGCGCGCGTACTATGAGCCCTCGAGCCATGGTATGGAAGGCCGTTTCGCGGAACGGGCACGGCTGATCCGGGCCATCCTGCATCCTGAGCAGGAAAGCGGGGGCCAAGCCAGGCAAAATAACCAAGCCAAAGAAGACAAGCAGGCTAACCAGGCGACGGGCGACGAGGGGACAACGGAATGACCCTGACCGGGGTGGCGGCGCTCATCGCCGCGGTGAGCTTCGCCGTGCTCGCCGGTGCCGGCGTTTACCTGGCGGTGCGGTTCACCCGGGTGCTCGGCGACGCGGCCACGCTCGTCCGCGAGACCAGGGCCGACCAGCAGGCACTGTTCGCCCGCGCGAACGTGGCGGTCGACCGGGCGAGCGCGCAACTTGACAAGACCGAGGCCGCCACGTCGGCCGTGGCCGACCTCGGTGACTCGATGACCGAGCTCGCCGGCCAGGCCAACGCCCTGGCCGGCATCGGCAAGACGGTGGCGGGCGCCGTGGTCGGGGGGCCGCTCGGCCGCGCCGCGGCCGTCGCCTACGGCGTGCGGCACGCGGTCGGGCTGCGCCGCGGCCCGGTGGTTAGGCAAAACATGGCGGCGAGGCCGGGCGCGCTGCCCGGCCGGGTCGTGGCGGAGGCCGCCGCGACAACCGCCAGGCCCGAGACAGGCGCACGGCGGTGATCCGCCGTGGATTCTGGCTCTTCGTCGGGGCCGCGGGCGGCATCGTGGGCTACCGGCGGGCCTCCGCGCTGACCCGTCAGGTGTCCGCGACGCTGAGCGCGCGCCCGGGGCGGCCACGAGCGGTGAAACGGCACTGGGCCCGCGAGACGATCCGCTTCACCCGCGATGTGCGCGAGGGTATGGACATCTATTTGAGTCGGCGTGACGACACGCCAAGCCCTACCCTTGACCCAGTCGCGAGCGCAAGCGCCCGGCAGAAGCAGAGCATCCAACGGAAGCAGAAGAGAGAAGACCACTGATGCAGTCGGCAGAGATCGCCCGCCGTTTCCTGGCGCACTTCGAGGCGCGAGGACATGCCATCGTCCCCTCGTTCAGCCTCGTCGCCGACGATCCCACGCTGCTGTTCGTGGTCGCCGGGATGCAGCCGTTCAAGCCGTACCTGCTCGGCCAGCAGGTGCCGCCGTGGCGCCGGGTCGCGGACGCGCAGAAGTGCGTGCGGACGCTCGACATCGAAGAGGTCGGCAAGACCACCAGGCACGCCACGTTCTTCCAGATGCTCGGCAACTGGTCGTTCGGCGACTACTTCAAGGAAGACGCGATCCAGTGGGCCTGGGAGCTGCTGACCAACTCCCAGGCGGACGGCGGCTTCGGCTTCCCCGAAGAGCGGCTGTGGGCGACCGTGCTGCACGGCGACGACGAGTCCTACGCGCTCTGGCGGGACAAGATCGGCGTGCCGGAATCCAGGATCCAGCGCCGCGGCCTCAAGGACAACTACTGGCACATGGGCGTGCCGGGCCCCGGCGGCCCCTGCTCGGAGATCTACTACGACAAGGGCCCCGAGCACGGCCGTGAGGGCGGCCCCGAGGTCGACGAGGACCGGTACCTGGAGGTCTGGAACCTGGTCTTCATGCAGGACATGCTGTCGGCGGTGCGCGCCAAGGACGACTTCGACGTCGAGGGCCCGCTGCCGTTCAAGAACGTCGACACGGGCATGGGCCTGGAGCGGATGGCGTCCATCCTGCAGGGCGTCGACAACCTCTACGAGATCGACACCACCTACAAGATCCTCGCCAAGGCGGCGGAGCTCACCGAGCAGGACTACGGCACCGACCGGCGCAGCGACGTCTCGCTGCGCGTGGTCGCGGACCACGTGCGCAGCGCGGTCATGCTGATCGAGGACGGCGTGCGGCCCTCCAACGAGGCGGGTGGCTACGTGCTGCGCCGGCTGCTGCGCCGGTCCATGCGCAACCTGCGGCTGCTCGCCGGCGCGCAGCGCGGTGGCGGCGCGTCCGCGACCACCGGTTTCATGCACGAGCTGACCACGGTCACCATCGACGCGATGGGTGAGCAGTTCCCCGAACTGCACCGCGACGCGGCGAGCATCCACACGGTCATCGACGCGGAAGAAGAGGCGTTCGCCGGCACGCTCCGCACCGGCACCGCGATCTTCGACGTCGCGGTGGAGGAGACCAAGCGCAAGCACCAGAGCGTGCTGCCCGGCGCGCAGGCGTTCCAGTTGCACGACACCTACGGGTTCCCGATCGACCTCACCCTAGAGATGGCGGCCGAGCAGGGCCTGACGGTGGACGAGGAAGGCTTCCGCCGCCTGATGGGCGAGCAGCGCGAGCGGGCCAAGAAGGACGCGCGGGAGAAGAAGACCGGCAACGCGGACATCTCCGTCTACGCGAGCCTGCTCGAGCAGGCCGGCAAGGTCACGTTC
>Ga0102924_1004910_pt1 | contig 13177 bp, 12 predicted proteins | sample PaiPotPPM11metaG_FD_80116 | JGI IMG/M metagenome (GOLD analysis project Ga0102924, IMG submission 80116) | Iron sulfur acid spring bacterial and archeal communities from Banff, Canada, to study Microbial Dark Matter (Phase II) - Paint Pots PPM... ... | reverse complement strand
GATCGTGGTCACTTTTCGGTGATATCGACGGAAAAGTGACCGTGATCATGACGGCGCACCTTCCGGCGGCACCACAACCCAAGATCCGGGCAGCCCGAACCCGGGGCCACCGTGACCGGCCCGAACCCGCGAGACCGCAGGAACGCAAGGGAACAGCGGCGACTCGCCGAAAGCCCACGGCCGGACCGGCCGGGGGGCCGGCCCTGGCCAGTCCGCCCGGCCCGGACCGGCCGGGCGGACTGGCCAGGGCCGGGCTCCTAGCCCAGAGACTGCTATGCACTGCTCACCTCGGCAGTTGCGTGACACCCTCCAGGAGGTAGGCAACCGTTCAGCCACAAACGATCTTGAGGCGGATGTGACCGCAGGGGCCAGCGTGGTCGCGCTCCTGGCGCTGGCCCTTATGAATGTCCCGTTGGTACCCCTCTGGCTCTGGGGGTAGCAACGGGACATTCATAAGCCGCGATGGCGCCCGACGGCGAGCGGGTGAGGCTAGTGGGGCCGATGATGCTGGCGGGGTTAGCCAGGGTCAGGACTGGGCTAGGGCCAGGGCGATGCCGCGCCGCAACCGGTAGCCCAGGTGCTCGAGCACGCCCGAGCCGACCTGGGACGCGAAGGCCTGGACGGCGGGCGGGTCCAGGCCTGGCGGAGGCGTGAGCTCGATCAGCAGGTCGGCGTCGCCAGGGGCGGGCCGCAACGTGAAGCTGGCCGGCCCCGCTCCGCCGGACGCCTCGGCGACCAGCGCGGCCACCACCTCGCGCACGTCGGGATCCTCGTGGGGCAGCGGGGCTGGCTGGCCCTGGGCCAGGGCGGCCAGGCGCGCGCCTTCGACGGCTAGCGGCACCGGCCCGGCCACGTCAACGATCACGGCGCACGACTCCTGCACCGCGGCCTGCCAGACCTGGACCGCCTCGGCGGGCACCGGGCGCGCGGCGGGTTGCCAGCGGGCCAGCGCGTCCAGCCCGGTGAACACCGGGATCGCGGCCCGGCCGTCGCGGCCGACCAGGGTGGGCATGGCCATCTCGCTGTTCTTCTCGCCCCCTGCGGCGGGGCTGGGCTCCTGGCCGTCCTCGTCGGACAGCACCGCCACCACCGGCACCAGCAGTCGGATGCGGGACAGTGCGGTCAGCGTGTCGTGCTCGCTGCCCTGGGCGGCGGCGAAGGCCGAGAGCGCGGCCGCCGCGGCCGGGTCGGCGGAGCCGTCGTCGTCGCGGAAGCGCGGGTTGCCGCTGCCGTGGAGCACAGGGTCACTCTAGCGGCGGCCCGGGGGGCGTCCGACCTGCGGCGGTCCGTGGGCGGCCGTTCTTGAAGGTACCCTTGCGCCCGTTACGAGCGAGGTCAGCCGAAGCAGTTGAGGACGTATTTCGCGATATGAGAGTCTCATGGGACTGCAAGAGAGTCTGACCACAGGGGACAGCGTGCGCCAGGTTGATCGGACGCCCATGGAAGTGGAGCCGGGCACGCTGATGCAGAAGGCGATCCCGCCCCGGATGGTCGAGCCGTACCTGACCGGCCGGCGGTCCATCATCGCGGGGTTCGCGCACCGGGTCGCTGACTGCTCGTTTACCAATCCCCGAGACCTGTACAGCGCGATGAGCCTAGGCTATGAAGGCTCAGAGTTCAGTCCCGATATGGAGGAGTTGTACCTGCTGCGCTGGCGGGCCCTGGGGACCGAGAACTACCAGGTTCCCTACTCGGCGATGCTGGGCGGTGACTTCGCGATGAAGCCGCCGTTCACCGGCACCGGCTACACGGCAGGTCCCGAGTACCCCGTGCCCGAGTTCTTCACCGACCCCGTCCCGGTTCCGGTCGGGGCCGAAATCTACCGGATCTGCGCCGGGCGGGCCGAGTTCATTGCCCGCTATGACGGCCAGGTGTGGCTTCGTCCGTCAGGGGGAATCTGACCGATGCGATACCGGCTGATGGCGACCTATCGCGGGGCGCCTTACGAGGCTGGCATCGGCCCGGCAAACGGTCAGGTCGTCCTGTTCGCCGCCTGCCCGCCGCCGGAGGAGCTGGGCTTCGAGCCCGCCACCGGCCACTGGCGCAAGGAGATGCCGATCCAGGACGTCCAGGCGGTGTGGGAGTCCCGGCCGGTCGGCACGTTCCGGGGTGAGCGCTGCATCGTGCTGGACGACCTCGGCGACCGGCTGCACATCGGCTACCTGGGCCACGACGGCTACCGGGCCGAGCAGCTGGGCTACTGGCAGGTCGACCGCGGGGTGTTCGAGCTGGTCGCCGCGCGCGACGAGGTGACCGAGATCGTCGAGGAGCGGACCGACTATCCGGGCCAAACGGGCCCGCAGCCTGCCTTCCCGGCCGGGCGGCCGGCGGGTGCGGGCTACGGTCCGCAGACCGGGGAGTTCCCGGCCGCGAGCGAGCCGGGCCGGGCCGCGCCGGCCGACGGCGGGGTGGCCCTGCCGCCGCCGCCCACCTCGGGCCCGCCCCTGCCGCTGGAGGCCGAGGCGATGCGCGCCGCGTCGGCGGCCTCGCGCTGGGACCAGTCCGACCCGCTCACCGGTCCCAGCCCGCTCAGCAGCACCGGCCCGCGTAGCAACTCAGGCCCGCTCAGCAACTCAGGCCCGCACAGCAACTCAGGCCCGCACACCAGCCCGAGCCCGCTCAGCAGTTCAGGCCCGCTCAGCAACTCAGGCCCGCTGAACAGCTCGGGCCCGCACGCCAGCCCTGGCCCGCTCAACGGCCCCGGGCCGCTGAACAGCCCGTCCCCGCGTAGCAGCCCCGCCCCGCTCAACGGACCCGGCCCGCTGAACAGCTCCGGCCCTCACACCAACCCCGGCCCGCTCAACGGCCCCGGCCCGCTCGCCGGCCCGTCCTCCCTCAGCGGCCCGTCCTCGCTCAGCGGCCCGTCCTCCCTCAGCGGCCCGTCCTCGCTCAGCGGCCCGTCCTCCCTCAACAGCCCGTCCTCCCTCAGCGGCCTTTCGTCGCGTAGCGGTACGGGCTCGCTGGATGAGCCCGGCCGGGCCGGTGACCGGACCGCGTCGCGGCTGACGCCTCCGGCCGGGCCCGCGCCGACCGGCCCGGCGCTGCTGGAGCCCGCTCCCCCGGCCGCCGCTCGCAACGGCTCCGGGGCCAGGGCCAGCGACGCGGCCAGTCAGCTGCACGCCGCGCCGGTCACCGGTGAGCTCCCGATCGTCGGCGGTGGCCGCGACCGGCTGGGCCTGGCCAGCTCGCATATCCCGTCGTTCACCCCCAAGCCGTCCATCTCGCCCGATGACGACGGACCGGCCAAGCCGGACTTCCGGGCCACGGCGACCGCCGCACCGCCCGAGTTCGGGCTGGCCAGGGATTTCCCGGCCGGAACGCTCCTGCCGCCAGGAGCCGTTATCCAGCAGCCGGGTCCCGTGCCGTCGGCCGGTACCGCGCCGGCCGGCCCGGCCGCCCTCCCCGTCCCGTCGCAGGCCCCGTCCGTCTCGCTCAACGGGGGCAGCCCGGCCGGTACCGGCCGCGGCAGGACTGAGCCCTCGCGGCGGCGCCGGTCGGCCAAGCGCCGGATGGCCACCGAGCGCATCTTCAGCGAACTGGCCAGCCTGGCCGCCATCCCCTCCGGCGCCTACTCCGTGGGTGAGGAGGTCGACGGGGCCATGTGCCTGCTGGAGACCTCCGACGGGTTCGAGGTCTTCACCTCGGCCGGCGGCTCGCGGCACGAGGTCCGGGTGTTCTCCGACGAGGAGTCGGCCTGCTTTTACCTGTTCGGCGTGCTGGCCGCGGATGCCGTCCGCACCGGTGTCCTGGTGCCCGGCCAGACCGCCCGCGAAACGATCCCGGCCCGCGCCCGCGAACGCGACCGTGACCCCCTGGCCGGGCTCGGCGAGCCCGTGCTGCACCGATAACCGGGGCCCGGGCCGCTCTTTTACCACCTGGGTGATATGCACCGGGAAATAGGATTTACCGCTACCTGTTCAGCGGCCTGGCAAGGGTTTACGGATATACCACTAACCCACGTTGTGGCTGGTCAAGGCACGCTGGCTAAGGCCTGGCCGAGCTAGCCATGCTCGTTCCGCGCCATTACGGACACCCGGCGGCTTAAACATCTCATCAGCGCTCCCGATGAGATCAGCATTCACGGCACGCGATATGCAGCAGCCTTGACGCTTAAACAGGCTCCTATTTACGTTTGCTAAGTATTGGGACTAGAGCATGCGCTTTCTGCGCGTGCGGGCGGCCAGAAGGAGGATTCATGCGTTCATTCATGCGCCGGCTTGCCGCCGGCGTAGTCGGTCTGCTTGCCATCGCCACCATGGCGACGCTCGTGACCGCCGCACCGGCCGGCGCGGCCACCTCGGCCCCGCACAGCCACATCCACTCGACCGCCCTCCGGTGGCCCACCGTTCGACCCGGTGCCCGCGGCGAGCGGGTCGTTACCATCCAGTACCTGCTCCAGCAGCGCCGGATCCGGGTGTTCGCGGACGGCACTTACGGCCGTCAGACGACCGCGGGCGTGCGTGCCTTCCAGCGCAGCCGCGGGCTGCGGGCCGACGGCATCGTCGGCGCCTCGACCTGGAACCGGCTGATCACGACCGTCCGTCGCGGCAACGCGGGACCGGCCGTGCGCGCGGTCCAGCACAGCATGCGGTTCGCCTACGGGTTCAGGTTCCAGCACGTCACCGGGTTCTTCGGACTCCAGACGCTGCGGGTGGTGCTGGCCTTCCAGCGCGGCTCCCACCTGCGAGTCGACGGCGTCGTGGGATTCCAGACCTGGCAGACCATCGTGGTGTTCGAGAGGTAGGACCAACCTCGGGCGGACAGCCGGCACGCCGGCTGTCCGCCCGCCCATCCTCCCCAACTCCCGGGCAGATAGCCGGCACCACCCGGGGGCCGGCTATCTGTCTGCCCGGGGCTCGTCCTCGGCATCCAGCCAGTCACGGACCGAGGCGTCATGCTGGCCCAGCAGCGGCGGCGCGGTGTGCTCCCGCGGCGGCAGGCCGTCAAACCGTAGCAAGGGACCGGGCAGCTCGATCTCCCCCAGCAGCGGGTGATCCACCGAGATGACCAGCCCCTGGGACCGGGTCTGGTCCCACTGGTAGACCTCGTCGATCCGCCGGATGGACCCGGCCGGCACCCCGGCCTCGGCCAGCCGCGCCAGCCAGTGGTCCCGGTCCGCGGCAGAAAGGGCCCGCTCGATCGCCGCGGTGAGCTCCGGCCGGGTGGCCACTCGCCCCGAGTTAGTCGAGTAACAAGGGTCGTCGGGGTCAATGCCGACCAGCGGCGCGAACCGCCGCCACTGCTGGTCGTTGGCCACCCCGACCTGGATCATCCCGTCCGAGCAGGCGAACGCGCCGTAGGGGGCGATGGCCGGGTGGTGGTTCCCGGCCGCGGCCGGCACCTCCCCGGCCACCGTCCAGCGGGTGCCCTGGAAGGCGTGCGCGCTGATCATCGAGGCCAGCAGCGAGGTGCGCACCACCCGGCCGGCCCCGGTGCGGTCCCGCTCGTGCAGCGCGGCCACCACGCCCAGCGCGGCGCTGGCCCCGGCCATGATGTCGGCCACCGACAGGCCGGACTTGACCGGGTGGGCCGGGTCGGGCCCGGTCACGCTCATCAGCCCGGCCTCGCCCTGCACGATCTGGTCATAGCCCGGCCGGCCGCCCTCGGGCCCGTCGTGCCCGAACCCGGTGATGGAGCAGATGACCAGGCGCGGGTTCAGCTCCTGCAGCCGGGCCACGCCGAAGCCCAGCCGGTCAAGCACGCCGGGCCGGAAATTCTCCACCAGCACGTCGCCCCGTGCCACCAGCCGGGTCAGCAGCTCGCGGCCCGCGTCGGTGCGCAGGTCACAGGTCACTGACTCCTTGTTGCGGTTGCAGGACAGATAGTAGGTGCTGACCGGCTCCGCCCCGGCCGGGCCCTGGACCGGGTCGGCGAACGGCGGCCCCCACTGCCGCGACTCGTCCCCGCCGGGCTGCTCCACCTTGATGACCCGCGCGCCGAGATCGGCCAGCAGCATGGTCGCGTGCGGGCCGGCAAGTGCCCTGGTCAGGTCGATGACGACGATGTCCTGCAGCGGTCCGGTCACGAATCTGCCTCCTGCGCGGCGAAGTCCTTACAACTAATGGCAGTGTTGCCGAAGTGGGCACCGGGGGTCTTCGGGGACAGCTAGTGTGCAAGTGCCGGCGGGGCTGAAGGTCCCCCGCTCCCCAAGCAGCCCCGTCGGCACATACTTCCGCTGGCCGCGAGCCAGCCGGATGGCGGCGGCCATGCCTGACACGAAGGAGACTCATGACCCAGCCGTCCGGGCTCGCTCTGACCGGCGCTCAGCACGACATCACCGCGGGTGACTACCACGCGACGATCACCGAGCTGGGCGCGGGCCTGCGTCGACTGGACCACCGGGGCCGGGCCTCCATCGTCGAGTACGAGGCGGACGAGATGCCGCCCGCCGGGGCCGGCCAGCTGCTGGCGCCCTGGCCCAACCGGGTCGACGGCGGCCGGTACACCTTCCAGGGCGTGGCCCACCAGCTGGACCTGAGCGAGCCCGCGGCGGGCAACGCCATCCACGGCCTGACCCGCTGGCACAACTGGCAGGTGGCCGCGCAGGAGGGCAGCGCGGTCGAGCTGCGGCACGTGCTGTACGGGCAGCCCGGCTACCCGTTCTGCCTGGAGCTCACGGCGCGGTATGAGCTGTCGGCCGACGAGGGCCTGGAGGTCTCGGTGTCGGCGGCCAACGCCGGGTCTGTGGCGGCGCCCTACGGCACCGGCAACCACCCGTACCTGACCGCGGGCACGCCGCTGGTGGACGAGTGCGAGCTGGAGCTGCCCGCGGCCCAGTGGCTGGCGGCCGACGACCGGGGCATCCCGGCGGGCGGGCCCGCCGACGTGGCCGGAACCGAGTTCGACTTCCGGGCCCGCCGGGCCATCGGCGGCACCCGCATCGACCACGCGTTCACCGGGCTGGCGGCCGGCGCCGACGGCCGGGTCCGGGCCCGGCTGACCGGGCCCGAGGCCGAGGTCGAGTTCTGGGCCGGGCCGGGCTACAGCTGGCTGCAGGTGTTCACCGGCGACGCGCTGGTCCCTGAGCGGCGGCGCCGGGCGCTGGCCATCGAGCCCATGACCTGCCCGCCGAACGCCCTGGTGAGCGGGACTGACCTGATCACGCTGGCGCCGGGCGAGCGGGTCACCCACCACTGGGGAATCCGGCTCCGGAGTCTGTAACCGCGGGGTCTGGAGCACTGCCATCGCTAGCCGCCGACTCGTCCAGCAGCCCCGCGACACGGTCCAGGTCGGCGGGGGTGTCGATGTCGTCGGGCCGCCCGGTGTCGCCGCACTCGACCAGGGTGACCAGCTCCGGACGGGCCCGCAGGAACGTCCGGGCGCCGGCGTCGCCGGTGGCCAGGGCCATGACCTCGGGCCAGTGGCGGCGGGCCAGCAGCACCGGGTTGCGCGGCCGGCCCGCGTAGGCGGCGACCGCCACGCTGGCCCCGGCCCGGTAGGCGGCGATCAGCCGCCGCACCGCCTCCGGTCCGACCAGGGGCTGGTCGACCAGCGCGATGACCGCGGCCCCGGACCCCTCGGGCACGGTGGCCAGCCCGGCCCGCAGCGACGAGCCCATGCCGGTGCGCCAGTCGGGGTTGTGCACGGTGATCACGCCGGGCAGGTCGACGGCGGTGGCCCCGGTGACCACGATGACCGGGCTGGCCCCGCCGTCGTGCAGCAGCGCGACGCCACGGTCGGCCAGCGGCTGGCCGCCGACGTCGATGAGGGCCTTGGGCTGGCCCATCCGGCTGCCCTGGCCCGCGGCCAGCAGGATCCCCGCCACCCGTGTCACCCGGCCAGCGTACGCGCGTTAGCCTGGGCCAGCCGGACTGCCAGCCGGACTGCCAGCCGGACAGCCAGCCGGACAGCCAGCCGGACAGCCAGCCGGACAGCCACCCGGACAAGGGAAGTGGGCATGCGGGCGAGCCTGACGGAGCGGGAGCTGGGCGGCCTGCGCTGGATCCGGCTCGAGGGTCCGGCGGCGGAGGCGTTCGAGGCGCTGGGCGAGCATTCGCGGGCCGACATCGGCGCGGTGCTGAGCGACTGGGACGGTCTTGACGAGCTGCGGCGCCACGCCGCCGTCGAGCCGGGCCGGGGCTGGCTGGCTGAGGCGGCCAAGGCCAGCCGGGCGCAGTGCCCCGGCCCGTGGTCCGAGCTGACCGCGCTGGCCGCCGGGGCCGGGGCGCCGGCCGACGACCTGGTGCTGCTGAACTGCCGCGGCGACATGGGCGACGTGCCGCTCACCGGGGGCGGACGACGGAGCCGGCCGCCGGGGGCGGACGACGGGGCCGGGTGCAGCGACCTGGCCTGGCGGCGGGAGCGGTCGTTCATCGCCCACAACGAGGATGACGCGTTGTTCTTCGAGGGGCGCTGCGCGCTGCTGACGCTGGCCCTGGACGGCCAGCCGGCGGTGACCGCGTTCTGGAAGCCGGGGTTCCTGCCCAGCAACACGATCGCGGTCACCGGGTCCGGGCTGGCCTGGAGCATCGACCACCTGACGGTGGCGGCGCCGGCCGCGGGCCGGCCCGGGCGGCACTTCGTGGCCCGCGCGCTGCCCGCGGCGGCGGGCACGGTCGGCCAGGCCCTGGACTACCTCCGCGAGCATCCGACGGCGGGCGGGTTCAGCTACACCATCGGTGACCGCTCGGCGCGGGTGGTCATCGCGGAGTCGGTGGCGGGCCGGTTCGGCTGGCACGAGGTGGGCGACGCGACGGGCGACCGGACGGGCGGCGCGCTGGGCTGGCACACCAACCACGGGCGGTTCGTGGCCGGGGCCGAGGGCCATGCGGACGGCACCAGCCGGATCAGGGGCGAGGTGCTGGCCGGGCTGACCGAGCCGGCCGACGAGCCCGGCGCCGCGTGGTTCACCGCGATCCTGACCGGCGCCGTTCCGCCGCGCGGTGTACGAGCCGAACCCACCCCGGTCAGCACCACGGCGACCCTGTGTACGTTCGTGGCCGACCTCAGCGGAGGTCAGTTGCTCGTATTGGTTCGCGGCCGCCAGCCGGTCACTCTCCCGCTGTCGGATCTGGCTAGCTAGGAGCACGGCGTGCCAGGTGACGGCCTGCTGGCCCGGATCGAGGCGAACTTCGCCGAGCACGCCGGCCACCTGCACCGCCAGGTGCCAGGGATGACCGTGTGGCCGAACCGGGACCTGATGGTGGCGGACAGCGGGCTGGCCGACGACACGTTCAACGTGATCGCCGGGGCGCATTTCACGGCGGCGACGGCGGAGGCGCGGATCGCGCAGACGGCGGCCGCGGTGGCGGCCACGGCACGGCCGTTCACCTGGTGGGCGAGCCCGGCCTCGACCCCCGGCGACCTGGCCGCGCGGCTGGCCAGGGCCGGCCTGCCGGCGGCCGCGGCCGAGCCGGCCATGTCGGCCACGCTGGCTGACCTGGACGGGCTGGACAGTCCGGGCGAGCCGGGCGGGGGGTCGGGCAGCCCGGCCGGGCTGGAGATCCGCCTGGTCAGCACGGCCGACGAGCTGGCCGACTTCGCGGCCGTGCTGGCTGCCTGCTGGAGCCCGCCGGCGCTGACGGTGTGCGAGTTCTACGCCGCGGCCAGGGGGCCGGCGCTGCGGGCGGCGGGCCCGGCGCACTACCTGGTGGGCTACCGCGACGGGTGGCCGGCCTGCACCGCGGAGGTGTTCTGGCACGCGGGTGTGGCCGGGCTATTTAACATCAGCACGGTGGCGGCGCACCGGCGTCGCGGGCTGGGCACGGCGATCACCAGGGCGGCGCTGCGCACGGCGGCCCGGCTGGGCGCGGACACGGTGGTGCTGCAGGCCTCGGAGCTGGGCGAGCCGGTCTACCGGCGGCTGGGCTTCAGGCGCTGCGGGATGTTCACCGAGCACGCGCTATAGCGCGGATAAGCGGGCCAGGCCCTCGGTCAGTCGCTCGTGGTGGATTCGCCCGGTGGTCGCGGTCAGCGGCTGGCCGGAGCCGCCCCAGCGGAGCTGAATCAGCTCGGCGGCGATGGCCACGGCGGTCTCCTCGGGGGTGCGCGCCCCCAGGTCCAGGCCGATGGGCGAGCGGAGCCGGGCCAGCTCGTCCTCGGTCAGGCCGGCCTCGCGCAGCCGGGCCAGCCGGTCCTCGTGGGTGCGGCGGCTGCCCATGGCCCCGATGTAGACGGCCGGGCGGCGCAGGGCGACCTCCAGCAGCGGCACGTCGAACTTGGGGTCGTGGGTCAGCACGCAGATGACGGTCCTGGCGTCGGTGCTGATGCCGGACAGGTAGCGGTGCGGCCAGTCGGTCACGACCTCGTCGGCGTCGGGGAACCGGGAGGCGGTGGCGAACACGGGCCGGGCGTCGCAGACGGTGACCCGGTAGCCGAGGAACTTGCCCGCCCTGGCCACGGCGGCGGCGAAGTCGATGGCCCCGAAGACCAGCATCTGCGGCGGCGGGGTGAACGACTGCACGAAGACGGACAGCTCGTCGCGGCGGCGCTCGCCGTCGGGTCCGTAGCGGCGCACCCCGGTCAGGCCCTGGGCCAGCATGCCGCGGGCATCGTCGTCGACGGCCTCGTCGAGGCGGCCGCCGGAGCCGAGGGTGCCGTGCGACTCGCGCCCGTGGCCGGAGTCGTCACCGCCCCAGATGATCCGCCGGGCGCCGACCAGGCCGGGCCCGCTGACCACGGTGGCGGCGGCCACGGGGATGCCGGCCTCGACGGCCTCGGCGATCTCGCCGAGTTCGGGGTAGGCCTGCTTGCTGACCGGCTGGACGAAGATGTCGATGATTCCGCCGCAGGTCAGGCCGACGGAGAAGGCGGTGTCGTCACTGATGCCGTAGCGCTGCAGCACCGGCTGGCCGGAGGCGGTGACCTCGCTGGTCAGCTCGTAGACGGCACCCTCGACGCAGCCGCCTGACACGCTGCCGACGACCTCGCCCCCGCCGGACACGGCCATGGCGGCGCCGGGCTCGCGGGGCGCGCTGCTGAACGTGCTGACCACGGTGGCCAGGCCGAAGGACTCGTCCGCGGCCCACCACTTCGAGATCATGTCCAGAATGTCCCGCACCTGGCGATCACCTCCCTGTCAAGGGTACGTGGCCGGGCGGTGATCCGCATGTGCCGGCTGTCTGGGGGCAGAGCTGGGGCAGGGCCGGGGAGTGCGGGATGACGTGCGTCACAATCCCGGGCCCGGCCGGCCAGCCGGCAGGTTGTTAGGTTAGCCTAAGTTATTCCCGGTTAGGTAAGCCTTAGTTGTCCTCGCCTTCGAGGATTCAGTCGCACGGGAAAGGACGGCATGATCACAGGAGGTCTCCGGCCGAGCCAGCTGGGCGGGCGATCCCGCCAGCTACCTGCCCTGGCCCTGGCACCGGGCCTGACCCTGGTCATGCTGGTGGCCGCCTGCGGCGGCCCGGCCTCCGACGCAGCGGCGGTGAAGAAAGCCTGCTCGCAGGTCACCGCGGTGCTGTCGGACGGTCCCGATCCTGACGCCGACCCGGCGGGCTACGCGGAGGCGCAGATCCTGCCGCTGCGGCACATCAAGGCCCCGGACAAGAGCTTCCGGAGCGCGCTGAGCCGCCTGGACGCGGCCTACCGGCAGCTGTTCGCCAGCAACGGCAAGAGCAGCGCGGCCACCTCGGCGGTGGCGGCGGCCAGCAAGAAGATCAACCGGATCTGCCCGGGGGCGGCGTCATGAGGCGCGTAGCCCGCTGGCTGGGGCCGGCCGCGGCCGTGCTGGTGGCCTGCGGCGGGCTGGCCGCCTGCGGCACCAGCGACGCCAGCGGCTCGGCCTCGCTGACGCTGTACAGCGGGCAGCACGTGCAGACGGCGCAGAACCTGGTCGCGGCGTTCGAGAAGCAGACCGGGATCCAGGTCGCGATCCGCAACGACGACGAGGACGCGCTGGCCAACCAGATCGCGACCGAGGGGCCGAACTCCCCGGCCGACGTGTTCCTGACCGAGAACTCGCCGCCGCTGGAGAGCCTCCAGGACAAGGGCCTGCTGGCCAGGGTGGACGCCTCGACGCTGAGCCGCACCCCGGCCCGGTACAGCTCGCCGCAGGGCGACTGGGTCGGCATCTCGGCCCGGGTCAGCGTGCTGGTCTACAACCCCGGCCTGATCAAGCCCAGTCAGCTGCCGACCAAGGTGAGCCAGCTGGCCGACCCGAAGTACCAGGGCAAGCTGGCGCTGGCCCCGCAGGAGACCGACTTCCAGCCCATCGTCACCGCCTATGACCGGGCCTACGGCAAGGCGGCCACGCTCAGGTGGCTGACCGCGATCAAGGCCAACGCGGCCGGGCACATCTACCCCGACAACGAGACCATCGCCTCGGAGGTCAACCAGGGGGCGGTGGCCTTCAGCGTGATAAATCAGTACTACTGGTACCGGATGCGGGCGGAGGACGGCGCGAGCAAGATGCACTCGCAGATCACCCACTTCGCCCCCGGCGACCCTGGCTACGAGGTGGACGTGTCCGGCGCCGCGGTGCTGAAGTCCAGCCAGCACCAGGCCGAGGCCCAGAAGTTCCTGGCCTTCCTGACCAGCCCGAGGGCCCAGGACATCATCGGGACCCCTGGCTTCGGCTCCCGGGAGTCGGTCAGCTTCGAGTACCCGCTGGCCGACGGGGTCACGACCAAGGCGCCGGAGACACCATTCAGCCAGCTCAAGCCGTACCCGATCACGATCGCCGAGCTGGGCACGGGCACCACGGCCATCGCGCTGATGCGCCAGGCCGGGCTGCTGTAAGCGGATGACCACGCAGGACCTGGCCAGCGCGGCCCCGCCGGCGGCGGGGCCGGTCCGCGCGCGCCGGGCCCGGCCGCCAGTGGCGCTGATCACGCTCAGCACGGCGGTGGCGCTGGCACTGGCGGTGCCGCTGGCGTTCCTGCTCATCGAGGCCAGCGGGGCGGGCCTGGGGAAGGTCATCGACCTCATCGCCCGGCCGCTGACCGCGCAGCTGCTGTGGAACACGGTGCAGCTGACCGTCGCGGTCACCGTGCTGTGCGCGATCATCGGCACCGCCGCGGCCTGGCTGGTGGAGCGGACCACGCTGCCAGGCCGGCGGATCTGGGCCGTGCTGCTGGTGGTGCCGCTGGCCATCCCGGACTTCGTGGTCAGCTTCGGCTGGGCCTCGCTGTGGAACTGGGTGCACGGCTTCCGCGGCGCGGTGCTGGTCATGACGCTGGCCGTGTACCCGCTGGTCTACCTGCCGGTGGCAGCCAGCCTGCGGGCCGCCGACCCGAGCCAG